>OGXH01000061.1_pt1 | contig 53496 bp, 45 predicted proteins | sample 1576241 | NCBI WGS metagenome assembly OGXH01 (sample SAMEA3541529, study PRJEB24748) | human gut metagenome | biome: human gut; feature: human-associated habitat; material: faeces | place: China | collected 2012
CGCCACTGGTGTTCCTCCTAATATCTACGCATTTCACCGCTACACTAGGAATTCCACTCACCCCTCCTGCACTCCAGCCTCACAGTTTCAAAAGCAGTTCCGGGGTTGAGCCCCGGATTTTCACTTCTGACTTGCATGGCCACCTACACTCCCTTTACACCCAGTAAATCCGGATAACGCTTGCTCCATACGTATTACCGCGGCTGCTGGCACGTATTTAGCCGGAGCTTCTTAGTCAGGTACCGTCACTATCTTCCCTGCTGATAGAGCTTTACATAACGAATTACTTCTTCACTCACGCGGCGTCGCTGCATCAGAGTTTCCTCCATTGTGCAATATTCCCCACTGCTGCCTCCCGTAGGAGTCTGGGCCGTGTCTCAGTCCCAATGTGGCCGGTCACCCTCTCAGGTCGGCTACTGATCGTCGCCTTGGTGGGCTGTTATCTCACCAACTAGCTAATCAGACGCGGGTCCATCTTATACCACCGGAGTTTTTCACACCATGTCATGCAACATTGTGCGCTTATGCGGTATTACCAGCCGTTTCCAGCTGCTATCCCCCAGTACAAGGCAGGTTACCCACGCGTTACTCACCCGTCCGCCACTCAGTCATAAAGAACTTCATACCGAAATAATCTGTTCTAAATGCTTCGTTCGACTTGCATGTGTTAAGCACGCCGCCAGCGTTCATCCTGAGCCAGGATCAAACTCTCATAAAAAGTTTGCCTCGTCAGTTATAAACTAACTAGCTTAAATAGTTTTACCAAAACTTACTGTTTAGGTTCGTGTATCTTTCGATACTCGCAAGATTCATTAATGAATCATTTTAAAATTCTCAAAGAATTTCAAGGTTGTCTTTCTATTCAGTTATCAAAGAACTTCATTAAGTGTTATCAGCATTTCCCGCCGACAGCTTAATTAGGATATCATTGCCATTCTTGTTTGTCAAGAACTTTTTTACTTTTTTGTCATATTTTTTCAAAGTGACAACATCTTGTATATCAAGCCCTTTCCCCAGCACTACTTGCATCAGCTTCTTGTGCATTATGCTCATAAGCACCTCTGGCAAATAAAAAGCCATTCATATTTAATGAACGGCTTTAGCGGAGAGGATGGGATTCGAACCCATGCGCCCGTGAAGACAAACGGTTTTCAAGACCGCCCCGTTATGACCACTTCGGTACCTCTCCATATTCCACATATTCATCTGTGTTTTGTTCGTCTCGCTGACGACTTAGTTATATTATCATTCGTATTATGTTTTGTCAACACATTTTTCAAACTTTTTTAAACTTTTTTATGTTTTTCATCTTCAATACCATTTTACAAGCTTCAAAAGTGGCTATTTCACTGGGTTTCAGACCAATATTTCCATTTCAGCTTTCCAATCTGTTTTCAGAGATACCAATGCAAATAGGCTGATAAAAATAATATAAATCTATATATCTGCTAAACACCTTAAGACAAATCCTGAAGGCAGGCTGGTGAAACAATATAAATCTATATATTATAATTAATATATAACACATAATAATCAATACATAATACTATACCACTACATATTACCATATCACTACATATTGTCTGGCACAGGTAATTTGCCTATGCCTTTAAAAATATCCTTGCTATGTCCATATCTTCTGGCGTTGTTACTTTTATATTCTTATAGTCTGCCATTGTCATTTTCACAGTCCTATCCATATAGTGCTCCACAACCATAGCATCATCTGTTATGTTACCGGCTGTCATATCATTATACAGTCTGTCATATGCTTCTTTTATAAGACCAGCTTCAAACACTTGTGGTGTCTGTATCTGCCACAGTGTGCTTCTATCTGGTGTATTAACAGACATTCCAGCTTTATCAGCCACCTTTATTGTGTCTTTTACCGGTACTGCTGCCACACATGCTTTATATTTCATTACATCCTGCATACAATTACATATTATCTGTGCAGTTACGCAGGGTCTTGCACCATCGTGGATAAATATATAGTCCTCGCCTGATAACCATTCTTCATCACCTGATAACTTCTCTCCCCCACTGCTCATTAGTGTCTGTATAAGCTCAAGTCCTGAATGTACAGAGTCGTAGCGTTCTTTGCCGCCCAAGGCTATACCTGCTATCTTTTTATAGCCATTTTCTTTAACAAAGGCTTTCATATAACCAGTATAGTCTTGGGATGTGACAATTATTATAGCATCTATAAACGGACTTTTCTCAAATACATCAAGGCTGTAGCTTATCAAAGGCTTTCCACCAACCACAAGGAACTGCTTTGGTATCTCACTATTCATTCTGGTTCCCTTACCACCAGCAAGAACTATAGCGCAATTCATATTCGTTCTCCTAATTTAAGGTTAGGTACTGCATTAAGGTCATATCCATGTCTTGTACCTGCCATATACTCATAATAAGCTGCACAGCCAATCATAGCTGCGTTATCCGTACATAATATTGGTGATGGTGAATAGAACTTGATATTGTTCTTATCACACTCTTCTGATAATGCTTTTCTAAGTGCAGAATTAGACGCAACTCCTCCTGCTACTGCAAGCTGGTTCATTCCTGTTTCTTTAGCAAGACTGATTGCTCTTGTTACAAGTGCTTCTACAACAGCTTTCTGGAATGAAGCCGCCACATCTGCCCTGTTAATTGTCTCACCTTTCATCTCCGCTGAATTAATGTAATTTAACACTGACGATTTAATTCCACTGAACGAAAAATCATATGGTGCATCATCAACATGTGCTCTTGGGAATACTATAGCATCAGGATTGCCCTCTTTAGCTATTTTATCAATCTTTGGTCCGCCAGGATAGCCAAGCCCTATTGCTCTTGCAACCTTGTCAAATGCTTCTCCTGCCGCATCATCTCTTGTTCTTCCTATTATCTCATATCTGCCATAATCAACAACCTTTACAAGGTGTGTATGTCCACCTGATACTACAAGTGCAACAAATGGTGGTTTAAGCTCTTTATTCTCTATATAATTAGCCGCAATATGTCCTTCTATATGATGAACTCCTACCAATGGCTTGTCTGTTGCAAATGCTATAGCTTTAGCTTCTGCCACACCTACAAGTAAAGCACCAACAAGCCCTGGTCCATATGTTACTCCTATAGCTGTTATGTCATCTAATGTGACATCTGCTTCTTTAAGAGCTTCCCGTATTACCGGATTAATATTCTCTATATGCTTTCTTGATGCTATTTCAGGCACAACTCCACCATATTCAGTATGAATTGCTATCTGAGTATTTATTACATTTGATAATACTGTTCTTCCGTTCTTTACTACTGCCGCTGCAGTTTCATCACAAGAACTCTCTATTGCCAGTATCAGTACATCTTTCTCATTTTTCATTGAATTACCTCTCATCTGCCCAAAAATACCTTCTATATATTGATTAATCAATAATTGAATCGTCCAAAATTCTGCTTATAACCATTAAAATTGAACTTAAATATATTAAAATCATACTCAATCCATTAAGATTATACCTAATTTATTAATTTCAAGCTTAATCCATTAAAGTCTAACTAAAATCAGCTTAAATCCACTGAGTCCACTAATTCCCAGTAAAGTATCTTCCATTTACCTGAGTTATCTCTTCTAAGCGTGAATTTAGTGCCTGATGTTCTTAGCTGTGTGCCTTCACGAATATAGTATACAAGCTCTATAGAAGCATACTCTCTGTTGTTAAATTTGGTATATCTGGTATTATTAGCCGTCTGTATATTAAAACTGCTTATTTTGGCATTATTATTTCTGTAAATGCTTATATCTTCTTTTAAAGCACTTAAAAATTCATCTTCTGTCTGGGTATTCTTTAATTCGTCATCAAATAATATGCGTGCCTGTCTGCCAAGCTTTTCTATATTCTCTTCTGACACATCAGACTCATAATAAGCTTTTGTTATTCTTGCATACAATTTTACAACATCTCTTACTGACTCTGGATAGTTATCTTCAATATTTCTGGATACAAGATATGACAACTCACTATTACTATCTGCAACAGACTCTGTTGCATCCTTATCTGCTGGTTTATTGGCAAGATAATAATAGTACGCAACACCCATAACCGCTAATACAATAATCGCAATTATCCATCTTAAATGTTTTTTCATAGGCTACTCCTCATCTTCAAACGTAAGTGTCACGCTCTGTCCATCTTTAGCCGCACATACATTTGAATATACAGACTTGATATTCTTTACATAATCTGACGGACGGACAAGCGATGGACTATAGTGTGTAAGCCACATTTCCTTAACTTCTGCTTTCCTTGCTATATCTGCCGCCTCATAAAATGTCATATGCTTATATTCCCTAGCCTTTGCCTCTTTATCTTTTTCTCCATACATACCTTCACATATGAATAAATCTGAACCTGCTGCATTATCTACTATTGACTGCACAGGTCTTGTATCAGTACAGTAAGTAAGCTTAATACCCTTTCTTGGTGCTCCCATAACCATATCCGGAGTATATGTAACCCCTTCCATAGTAACTTCTTCACCATGCTGTAACTTATTCCAGACCCTGCACGGAATACCCAGCTCTTTCGCCTTATCAGCATTGAATTTGCCTATTCTCGGAATATTAATTGAGTATCCATAACAGGTAACTGCGTGGTTTACACGGAATGCATCAATCTCATATCCCTTGACTGATAAATGTTCCTGCTGCCCTGTCAGTTCTATCGTCTTTATTTCAAATGGAAGCTCCGGTGCAATAACTCTCAATGCTGACACTACTCTGTTAAGTCCCTTAGGACCTACAAGCGTCAATGGCTCTTTCCTGTCAGAATTGCCTATTGTAAGCAGCAGACCCGGAAGTCCGCTTATATGGTCAGCGTGGTAATGTGTAAAGCATATAACATCTATCGGATTATAGCTCCATCCTTTTTCTTTGATAGCTATCTGTGTTCCCTCACCACAGTCTATTAAAAGACTGCTGCCGTTATAGCGTGTCATTAAAGATGTAAGCCATCTTCCCGGCAAAGGAAGCATTCCGCTTGTTCCTAATAAACATACATCTAACATATCGTCTCCTTCCATCTTGTTAATAATATTATGATTTGGACATAACTATTGCATCTTCAACCGGCTTTTCATAAAATCTCTTTCTTACACCGATTGGAGAATAACCTAATTTCTCATAAAGCCTCTTGGCTGCTTCATTGCTCTGTCTTACTTCAAGAAAGAATATAGTCACATCTTTTAATCTTGCCCGTCTTTCAAGCTCCTTAAGAAGTGCTTCTGCAACACCACTTCTTCTATATGAAGGAGAAACCGCAATATTGGTTATGTTGCCCTCTCCTAACACAGTCCACATACCACAGTAACCTGCTATCTCTCCTGTACACTCACATACAAGATATACATTTTCTGGTGTATTAGCTGCATCTGCAAAGGATTTAACCGACCACGGAAGGGAAAATATACTTTTTTCTATCTGTTCAACTGTTGAAATATCTCTGTCTTCCATTGGTCTTATATGATATTCCATAATTATGCCCTCTTCCCACTATGTTCTCTTTCAGCCTGTGATGGACGAAGATAATCTGGCTTTAACATATCTGATCCGATTGTCTTTCCCTCATTAGCCATATCAATAGCTGCAAGGGCAACCGATGAAGCCCTCTGTGTCCTTAAACCGGCTGGGCTGAATGTGTAATTGCAGGTAAGATTATCCTTAAAATAGTCCTTAGCTGCCGCTATTCCATCTCCAACGAACACAACCTTTTCCTTTACTTCATTAAGGATTCCTGCAAGCTCTCCATATGATATAAGGCACTGTTCGTGGACAGTTATAAGCTTTCCATTCTCAAAACGGTAAAGACCACTATACAGATGTGCCCTTCTTGCATCCATAACAGGACATATAATCCTGTCATCACCATAAAAGTTGTATGCCATAGCTTCAAGCGTAGGAACTGCCACCATTGGTTTATCAAGTGCAAGTGCAAGACCCTTCCCTGTCGCCGCACCAATTCTTAAACCCGTAAATGAACCCGGACCATTGGATACTGCAATTATATCGCAGTCCGCCGCATTATTTTCTGTCATACGGCATATTTCATCTATCATAGGAAGCAATGTCTGGGAATGTGTCTTTTTATAATTAATTGTATATTCTGCTATAAGCGTATCTTCCGTCATAATTGCAACAGAAGCTGTTACAGCAGAACTTTCAATTGCCAAAACCTTCATACTAATCCTCCATTTCTTTAGTGGCTACTTCTACCTTTCTGTAATCAAAACCTTTTGATAAATCTTTACTTATTGAGATATATGTTGTATTGTCCGGAAACAGCTCATCTATAAGCTTTCCCCATTCAACAAGGCACACTCCGTCTGAGTAAAAGTATTCTTCATATCCTATTTCGTCCATTTCTGACACATCACTTATTCTGTATACATCAAAATGGTATAATGGAATACGTCCTTGTGTATATTCCTGTACTATTGTGAAAGTCGGACTATTAATAGGTTCTTCTATTCCAAGGCCCTTGGCAAAACCTTGTGTAAATACTGTCTTACCAACTCCAAGCTCGCCGTCAAGACAATATATATCTCCTGCCTTTGCCTCACAGCCAAGCTTATAGCCAAGTTCATATGTCTGCTTTGAATCAAATGTCTCTATTATCATATTTAATTCCTTTTATGCTGCTTTATTCATTTTCTTAACATCAACTTTTATCTGGAATGGCTTCAGATGCTGCTGTGCCATTCTTATAAACTCATCTGCCCTGCCGTTAAAATCCCTTACAGGAATAATATTGGCATTGACTGTTGTCATATAAACATCGATATTAGCACCATCAAATTTAATCTTGTAAATCTTGTCCCAGCCAAGTGTTTCTGTTACATCATTAAGACTCACAGTTATGCCTTTATTATCTATTCTATAATGCACCTGCTCCTTAAATGTAACAACCTTTTCCATCTGTCTTTTAGCCCTGTGCTTCATATCAACCGATGGGAACACAAGAAAGAATACACCAAACACACCTACCATAAGTGAATATGAAGCGTTAACCCTGCCTATTGATATAACACAGAGAACTATCATTATCAGGGCCAGCATTATCTCTGCCATACCTGATATTGTGTGATACTTATGATAAAACTTAAATCTAAGTAAATCCTTTTCTGTGACCTTGCTGTCAAATTCTATTACATTATTGTCTGCATTATTATCTTTTGCATTATCATTCATAATATTATCAGCCATACACCTTCTCCTTAACAAAACGCATTCCAATCATCTTAAATTTCAACCTGCCTATAAGCCTGTTTACGGCTTTCTGTATACTTTCTTTGCTGTCAGTGCAGGATAATTAGTGCATAAACTTCTCAAGGCCTCTTAAATTAAGTCCCTGCTGTTTAGATGACTTTCTGCCAGCATTATTTTTATTATTCCTGCTGCCATTATTCTTATTATTCTTCTTGTCGCCATTCTTGTCTGAATTGTTCTTATAGCTTCTATTGGCAGCTTCCTTTTCATCTAAAATCATAGATAATGATATTCTGCCCTTGTTAGTATCAACATCTATAACCCTGACATCTACAATATCTCCAACGCTCACGATATCAAGAGGGTGTTCAACTCTTCTTTCTGCGCTCATCTGTGAAATATGTACAAGTCCGTCCTGATGTACTCCGATATCGACAAATGCACCGAAATCTATAACATTTCTTACTGTACCTTTAAGTATCATACCCGGTGTAAGATCTTTCATATCAAGAACATCTTTTCTAAGTATTGGCTTTGGCATTTCATCTCTTGGATCTCTTCCCGGCTTTTCAAGCTCTTTAACGATATCCTCTAATGTCATAGTTCCTATTCCAAGTTCATCTGCAAGCTTACTCATATCTTCAATTCTTGATTTAAGACCGATAAGTTCTCCTGAGCTTATCTGGTTAATATCATAGCCCATAACCTTTAAAAGCTTAGCAGCAGCTTCATAGCTTTCTGGGTGAACGCTTGTTGCATCAAGAGGATTATCACCGCCTGTTATTCTCATAAATCCCGCACACTGTTCAAATGCCTTAGGTCCTAACTTGGCAACCTTTAAAAGCTGCTTTCTGTTAGTGAATCTTCCGTTAGTTTCCCTGTAATCAATTATGTTCTTGGCAACTGACTTAGATATTCCAGAAATGTATTCAAGAAGTGAAGCTGAAGCTGTATTAAGATCTACACCAACCTTATTAACGCTGTCTTCAACTACTCCTCCAAGCGTCTCACTTAACTTCTTCTGATTCATATCGTGCTGATACTGTCCTACACCTATTGATTTAGGATCAATTTTAACAAGCTCTGCAAGTGGATCCTGCACTCTTCTTGCTATTGATACGGCACTTCTTTGGTTCACATCAAAGTCAGGGAATTCTTCTGTAGCAAGCTTACTTGCCGAATATACAGATGCTCCCGCCTCATTAGTTATAACATAATCTACGCCTGCAAGATTATATTCCTTTATCATATCTGAGATTATCTGTTCTGACTCTCTTGAAGCAGTACCATTTCCACAAGATATAAGTGTAACACCATATTTCTTAATAAGGTCTGCTACTATTTTCTTAGTCTCCTCAACCTTGTTAAATGGCTCTGTTGGATATACAACCTTAGTTGCAAGCACCTTTCCTGTGGCATCAACTATAGCAAGTTTACAGCCATTTCTAAAGCCCGGATCCCAGCCTAACACAACCCTGCCTGCTATTGGTGGCTGCAATAAAAGCTGCTCTAAGTTCTTTCCGAACACCTTGATAGCCCCGTCCTGTGCATTATCTGTCAATGTGCTTCTTATCTCTCTTTCTATTGCTGGTGCAATAAGTCTGTCGTAAGAGTCTTCTATACATGCTGTAAGATATGGTGTTGTAAATTCATTATCTGTTGTTATCTCCTGCTTGGCAAGATATCTTAATATTCTGTCCTTAGGCGCTTCTACCTTTACTGTTAAGAACTTCTCGCTCTCTCCTCTGTTAATTGCAAGTATTCTGTGTCCTGGAATAGAAGCTATAGCTTCATTGTAAGCATAGTAATTCTCATATACCGAGTCTGCATTTTCGTCCTTGGCAGTTACTACAAGCTTGCCCTCTTTAAATGTTATATCTCTTATATATGTCCTGTAATCAGCCACATCTGATATCTGCTCTGCAATTATATCAAGTGCTCCTGCAACAGCTTCATCTGCCGAATTTACTTCCTTACCTTCTTCATCAGATATATACTTAGCAGCTTCTGTTAATATATCTTTAACAGCATTCTGTTCTTTAATATAAGCTGCTAATGGCTCAAGACCTTTTTCCTTGGCAATAGTTGCTCTTGTTCTTCTCTTCTGCTTATATGGTCTATATAAATCCTCGACTAAAACCATAGTTTCAGCCTTTATAATCTGTTCCTTTAACTCCTCCGTGAGCTTTCCTTGCTCCTCTATACTTGCTATAACCTGCGTCTTTCTATCCTCAAGATTACGAAGATATTTAAGTCTGTCATCAAGAGCACGGAGCTGTTCATCGTTCAATGCACCCGTAACTTCCTTTCGGTATCTTGCAATAAATGGTATTGTGCAGCCCTCATCAATAAGCTTGACTGCTGCATCTACCTGTGATGTCTTAACTTCAAGTTCTTCCGCAATTTTCTTAATAATATCCATTATTAAACTCCATTCAACTATATATTTATAATAATTATCTAACGATTAATTATACCAATTGAGCAATCTATTATCAAGCCACATTAAATTGTAAGCCTTAAATGAAAAAGCACCATATAAGCAATATCTTATTATACCGTGTATACAGTATGATTTAAGATACAGCTTATATGGTGCTGTTTTATGCCGTTTGAGGCATTTTTATTGTGAATATATTATCCCTTAATAAATATTTATCATTCCACCAATATTGGTTGTGAGCCTGTATTTACTTTATGTTCTTTTTTAACTGCTCAAGCTCATCATCAATATTCTTTACGCTTGATGAAACATCATCAGCTTTCTTATTTCCGCCTTTTCTGCCTTTGTCATCTGAGAAATTGCCAGCAAAAAGCACTTTTCCAACAAGTCCGGCACCGCCGAATATAAGAACAAGTATAAGTATCCAGTCATAGAGTGTCATTGCACTTAAATGTATATTAGTTGTCATAACAACTGATGCAATTATTATAATCGCCGCTAATACTGTAAATACCTTTGAGGCGAAATTCGCACCGCTGACAAACATCCATACTATGCCTATTATCAATGGCACAACTATTAAACCGGAAGAAAATCTTCCTCCACCGAATGAGAAAAAGCCTGAAAATACAATTACCTTCTGAGAGAATATATACAAGCCTACAACAAGCATTATTATGCCTGCAACAAACTGCATTAATTCATTCTTTGCTTCCTTCATATGTAAAACCCCCTTATATTATGTTTTTTTATTATTTGTTATTAGGAACAAATACATCATAAATAGTCTTAATAGCATCTTCAAAGTATCTGTTTCTTACACCAATAATAATATTAAGTTCACTAGAACCCTGATCAATCATCTTAATGTTAATCTTTGCCTTTGCAAGAGCCGAGAATATATTAGCTGCAAGACCTGAGTTATTTCTCATACCACGTCCAACAACAGCAATAAGTGAAAGATCTGATTCAAGTTCAATGCTATCTGGATTAACTGCTCTGTGTAGCTGTGCAAGAACCTTCTGTTCCTTCTCAACAAATTCATCCTGATGTACAAATACAGTCATTGTATCAATTCCTGATGGCATATGCTCAAATGATATTCCATTGTCCTCGAACACCTGAAGCACCTTACGTCCAAATCCTATCTCCGAGTTCATCATATCCTTATCAATTGTGATTGATACAAAACCTTTCTTACCTGCAATACCTGTAATTATGCAGTCTGGCTTGTTACAAGTTGTCTCAACAATCATTGTACCCTTATCCTGTGGTGCATTAGTATTACGGATATTGATTGGAATTCCTTCCTTTCTTACCGGGAATATTGCTGATTCGTGAAGAACTGTAGCACCCATATAAGAAAGTTCTCTTAATTCCTTGTATGTAATAACTTCAATTGATCTTGGATTGTCCACTATTCTTGGGTCTGCTGCAAGAAATCCTGATACATCTGTCCAGTTCTCGTATACATCAGCCTTTATTGCCCTTGCAACAATAGAACCTGTAACATCTGAACCACCTCTTGAGAATGTCTTAACTTCTCCGTTAGGCATAGCACCATAGAAGCCTGGAATTACAGCTTTCTCAACATTAGCTAATCTGTCAGCCATAACTTTGTTAGTCTTCTCACCATCAAATTCTCCTTCTGGGTCAAAGCAGATAACACTTGCTGCATCTATAAACTCATAACCAAGATAATTAGCCATTATTATACCATTGAGGTATTCGCCTCTTGAAGCCGCATAGTCCTTGCCCGCCTTACTTTCAAAGTTCTTCTTGATTGTTTCAAACTGTTCCTTTAATGAAAGTTTTAAGCCAAGTCCTTTAATAATCTCATTGTATCTTTCTTCAATAGCCTTTAACTGCTTATCAAAATTCTTTCCAGCTTCTGCCTCTGCATAACACTTATAGAGCATATCTGTTACTTTGGTGTCCTCTGAAAATCTCTTTCCTGGTGCAGATGGAACTACATATCTTCTGCTTTCCTCAGCTCTTATTATGTTACCAACCTTCTTAAACTGTTCTGCACTTGCAAGTGAACTTCCACCGAATTTAACTACTTTAACCATTACTAATTCTCCCTTATAATTATATCTTAATTGTTTAGTATTTATACTCTAAATATCTCAGCATTCTTATATATTCAGCACTCTCATACTTTTAGCACTCTTATATATTCAGCACTTTCATATATCTATCATCTGACTATATTAACACCCATTGATATCACTGAAGCTTTGTATCGTCTATTCTTATTCTTGAAATCATATCTACATTAGCTGCTGCTTTATCAAATGCTTCTTCTGTCATCTTGTCGGTTATAAAGCCGAATTCATTATCAAGACCATCAACTGTGATAATCTCTACATCACCGAACTGTTCTTTAACCATAGCTGTATCAGAAGCATTTCCTTTAACTCTTACAAAGAAGCTTCTGACTTCATCTCTGGTAGGTGCAAGTTCGAGCTTTTCATCATCCCAGATTACACAGACATTAGTTCCCTTATGTTTAACACAATCTATTATATCTCCAACTACAGCACTTGCTGTTGGAAGCTTTCCTGCACCAGCACCAAAGAACATAACATCGCCTACCATATTACCATTAACATATATTCCGTTAAGAACTCCATTTACATTGTAGAGCGGATGTGTTGTATCAATAAGGAATGGTGCTGTAATAGCATATACCTTTCCGTCTTTTCTGTAGCTTGTTGCCAAAAGCTTTATAACGCTGTTAAGTTTCCTGGCATATGCAAAATCTTCATTGGAAATCTTAGTAATTCCCTCTGTTGTTATCTCCTCAAAATTAACCGTCCTGCCATCTGCTAAAGAAGTAAGAATAGCTATCTTTCTACAGGCATCATATCCTTCAACGTCTGCCTCCGGATTTCTTTCAGCATAACCTAATGCCTGTGCTTCCTTTAACACTTCTTCATAAGAACTTCCATCATTACTCATCTTTGTAAGAATGTAATTAGTTGTTCCATTCATAATACCTGTAATCTTAGTTATCTCATCTGCTGTAAGTGCCTGATTAAGTGGTCTGATAATAGGAATTCCACCGCCTACTGATGCCTCGAACATAAAGTTAAGGCTGCGTTCCTTAGCCATAGCAAGAAGCTCTGCTCCGTGTGCCGCAACAAGCGCCTTGTTAGATGTACAGACACTCTTCCCAGCTTCAAGTGCTCTCTTAACAAATGTAAATGCCGGTTCAACACCACCCATAACTTCTACTACTACATCTATCTCATCATCATTAATAACAAGGTCTATATCGTGTACAATCTTTTCCTGAATTGGATCACCAGGGAAATCTCTTAAATCTAATACACTCTTTACCTCAATAGGCTGGCCTGCCTTTTTTGATATCGACTCTGCGTTCGCATCAAGTATCTCTACAACACCTGATCCAACAGTACCATAACCTAAAACTGCTATCTTTGCCATATTATCCTCCATTTAATCTTATCGTTCTTCATTATGCAGGTTCAAGAAACTAATATGTTCACTAATATATTAGTTCCCCACCAATATATTAAAGTGATGCATCACTGCTTAATATCTTTAAATATCTTACTCCGTTAAGCTGTTCTATCTCTTCTATCATCATAGAAGCATCGCCTGTCGTTGGAAGTATCTCAACACTAAGCGTAAGAGAAGCAATGCCATTAACAGGAATCGTCTGATGAATTGTAAGTATATTTGCCTTAAATTCTGCAACCTTCTTAAGCACAACTGATAAAAGTCCCGGTTCATCATCCATTGATAATACAAATGTTATTGTCTTACCTTTAGAATTGTCCCTGAATGGAAATATATCATCTTTATACTTATAATAAGAACTTCTGCTTATTCCCACCTTTTCTGTCGCATCTGCTATGGAGATATTCCGATTTTCTATAAGTCTGTTAGCTTCCGCTACCTTCAACAGTACCTCTGGAAGAGCTTTCTGCTTAACAACATAATACTTAATATTCTCTTTCATACTTCTCCTTATATATATATAGTCCTGCTGCAGCAAATTGTTCATCTCAGAAAGACAATTGTGCTACGCACAAAGAATGGTATCATAAATTACACTTAATTGCAAGGGATTTTATATTACAAAATGGAATTCTAGTACAATAAAATAACCCTCGCACAACGGGAGAGGAATGCGAGGGTTAGTATATAAAAATAATGCTTATGCATCATCTTTACCAGATATTAAACGCAAAACAAAAAGCACCCGTTACCGGATGCTTTAAATGTATACTTCATAATATATCAAACAGACCTTACTAACATCAGCCACGCCAATAATATTACAGGCAAATGTTAATTAAACCATTATAATAACTCAATGAATAAACAGTGCAACCGGCTGTCTTTCCTTAATATAAGCAATATTAATATTCCTGCTGGTGTTACCAATCTGCCATATAAATACTGCTATAAAGGTGAGGACCCTTTGGCTTTGCGTCACAGCTTTTCAACTGCTTTGCTAAAATATTAACTTACGAAGTAGACTATATACATTTTATTTTTAATTGTAAATAGTACCTTAGTACCACATCAGTTTCTTTCTCTGTCGAATACACTTGCCAGATATCTCATTGCATTAAGATGATCCCAGTTAAGCTGCCCCTTCTGCATACGCCATTTCCAGTTATTGCCAAAGCTTGATGGGAAGTTCATTCTTGCTGAATTATCAAGCTTTAATATATCCTGAACAGCAAATATTGTAAGCACAGCAACACTTGAATATGCTGCTCTAAACACCATATCTACCATTCTGTACTTATCTCTTGTATCAAGATAATCAAATGCAAAGCCTAACTCGCCATCATTTCTGTCATTGAAAAATCCAAGAAGTGTTTCATTATCGTGTGTTCCACCATAGCATACACAGTTATTAGTATAATTATATGGAAGATGCGGATTTTTTCTATCACCGCCAAATGCGAATTCAAGCACTTTCATTCCCGGATAATTATTATCTTTTAATATCTGGTCAACCTCCGGCATACATACTCCAAGGTCCTCTGCTATTATCTTCTTATTGCCAATTGATTCATTAATAGCATCAAGAAGTTTCTGACATGGTCCCTGCTCGTATGAACCCTGTCTTGCATCAGGCATTTCATATGGGATAGTATAATATTTAATAATGCCAAGAAAATGATCTATTCTTATAACATCATACAGGCGTGCAGAATTAGCCATTCTCATTCTCCACCAGCCAAAACCACTGCTTTCCATTTTATTCCAGTCATATAATGGATTGCCCCACTTCTGACCCATATCTGAAAATGCATCTGGTGGAACTCCTGCTACCTTTACTGGTGTGAGGTTCTCATCAAGTTGGAATTCTGCCTGATTGGCCCATACATCAACACTGTCATAGCCCATATATATAGGTATATCGCCGATTATCTCAATTCCGTTAGAATTAGCATATGCCTTTAACTTATCCCACTGTGCATAGAACTCATACTGGACAAAATTCCAAAATCCTATATCATCAGAAAGTTCGTCCTCATATCTTTGCATAGCCTCTGGTTCTCTGAACTTAATATCCCTGTCCCATTCTCCCCATGCTTTCTGGTTAAAATGCTCTTTCAAAGACATAAACATTGAGTAATCCTTAAGCCAATATGCATTATCCTTAATAAAATTATCAAAACGCTTGTAAAGTGGAAGTCCCTTATCAAGTGTAAGCTTTGCTACAACACATTTTTCCTTAAAACGCTCATATGCTTTTCTAAGTACATTAAATCTTCCATTATACATTTTCTCATAACTTACATATCGGTCATCGCCAAGATAGCCGTCATGGTTGATCTGATATCTGTTATTGACCGCATCATCTTCAGACACCTCAACTGGTATTATTCCATCTCCCCAGTCAACTGCTATAACCTCTGATTTAAGAAGAAGTCCTTCTTCTATCAGCATATCCAGATCGACAAAATAAGGATTACCCGCAAACGCCGAATATGGCTGATAAGGACTGTCACCGTATGTTGTTGGTCCTACCGGAAGTACCTGCCAGTATTTATGATTGCTGTCCCTTACAAAATCCACAAACTCATAGGCATCTTTTCCTAATGTTCCTATTCCATAAGGTGATGGAAGCGAACTGATTGCCATAAGAATACCTGCATTTCTTTTAAATACATTGCTATTACCCATATACACTCCTTCTTGCTATACACTTAATTAACAGTTACTGTATTAGTCGTTCCTGCTCATCTGTTCAGCAAATTCCCTAACGCCCTGTGCTTCATCCTCTGATAATATCTTGTTAATATCAAGAAGAATAACTAAATCACCATCTACACTTGCAACTCTGTCAAGGTATTCTGTTTCCTCATTCTTAGCAAGTCTTGGCATATCAACAATCTTCTCTGCGTTAAGTTCACCAATTTCAAGAACCTCATCAACCTCAAGTGCTATCTTCATATCCGGAAGATTAACGATAACTGTATTATTACCCTTAGATTCAGCGGTATCATCCATAGAGAACTTCTTCTTAAGACTCATTACTGGTATTACTTCTCCTCTAAGATTAACAATTCCACTTATGTACTTCATAGCATTAGGAACTGGAACAACATCTACCTGTCTTTCGATTGACTGAACGAGGTTAATATCCACTCCAAACTTCTGACCTCCAAGTGTAAATACTACCGGTCTGATATAATCTGCCATAATTACTCCTTTCTTAATGCCACTGCATTTTATAGTTATTATAAATTAATTATCTCATTATTCTTCATCAGCTTTCTTTCCTGTCGATATCCAGTTAAGATATGCGTTAATAAATGGATCTATATTGCCATCTAACACACTTGCTGCATTACCAATATCTTTATTAGTTCTATGATCTTTTACCATTGTGTATGGCTGTAATACATAACTTCTTATCTGATTGCCAAAATTAATATCTTTAACATCACCTCTTATATCTGATGACTTCTGTGCATTTTCTTCCTGCTTCATCATATAAAGCTTTGCCTTTAACATCTGCATTGCCTTATCTTTATTCTGGTGCTGTGATCTCTCATTCTGGCACTGTACAACTATTCCTGTTGGAAGATGTGTAATTCTGATTGCTGATGATGTCTTGTTGATATGCTGTCCACCCGCTCCACTTGAACGATATGTATCAATTCTTAAATCATCATCATTAATCTGTATATCAATATCCTCATCTATATCAGGCATTACATCGCACGACACGAAAGAAGTCTGTCTCTTTCCGGCCGCATTAAATGGAGATATTCTTACAAGCCTGTGAACCCCATGTTCTGACTTAAGATGTCCATATGCATTATCTCCTGAAATCTCTATAGTAACAGACTTTATTCCAGCCTCATCGCCTTCAAGATAATCAATTGTCTGCGTTGAATAGCCGTGCTTTTCTGCCCATCGCGTATACATTCTAAAAAGCATCTGACACCAGTCACAGCTCTCTGTTCCGCCTGCTCCGGCATGTAATGTAAGTATTGCATTACATTTATCATATTCTCCTGAAAGAAGTGTCTCTGTCCTTATTGAGTCCATTTTCTCCTCGAATACAGTTATCTCATCTTCTATCTCAGAAATTAATGAGTCGTCCTGCATTTCATCTGCCATCTCAATAAGTGTATTAATATCCTCAAGCCCTGACTTTAAGCTGTTATAACCTTCAAATGAGTCCTTTAAAGTCTTAAGCTCTTTCATAGCCTTATTGGATTTATCTGGATCGTCCCAAAATCCGGGTGCTTCCATATCTGCTTCCAGTTCTTCTATTCTTTTCTTCTTACTGTCAAGGTCGAGCGACTGTTTTATATTCTCAATCTGTGCATCATACCCTGAAATCCTATATTTAAACTGATCTAATTCTACCACTATATACCTCTTTTATTAACTTACTTATTCTCTTATTAACGCTCTTGTTCACAGGCTCATTGCTATCCGTATATAATTACAAATCACCATTCTATATTAAGGTCCTATATTAAAAAAGGAGCTGCACACTATGTTAAACATTCCAAGTATTATGATTAAGTGTCAAAGCCTTAACTCTTTTAATATATTAACATAATATATTAACACTTACATCATATTATAATACCACAAAATGTCATATTCGCATAGTGTGACAGCCCCAATCCGTCAAATATTATAATCTATAAATTACTATATCACTTCCAGGACATTATGCCTGACGTCCACAACAATTCTTATACTTCTTCCCACTTCCACAAGGGCAGAGGTCATTAGGATAAATCTTCTTATCTGTACGTCTTACAGGTCCTTTTACAGAAGGTCCTTCGTCTTTATTAGTGCCTGTAACCTTAGCTACCTGCTCTCTTTCAACTTTTTCTTCTACCTGAATGTGCATAAGAAGTCTTACAGTATCTTCTGTAATAGCTCTTGTCATCTCATCAAACATATCATATCCCATCATCTTATACTGTACAACAGGATCTTTCTGTCCATATGCCTGAAGACCGATTCCCTGCTTAAGCTGGTCCATATCATCAATATGATCCATCCATTTTCTATCAATAACCTTAAGAAGAACAACTCGTTCAATCTCTCTTATTGTCTCTGGTTCTGGGAATAAAGCTTCCTTATCTTCATAGAATTTAACAGCTTTCTCTTTCAATGCATGAATAAGTTCATTCTTGTTCTTTATATTCTCATCATACGCAACTGGTGCTATAGGTATAGTTGGAAGTAAAAGCTCGTTAATCTCATCATAATTCCACTCATCAGCACTCTTATCTTCGCTGACACTTCTATTAACAACGCCCTCAACGAAATCAGTTATCATCTTCATAATTGAGTTACGCATACTCTCGCCATTAAGAACTCTCTTTCTCTCGGCGTACATAATCTCTCTCTGTTCATTCATTACCTGATCATATTCAAGCAAATGTAATCTTATTCCGTAGTTGTTAGTCTCAATCTTCTTCTGTGCTGTCTCAATAGCATTACTTAACAACTTATGCTCAATCTGGTCATTCTCACCAACACCTAATCTGTTAAATGTATTCATAAGAGTCTCCTGAGCGAATAATCTCATAAGATTATCTTCAAGAGATATATAAAATCTTGATTCACCTGGGTCACCCTGACGACCTGCACGACCTCTTAACTGATTATCAATTCGTCTTGACTCGTGTCTTTCTGTACCAATAATCTTAAGTCCTCCTGCCGCTCTTGCTTCCTCATCAAGCTTAATATCAGTACCACGTCCTGCCATATTAGTAGCTATTGTTACAGCTCCGTGCTTACCTGCATCGGCTACAATCTGAGCCTCAAGCTCGTGATACTTGGCATTAAGTACATTATGAGGTATTCCTCTTTTTCTAAGCATTTCACTTAAAAGTTCTGATGTATCAATTGTTATTGTACCAACAAGTACAGGCTGTCCTTTTTCGTGTGCCGCAACAACTTCTTCTACAACAGCATTGAACTTGCCCTTCATAGTCTTAAATACAGCATCATTATGGTCAATTCTTGCTATTGGCTTATTAGTAGGGACTTCTACAACGTCCATATTGTATATTCCCCTGAATTCCTTCTCTTCTGTAAGAGCAGTACCTGTCATACCAGCTTTCTTATCAAACTTATTAAAGAAATTCTGGAATGTAATAGTTGCAAGTGTCTTACTCTCTCTCTTAACCTTAACGTGTTCCTTAGCTTCAATAGCCTGATGAAGACCATCTGAATAACGACGTCCTGGCATAATACGTCCTGTAAATTCATCTACAATAAGAACTTCATCATCTTTGACAACATAATCCTTATCCCTGAACATAAGATAATGTGCTCTTAATGCAAGTGTTACATTGTGCTGTATTTCAAGGTTCTCAATATCAGCATAGTTATCAATATGGAAGAACTGTTCAACCTTATGGACACCCTGTTCTGTAAGATTAACAACCTTATCCTTCTCATTAACGATAAAGTCACCATCTTCCTCTATCTCTTCCTGCATCATAACCTGCATCTTAGTACGTTCACCATGGTAAGTACCCTTTACAAGCTGTCTTGCAAGTACATCACAAAGTTCATATAACTTAGTTGACTTGCCGCTCTGTCCTGAAATAATAAGAGGTGTACGTGCCTCATCAATAAGTACTGAATCGACCTCATCGATAATACAGTAATGAAGGTCACGGAGTACAAGCTGCTCCTTATATATAGCCATATTATCCCTAAGATAATCAAATCCAAGTTCATTATTAGTAACATATGTAATATCACTTGCATATGCCGCTCTTCTTTCATCATCTTTCATATCGTGAAGAACTATACCTACTGAAAGTCCAAGGAAATTGTGTACCTGTCCCATCCATTCAGCATCACGCTTAGCAAGATAATCATTAACTGTAACTACTAATACTCCCTTTTCTTCAAGTGCATTAAGATATGCCGGAAGTGTACATACAAGTGTCTTACCTTCACCTGTACGCATCTCTGCAATACGTCCCTGATGAAGAATAATACCACCGATAATCTGTACTCTGTAATGTTCCATTCCAAGAACTCTCTTGGCAGCTTCTCTTACAGTTGCATATGCTTCCGGAAGCAAATCATTCAAAGTCTCGCCTTTAGATAATCTTTCCTTGAATTCTTTAGTCTTTCCTCTAAGCTGTTCATCGCTTAACTTACCATATTCTTCCCTATAGCTTTCTACTTTATCAGCAATAGGATAAATTCTCTTTAACTCATGTTGACTATGTGTTCCGAATATTTTCTGAACTAAACCCATTACATACTCTCCTTACTTTACCTTTTCCACATTACGAAAAGCTGAAATTATTGTAATTGTATCACCATTTATATAATTAGGCAAGCATCACCCATAACAAGAAAGAAGTGCAGATATACTAAGATACTGCACTTCTTTTAGATAATCTTTAATTAATTAAATTACTATAAACATATACCTTATAATTAATGTAAATTCATCAACTATATCTAATATAGTACATTACATATAATTCATTAATCACACCATAAAGACTTGAATATAATTATATAAATCAACTATAATTCATAATCAGCTGCATTATAATTAGTCAAGTTCTGGCTCTATAAGACCATATGTATTGCCTTTTCTCTTGTATACAACATTGACTTCTTCTGTCTCTGAGTTGAAGAATACATAGAAATTATGACCTAATAATTCCATCTGGACACATGCCTCTTCAGGATCCATTGGTTTGATACCAAATCTCTTAGTTCTTATAATCTTAACCTCATCTGTTGGCTCATATTCATTCTCTACAAATTCCTTGGCAAATGCGGCTTCATTATGATGCTTATCTACAATCTTGTTCTTATACTTCTTTAACTGTCTCTCAATTACTTCCTCAACAAGATCTATAGACACATACATATCACTGCTTACCTGTTCACTTCTTATAATGTTACCTTTAACAGGTATTGTAACTTCTATCTTCTGCCTTTCTTTCTCAACACTTAATGTTACATTGACTTCTGTCTCTGGTGCAAAAAATCTATCCAGCTTACCTAACTTTTCCTCCACTGCTGATCTTAAACCATCTGTTACATCAATATTTCTTCCTGTAATAATAAAACGCATGATGTCCAACTCCTTCTATCACTTTATTATCGTGTTGCCTGATTAAGGAATGTTGCCAATTCAATTGTGCTTCATTGTGCTTCACGACTTTTGATAATGTTATTATAACACAATTTTACATTTAGACAAGTAAGTTCACACAATTTACAGATATTTTATTAATTTAGTAGTCAAAGAGCCGTAAAAGCCCTGTAATACTGGCATTTCAAATGTCAAGCACTAATACTGGTATTTTTTTAACAATTTAAAATTTTGTATAATTGAACAAAACATTTATTCTGTTATCCACGATATAATCCACAGTGTTTATCCCCATATCAAATTGTGGATAATGTGGATAACTTGGTGTATAACTATTTTTCTAAGCAATTCCACACTTTTTATCTGTGGATAACTCCTTGATTATCTGTCAATTTGTGTCGAATAACTTTCTGAGTTTTTTGTAAGCATTTACAAATTTAGTAAGTATGCACAAATCATTAAATGTCAAGCTTGTCCAATGTATTTTTTTGATATAGAATGATAAATATAGTATATGCTCACATTTGCATTATTATGTTTAAATATCAGATTATTCTGACACAATAAGTGCTGATGTGTGCAAAAATCATTCATAGAAATGAGGGTTTATTATGGAAACTAATGTATCCACTGTCATAGTGGTAACCGGTGCTTCACGCGGAATTGGCAAAGCTATTGCTTTAAGCCTAGCCGCACCTGATACAGCACTTATTATCAATTGTTCCAAAAGTGCTGGCAGGCTTGAACTTGTCAAAGAAGAAATTATTAAAAAGGGAGCATTGTGTGAAACCTTTGTCGGGGACGTCAGCAATTATTCAACAGTTAATGAAATGTTTGACCTTGCCATAAGCATTTATGGAAAAGTAAATGTTCTTATTAATAATGCAGGAATTGCATCTATAGGACTATTTCAGGATATGACACCTGATATGTGGAATAATATAATGTCTGTCAATCTCAATTCTGTATACAACTGCTGCCATTTTGCAGTGCAGGATATGTTAAGACGTCATTGCGGAAAAATCATCAACATATCATCAGTGTGGGGCTTGTATGGTGCAAGCTGTGAAGTCGCCTACTCTGCTACCAAGGGGGCAATCAATTCTTTTACCAAAGCTTTAGCTAAAGAACTTGCGCCAAGTAACATACAGGTTAATGCAATAGCCTGTGGAGCTATAGACACTGAGATGAATGGACATTTAAGCCCTGAGGAGCTTCAAGAATTAGCAGAAGAAATTCCTTGTGGAACACTTGGCTCACCTTATGGGGTTGCCAATCTTGCAAAGCTTATTTTAAACTCCGACAACTACCTTACCGGACAGATAATACAATATGATGGAGGCTGGATATAATCCCAGTCTCCATCATTAATTTCAGAACATTTTCTTATCAACCTGTATTACTGCTCTCCAGTTCTCGTGCTTATCGCGGAGTGCATCTTTTATCCTGCTAACTATCTCATCGTCTTTCATATCAAATCCAAATGGAACTAACACATCAAATATAAGATTAGTTATATGTGGTCCTTTTATTGTTCTGAAATCATGCATGCTTATATCCGGTGATATATCATCAATTATTTCCTGAACAACCGCTTTCTGTTCATTAATAACCTCATCATCTGTTATTACAGGATCCATATGTATACTTATAAAACAGCCCATTCGTTTTTCTATACGGCGTTCTGCCATATCCACACAGTCGTGTGCCACAAGAATATCCATATCCGCCGGAACTTCAGCGTGTACTGATACGAATACTCTTCCCGGTCCATAATTATGAACGATTAAATCGTGGACACCTATAATATGTTCGTCCTCTAATATTAACCTTTCCAGCTCCTTTACAAATTCTTTTGATGGTGGCTGGCCAAGAAGTGGCGAAAGCGTTTCTTTAGCTGCTTTAAATCCTGCTATTATTACAAATAATGCGACAAACGCCCCTGCATAGCCATCGATATCTACATTGGAAAACTGTGTAATAAGCACGCCGAACAATACAACGGTAGTGCTTATACAATCTGATAAACTGTCTGTTGCTGTGGCTTTCATTGCCGCAGAATCAACTTTATCTCCAAGCCGTTTGTTAAATTTAGCCATCCACATTTTTAAAAGAATAGAAAAAATCAGTATTATAATTGAAATAAAGCTGAATTCCAGAGGCTGTGGATTAAATATTTTCTCAACTGAGCTTCTTAACAGCTCAACACCCATTACAATAATGAGCATTGATACAATAAAGCCTGATATATACTCTATTCTTCCGTGCCCATATGGATGTTCCGAGTCCGCCGGCTTGGATGCAAGCTTAAAACCCGCAAGTGTTACTATTGATGAACCTGCATCTGATAAGTTATTAATTGCATCTGCCATAATTGACAATGATGATGTAAGAAATCCAGCCGTAAGCTTTGTAAGAAACAGTACAATATTACATATAATTCCAACAATTCCTGCAAATATTCCATACTCCAGCCTTACTTTGGGATTTTTTGTATCTTTATAATTCTTAACAAATATTCTGCATAATACGTTAATCAACTCTGTTCCCCCTTTTTTATAAATCCACATAATAACTTGAATAACAATTTAAACAATAACAATCCGCATACTATTACATTTTCTTAATATTACTATCCTTCCTGTGAATTTATACTATATTCTATACCTCAATAATTCCTTACATTATATATGATTTGAATACATTTTTGAAGTTTAATTTTAAAAAATTATATTATCATATAGACAGCTGATACATTTTGACACTCTCATATTTGTATTTTAATATATATTATATTAAGCTTATTAAAGAACTAACACTTGTAAAAGAATTCAACAACGGAGGATTTAATTATGCAGACTAAATTTAATTATGTTAAACCAAGCGAATGTAATATCGACTACCACAATCTTATTAATTATGCAAAACGTCTTGAAAATCAGGATATTCCTATGCACAGCCTTATAATTATGCGTGGAAACAATATATGTATGGAAAGCTATTACAAGCCTTACGACAACAATTCACTTCACCGTATGTTCTCTATGACAAAGTCTTTAGTATCTTTGGGCATTGGCTGTCTGTATGGCGAACACAAGTTATCATTAGATGACCATATTGTTGATTATTTTAAAGATAAACTTCCCCAAAATGGAGCTTATGATTATATGAAAATGCTTACTATAAGGGATATGCTTACTATGAGAACGTGTCACGACAGCACCACTTATAAAACTGCTGGCACAACCGACTGGGTGGGCTCATTCTTTACAGTCAAGCCTGTTCATGCACCTGGCACACAATTCTCTTATGACACTTCATCAACTCACGTTCTTGGTGCTCTTATTGAAAGATTATCTGGAATGAGACTTATTGACTATCTTAAAGAAAAGTTCCTTAATGAACTGGGATTTTCTGAAGATACATTTATTCTTCCTGACCCTTGTGGAATTCCTATGGGCGGTTCTGGAATATGTGCAAGACCTGTTGATATGCTTAAAATAATCTATCTTATATCTAAAGATGGTGTATACAACGACAAGCAGCTTATTCCAGCAGATTACATCAAAGCCGCACGAATGAAGCAGAGCGACCCTTATGGAAAGAGCGGTACATTGGAAGAAATGCAGGGTTATGGTTATCAGATATGGATCACTCGCAACGGCGGATATGCCCTCTATGGTATGGCGGGACAGCTTGCACTTTATGTTCCTGATAAGGATATCTATATGGTAACAACCGCTGATACCCTTGGACGTCAGGGCGGCGTACAGTGCATATATGATGCCTTCTGGGAAGAAATCTATAATAAAATTGATGACGAAGCATCTGTTAATAACGAAACCGATGTACAGCTTGCAGAATACAATGCCTTTATTAAAAGCCGTGAATTATTCTGCCTTAAGGACAGCACTGCTTCCTCATATGAGAATTTAATCAATAATGTTACATATGTATGTGATGAAAATATATGCAAAATGACCGCTGTAAAAGTTACAATTCATAATGCAGACAATGCCAGCACGGACACTAATAACACTACCAGAAAATGGGGAACAATAACCTATACTAACGAAACAGGCACACATAGCATTGACTTTGGATTTGGTTATAACATCGTATCTGAATTTCCTATATACAATTTCAGATGTGCTGCTTCTGCTGTTTGGAAATGTGACAATAACCTTCTTATTAAAATACAGATTATAGACTCTGCTATTGGCAACCTCTATATATCTTTATCTTATAAGGATAATTATGCTTCTGTATTCTTAAAGAAATATGAAGAAACATTTTTCAATGAATTCAATGGTGTGTTTGGTGCAATCAGAAGCTTACAGTAACCTGATTGAATATTATTACAGTAACATAACTAACGAATCATATAATAAAATGACATAGCGGCAGTGATTTATTAATTTACTGCTTCTATGCCATTTTTATATCAATCTTTAATTATTATAATGCCAGTGGCGGTATTTCTTTTTAACTCTCACATCGTATTATAATGATAATACTCACGCCTTACCGCTATCGTGATAATCACATTTTATTAATAATTTACTATATCAAGAATTGTGGCAATTCTCTGTGTATAGCTGTGATTTTGTTTAACTATGTTATAACCATTAAGTGCAATCTGTCTGCGCTCATCTTCGTGTGCCAGATAATATTCGGCTTTGCGGCAGCAGTCATTAATGTCCTCATAATACACAATATCTTTTCCATTTTCAAAATAATCTGGAAGCTCAACCTGAAAATTCGTAAGCAGAAAGCCTCCTGCTCCTAATATGTCCCACACTCTTAATGGTATACCCGTCCTTATATTTCTTATTGTCATATTAAGATTAATTCTCGAATTATTAAATACAAGCGGCATATGTGTCATATAAGCTACTGCACCCCTGTAGTCAACTCCTTCCAGCTTACTATCAATCGTGTCTGTATACAAGGCAGTATTATGACCCCTTAACGTCTTTGACAACCTGTTAAGCGTACTTACACGTTCTATATTAGCAAGCTTAAAGCCCAGAAATGTAGACTCAAACACAAGCCGTATATCAGAAAATGCCCTGTCCCCCTGCCTGAAATCTATTATCTCCGACAATTCCTTTAATATATCAACTGTCAGCAAATCGTCTATTATATTATCCCCATATATATTAAGCTGTGCAAGCATTGCTGCATCAAAATACCCCTTCATATATGGCGGCAGTTTATCTTTAATATCATCATAAGAATTCTTATGGTACATACTTCCAACGAATGAAACATCAGCTGCAAACCTCTGCCGATCTTCTTTGCTCTGCCGACCAATCAGCTTATCAAGCCTTTCTGTATTAACAGCAAGCGGAAGATAGTATACATTTCGGACACCCATCTGCTTTAATTCATAATAAAAGAACTTATCAAATATAAATATATAATTACACGAATTAAATACAGACTGGTGATAAAGAGATATAAGTGGACTGTCTACTGTCCATGCAATATACTTCTTTCCAAGCTTTTCACATACATCTGATATATGCGGAAAGTAGTTAAGAGAAAATACTATATCATATTCTGAAATCACATCTGATATCTCTTTCATATCGTGTTCTTTATAGCCTGTGATACTGTTACTGTTGACAGGCTTTTCTTCATACATATCAACGGTATGTCCGAAATATTCAAACGCTTCGGCTACATCGCTTTGATTGTATACTTTCCATTTGTACATTAGGATTTTCAAATTGGGGGTCACCTGCTTTTCTTTTAATTTGTGGGAGTACTTTACAAAACTTTTGTGGTGGCGGTGGTGGACGGACGTTGTGCGGCATTAATATATTACCGCTGGGCACGCTCCCGCTACTTGAAGCCGCAGCGGACACTAAGCGGCTAAAGGACAGCCGCTAAGTGCCGGCGGCTTCAACAGCACCCAGATATAAGGAACGAAAAAAATCAAGGGAGGGTTGCCGGGGTGAGGAGATGGTCCTTTAAACATATTGTGATATTTCTTAGGCTTTCCCTCTACGTCCAACAGCACTCGTACAAGGATGTACGAGTGAGCGAATACGAAACACGGATGTTTCGTCTGAGCGGCTGTGTCCCTATCCACAACCTTCACGGAAAGTCTTAGAAATATCCAATCTGTTTACCTGACCATCACCTTATCCCAGCAGCCCTCCCTTTTTTCGAGCCTTATATAGTCCGGCTAATCCATAACCTCCAGCTTAACACCTTAATATCGTGCCTTATATCGTCCGAAGTCCGACTAACCAAAAGCTGCCCCCTCTCGCATTACTCTCGTGTAACCCTGTCAAGCACCTGAAAATAATCCTCAAAGGTCTTCGCACAACACTCATAATCATCAATTATAATGCCATCCACTCTGAGCCCGATAAGCGCAAATGCCATAGCCATTCTATGATCGGAATATGTCTTTACAACGCCTGGTTTAACATTTCCTGGAAGAATTTCTATTCTGTCTCTTCCCTTCTTAATATCTATGCAGAGGCTGTTAAGTTCATTAGCAATAGCCTCTATTCTATCTGACTCCTGAAGTCTTATATGTTCAATATTTCTTATAATTGTTGGTGTCTTTGCAAATGGAGCAATTGCCGCAAGTGTCATTGTCTGATCTGAGAAGTCATTCATATCTACGTCTACGCCATTGTATTCACCATTAGCAGGACCTGTAACACTTATTCCTTCATGCTCTTCCTCAACTTTACAGCCTAACTGCTTTAACACCTCAAGGAACTTCATATCACCCTGCATTGAAGTATATCTTACATTCTTAACAAGGGCATAACCACCTGTAAGTGCTGCTGCCGCATAGAAATAGCAGGCTGCTGACACATCAGGTTCAATCTGATATGTACCTGCAACATAATTGTCATCAGCAGGTATCTGATATACAGCCCCTTCGTGTACAACCTCACAGCCGAACTGCTTCATCATATTAGATGTTATTCTTATATATGAGCCATCTGTCTTCTTGCTTGTAATATTAATCTTAAGACCACTGTCAAGCATTGGTGCTGTCATCATAAGTGCACTTAAGAACTGTGTACTCTCACTTATGTCAATTGATACCTCTGCCTTAGGCTTATTACCGCCAAAAGCTGCACCTGTTACCTTTACTGGAAGATGTCCGTTTTTTTCAAGGAACTCAAAATGCGCTCCCATATCTTCAAGTGCATTAAATAAAGGAAGCATTGGTCTTTTCTTCATCTGCTCAGAACTTTCTATTGTATACTGTCCATCAGAAAAAGCTAACATTGCCGTAAGAAATCTTGCTGCTGTTCCTGCACTGCCTACATTGATAACGCCCTCTTTCTTAGGAATATTGCCACTATGTCCTTCTATGATTGCATATTTGTCAACTTCATTTACCTGTATAACATAACCTAATGCTATAAGACTTGAAAGAAAATGTCTTGAATCATCGCTGAATAACACTCCATTAAGTCTGCACTCCCCATCTGATAACGCTGCCATAAGAAGTGCTCTGTTCGTAATACTCTTAGAACCTGGCACTTCAACAACACAGTTAATTGGCTTATTTAACTTTCTTACCTTATATTGTGACATTTTGATTAATACCTCTTTAATTGCTAATTATTATTTGCGTTCTTCCATCTTAGGATAATCCCTATGCCAGCCTACATACTTATAAGCAGGACGAATAATCTTTCCTGCATTGACAAGCTCTTCAAGACGATGAGCACACCAGCCTGAAATACGAGCTGTTGCGAACATAGGTGTAAACATTTCTTCTGGAATACCAAGCATTGAATATACAAATCCACTGTAGAAATCGACATTGGCACATACCGGCTTGAACATTTTTCTTTTGTTCATAATAAGCTGTCCCGCTTCTTTTTCTACTGTCTCATAAAGAGCATACTCCTTCTCCATTCCCTTTTCAACAGAAAGATTTTTCGCAAAGCTCTTAAGTATAACTTCTCTTGGGTCAGAATTAGTGTATACAGCGTGACCCATACCATATATAAGACCTGCACCATCAAATGCTTGTTTATCAAGAATTTTATTAAGATATGCACAGATTTCTTCTTTATTATCCCAATCCTTGCAGTTAGCTTTTATATCAGCGAACATTTCCTGAACCTTAAGGTTAGCACCACCATGCTTAGGACCTTTAAGGGAAGCGATTGAAGCTGCCATAGCTGAATATGTATCAGTTCCTGATGATGTTACAACGTGGTTAGTAAATGTTGAGTTATTACCACCACCATGCTCTGCGTGGAGTACAAGACAGATATCAAGAACCTTAGCTTCAAGCTCTGTGAACTGTCCATCATCTCTTAACATATAAAGAATATTCTCTGCCGTTGAATATCCCTTCCTAGGATTCTTAATCATAAGCGTTCCGTCTAATTTAAAATGTCTATATGACTGATACGCATATACTGTAAGCAAAGGCATCTTAGCTATAAGCTGTAACGACTGCCTTAATACATTAGGAATTGATATGTCATCCGGATTTTCATCATATGAATAAAGGCTTAAGATACTTTTCATAAGTGAATTCATAAGATTAGTACTTGTTGCCTTCATAATTACATCTCTGATAAATGCACCTGAAAGTTCCTGTAAATCAGCAAGTATTCTAAGGAAACTGTCAAGCTGTTTCTCTGTAGGAAGATTACCAAATAAAAGAAGGTAAGTTGCTTCTTCAAAACGGAATCTATCTCTTGTAGAGCCTTTTATAATATCCTGGACATTATATCCCTGAAAATATAACTGTCCATCGACAGGTATCTTTCTACCATGAACATTCTCATTACCACATACATCAGAAATTTCTGTAAGTCCTGTAAGAACACCATTACCATTGCTATCACGAAGACCCCTCTTAACATCATATTCGATATATAAATTCTGGTCAATGGAGCCTGATCTTGTACACTCTTTAACGAGTTCTTCAAATTCACTTTTATCAACCGTTGTTAGTTCCATCATTTCCTGATTGTTCATTGTAATCCTCTTTTCTGCGCACTCTTTAGTACCTGCCTGATAAATGCCTGATGCGCTAGACATATACCTGCCAGAACATGAATAATTATACATATTCATACGTCATATTATGCGATAACTAATCATATTTTGTCAATTAGTACACTTATTATTTTTAAGGTGTTATTACATTTTCAAAAGATTATTAACTCAATCAGGGCTTTTACTTATTATTATTAATGAAATCTTACATTCATATCCACGAATTCATCTCCGAAGAAATCTCTGTATACAGTATCTGTTATCTCATCCATACAGTCATCTTCTACTTCATCGCCTGCATACAATATTCTATATTCATTACCAAGGAAATAACAACTTGTATTGCTTAATTTCATTCCATTCTTCTTATAAAAGCCTATTCTCTTAATCATATAATCCTTAGCTGCACCCTCATCTGCATAGTCAGGATTTTCAACCTCAAGCATTAAGAGCCTGTCATCATTTACTGCAATATTCTTTAACTCCTGTAAAAATGCTGAACCTAAATGCTTTGAACGCTTATTCTTAACTATCGCAAGATAGTCAAGTAGATATACATCTTTATTACTGCATTTTATAAAATACGCATATCCTGCAAGCTCTCCATTATCCTCAAACATTCCATATACAAAATACTGTCCCTGCTCTCTCTTTCTTAACATCTGACTAAGAGGCTTAACCTCTGATGCCGGAAAGTCTGTTACTATATGTTCATTATATATGTCTGTAATCTCGTCAGCCTCTAATATTCTTATGTAAAGACCATTTGCATTATCCTGTGTATCTGTGTTATTAATTCTAACGCTTATATTATTCATTAATATTCTCCTCATCATCCCTAAGTCCCATAACTGCTGTTGCAAGTTCGATTAAATCTTTATATGTCCCTTCAACAAAGCCTTCCTTATTAATTACAAGGCAGTCATCAGCAGACACAAAAAGATATATATTTTCCGTATCCTGATTCCATTTAATTATATCGTCCCAGCTGAATGTGTCCTTGTCGTCTTCCTCATCGGTTACAACAATATATTCTGCGTCGATATCATATGTAAATGTAATTCCAACCATTCTTGAATATATATTATGGTACTTTCTTTTATTGCTTCTGTCCATTCCAATCATTCCTATATAAAGGAATACAGCCGCAGCACACGCATAAAATATTACCATAAACCAGTCGGCTTCCTCGCTCCCCATAATCTGGAATATAAGATATCTTATACAGCCCATTCCAAATAAAAGTCCGAAGATGTTGTATATCATTTTAAATATTTTGTACTTATTATTATCAAAATTGCTGGCTCTCATTGCCGCATCAATGTACTCTTGTTTAAATAAGGTTCGATTTTTCATACTTCTCTCCTATTGTTTTATGTTATAATGTTTCTATTGTAATGCAGTCCATTTAATTTTACAAGTGGAGTAATCGTGTCTGTGCGCACCTGACACTAAACTGTTATGCTTTAATCTGTGCGCAGAAATGAGGTTTAATATGAATAATATTAATAATTCCAATAAATCCAGCCGTGCCGTTGCCTGCATAACCGGTGCAAGCTCTGGTATCGGCCGTGAAATGGCAAAGCTTTTAAGCAAGAAAGGCTATGACCTTATCCTTGTATCTAGAAATACTAAAGAAATGCTTCTTCTCTCACAGCAGTTATCTACAAGATGTGAAATAATAACCTGTGATCTATCTGATGAAAATGCCTGCATTAAGCTTGGCAGGACATTGGCAAAGAAGGATATATATATCTTCATTAATAACGCTGGATTTGGCGACCTTGGAAGCTTTGATAAAACAAGCCTTAATAAAGAATTATCTATGATTAATGTAAATATCAAGGCAACCCATATTCTTACCAAATATATGGTTAAAGCTTTCAAAAAAAGAAACCGTGGTTACATTATGAATGTGGCTTCCAGTGCAGGACTTCTTCCGGGAGGTCCATATATGTCTACTTATTATGCTACTAAAAGCTATGTGACAAGTCTTACAAGTGCCATTAATGAGGAACTCCGTGAGGCTAAGAGCAGGGTTCACATATGTATGTTATGTCCCGGCCCTGTTAACACCAACTTTAATAATGTAGCTAATGTGACCTTTGCACTTCCGGGAATATCAGCCACTTACTGTGCTTCTTATGCATTAAGACAGATGTTTCGGGGCAAAGTCACAATTGTTCCTACTCTAATGATGAAGCTTGGCACAACTGTGGCAAAATGTGTACCTAGACAAATGGTTACTGCCATAACTGCAAGACAGCAGAAAAAGAAAATTATGTAATGTACAGGAAATGAGGAAATATGTCTAACACCAAAGTATATCTTGCCCCTATGGAGGGACTTACGGATTATATGTTCCGTAATGCCTTCGATGAATTCTTCGGACATGGCAAAATTGACAAGTATTTTATGCCATTTATATCACCTAACCAGACAGAAAAATTTCTAGCAAAGGAAATGCGTGATATTGACAGAAATAATAATTTAATCAATTCAATACCACAGATAATGACTAATAATTCAGAGGATTTCATATGGACAGCCCATATGCTTTTTGATAACTTCGGATATAATGAAATTAACCTTAATGCAGGCTGTCCCTCTGGAACAGTCGTTTCCAAATCAAAAGGCTCAGGAATGCTTGCAGATACTGACAGGCTTGAACGCATACTTTATGAAATAATGTCCGATAATTACATTCAGGACAACAATATAAAAGTATCTGTAAAGACACGTATCGGAATTGAATCACCTGATGAATGGTACAATATCCTTGAAGTATATAATAAGTTCAGCCTTGAGGAATTAATTATCCACCCAAGAGTAAGAACTGATTATTACCGTGGTGATGTTAATAAGGAAGCTTTCAGGCTGGCAATTAAAGAAAGCCGCAACCCTGTATGTTACAATGGTGACATATTTACTCGAAATGATTATATTGCATTTCTTAAAGATTATGCTTATACAGATGAAAATAGCAAATCACCACTGCCACACTGCATAATGCTTGGTCGCGGACTTGTCGCTGACCCAGGACTTATCAATGTACTTATAAGTGATAATCCTTATGAATATGCAAGAAACCTTAAAGAGGATAAAGATAATATGCGAAAGCTCCATAACTATGTGTATGAAGAACGCCTTAAGATAATGTCAGGTGATAAGCACGCTATCCACCGTATGAAAGAAATGTGGTGCTATATGGAATACGCATTTGGTGACTGCAAAAAAGAAGCCAAGGCTATTAAAAAGGCTCAGAAAATGAGCGATTATAAAGATGCTGTAAATGTATTCTTTACTAACTGCCATTTATCTGAGCCTGCACATATTCTATTTTCCAAAAAATTCTAACATTAAAATATATATTATATTCTGTAGGATTAATATATATTTACATATATCAGTTATTAAACTATTAAATTACTATCTTAAGAATACGCCTGTCAGTGCCTCTATCATATAAGTTGTATCTTTCGCACCTGCTGTTTCATATGCTGAGTGCATTGCAAGCTGCGCAAGTCCTATATCGACAGTATTAACTGATACGTGTGAATTAGATATATTGCCAAGTGTTGAGCCGCCGGCTATATCCGACCTGTTAGCATATGTCTGGTATGGGACATTTCTTTTGTCACATATGTCCTTGAATATGGCATAAGATACACTGTCAGTCGTATATTTCTGATTGCCATTAAATTTAATAACAATTCCTTCATTCATATATGGTCTGTTTGTCAGGTCTGCCTTATCTGTGTGGTTAGGGTGTACAGCGTGTGCATTATCAGCAGATACCATATATGATGAAGCTATTGCCATCATATACTTTTCCCTGTCCAGACCATACGCTATACTTATTCTTTCTAATACATCTGATAAAAATGTAGAGTCTGCTCCCTGCATTGTTGTGCTTCCGACTTCCTCATTATTAAATACACAGCATACATTTACTTTATCATAATTATCTGAAATACTATCCAATGCCTTAATATAAGCCATTAAAGATGAATACGCACATTGTATGTCATCTAATCTTGGTGCTGATATATATTCATCGTTGCAGCCCCATATTCTGCCTTTTTCCCTGTTATATAAGAAAAGTTCTGTTGTAAGGCTTTCATCTGCAACGCTTTCTTTATCCTTGTCTTCAGATTGTATACAAGACTTTATATACTCATCAAAGTTATCCTTAGCATTAATATCACCAAATAAAGGAAGCATATCCTTCTGTGGGTTAAGACTTGTGTTATCATTGACACTACGATTCATATGTATTGCAAGGTTAGGTATTACAAGTAGGTCCTTATCTGCATTTACAAGATATTCTTTAATGCCTGACCTGCCAATTGCTACTGCACGTCCTGCAACTGACAATGGTCTGTCAAGCCACGTTGACATTATCATTCCGCCATATTTCTCTACATTAAGGCTTATGTAATGTTTATCTATTGTTATCTCTGGATTTTCTTTTACCTTAAAAGAAGGAGAGTCGCTGTGGCTGGCTGTTATATTATAACACTTATAGCTTTCTGCCTTTGGCATATTAAAAGCTATAATTGAAGAACCACCTCTTATTACATAATAACGTCCTGACGGATTAATCTTCCAGGCTTTACCCTCACTTAAGCATATAAATCCGTTTTCATTAAGAACTGCCGCTATATTATTAACAACGTGGTATGGACTTGGACTTTTATATATAAAGTCTATCAACTGTTCAGAGTCTTTCTTAAACTGTTCATCTGTAAACTGCATTTTTTACATCTCCATTCCAACTATACATTTTTATTCAGTGCCTGTTTTTTATTTATTTCTTCTGAATTTCCCTGTACTGTTTCTTTCTGCCATTTTTTACTTCTTTAATGATATTTTTATTTCTTTCTGCTTTTCCTTATCTTTCCTGCTATATAATAATAGATACCAACCGCTGCTGCTATCATTACTACAATAACAATAACCCTTACTGGCATGCTCATATTTAATACATTGCTATGCGAAGCATTATTAGTGCTTCCTGTCTTAATAAGTCCATTATCACTGCTCTCTGTACTGTTATCATCTGAGCTGACAAGCTTCTGCTCATTCTCATATGGATTATCTACAGAATATGTCTTTCTTACATAATTGTCAGGCTTTAAATCTACTGTATAATCATGCACTTCGTTTCTTACAAAATTATCTGTATTAGCAGCAGAAGTTGAATAAAGATTCATTCTTTCACCAGCAACAGCCTTGCAATATGCACGTCTGTCTGTATTATCCTCAAAAAATGTTATCTTTCCATTGATTGTATTGCCTGCAATATCAGCAACATAACTTCCCGTAACTGGATATAATATATAAAGTCCTGTGATTCCGCCTGAATGAACATATCCATGTTCTGATATATAGCCATCAATATTAACTATGCAGTCACTTACATTGATATAGCCATCGGCATATATACCACCCATAAACTGCTCATCTCTGTCAGCAGAATTCTTATCTGCATCTGTACATACAAGTGTAACATCAGCCTCACAACCACTTATATTTCCGTTACCAAAGCCTGCAATACCCGCAGTTCCCCACATAGCTGCTGTTGATTTGAGGGATACATAACCTTCCACTTTACAGCCTGTGATTGTCGTATTATCCATATAACCTGCCAATATAGCAGCTAATATGCTCTTATTACGATTACCATCATCATTCTCGCTTATATTTACATATGCACCCTTTATATTAAGATCCTTAATAACTGCATTCTTCGTTATTCCAAAAAACCCGGCATAATAAGTATCATATTCTTTAAGGTTGCCATCATAGGCCTTTTCTGTAACATCTGTAACAGTATTAATGTCCATATTGTAAAGTGTATGTCCATTGCCATCAAATGTTCCATTAAAATTCCAAGGCTTCCAGCCGTCTGCCCCAAATACTGACATATCAATATCAGCCATAAGGACATAACTGCCATCACTATTCTTAGAGGCTTCCAACAAATCCTTTGAGGTTCTTATCTCTATAGCCGCTGTGTCACTATCTGCTGCGTAACACACAGCATTTTCTGGCTGATGTACTGCCAGTACTCCTATTACTGCTGCAAGAACTGTAATTAACATTTTCCAATTCTTCTTTATTGTGCCTGTTATCATATATATCCTCATTTCTACGCACATTTTGGCTTATATAACGCTTGTATCAAGTGCGCTGTGACACTTACGCCTATCATTATATTAGGCTGCCACAAAATGCAGCAGCCCAGAATACAATTTACTTATTACTTAATGTTATACTTCTTCTCAAACTCATCAACCGGTATTGGTTTAGAGAAATAATATCCCTGATACATATCACACCCCATCTCTGCTAACATATAGAGCTGTTTTTTTGTTTCAACACCTTCTGTTATAACTTTCATTCCAAGCTTTCCAGCAAGTGTTATTATGCTTTCAAGAATATCAAGTCCTTTCGCCTCATTTTCTGAGGCTCTTAAGAAGCCCATATCAATCTTTAATACATCTGCACTTATGTCCTTTAACATATTAAGTGATGAGTATCCACTTCCAAAATCATCAATCTCTATATTAAATCCATAGTTCTGCAAACGCCTGATTATCCCCATATTTTTGTCAAAATCAGACATTAATGCTGTTTCTGTAATCTCTATTTTAAGATTAACAGGGTCAATGTCATATTTATCAACAAGCCCGACAAATGTTTCATATACATCTACAAGATAGAAATCCTTAGTCGATATATTAACCGATATGTGATACTGGTCTTTTCCCTCTTTCTTCCATTCGCTAAGCTTCTTAGCTGCTTTATCCCACATATATCTGTCAAGCCTATATATAAAGCCGGTCTTTTCAAGTACATCAATAAATATTGCCGGAGATAAAAGTCCTCTTTCAGGGTGCTGCCAGCGAACAAGTGCTTCTGCTCCGTATAAATTACCGCTAGAGTCTACCTGTGGCTGTAAGTACATTTCAAACTCATTATTACTTATTGCTCTCTCGAATTCTCCTATAATTCTTCTTTCTTCAATAGAGCTTTCAAAAAGTCTTTCTGTATAATAAGCTATATTGCTCTTATATTCATTCTTAATAGTTTCACTTGCAAGATTAGCCTTATCACACATAATACTTACAGGCTCTTCCAAATCACTTATATCATAAACACCTGTAAAAATGTGCAGATGGAATGAACTATCTTTAAAATAATCCTGCATCCTGTGAATTATAGATAATATCATATCAACACTGAAACTCTTCTTAGGAATAAGCATAGCAAAACGGTCACTGTTAATTCTTGCTGCTATGACATCATCACTGGCATATTCTTTCATTATCTCTGCCTGCTTTACAAGAACTTCGTTACCTTTTTCTATTCCAAATAATTCATTAACGAACTTAAAATCCCTTATATTACTGCATAACATACAATATGGCACATCTGCATTTCTATGAAGGATTTTATATGTTTCTATGTAGAACTGATCCTTGTTATAAAGTCCCGTAAGCCTGTCATGGGTTGCTTTATACTTCTCTTTCTCAAGTGACTGTATGTCTTCTGTCTTATCATTAAATATGAAATAATCGCATACAAAATTATTCTTATCATCAAATATTCTCTTGTATACAACCTCATAATATTTCTTAATATCGTGAAAAGATACTGTTGTTTCAGTCTTCATCGTATCTTTTCTGTCACTTCCACGCTCATTAAGCCATTCTGAATATTTTCTCTCAACATCAATATATTCTGTTCCAATATTATAAATATTTTTTAATATATCATTACAATATATACATCTTCCCCTGTTATCGAAACACACAATTCCACTATTCATATCTTTAATAATAAGGGACAGCGTATTCTCTATAAGCTCATTAGGTATATATCTTAACGTGAAATAGTATATAAGAATACACATAATTCCGTATGCCGGCATAGACACATCATATATTGACTGTGACCTTATTGTCACAAGGTCAAGAATAAATACAATTAAAAGTGCTATAAATATTATCTCGTATCTGAAACTGTAGAACTTAGATGAGTTCGCTATCATAAACATAAAGGATAAAAGCAATAAAAAGAAAACAAGATAATTATATATAAAATGTGCCTTATAAAAGAAACTGGTCTTCACAAATTCTGTTACAATCTCATAATCATTAATCTCTGTTATAGTAAATATCTGATGATTCCATACATTGGCAATAAGCATAACGCTGTCTATTGCTGAAAATGCAATCATTACCTCTTTAATAAACTTAACTCCATGAAACAATCCTGTATAATATTGCGTGTAGTACATTAGAAGAATAAGAATCCAGTCAAAGCATATCAATGTAAGGCTCTTGCAAAGCGTTGTGATAGTTATTCCTGGAACATATATATACACAAGAAATACTATGCCACAAAATGCTGCAACAGCTTCATATATAAATACTATCTTTGCCAGTCTGCCTTTCTTATTCATTGCTTTATATGAACATATTCCCATAAGAATAATCTCAATAGCAATTAACAATCCATACATTATTCTCATCTGTAATCTGCACTTCCTCACCGTCAGTATAAATATACCTCTTAACTACCATTATTATACATTTATATGCTTTAATTTGTAAATATAAAATCACATAAAATCATATTTCATATAGTCATTTATATATGTGTTTCTTTTCTTCTCATCAACACATTAGTTCCTGACATTATAAGCATACCGGCAGCGTTGAACGCTAATACAAGTATTGCCGCTGTCATTCCTATTCTGTCAGCAAGGAAACCTACTATCTGTGGTGTAACAATTCCGCCTAATGCGGCAATGGCCAGAAATAATGACATTCCTGTTGTTGAACCTTTAATTATATTGCCAACACTTGATACTGTTGTTGGATATATTCCCGCAAAGAAGAAGCCAAGTCCTGCAATAGCTACAGTAATAACTGCAAGATTATGGGTTGCTGTAAGTAATATAAAGAATACTGTTGTAGCAACGCAGTATCCAGATATAAGCTTATTCTTATCAACCTTTGATGATATCTTAGCTGTGAGAAGTCTTCCAAGCATAACCATTATCCAGGTAACCGATACAAGGTTGGTTGCATATGTACTGCTCATTATATCCATACTCTTAAAATATGTTACAAACCATCCATTTACGCAATTCTCAAGTCCAAGATATAAGAATAATAAAAAGCCCATTATATAGAAAATGCTATTTTTATAAAATGGCTTTGCATTGCTGTCAGAAGCATTTTCTTTAGCCTTCTTAGACTCCAAAGGCCAGTTATAGTCTATTCTCATCCACACATATAATATAACTGATAATGTTGAGCCTATAATTATTGTATATGCAGCTGCTCTCCAGCCCAGACCAAAACTTGTGTAAAGCGATGTAATAAATGGTGCAATAAAAGCACCTGCCGCAAATGTCATATGTAAAAGGTTAAGTGCGGCTGGTCTGCCGTTAGAATTATCATTAACAACTGCGTTATTGATTATGCTTACTGAGCCTCTGCCTATTCCAATAAGTATAAATGCCGCATATATAACCGGCACTGGTGGAAGAAATGTTATAACAAGCAGCATTACTGGTATAAATGCTGAAAATACAACAATTGTTGCTTTTCTTCCTATCCGTGAAGCCATCGGCGGATTGACAAAACTCGCAAGAAGATTGCCTATTGCAAATGCCGATAAAAAACCTCCTGCTACGCTGTAATTAATTCCTGCTTCTTCTATAATATATGGAAGTATTGCTCCAACTAACAATACCATTGCTCCATTTACAAAAAATGAGAAGTAGCACGGAAATAATAATCTGAATTGTGATTTTGCTTTAGTATCCATATTTTCTCCATTCTATTTTCTATTAAACTTCTTTTAACCACTATTAGCTGCTATGAGTCTTCCTTATTTCTAATAAGCTATCTAATTTATCTTAATTCTCCCTAGCTTTTCTTAAGCAGCTTTCTATAGGTCATATCAATGGCAAATGCCCCAAGTGGTGCTGTTATTATTATTGCTAATACTGCTACTATAAGCACTGTATTGCCACACGCAAGTCCCATTGACAATGGAACTCCGCCTATCGCCGCCTGAACAGTTGCCTTAGGTGTGTATGCAAGCATACAGAATACCCTTTCTTTCAGCTTCAGCTTAGTTCCTGCCATACACAAAGCAACTCCAGCCATTCTGAAAATTAACGCTCCTAATATAATACCTGTAAATAACATTCCAAGCAGTCCCGGCAGCTTTACCTTGCGGCATACCCAGCCTGCAGACATTCCAATTAACATTATCAGCGCTATACTTTTTAACATAACAATCCTCTTTTCTGAATAAATATTAGCGCAAAAATAGCTGACAGCTCCTGCACTTTGCAGAAGTCATCAGCTTTATAATCAAGCGGTTATGAACGAAAGATTTAGCTATTGCTATCTCGTTCCTGGGAGAACCTCATTCCCAGTAATATTCCATCAACTTGTTAAGTATACAATATTGTTGGAATACTGTCAATATTCATAGTAATATATAGGCTTTAAAAGGTAAATTTATTCTATAGTCTGCCCATTTTTTAAAACTGGCAGATGAAAATTGTAAATATTTATTATATGATGATGTCGGGGGCAAAAGCCCCCGACTTTGATACCTACGAATTGTTCCGTGCTACGTACTTCCACAATTCTCCCCAATATTCAAAATCAGAACTTTGCAAATATGTTAGTACTATTCTTAAGATTCTGGGCAATACCCTTGTTTTCTATCATTTTATTGCTGATATTGACTATATCCTCAACAAGATCCTGTGTGCTTATAGCCGCATTATTAACTCCAGCAGCACCATCATCAACTACTGTTGTTATCGTATTGATGGAATGAGCTATTTCATCCATATTTTTCTTCAGGACATCTGTTTTCTCAACGAATTCATCCATTGCATTCTCTATATATGAAGCATTTTCTTTATATTTCACGCCGCCATCAACAAATGTCTGAAATTCAGGAAGAATAGTCTGCTGAAGATACGAAACCAGATTATTAGCATTATCTGATAGATTATTAACAGCAGCAACAACAACCGAGTTAATACTTTGTATCTTGTTGGCAGTTTCACGGCTTGAATCTGCTAACTGACGAATCTCATCTGCCACTACTGCAAAGCCCTTACCCGCTTCACCTGCTCTGGCAGCTTCTATTGAAGCATTGAGTGCTAACAGATTCGTCTGGCTTGATATATTAAGAATATCATTCGTAAGGTTATTTACCTGGTCAACGCTCTTACTATCTTCTATTGCCTTATTAAGAACATCTAATATATTCCCAACCTTTTCACCTGTCTGAACCATATTATATCTTGCATCACTCTCTATTTTTTCTGCATTTGCCTTCATTTCCTTTGAGAACTGATTAATATCATCTGACTTTGTCGCTATAATCTCGACATCTTTTAGTATATTATCAGCATTATCATTAATAGTATTAACAGAAAGCCCTACATCCTGCATAGTTGCAGATAATTCCTCTGTCATAGCAGATAAATCAGAAGCACTGTCATTGGATTTGACAACACTGCCATCAACCTCAGCAACAACATTTTCCATATAGTTAGTATTCTCTATAATCAGCTTAAGTATTTCCTGCAGCTTATCCATAAAAAGATTGATACCGTTGCCAAGATCTGCTATCTCATCATTAGAAATAACTCTTACACGCTTTGTCAGATCTCCTTCTCCATTATCGATTCCATCAATAATATCCCTGATATCTTTATTGGTTGCGATAATTGGTTTGATAACATACTTCATAACACAATATATTGCTACAATAATCAATATAACGCTTATAATAATAACTATACCATTGCTGACAAGTGAACTTGCATACACACTGGTAAGCCTTTCTCTTGCCTCAGAAGCTGTATCATTGGCATGTGTGCTTAGCACCTCAATATCCTTCTGGATTGCTGTGCTGCTATCACTTACGACTCCGTTAGCAATAGCATATGCTTCCTCATTCTTGCCTAAAGCACTGTATGCCATAATGTTTCCAAGTTCATATTTCATAGTATTATAATTACTTACTAATGAATTATATGTATCCATATCATCATTCTGGACATATTTCTTATATTCGTCCAGCTTTTTCTCTAATTCTTCCTGATTATCATTAATCTCACCTACCACTGATATCATAGTATTAAGATCTGTTGCAATAATATGTGATAATCCAAGTGTATGAATAACCTGTATATCATTCTTTATTTCACCAAGATCTGAAACACTCATCATACAATTATCTGTTATATCAGCGGCATTAGAGTTAACAGTTCTTATATTGTTTATAGCCATAACATTACATATTATTGTTAAAGCACCTAGTATAAATACCGGCAATAATATCAGTGTCTTCAGGCTCGTTCTTTTTTTATTATTCATGCTTGTTCTCCAATCTTTTCTACTCACAGTAAATCAACTTTGGTCAACTTACTGTTACTTAACAGCAGAAGCTGTAATTTCATTAGCTAACGTATCCATAACTTCCTGATCTGATAAACCACCATTATTACCACTAAGCACCGTATTAGCAAACTTCTTACAGGCATCCCAGTAGCTGTTTCCTACTCTTTGTAATGTTCCATACTGGGACTGTGCAATGATTGCCTGTATTGCAGCCACTTTTTTGATTTCATCTGATTCTGCTGCCTTACTGTTAGATGGTCCCTGATTTTTCTCTTTAAACCTAAGCTCCTGATTCTGCTGATTAGTCAGCCAGTCAGCAAGCCTGCATGCCCATTCTTTATTCTTTGAATAAGAGTTCACGCCCATCATCTTATAGCCTGTAAACGAAGACATCTGAACTTCCTTTCCTGCAACTGTATATGTTGGCAGCTTACAGGCACCATAATTCTCTCCCCAGGCTTCCTTTACATTCATAACATCCCATACACCACTTATTCCTGCTATAACATCACCACTTTTAATGTGTTCAGCTATATCTCCGTTAGGCATACTTACAAACCCTGGATTAGCTGCTATACTATTGAGAGCCTGTTTTATAGCTGCTCCAGTTATATCACCTGTCTGCGAATTCCAGTTACATTCATTAGTTATACCATCTGGTTTAATAGAAAGACTAAGTCCTGTATTTCCGAAAAATGTATAAAGATACCATCCTGAATCAAACTCCATAGCAACTTTTTTATTGTTAGCTGCTGCAATTGACAACATTTTATCTAATGACTTAACATCATCTTCTGAAAAATATTCTTTATTATAATACATAAAATATCCATTATCTGCTGTCATAGGATATCCATATAATGTATCATTCAGCGTAGCTGCTTCGACTGACTCCTTTACATTAGCTGCTGCTATTTCATCTGCATTGGGTACCTCTGTCAGAACTCCGCCAGCCGTTAATGATATAATCTGATCATCCGGAAACGAAAACACATCAGCACCATTGTGTACATCTGTAAGCATAACATCACGAACCTGTGAATCTGCCTGGATTTCAACCGTTATATCAAACTCTGCTTCATCTTTATATTGTTCCTTAAAGCTGTCTAGCATTTTGTTCATGACATCCAGACCATCCTTTTCTGTCCACACCTTTAAAGAGACAACTTTATCTGTACCACCTGATAACTCCTCTCTGTTGCCACCTGTTATACCTGCATTACCACATCCAGATAAGACAATAGAAGATAGCAAGCCAATAGCACATAATTTACTCGCTATCTTTTTATTCATATTAATATACTCCTTTTGTATAAATTTACGCTCTTGTATACCGATTAGAATTTAATAATAAATTAATAAATGTAAAATCGAAATCACAATCCAATTCCCTTCAGATTACTTCACACGAATTTGACAAATCATAATAGAAATTAATTAACGTACTAATATATTATATTTATTGTAGGCTTTATAACAGTATTTGTCAATCAATTTACCTGCTGACCAGCTTATCCTGTACAGTCTTTTCAACACTTCTGAAAATAGTAAGAATTGAGATAATGATTTTTTATAATAAACTTCCTTAGCGTTTATTATATTTATTGTCTGTTGTTGTCAAGGGTGTGTATACAAAACACATTAAACACAGGTCGAAGAGGAATAAATTAGAATAATTATAAACTATTTATAAATTATTAGCACTCACCTCTTGACAGTGCTAATAATTAGGTATATAACATAGCCAGAACAAAGGAAAGGGAGTTAAGAAATAGTAATTAAGATAACGCCATTCCAGATGTTCCAAAGAAACAAGGTAATAGTTCAGATGAATATGTAATCCTGGGGATTGGTTATTTATATATCCAATCTGAATGAACGAAAGGTTCAGCCGAACAAATAGTTTATTAAAAAAGGAGCGATGACTTATGTTAATGCCTAGTATTTTTGGAGAGAATTTATTTAATGATGATTGGATGAACTTCGGATTTCCTGAAGTTGAAAAAGCTTTATACGGTAAACACGCCAGCCACGAAATGAAGACTGATGTCAGAGAAACTGATTCCGGCTATGAAGTTGATATTGATTTACCTGGCTTTAAGAAAGACGAAATCAATATACAGCTTGATAATGGTTACCTTTCAATCAGTGCCGCTAAGGGTCTTGATAAGGACGAACAGGACAAGGAAGGCAAGTATATCAGAAAGGAACGTTATGCCGGCTCTATGAGCAGAAGCTTCTACGTTGGTAATGCAATTACTCAGGACGATATAAAGGCCAAATATGAAAGTGGTATTTTAAGACTTTCTGTTCCAAAGAAAGCTGCTGAGGAAATTGAAGGTGCTAAGAGGATTGCTATTGAAGGATAATCCGTACAGGAATGTATGAATAGGCCTGATTGGTAGTGTACTTAGCATCTGGGACTGCAGTTGTTAATGTAGTTCTTGCCAAGATATGAGTTGTAATTGAATAATTAAGAAATGCCAGTCCCTAAGGTTGAACTTAGGGACTGGCATTTTTTATATTTTGCCATAACAACCGACAGATTTCTAAAACTACTCATTACTCTATTAATCTTACAATTGTTACTCTTCTTAAATATACTACGCAATAAAACATTTCAATAACATGTAGATTTATCACTAAGCTATTTTCTCTTTACAATTTACAATAGGGAAGTTCATATAATGTATCCGGATCAATATCAATACACTTACAAGCATCTCTATTTCCACCTATATCCCATGCTAATGTATCATTCATAACTGTACATGTATCAGTAAATATCGAAATATCCTTCAATGGTTTAAAAACTTCTTTATCCAACATATTTTTCATATCATAACATACGATTTTTCCATCTTCAAAATACACATATACTGTGTAGTCTTTCATAGGTACTACCTGAACTACCTTCGGAAACATAGACAAACATCTCCTATACAAGTGGATTAATTCTATTTAACGGCTTTCCATCTTTTGATCATTCCCAATTCTGCATCAACTCATCTTGATGTAACACACACCACGCTAAAATCAACTTTAACTGTCTTGATGGCAAAGTTCCCTTGATGCATCTAGCTGTATCAATTTCAATAATTGCCTTATTTAAATTATACTCTGCATGAAAATGCGGCGGATTATGATTATCATAATACATTGTAACTCAAATCCCATAAAATAAAGAAATTTCCGGCATTTATTTACCTGCTGATAATCTGATGACAATAATATTTTATATGTAAAATCTTTTTTATTTATTGTACCACAGTTCTTACAAAAAACACCACAGGACAAAAAGTCCTGAGGTGTAATACACTTTTCTGAAACGTCGTAAGACGCACTAGATTGTTGAAATATTATCTCTTTGAGAACGTTTGTAGAGCGTGAAAAGCCCATAGATTGGGGATTTGTGTCTGGTAGTGTTACATATCTGTTGTATGCGTAGCACTATCCACACATTCCCAGAACTGCTCAATCACTTTGACAACGAAAGGGACTACTACTATGAAAATACATCTTGCTTACTACAACCAATACAAGAACGGAATTGACATTACTTTTGACGACAATGTGCTTCTGTTTGTCTCATGTGCTGAAGCAGAAAAGGATCTCCATACTACACCTAACTCTCAAAGGCTTATTGATAACCTTGCGATTGATAATCCTCTAATGTATGCTGCACTTGCTCTTGATTGTGAGTTGCAGGATTGGGCTGATGCTATGGATGAGGATTGGTTCTAATACTTTTTCAACAAAATACCTTCTTACATTTCAAAATGAAATATCAACTGTAATGTCATTTGCAATATTTTGTATAGCCAAATTCAACTTACTTTGTAGATAATTTAATGATTTTTGGATTTCATATATACCAGCTTCATTATTGAATTTGGTATCATAAGCACTGAAAGTTTCTAAATTGGTATTTGAAGATTTATAAATTAATTTGTCATTATGGTATAGCTGAACTATTTCGTCTTCTTTTTCAGTTGGGAAATTAGGGAATTTTAAATAATCCCAATATTTTATTGCTAAACTTCCTCCATTACCTCCTACAGCATATGCATCTATCATGCCCTGATTTCTCAAATAATCAAGAAAAAGTTTTACAAATATTCCTTTGCTCATATTATGAGATTCCTGATTTAATGTAATTCCATGTATATTTGTAATTGTTCTATCCATACTTTCAATTACTACAAGTGAACGTCCTTTTTCATTTCCTTCAGCACCAAAAATAATATCACCAACTTTAAGGGTTTTTAATTCGTTGGGATTCCCTAAATACTCGTCCTCCTTAACTGTTCCGTAAATAGAAATGTGTTTTGGAAGAATGAGTTTGTAATAATTGGGGCGTTTTTCTTTAGTTTGAATTGACTTACCTATGTTAGATATTTGTAAATTTTGACCTCTGCTAATTTTAAACCCTAATTCCGAAATTGTAGATGTTCCATACAAATAATTCTTAATTAGAAATTCTTTCTTTTTGAACATAGGAGTGTATAAGCAAGAATCCATTCTATCTAATAATATTATTTCATTAAGCGTAGGAGGCGAAAAAGTAAATTCATTGTCTTTTTGATTACTTTGTAATTCTTGTTGTATTAAATCAAGAATCTTTTTATGAAGTGTTTGAATTTTCTTTTCTTTATTAATTATTGCTTTTGTTAATAGCTCAATATATTTAATAGTATCATCAACCAAGTTATTAGGAAATGGTATTTTGCATTCTAAAAATTTTGTTTTTCCATGCCGAATGGTTGAACCTCTTGGAACAAGAAAATCTATTTGTTGCCTAAATAAATCACTTTTGATCATTGCTAGTATATAATACTTGTACTCAGAAATTGGCAATCTGTATATTGCTCCACAAAGCATTGCTTCAGGCAAATCTCTATCTAAAATCGCAATTTCACCAACATTACTATCTTTAGAAATTAATATATCACCTGCTTTTAGTCCCATTTGTACAAAGTTCTGTGGTGCTATAGGCTGATAAGATTCTTTTGTTATATTCAATAACAATGTTTCTGGTTGAAGTGCTTTCGTTTTTATAAAATAGTAATCTGATATATCTACATAACATTCACTTCCAACTTCAGAACCAAGATCGCTACGACGTAAATCTCGTGATAACAATTCTGACAAAAGTTTGCAGTTTTTATTGTTAATGCAAAATGTTTTATACTGTGTTGCTGAAAGGCTATAGTTCTTGCCAATTATTTCATTTATTGTTGTATGTTGAGGTATATCAATATATTTATTCATAATTACCCCCTGTATTATAAAAAACATCTTTTTAGTGTATCTTCTTGCCTATTACACCATTGTTTAAATGCAATAACTGTCTCTGTAAATTCTTCGTCCAATTTTGCAGTTCCATCATCGTTTATTTCCTTTTCAAAAGAAATTGGGTTCAGCTTATATTGTGTTTCAAAACATTTTACTTTATTTTTCGTTTTCACTTCATAACCAACTTTCTTTATCTCACGAGAAAAAACTTCATAATTATTCTTCCTAAGATTTTCGAGTTCTTCCTTGGCTGGTTTATATGCAATTATTATTGTAGGAGAAACTCCTGCTTCTGCAAAAATATTGGCTGGTAAATCTATTATTGCTACTATTCTCATGTTTTCACATAACCAACGACGAGCTTCTTTGTGCGAATCTATTGATGCAATTGAGTTAGACAGTACAATAGCCATACGTCCATTAGTATTCAATATTCTTACAGCATTCTCCAAAAAGATAACCCCCAAATCAATTTTAGTTTGATTATATCTATTCCATAATTCATAACATTCAGCAATTTCTTTATCCTCACCTTGAGGAATCCATGAACGAGCTTCTCCAAATGGGGGATTTGTAAGTACAATATCAAACTTTTTTAATTTTATACCATCTACTCGATTATCCCAATCACCATTGTAATTATGTGTTTTTTTCTCTGTTCTAGGTATTAAAGAAGTTATTTTTCCACTATCATCAAATTTAGATTTAATAGAGCCCAAACCATCTGTTTGCGCTTCAATAGTTGCATTACCATCACCATTTAATAACATATTTAAAGTTGCTAATTTAACCATATCTTCATCAATATCCATGCCATATACATTTGTATCATCTAGTTTACCATTTGATTTTACATATGATACTGATAAGAAATCTGCTATACCAACTGTTGGATCAATAATGCTTTCATTATGTTTAGGATTGACCATATCTACAATAAAGTCTATTATTTGTAATGGCGTTATAAATTGAGCATTATCAGCTTTGCTAAATTGAGAAGCAAACCTATAAAATACAAGCTGATATAAATTATTTCTCTCTGAATGAGTAAAACTATAATTTTGAAATTGTTTTACAATTTCAACTACAACTCGTACCTGGTTACCATTTTGGTTGTCGAAATAATTTTCTTCTAAGATTTTAGTATATGATGTTTTTGCCGCTTTTCTAATAAAATCAATTCTATCTAAAAAATCCTGTAGTCCATCATCTGTTATTTTCTTGTATTCAGCTTCAGATGGATTAATATAGTATTGTAAATCTGTATTATTATGTTTTTCGTCATAAATCTTGAGTGCCAACAATTGAATCAAAATATTGTATCCCTTCTGATTAACTAAGCCACACTTATCCATCGTATGCAATATTTGATAAAGAGCATCATTAAGACGTTTTGAATCCGTCTTTGAAATTACTCCTAAATCCTTTAATGACCTTCCAGATAAATCGGTAAAACTTGATGATGCTTTTCCGTAACTAAGCATTTCATCAAAAGAGAGCATAGTTTGATATGCATCTGGAACATCAAATTGAGGTTCGTATTTTCCTTTGTTCTCAATATTGAATTCATCACTCAATCTAAGATAATTTTTCCCGCTAGAGCGGAAAAGATATAATCTACCTTCATCATATAATATTCCAAATACTGTATCTTTTGATGATTCACTCATATATGCTTTTAACTGACTATTAAAAACACCTTTTACGTCTTTGCTCCCTTCCTTTTTAAATTCTAAGGCACAGATAAGATGATCTTTTAACCAGTTGAGTTCATCCCATTTACTATCATCTTTCTTAGTATGAAGATTTCGATAATGTTCAAACCATTTTTTATCATCAAAAATAGCCCCATCAAGCTTTATTGTTGCTGATGATTTATTTCCCTTCGGAAATTGAACTTCAACTCCTATATAGTCTTTCGAACAAAGACCACTTTCAACAAAGTTATATAAAAATTGCCATTTATAATACTGTTCATTGTGTGTGCCATCTTTTTTGAATAGACTTGTTTCTATTTTACCAATTGCTGTATGCACAGGTAAAAAACATGATACCGATTTATCGGCAAAATGTTCTTTATTATATTTTAACCTCAATTGTTCAAAACTTGCCATATTGATTCATCCCTATATTCAAATATTTTCAATATTACACAATTTAGAAATCATTTGAATTTTTCCTTTCATAAACTGAGTATTATATACTTCATTAATTAATGTTTCAATCATTTTCTTACTGTGTCTTGGACATTGCATTGTTTACACTATCTCTTTGCCCAAAAAAGAATAGCTTTTTCATTTTAAATATGCTCTTAAGCATTAATCATTTTAAGTAAATTATTCATTTATATAATAAAATATTTTCGTTCATCATATGTTAAAGTGCTTTAACATTCATACATATAAATCACCTCATAAGTATATATTAGAAATAACAATTAAACAACATAAAAGTATATATTTGACAATTCCCTGGTTTTTTAGATGTCAGTGCTATTCTCCTCTCTTTCCCTTTCAATCAAATATAAATAATTCATTCCATCAATACTTGATAGTTATTGACAAATTTCCTATTGTAACACAGCTATATCTTTTTTATACTATTTATTATACACCTCCCACAACCTCTTCTGCTCCGCTCCAATCCTCAATATCTTCTGCAAATCCCTAGCCATAGCCTCAACATTGGCATCCATCTGTTCTACTGTCCCTGTTCTGTTACCAGCCTTAATCTCACTCTTAATTACCTCTTTGCTGTAATATTCCTTAGTCTCCACATTCATATATCCATACACCAAATATGAATATCCATTGCTTTTCTCTATGAATACCGGAGCTACTTCACCCTTAGAAGTTTTCCACCTCATAAGCCTTGGAAACCAGCATAATCCTTCTTTTATCAGTTCCTTGAAAGCCTCCAGTAGTTTACCTAATTCACTAAGTATACCTCTAAATGAATTACCTGCTTCTATAATCTTATCTACTTCAACATGATTAGCATATTCTTCTATTGTCGGTGCAAACAATCTGAATGATGATACAAAAGCATTGATCTTATCAAGCAATTCTACTGCTTCATTTGCTTTGTCTGTCACGCTTGCCAGCTCTTGTCTTACCGATTGAAGTTCTGAACGTTTTTCATTAAGTTTCTTAATATTAATCGTACACCACACTGCTGCAGACATACATGTATATCTATGTTAGCAGAAGCCGGTATTAATCAGACGATTATCAAGAAGATTGTGGGCACTCTGGTGCTATGACACTCACAGAGAAAGTATATACACACTTTGATATAAAGGAGCTTGTAGATGCGATTAATCAGATTTAAAAAGAAAGGACATTCCCCAGTATCACTACTGAAAAATGTCCTATACATATCAATATATTTGTTGCATACCTGCTGCATATGTGTTGCATTCGATGTAAATTCCAGCACATCTGACAACTTTCCACAACCTCTGTAACCCTTGAAATATGGGCTTTTCTTGATATATGCGTTCTTGTAATTCTTTTGCAAAAAAGAATTTATTATCTCTTTGAGAACTGAGGATCCCGGGCTCCAGCACGTAGTGGCCGGACTTGAACGTCTCCGGCAGATTGATGCGCCGGGCATAGAGGCCGAAAGCCCAATGGTGCCTGAGCCGGGGCAGCAAGGAATCGGTGAGGCTTTGGTAGTCGGCACGGCTGCCGATATAGAGGTCGCGCTCCGCGCGTACGGTATTCCCGTAAAATTGCTGCCGCAGGACAACCCCCGCGACAAGCAGGCAGGCAAGGCAGGCGAAAAGGATATAGCGAAAAGTTTTTTTACGCATCGGGCCGAAATTTTTTGCAAAGATATAAAAAGAAAAATTTACGGAATATAGAAGCTTTAAGAATAAATGAGAAGATTATAGAAGAATATGCTTGTAGGATAACAGAATTTAAGCAGAAAGAGGAATGGGAGCAAAAGGCAAAGAAGGAAACGATTGGAAAATTGAATAGAAAAATTCTGGAATTGACATCTGAAAATAAAAAAATACGTGATAATTCATGTGTTGAAGCATTATTCATATTAGGAGAATTGAAACAAGGTAGGTTGATTGCGGAAAATATGTCAGCAACCGAACGCCAGAATATATTCGACTTTTTGGACTTGGTTTATGCTAACTTTATTTCTCGTATAAAAGCTGATTTTGATTTAACTAAAGGTGAATTATTATTGGCAGCATTGATAAAGTTAGGCTTTTCAAATCAGCAGTTGATGATTGTTTTTGATTGTGAGATGAAGTCTGTTTATAAGAACAAGCAAAGACTAAAATCGCATTTATTGCTAAGAAAAGACGATGCTTTGGAGCAAATGATAGCGTTTTATTGAAAATAATATCTTGTTTTTGTCCACTATGTAATTTATTACTTTCTTGATTAATAGTTGATTAATAGTTGATTTTGTGTCCACATATCCATTCCTGTTATTAGGTTTTATAGCACTAACTTTGTTTCTGAATTAAAAAAAGATAGGCTATGAAATTAAAATTGATTCTATGTTTATTAGGGGTATTGCTCTTTGGAAAGGTAAATGCTGGTTCTCCGGAAGGTAATGATGGAGGTTTCGAGAAGGTTCTTATTCAAATGACTGGAAATGATGTTCCTTTTGACATTCTAACAAAAGGTAATTTGGGAGATCATCGTTCTGTACAGCCATTAATTCCAATTTATGTGGTGATAGATAGTAGTTGTTGTTCTTTGGAAGTATACTTTGAACAAGCTATAGGGGAGGTAGATATTACTATTTCTCAGGATGGTGCTGTGGTTTATTTTTCTTCTGAAAATATACAAGACTCTATGGAAAAGACTATTCAATTGAATTTTGAAGTCTCTGGTGATTTCCTGATAGAAATAGAAGGGAGAAATGGGGCTTATGTGTGTGGACACTTTGAGTTGTAATAATAGTATAAAATGTTTGACTTATAATATGTGATGCTTATGAAAAAGATTAGTTTATTGTTAGTAGGGCTATTGGCAATGTTTTCTTGTGAACAAGAAAATTTGGAGGGAATTGTACAAAGTGGTGCGGAGCAGGTACAGACAAGGGCGACAACATCGTCTATTGCAGATTTTAATCCAATATATGAATTGGATGGTATTCCAGTGAATATTTTAAATGTAGGAAATACTAGTCGTAGATATTTGTCATGTGCTCCATCTGGAAGTGAAATGAGTTTATATACAAAAGATGATGGAAGTTTGAGGCAGAGATGGTATATAACTTTTAATAATATTGCTTCAGTAGGAGGTAATGAAAGTTATAATTCTTCCTATAATTCTCCTTTTGAGTTGGTTGTAGTTGGCTTTAATTATCCTGCTAATATTACAGATCCTAAATTAGTGACAAGCGGTGCAAAAAGAGAGGTGTCCGCTGACCTTATCGACGATCTCGAGGTAGG
>OGXH01000062.1_pt1 | contig 53419 bp, 45 predicted proteins | sample 1576241 | NCBI WGS metagenome assembly OGXH01 (sample SAMEA3541529, study PRJEB24748) | human gut metagenome | biome: human gut; feature: human-associated habitat; material: faeces | place: China | collected 2012
TCAGTGCGTCAGCACATGACCGATAGAACCCGGGCGCCGAAGGCGCCTGAACCCTCTTACTTTCGGGAATACAGCCAGCCGCCTCCCATGCCTCTACCGCCTCATAAAAATATTTCTCACCGCCCCTTCCCCCTTGTGTTATAATATGAGAAGCGACTATGGAACGGCTTTTTTTATTTTATATAACCATTTTTATGCTTATTTCCACGGACATAAGCAGCTCAACAATTGAATAGGAGGATTTTAATCTTGGCAAAGGCTAGATTACAAATTATTCCCCTGGGAGGCCTGGGGGAAATCGGGAAGAACATGACTGTTTTCCGTTACGGCGACGAAATTATCGTAATTGATGCAGGCATGGCCTTTCCGGAAGAAGATATGCTGGGGATTGATATTGTCATCCCCGATTTCAGTTATTTAATCGAGAACAGGGATAAGATCAAAGCCATTCTGATTACCCATGGTCACGAAGATCACATTGGCTCCCTTTCCTATCTCCTGCGTGATGTGTCCGCACCGGTCTACGCAACCCGCCTGACCTGCGGCCTCATCGAAGGCAAGCTCAAGGAAGCCCATATTTCCAATTATGATTTACACGTAGTCAAATCAGGAGATGAATTCAAAGCCGGTTCATTCAAATTCGGATTCTTCCATGTCTGCCATTCCATTCCTGATTCCTGCGGTATTTATCTGCGTACCCCCATCGGCACCATCGTCCACACCGGCGATTTTAAATTCGACCATTCCCCGGTGGACGGCGAACAGACCGATATGTACAAGCTGGCTGAACTGGGCCATCGGGGCGTGCTGGTGCTCTGCGCCGACTCCACCAATGCCCAGAACCCCGGCTATACGCCGTCGGAAGCGGTGGTCACCCGCTCCCTCATGGAAGCCTACGGCGAAGCAAGGGGCCGCATCATCCTGGCCACCTTCGCATCCAACGTATCCCGTATCCAGATGGCCGTGGACGCCGCCGTCCATTACAAGCGCAAGGTCTGCGTCTTTGGCCGCTCCATGGTGAATGTAGTAAACATTGCTTTGGAAATGGGATATCTTACGGCGCCGGAAGGCACCTTCATCGAACCGGAAGAAATCAACCGGTACCGGGATGACCGCCTCTGCATTCTCACCACCGGCAGCCAGGGCGAACCCATGGCCGGTCTTTCCCGCATGGCCGACGGCAGCCACCGTCAGGTGACCATTCATGCCGGAGACACCGTCATCATTTCCGCCTCCCCCATTCCGGGCAACGAAACAAGCGTAGGCCGCACCATCGACAGCCTCATGAAACTGGGCGCCCATGTGGTGACCAGCGCCACCACCCGGGTCCACGTATCCGGCCACGGTTCCCAGGAAGACCTGAAAACCATGCTCTCCCTGGTACACCCGAAGTTCTTCATCCCCGTCCACGGCGAATACCGCATGCTCTGCAGCCATGCAGAACTGGCTGAAAGCCTGGGCGTGAAGAAACAGAATATCCTGATTGGCGAAAACGGTTCCATCTTCGAATTCACCAACCGCAGCGCCAAAATCAACGGCAAAGTACAGGCAGGCCCGGTCTTCGTTGACGGCCTGGGCGTAGGGGATGTCGGAAACATCGTCATCCGCGACCGCCAGCAGCTGGCACAGGACGGCGTGGTTATCGTAGTCATCGCCCTGGAAAAAGGCAGCAACCAGGTCCTGGCAGGCCCGGACATCGTATCCAGAGGCTTCGTCTATGTAAGAGACAGCGAAGCCCTCCTCACGGAAGCCAGAGAACGCGTCGAATCGGTGCTGGACCGCTGCGAAGCAGGCAACGTGACCGAATGGAACGCCATCAAAACCCAGATCCGCGACAACCTGGGCAAGTACTTCTACGACCGCACCAAGCGGCGCCCCATGATTCTTCCCATCATCCAGGAAGTAAAATAAATCCCCTTCCCCTGCCCCACCGGCGGGGGATTTTTGTTGAAAATAAGTTTCCTGCCGGTGTGTTCCACCATTGTCTCATGCCGAATAGGAAACCTTTTGCAAACAGTTTCCTGTCGGTATGCTAAACTTTTGTCCCATGCCGGACAGGAAACCTTTCGCTAACAGTTTCCTGTCGGTGTGCTCCACCTCTGTGCCATGCCGGATAGGAAACCTTTCGCTAATAGTTTCCTGTCGCCATGCTCCACACCTGCCCCCATGCCGAATAGGAAACCCTTCGCAAACAGTTTCCTATCGGTATGCTCCACCTCTGCGACATGCCGGACAGGAAACTTTTCACAAACAGTTTCCTGCCAGTGTGCTCCACTTCTGTCTCATGCCGGACAGGAAACTTTTCGCTAATAGTTTCCTGCTGCTATGCTGCACTTCTGTCTCATGCCGAATAGGAAACCTTTCACCACCAGTTTCCTGCCGCTATGCTGCACTTCTGTCTCATGCCGGATAGGAAACTTTTAATCACCAGTTTCCTGCCGCTATGCTGCACTTCTGTCCCATGCCGAATAGGAAACTTCTCACACACAAGGAGTCTCACCATGACCATTTCCCCCACCTTTTTCAGAAACTTTGCCTGCAAGGCGGACAAATGCCGCCACACCTGCTGCCAGAAATGGGTGATTAACATTGACGCAGAAAGCGCTAAAAAGTATAGAAATACAAAAGGCCCCCTGGGCGAAGAGCTGAGGGCATGGATGTCCACCGATGAAGAGGGAAATCCATGCTTCAAGCTCAATGAAAAAGGGTACTGCCATTTCCTGAATGAGAAAGGACTCTGCCGCCTGGTTCTGGAAAAGGGGGAAAAGTTCCTCTGCCAGATATGCCGGGACCACCCCCGTTTCTACGTGTACAGCTGCGATGAACATCTGGCCATGGAGGACACCCTGGCTGGCACGGGACTTGCCTGCGAAGAGACGGTGGAGCAGCTCATGGCGGAGGAGGGAGAAATTGTTTTTGAAAGGGATGACGGCTCCTTCCCCATCTATTTCAATGACCTCATCAGCACCCACTCCATGAATCTTCCTAAGAAACTGCAGTCCTTTACGGCTGATTTCAAAAAGGACTATGTGCACCGCCTGCTGCATCGGATGGAAGAAACGAACCCCATTGACGAGGAATGGACGAAATCCCTTGCTTTCATCAAAGACCATGAGGAAGAACTGATACAGGAGGCAAAGCGCCTCACTAAGGAAATCTCCCCTGTCTTCCTCACCAACCTGTACCGGTACATCTTCTACCGCCAGATGTGCGAATTTGAAATATATGACCCTGAAGACATTGCCTTCTACAGCCGCGAAAGCGTGACCTTCATCCTCCTGGAATGCGCCCGCACCCATGACCTCATCCGCGCTGTCACCCGCTGGTCCGAGCAGATAGAGTACGACACGGAAAATGTGTACATCCTTCTGGACAGTATCTCTGAAGAGCCCTGTGGCGATGATGAATGATAAAGGACCCTTGGGACCACTGGGTTCAGAGAGGAAGGTTGACGGGGCTCCGCCCCGAAGGGTCTTAAGGTTCTAAAGTTTGACAGCCCCTTCGGGGCTGAGGGTTGTGGTATCGCCTCCGGCGATGAGTATGAAGTCAGCGTTACGGGATTTCCCGCCGGGCACAGTCATTCTGAGCCGTAGGCGAAGAATCTCGGTACATGCCGCATTTGAGACAATCGGTGATAAATACCAGTCGGCGGGAAGGCATGGACACGCCCTTTGGGCGTGAAGGTTCAAAGGGTTCAGAGGGTGTGGTATCGCCTTCGGCGATGAGTATATGTGCCGCCTGTCGGCGGCACACACCGTTATAACCGTTACTGTCATAATCTCCATTGCCGCAGCTGCCCAGTACCCATAGTGCCCCCGGCTTCGCCGGGGGTGGCAAGGGAACTGGAGTCACACCAGCGAACTGGATTCGTAGGGGAGCGGAAGCGACCTGAGAATCCAGTGAGTCGGTGATAGCCGTGCTGTCGGGAGCCGTAAGGTGCGTATTCTGCATAGGAATACGCAAGGCCGGATACGTTGGCGCCTAGCCTGCCCATAAAGGCGCCTTCCAATAGATATCCGGCCCGATGTCTGAGAATCCAGTGACACGCTTCCCACCGGGAAAGGTGGTGGCGCCAGCCACCAAAGGGGGCCTGCTCAACGATAAGCATCGTCATAACACTCTATCTTCGCTCAGCAAAACAAAAAACAAAGCACCTTTTCGGCTGGGATGCTTTGTTTGTTCTTGGGAAGCGCTGATTAAATCGTTATCGAATGAATCAGTGCCTCCCTTGCTTTCCTATGTTATAATAATGGTAACGAGACAGCCGTTTATATGATTCCTTGGTCGGGAAACGGCTCCCTCAATAAATGTTATTTTGAAGAAAGCCTCCTCAAGCCTTGGGCAGGCTTTTTTCATGTATCTGTCATTTCGGCTTTCACCATTCTGCCGAATCAGCCACCTTCGGTGGCCACCCCCTATCCGGCTCCGCCGGACTTCCCCCTATGCAGGGGGCAGAATAGGCCGCTCAATGTATACCTGTAGCATCATATGACACTACTGCCCAGCGCCCATAGTGCCCCCAGCTCTGCTGGGGGAAAGGTGGTGGCGCCAGCCACCAAAGGGGGCCGCTTTTCCATCGCCCGCAAGGGCGGTTGTACGGTTTTATACATACTGGCGCCCAATTATTTTTGAAGGCGCCTACCACGGCCTTTGCCCCCTGAGCGACAGCGAACACAACCCTTGGCCCGTGCGTTAGCACAGGGCCATACGCCCCTCTGCGCCGGAGGCGCAGGCCCCCACAAAAAAGCGGCGCCGAAGCGCCGCTTTCTCTATTTCTTATATATTATCCTTTCATCACTGTGCCGTCGGCCAGTTTGATGGTGTGGCCGTTGTAGTTGATGGTGCCCAGGTTGGTGACGGTGGTGACTTCGCTGTCTTCGGTGAGGTTCCAGGTGGAGCCTGCTGCGATGAAGATGTCAGCGTTGGTGTGGTAGGCAGCGCCGTTCTGGGCGTTGGGGACGATGTGGATGGCACCGTTCCAGGTGGAGCTGTCGGTGATGTTCATGTTCACGTCGGAGATGGAGTCCACCAGGATGTTACCGGTGAGTTCCTGTTTCACGAGAATCAGTTGCATGTGGCCGCCGTTGCTGCCGGGGTCGCCCCAGCCGAAGGAGCCGTCGTTGCCGGTGACGGTGAATACGGGGAGGGAGGGGTCCTGCTGGATGGTGGTGTTTTCCAGGGTGACTCTGCCGTGGGTGCTGGTGACGAGGAACATGCCGCCTTTATGGGAGATAATGGTGGAGTCCTTGGCGTTGAACTGCTGGGTGCCCATGGTGCCGATGGCGTTTTCGTCGGAGTAGAGGACGATGTTGTAGGGCACGGAGTTTGTTTCGTTTCCTTCCAGGGTGGAGTTTTCCAGGGACAGGGTGTCGTTGTTTTTAATGACTGCCGCTTTGGTGGCCTGGGCGTTCACGGTGCTTCCGGTCAAGGTGACGTCACCGGTGGTGTATACGCCGTGGGATTCCTGTCCGGTGGTGGTGAAATGGCTGTTTTCTGCCAGGATGATGCCGCCGTTTTTGGAAACTTTAATGGCCGGAGAGCCGTAGCCGGTGGTGGAGGCGGTGGTGTTTGCCAGTTTCATCATGGCCTTTTCAGCAGCTTCCGCTGCGGGGGCGAAATTTCCTGTGGTGTTTACGGTGGAGTCGGTAAGGTTGATGTAGGTGCCTTTGCTGTAGCCGTAGGCTCCGGCAGCGCCGTTTCCTGTGGTGGAAATCTTGGTATCGGAGAAGGCACCGTGGCCGCCGTGGGTGACGAGGAGGGCAGCGTTCTTGCCGTAGAGATCGGAATTGGTAACGTCGTCTACGTCGCCGGATTTGGTGATGGTATCGCCTTTGGCGCTGATGTAGGCCATGGATACGCGGAGGGCGTTTTCGTTGGCCTTGGTGGAGGTATAGGTCATGCCGTCGTAGGTGCCGTCGCTGTCGATTTCATTGGCCACATCGCCCTGGTCGGCGGTGTACTTGGCTGCCGGTGCGGACTCTGGTTCCGGCTCCGGCTCTGGTTCCGGCTCCGGTTCGGGGAGGGGCTCCGGTTCAGGAGCCGGCTGTTCCACTACCGGCTTCGGAGCTTCCGGGGACAGGTTCTTGAAGGTGCCCGATTCCACTGATTTTTCCACGTCCGGAAGGGTGAGAGACAGGCCTTTCAAAAGGGCGTCGGTGTAATTCACCTCCGGCGCCTTAGCAGCTGTGTCCGCGGTCTGTGCAGCAGCATCGGCTTCCTTCAGTGCATTCACAACAGGTGCCGAAGTGTCTTCTGCCCATACAGAGGGGGCTCCCACGCCGGCAATGGCCAGCGCGCAGAGAAGAGCAGCGATTTTACTATGTTTCATATATTTCCTCTTTTCTAAATAAAGGTCCTATAAACCTATGCTATCATAATCCAATAGTTTTATTTTACATCAAATACCAATGATTGTCATGTAAATTTTGTATGGGCCGCGCTGCGGCCCCGGTTCAGAGGGTTCGGCCCCTTTTTATTGGTGGGCGCCATGAGACACGCCTTCGGCGTGAGGGTTCAAAAGGTTCAAAGGGTTCTTAGGGTTCAAAGGGTTGTGGTATCGCCTACGGCGATGGGTATGTATGGCTGCTCCGCAGCCTTGGTGGGCGTAAATAAGTTTCCTTTAACAATCTCCCCTTACTTATAAGTGGGGGAGACGTCGCCGAAAGGCGACAGAGGGGGTGCATTTTACACCTTTAAAAAGGGCACCTCTTATGATAAAACCATACAACCGCGCCCTTGGCGCGAAGGGAAAACATGCAAACCGGGCCTTCGGCCCGTGAAAATACACCCCTTCTGCCTACGGCACCTCCCCCGGTGGGGGAGGTCTGCTCTCCACTTATCGTAGTGCTAACTTAAGTCGCTCAGTGTTTAGCGGCGGGAAAAGTTCCCCCTCCGGGGTGGCAAAGGAACTGGATTTGTAGGGAAGCGTAGCAACCCGAAAATCCAGTGACATGCTTCCCTTTAGGAGAAAGGTGGTGCGTCAGCACCAAAAGGGGTGCATTTTATCGCCCACAGGGCGGTTTGCCTGTTTTCCTTCGCCCGCCAGGGCGGTTGCAAAGGTTTTATAGAAACTTGCGGCGCAGCCGCCCACCTTCACCCTTTGAACCTTCTGAACCTTTTGCACCTTTTGAACCCTCACGCCCGCAGGGCGTGTCCATAAAGGCGCCCACCACCCCCTCTGAATCCTGTGAACCCTCTGCACCTTCTGAACCCTCACGGCCGCAGGCCGTGTCCATAAAGCCCCTTTCTACACAACCTGCCTGCAGCAGCAGGCCATAACCTGCCGCGTCAGCGGCGTCCCTTTTTATTCTTTTCCCCTGCGTCCTTCCCCTATTTGTGTTAAAATAGGAACGGTAAATTCGTTGATTTGTATTTCATTGAGGGAGGCCATTATGCAGATTCATATTATCGATCATCCGCTGATTCAGCACAAGCTCACCATTATGCGTTCCAAGGACACCAGTTCCGGGGAGTTCCGCCGTCTTTTGAAGGAAATCACCCTTCTCATGGGCTATGAACTCACCAGGGATCTGCCTCTGGAAGATGTGGAAATCGAAACGCCCCTGGAAAAGGCCCGGGGCAAGAGGGTAGCTGGCAAGAAGGTGGGTATTGTCCCCATTCTCCGCGCCGGTTTCGGCATGGTGGACGGTCTTCTGGATCTCATGCCTTCTGCCCGTGTAGGTGTCATCGGTCTCTACAGGGACCCGAAAACCGCAAAGCCCGTGGAATATTACTGCAAGCTGCCGGATGTAGAAAACCGTGATTTCATCCTGGTGGACCCCATGCTGGCTACCGGCGGCAGTGCCGTGGCTGCCATCGACATGATGAAGGCCCGGGGCGTGAAGAATATCAAGTTCATGTGCCTGGTAGCTGCTCCGGAAGGGGTGGAAGTGGTGAACCAAGCCCATCCGGATGTGCCGATTTTCACCGCATCCCTGGACCGCCAGCTGAATGACCACAAGTACATTCTCCCCGGTCTTGGCGACGCAGGGGACCGCATTTTCGGAACGAAGTAAATCTGTATCATGAGAAAGCCCGGCGTGCCGGGCTTTTTTCACCCCTTTTTTGCAGAAGGAGAGATATGCATGCCATTTTTCATTTCACGGGATGATATTACCACCATGAAAACCGATGCCATCGTGAATGCAGGAAATCAGGAGCTTCGAAGGGGCGGCGGGGTGTGCGGCGCCATTTTCAAAGCGGCCGGCGCTGAGGAGATGGAGAAGGCCCTTCAAGGCCTGAGACCCATCGACACCGGCGATGCGGTGGCAACATCGGGATTTGCCCTGCCTGCCCGGTATGTCATCCACACGGCAGGCCCCATTTATCACGGAAAAAAGGAGGAGCGGGAGCTTCTGGCATCCTGTTATCGAAACAGTCTCCTGCTGGCGGAAAAAATGCACCTTGCATCCATCGCTTTCCCCCTGATTTCCTCCGGCATTTACGGCTATCCCGTGGAGGAAGCGGAGCAGGTGGCATTGGATGCCATCCTCAGCTTTCTTGAAACCCACGACATGACGGTGTATCTGGTCATCCTGAAGGAAAGGGCCCGAAAGGATATGGTCTACAGCAGGCTGTCCTATTTCCTGAAATCCCATGAGGACATGGAAGCATCATTCGGATTTTCTGTCTCTTCCAAAGCGCCGACCGTTGAACGGGATGTCCTATCCATTGATGCACTTCAAGATGAAGCGCCGGCACATAGGACTGGCCGTCGGAAAAAAGGGCGCAGCAAAGCACCTGTCCATGACCTGCCCCTCCCTGCGTCCGAGCCCATTCCCGATGAATTTCTTCGTCCCGAAGAGTCCTTTTCCCATGCCCTTCTCCGTATGATTGATGAGAAGGGGCTCACGGATCCTGAGGTCTACAAGGGTGCCAATCTGGACAGAAAGCTTTTCTCCAAAATCAGGTCAAATGAAAACTACAAGCCCCGGAAAAATACCATCCTTGCCCTGGCTGTTTCCATGGACCTTTCGGTGGAGGAAACGGAAAATCTTCTGGAAAAGGCGGGCTACACCCTATCAAGAAGCCTCACGGGAGACCTCATCGTCCTTTTCTACCTGCAGCGGGGAAAAACGGATATTTATGAAATCAATGAGGCCCTTTTCCACTTCCACCAGCCCCAGCTGGGAAGTGCGTTATAACAAAAGGACTGTGAAAAGATGATTCCCATTTTTTCACAGTCCTTTTTTATGAAATTTTTCACCCGATATGAGGTGATTGCGTATCATCGCGGCAGGAAACTGTCCGGCAGGAGATTTCTCGACTTCCTTTCACTGACTCCATGAAGCATATGGGTCAATTCGCCGCTGCCTTCCGCTCGAAATGACAGGGAGCGGGAAAGCACTGTCCGTCATAAGCTGCCAGGGACGAATTGACACAAGGTCTCTCTCCGCCTCATTGTCATTTCGACCGCAGCGAAGTGGAATGGAGAAATCTCACTCCCGAGTAGGACAAGTCCCATTGTGGCGGGAGATTTCTAGGGAAGCGCTGATTAAATCGTGGTCTGCTTTTATTCTAGAATTTTTATGCAATGCAAGGAATGGGATGACGCGAATAGCGAGCTATTTAAGGAGTCACATGACGAAGCAGTGCATAAAAATTCTTATAAAAGCAGACTCTATGAATTAATCAGTGCTTCCCTAGACTCAGAGTTTCAATAGAGCTCATGTCCCTTTCCCTTCATATCGACATGCAGCCCCGCTCGAAATGACAGGGAGCAGAAAAGCACCGTCCATCACCACAGCAGGAAACTGTTTGCGAAGGGTTTCCTATCCGACATGAAACGATGGCAAAGCATAGCGGCAGGAAACTGTTAGCGAAAAGTTTCCCATTCGACATGAAACGATGGCGTATCATTGCGACAGGAAACTATTTGCGTATATTTTCCTGTCCGGCATGAGACGGTGGTGCTTCACCGCGGCAGGAAACTGTTCTCGAAAGGTTTCCTATCCAACGTGAAACGATGGCGCATCATTGCGACAGGAAACTATGAGCGAAGGGTTTCCCAACCGACATTAGACTGCTGCGTATCACCGCCACAGGAAACTGCTTCCACCGACCTATTTCATCCCTTTCCGTATGGCTTCCAGGCACTCGTCCACAATGACCATGTTTTTGGCAATGCCCGCCGGGGTGCGCTGGAAAGCGTAGGCGCGGTCTTCGTCAATGCCCATGCGGTCTGCCGTTTCTTTCACGTCGATGTCGGCGCCGGAGAAGATGAAGGTCCAGCCCATTTCCTTTCCTTTGCTGATGAGCCTGTGGATATCCTTCCAGCTGAAGCGGGTACTTGCGTTTTCATAGCCGTCGGTGGTGATGAAGAAAACCACATGGTCCGGGCGGGCATCCTTCGGTTTGTGGGAAAGGAGCTTTTCCATTCTCCGGATACTGAGCCCCACGGCATCCAGCATGGCGGTGCATCCGCCTGCCACATAGTCCTTCTCTGTCATCGGCGGCACATGGCTGATATCCTCCCGGTCGTAGACCATATCCATGGTCTGGTTGAAAAGAACGACTGTCAGATAACAGGTGCCGGGAAGCTTCTTCTGCTTTTCAATCATGCCGTTGAAGCTGCCGATGGTGTCCGATTCAAATCCCGACATGGAGCCGCTCCTGTCAATAATGCATACCAGTTCTGTCATTTCCTGCTTCATAATTCTCAGTCCTTTCTGAAATATTTGTATCTCTGAAATTATGATAGCAGGAAAAAAGGCACCGGTGGTCGCCTGGGAAGCGACATTTACCGGTGCCTTGAAAGATGATGGGGCCTGTCCGGCATGGGGCGAAAGTTGCCTATTCGACGTGAAACGATGGCATATCATCGCAGCAGGAAAATGTTGGCAAAGAGTTTCCTATCCGACATGAGGCGATTGCGAAGCATGACGACAGGAAACTGTTTGCGTATGGTTTCCTACTCGACGTGAAACGATGGCGTATCATTCCTACAGGAAACTGTTGGCGAATAGTTTCCTGTCCGACATGAAACGATTGCGTACCATCGCAACAGGAAACTGTTTGCGTATGGTTTCCTATACGGCATGAGGCAGTAGCGTATCATTGCCACAGGGCACAATTCGACCGGGGATTTCTCGACTCCGCTTCCGACCCTCGAAATGACAGGGCGGCGTGGTGACGATGGGATTCATAGCGACAGGAAACTGCTCGCAAGAAGTTTCCTGTCCGACATGAGACGGTAGTGCTTCATTGCGACAGGAAACTGTTTGCGAAAAGTTTCCCGTCCGGCATGAAACGATGGCAGAGCATTACGACAGGAAACTGTTCGCAGATAGTTTCCCATACGGCATGAGACGATGGCGTATCATCGCGACAGGAAACTGTTCGCGGATAGTTTCCTATACGGCATGAGACGGTGATGCTTCACAGCGGCAGGAAACTATTTGCGAAAGGTTTCCTGTCTGAAATGAAACGATGGCGTATCATTGCGACAGGAAACTGGTTGCTAATGTTTTCCCATCCGTCATGAATCAATAGCAATAACCTCTCCCCAATTATTTCTTCAATACTGTCAATGTGTGTCCATTGGTCACGATTTTTCCATTGTTGTGAAGGGTGGTGACGGTGGAGTCGGCGGTGAGGTTCCAGGTGGCTCCTTTTTCGATGGTGAGGTCCACGCCTGCGTCTTTGGACGATCCTTTATCGTTTTCCACCGGCAGGAGAGCGCCTATCCAGTCGGTGTTTTTGCCAAGGGTCATGGTGAGGTGGGAGATGGAGTCCACCAGTATATTTCCTTCCATTTTCTGGTTTTCTGCAGTGAACACTGCTTTTCCTCCATTAGCTCCTGCCCTGCCCCAGCCACGGGAGGCGCTGTTTCCGGAGACGCGGAGAAAGGCGCCGGCGGGGTCTTCGTTTTTGATTTTCACATTGGACAGGCCGATGGTGCAGGCCGTGTTGGTGACGTAGAAAATGTCGCCTTTGTGGGAGAGGAGGCTGCCGCCTTCCATGGAGAAGGAGGCGGTGCCGTCTTCCGCATCGCCGCTCATGGACTGGTAAATCATGACGGTGTGCACGTTTTCTTCCTTGATGGTCTCACTGCCCATGACGCGGGTGTCCGCCATATTTCCTTCAAGGCTGCAGTCCTTCAAATCAATGCTGTTCTTCCCTTCGATGACGGCCCCTTCGGAGCGGAATGCAGAGAGATCTGCACCGGTGACGGAAATATCAGCGGTGGAGTAAATGGCGGGGGAGCCATAGCCGGCGGTGCGGAATGTGCCGCCTTTGACCGAAACGGTGCCGCCGCCCCGGTCGGAGCGGATGGCGGCGGAGGAATTGCCGGCGGTGGAAACGGTGACGTTCTCTGCTTCAGTCTCAGCGCCGCCGGTGGTCTGGAGGCCGCCGGAGTTATGGCTTTCAGTGGTAATGGTCACGTTCTTTGCGGAAATTTTCGTGCCCTTGCCGTAGCTGAAAAGGCCGTTGCCGTTGGGAGCGGAGCTGTGGACGGAAGAGTCTTCTATGGTCACCTGGGCGCCGTCGGTGGCCAGAAGGGCGGCATTCATACCGTAGAAATCGCCGCCTTCGGTGCTGGAGGAGTTTCCTTCCTGTTTCATGATTTCCACATTTCTCAGGGTAACGGCGGCGCCGGTGATGCGGAGGGCATTTTCATCGTCTCCGGTGGAGCCGAAGACCTGGTCTTCCAGTGTGCCGTTTTCCGTCACATTCCTGGCGGCAGTGCCCTGGGTAATGTGGTCCGGGGGATTGAAGCCGCCGGGCGACGGGGTTATCGGTCCTTCCCCTGCCAGCTTGGGGGGCAGGTTTCCTCCGGAAGGCTGTCCTTGGGAAGAATGATCCGCCGGAACGGCCACTTTGGTAATGGTAATGTCTTCCGGGCGGTTCTGGAGGTTCCAGGTCATGGCATCGGAAAACCGCTGGGGCAGTACATTTTCCTGTTTTTTATCTGCTCCCTGCACGGAGCCGGCGCAGAGGAGAAGAGCACAGGCAAGGGCTGCTGTTTTTGTATATTTCATGGAGATTCCTCCTTATTTAAAGTAACTAACTATGGGTTGTTTCTATTATAGCACACCGGCGGCTGCATGCAGTTATGCCCGTTTTTTCCGAACTTTTTTCCATTTCTTTAAAATGATTGAATAGGCAGTCTGCATGTATCCAAACTTTTCGAAAAGCTGCCATGGTGGTATACTATTGCATAGAAAAACTTAGATGAAAGGTTGATTATATTGCAAAATCGAAAGAAAGGCCTTCTGGCTGCTCTTGTCTGTTACTGTCTCTGGGGCATCCTCCCGCTGTACTGGAAACTGCTGGAAAGCGCCAGCGCCTATGAAATCCTGGCCCACCGCATTATCTGGTCTCTTCTATTTATGATTATCCTTCTCGCCCTCTTCCGCATGGGCGGCATTTTCCGGGATACCGTGAAGGACCTGATTTCCCATCGTTTGAGGGGAGCCCTCATGATTGCCGCCTCCTTCCTCATTACCGCCAATTGGTGCATTTTCATCTGGGCCGTCACCCATGACCATATCGTGGACTCCAGCTTCGGATACTACATCAATCCCCTGGTGAATGTTTTCCTGGGCGTCCTCCTTTTCCATGAAAAACTGTCAAAGCTGAAGTGGCTTTCCATCATCATCGCCCTGATAGGTATCATCGGCATGTCCGTAGAACTGGGGCGCCTGCCCCTGGTGTCAGTGAGCCTGGCTTTTACCTTCGCCCTCTACGGCGCTGCCAAGAAGAAGCTCCACATCAACCCCTTCGTCAGCATCACCCTGGAAACCCTTCTGGTAATGCCCCTGGCCCTGTGGTATGTTATGAACCTATATCTTTCCGGAGAAGGCCATTTCCTTATGGGAAACGCCGCTATGAACTGGCTCTTCATCGGCGCCGGCATCGTCACCGCCATCCCGCTGGTTCTCTTTTCTACCGGAGCCAACAACCTTCCCTTAAACGTGCTGGGCTTCTGCCAGTACCTGTCCCCCAGCCTCTCCCTCCTCCTGGGCATCTTCCTCTACCACGAACCCTTCACCACGGTGCAGTTCGCAGGATTCTCCACCATCTGGATTTCCCTGGTGCTTTTCACCATCTCCGATTTCAGGGAACAGAGGCATATGGCGGGAAAGTGAGACAGTGGGACGGTGAACTAGTTGGCTAGTGGGAGTCACTATCGGCGCGTACCGAGATTCTTCGCCTTCGGCTCAGAATGACGATGAGGGCGGGAAGGCAAGGCTCGTACCGTAGTCTGACGTCTGATTTCTGACTTCTATTATCTAATCCACACTGTTTCTCCGTCGCCTACGGCGACACCTCCTTCCCAAGGAAGGAGGCTATGGCTCATCGGCATGTACTACCGGTGTCACAAATGCAAATTCCGTAACGCTGATTTTATACTCATCGCCCGCAGGGCGATACCTTCCCCTCTGAACCCTTTGAACCCTCTGAACCCTCTGAACCCGAGCCGCAGCGCGGCTCCAATGGCGATACCACAACCCTCGGACGCGAAGCGTCCGTCAAACCTAAGAATCCTCCGGCCCGGAGGGCCGGTTAATCTTAAGAACCTTCCCTTCTGAACCTTTGTACCTTTTTACATCTATTCTCTCACAGGGTATAATGGAAGCAATATTTATTTCATTCATCATTTCATGAACAGGAGGCGGGGATGGAGGTCAGGTATCGGATTTCTTCGGACCACGAGGGTCAGGAGCTTCGGCGGTTTATGAAGGGGAAGCGGGAGTTTTCTTCTGCCCTTTGGAAGCGGGTGAAGTGGAACGGGAAGGTGCTGATTAATGGGGAGGCCATTCATAATGCCCGCACTGTGCTTCATACGGGGGATGAGGTCATCCTTTCCTGGAGTGAGGAGAATGAGGTGGTGCCTTCGGATATTCCTCTTTCCATTGTGTATGAGGATGGGGATATCCTTGTGGTGGATAAGGGGCCGGGCATGATTATCCATCCCACTTCCCGGGAGGCCCATGATACACTGGTGAACGGGGTGGCCGGTTATTTTTTGAAGACTCATGAGGACGCCGGTATTCATCCGGTGTACCGGCTGGACAGGAATACCACGGGGCTGGTGGTGGTGGCGAAGTCTGCCATGGGGCAGTATGAGCTGTCGAAAAGTCACGACTGCATTTACCGGCAGTATGTGGCCCTGGTTTCCGGCAGGGTGGAGCCGGCGGAAGGGACAATAGAGGAGCCCATCGGAAGGAAGCCCGGAAGCATTGTGGAATGGATGGTGCGGCCGGACGGAAAGTGGGCGGCCACGGAGTACCGGGTGCTTGCTTCCTGCGATACGGCCAGTCTTCTCCTCATTCATTTGCGGTCGGGACGGACCCATCAGATTCGTGTTCATTTTTCCTTTCTGGGGCATCCCCTTCTGGGAGATGATTTATACGGTGGGTCCCTGGATTTGATGAAGCGGCAGGCCCTTCACGCCCTATCCGTTTCTTTCCGCCATCCCGGAAGGGGGAAAATGGTTAAGCTTTCTGCGCCTCTTCCTGAGGATATGACGGAGGTCATTCAAAAGATTTGGGGCTCTCTCGATGTTTTGAAGGAGGTATGAAGTTGTCTTTACAGAATAAAGGAAATGTTGCATTTCTTACGTTTTCCCTTTTTGATGGTCTTCCTCTGAAGGCGGCGGTATCCTGCCGGAAGGGCGGCGTGAGCGGGCCGCCTTTTTCCAGTCTTAACATGGGGCTCCATGTGGGGGACAGGCGGGAAGATGTGCTGGAGAACAGGAAACGGTATTGCCGCGCTTTGGGCATTGACGAGGCCATGCTTATCAACTGCTCACAGGTACATGGCACGCATATAGAAATGGTGTCTGAAGAAGATCGGGGCAGGGGTGCTTTTTCCCTGGATACGGCTATCCCCGATACGGATGGTCTTATTACCGCTTCTCCGGAGGTGCCGCTTACCATGAATTATGCGGACTGCACGCCCCTTTTCTTTTATGATCCGGTGAAGAAGGTGTGCGCCCTGTCCCATGGCGGCTGGCGGGGGACTGCCGGTGATATTGCAGGGAAAACGGTATCCCTTATGGCAGAGAAATACCATTCCCGCAGGGAGGATATCTTAGGGGCCATAGGGCCGGCCATAGGCCTTCATGACTTTGAGGTGGGAGAAGAGGTTATCCTTGCCATGAAGCCCCTTTTCAGCGAAGAGGAATGGTCATCTCTCTATAGAAGGAAGGAGAACGGGAAGTATCTTTTCGGCCTGGCCGAGGCGAACCACTGCCTCATGAAGAAGGCAGGGCTTCTGGAAAATCACATCGAGGACTGCCATATTTCCACCTGGGCTGCCAATGACCTCTTTTATTCCTACCGGAAGGAAAAGGGAAGGACCGGGCGCCATATGGCGGTGCTCATGATGGAGTCATGAAGGAAGAAAGAACGGCCATCGTTACCGGCGCTTCCTCCGGTCTGGGAAGGGAATTTGCCAGGAAAATAGGAGAAATGGGCCTTGCCGATGAAATCTGGCTCATTGCAAGAAGAAAGGAAAATCTGGAAAGGCTGGCGGAAACACTTTCCGTGAAAACAAGAATCCTTCCCCTTGACCTTCTGGATGATGATTCCTTCGCTGCGCTGGATAAACTCCTTACGAAGGAGAACCCGAATATGTCTCTCCTCATTAATAATGCAGGAAGGGGGACGGCCATTTCCTTTACAAAGGAAGATATGACGGATATGAGGGACACGCTGAGGCTCAACGCAGAGGTGCCTGTGAAGCTTACCCGTCTCTGCCTGCCTTATATGAAAAGGGGCGGTGGCATTATCAACGTATGCTCTGCAGCTGCCTTCGTGCCGCTTCCGGGGCTTTCAGTGTACAGCGCATCCAAAAGTTTTCTGCTTTCCTTCAGCCGTTCCCTTGGAAGGGAGCTCAAAGGACGGAGCATTTCGGTCACCGCTCTCTGCCCTTACTGGATTGAAGACACGGAGCTCATGGAAAAGGCAGGGATTTCCACCCGTCCCTTGGGGATGCTGAAGGCAGAGGATGTGGCGGAAAGGGGACTTTGGGATAACAGAAGGGGAAAGGAAATATCCATTCCCGGCGTTATGGGCAGGCTCACCCGGCTTTCGGCGGCTTTGTTTCCCCTGCCGGTGCTTCTCTTTTTTAAAAAACTGTTTCGTGCATGAAAAAAACTTCGGATACCGGATGGTTCCGAAGTTTTTGATTTTAAGGAAGCACTGATTTATTCGATAACGATTTAATCAGCGCTTCCTTAATGAAATGTATTGTTTCCAAGAATGGGATGGACGGCGGGCTTCAAACTCCGCTTTTCGATGATGTCCAGGGCTTCTTCCATGGTCACATCGCTGCGGCGGTCTTCCGTTTCATAGACCAGCATGGGAGAAGAAGCGTCCAATTCGCTTCCCGGAAGGTAGATGTATTCCCTGTTTCGGCTGTCACCGTAAATATATCCCGCCAGCAGGCGGCTTTCTGCCAGTTTATGCATGGGGTTCCTCCAGGTCGCAGATGAAATGGGGTTTGAAATCCAGGTAGTCCGCCGAGGTAAGGTGCAGTTTGATGCCGCAGAGTTCTTCCGGCAGGTTGGTGAAATTGGAGGCGCCATGGATGTGGCCGTAAATGCAGTCGGTCACATGATGGGCCTTCATGATTTCTATCATGTGCGATGGATTTCTTGCCTCGTCAAAGGGGGGATAATGGAGCACCGCCATAATGCGGGGGGCTCCGGTCTTTTCCGCCAGCACAAGGGACCGCTCCAGACGGCCTTCTTCTCTGGCAATGATGGGTTTATCCGCTTCTGTGAGCTTGGGGGAGGTTTCCGATATCCAGCCCCTGGTGCCGGCCAGAGCCACGCCTCCGGTTTCAATAGTGGAGTTGTGCAGGAATTCCAGCATGCCGTCGGTCATTCTTGTCATTTTGGTTACCGTGTCCCACCAGTAGTCATGGTTTCCGCGGACCACAATCTTCCGTCCCGGAAGGCGGCCCAGCATTTTCAAATCAGCAATGGCGTCGTCCATGTTCATGGCCCAGGACAAATCTCCTGCCATAATGACCGTATCCTCTTCATGGATGGTTTCCATCCATGAAGCAATGATTTTTTCCCGGTGGTTCTTCCAGTGGGCGCCGAAAATGTCCATGGGCTTCGTAGGCGGGTCGCCGGACAGGTGGAAATCGCTGAAAGCGTATAATTTCATAAAGTCTGTTACTCTCCGAAGTATTTGTCCGATGCCAGTGTTTCCATCATCCGCTTCTTGCTGTCCCTGTCCATGACATGGGTAATGCGGTAGCCCATGTACAGGGGGCTGGCGGTGTAGCGGGGGAATATTTTGGCATGGATATGTTTAAAGTAATGATAAAAGAAGATGTTGTAACTGGTGCAGGGCAGGGGGAAATCGTGAAGCACGAAACGGGCCAGGGTCTGGATGGTGTCGGCAAACCGGTCCGGTGAAGCGTCCTTCTTCAATGTCACATTCAGTTCCCCCATGCAGCTTAAGGGGTAGTCGGAAATGGAGGCATAGCAGTCCTCATCTTCGTGAACCAGGGGGCCCAGGAAATTTTCGCCCAGGATATTGTCCCGATAGTCATAATTTTCCAGCCCGATAATCTGGGAATGGGGATGACGCTGGGAGCCGCCGGAGCTGGGGCCGTAGTTTCTGAAATAAAGGACCGACTTGAACCGTTTGTCTGATTCCAGCTTCAGCCAGTGGGAAAGGCCGAAGGAAATAACCTCATGGAGCTTTTCCGGTCCGTAGGTGGAGAGCTCTCCATTGTGGTCCGATGTTTCCACAATCACCGTGGGCCAGGTCTTTTCAAACACAGGAAACTTATTCATGAGCCAGATGATGTCACCCTGCTTTTCCAGAATGCCTGTGAGCTTTTCCGGATGACAGAAGGGACAGATTTTCTGGGGGCCGGAATGGGGCTTCCGGCTGCCGATTGCCAGGTTGAACGTTATAGGTGTATTCATAGCTGTATCCTCATCTTTCCTTTTTCATTATAGCACAGTGGAGGGAAGAGATAGATTCACCTTCCTGTAAAAGGCAGGTAAAAAAGGAGTATGCTTCCGGCGGCTATTTTTCTGCTTGACAAAGGAAGCAGAATCGGCTAATATATTGTCATAGCATTCCTTTAACGAAATAAAGCAATAAAGAGAGGTAAAAATTATGAAGCTGAAAAAAATTGTCATTGCAGGGGTTCTGGCACTGGGTGCCGCAGGTCTTTTGGCAGGCTGCGGCGGGGACAACAAAGCAGGGAGCGCTGCTAAATCAGCTGCTGCCGGTGCAAAGCCCACGAAGATTATAGCCGGTATGGATGATACCTTTGCTCCCATGGGGTTCCGGGACGACAGCGGTAAAATTGTAGGCTTTGATATTGATATGGCAGATGCCATTTCCAAGGAAATCGGCGTACCCATCGAATTCAAACCTATCGACTGGGCATCCAAGGAAACAGAACTGAACTCCGGCCGCATCGACTGCATCTGGAACGGTTTCACCATGACACCGGAAAGAGAGAAGAAACTGGCCTTCACCAAGCCTTACATGGACAATATCCAGGAATTCGTGGTGCTGAAGGACTCTCCCGTCCAGAGCATGGCTGATCTGAAGGGCAAGAAGATTACCATTCAGGAAGCATCCACCGCTGAAACCGCACTGAACCGGGATCCCCAGCTGAAGGCAGCCTTCGCAGAAGTGAAAGCCTATCCGGACCTTACCGCCTGCTTCATGGACCTGGAAAGCGGCCGCTGCGATGCAGTGCTCTCCGATACCGTGCTGAATGAATACTACATGACCAAGAAGCCCGACACCTTCCGCGAACTGCCGGACCAGGTATCCAAAGATACCTTCGCCATCGGCATCAAGAAGGATAACCAGGCACTGGTGGACCTCCTGAACCAGGGCATTGACAAGGTCATTGCCAACGGGGAAGCTGCCAAGATTTCCCAGAAATGGTTCGGCAAGGACGTTGTGCTGAAATAAAATATCCTTTTCCTGCTCTGCAGGGGAAATGAAAAAGCATCACCGGAGCGGGCCCTTTCCCCTCCGGTGATTTCCTTTTTTCTGTAAAATTCTATTTCTCTGTCTTGTTAAATGAATGAAGGCAGTGTATGATATTCATGCATGCATAAAAAGGCCTTTGCCTTTCGATTTTTCTAAGGAGTTACTGATGGATTATATCATTCACATTCTGCCCAACATGTTTGCAGGGCTGGGCGTTTCAGCCAAAATCTTCATATTGACCTTCGTGCTGGCCCTGCCTATCGGTATCCTGCTGGCCATGGTCCGTATTTCCCATGTGGCGGTATTCAGGAAATTGGCGGCCATATACATTTACGTCATGCGAGGAACGCCCCTCATGCTGCAGATTATGTTCATTTACTACGGCCTGCCCCTTATGCTTCACGTGCAGGTCAGCGATTTCCCGGCGGCCATCCTGGCCTTTGTAGCCAACTACGCTGCTTACTTTGCGGAAATCTTCAGAGGCGGCATCCAGTCCATCAGCAAGGGACAGTATGAAGGGGCCAAAGTGCTGGGCTTCAGCTACCGGCAGACCATGTGGCACATCATCCTTCCCCAGGTGGTGAAGCGGGTCATCCCGCCTCTTGGCAATGAAACCATTACCCTTCTGAAAGATACCTCCCTGGTATACATCCTGGCCATGAACGACCTCATGCGCGTGACCCGCGCCTTCGTACAGCGTGACTTCGACACCACCCCCTTCCTGGTGGCCGCCGTATTCTACCTGGTGTGCACCGCCGTGCTTACCAGAATCCTGGCATATGTGGAAAAACGGTATGCCGTATATGAAGAATGAGGAGGCGGCAAATGAGCTTTATTGAAATGAAAAATATCCGGAAGGATTTCGGAAAGCAGACCATCCTTCATAACGTGAATATGACTCTGGAAAAGGGCGAAGTCCTTTCCATCATCGGCCCCTCCGGCGCCGGCAAGAGTACGCTGCTCCGCTGCCTGATTCATCTGGAAACCATCCAGGGCGGCTCCATCCTGGTGGACGGAGACTACCTGGCGGAAGAAAAGAACGGCGCCATGGTGTATGCCGATGAAGCAAAGCAGAAAAAAATCCTCGGCAAAATGGGTATGGTCTTCCAGTCCTTCAACCTTTTCCCCCACATGACGGTACTTGATAACATTATGGCGGCGCCTATTTACGTGAAGGGCATGAAAAAGGAAGAAATCCGTCCTCTGGCAGAGGAACTCCTCAGTAAGGTGGGCCTTCTGAACAAGAAGGACGTATACCCGGGAAGCCTTTCCGGCGGGCAGAAACAGCGTGTGGCCATTGCCAGAGCCCTGGCCATGAACCCGGACATCATGCTCTTTGATGAACCTACCTCGGCTTTGGATCCGGAACTGACGGGGGAAGTGCTGAAAACCATCCAGCAGCTGGCAGACGAAAACATGACCATGGCCATTGTGACCCATGAAATGGCCTTCGCCAAATCCGTTTCCGACCGCATCCTTTTCATGGTGGACGGAAAGGTGGAGGAAGAAGGTACCAGCGAAGAGGTCTTCGACCATCCGAAGAACGAACGCACCCGGGCTTTCCTGAAGTCCATCCTGCGGGCCTGAAATCATCCATCAAAAAAGACTGCCCTTTCGCAGTCTTTTTTTGATGGATGATTTTCAAAGTCCCAGGGCCACGCCGGCGGCTGCGGAGATGGCGATATAAATGATGGGGTGCCAGCGGAATTTCACAAGGGCCCCGTAGATGAGAAGGGCCAGGATGAGGGAGGGCCAGCGGATGAGGGAAGCGGCACTGCCGGTTTCCGTAAATAAGGGCAGATTCAGAAGGGAAATCTTTGCCACCCCCAGTCCGGCGGCTGCAATGAGGGCGGTGGAGGCAGGGCGGAGACCGTAGAAAATGCGGCCCATGATTTCCGACTCCTTGAATTTCTTCAGGATGGAATAAACGATGGAAATGACGATGATAGCCGGCGCCGTGAGGGACAGGGTGGTATAAATGCCGCCGGGAATGCCCAGGGCCTGGAAGCCGGCGTAGGTGGCCATATTGACACCCAAAGGACCGGGGGTGGATTCGGAAATGGCAATCATGTTGGCAATGTCTTCCGCCGTGAACCAGCCGGTACGCTGGGAAATGTCATAGAGGAAGGGAAGGGTGGCAAGACCGCCGCCTACGGCAAAGAGGCCTGCCTTGAAAAATTCCCAGAACATCTGGAGCCATATCATCTGGAAGCACCTTCTTTCTTTGCTTTCTTAACGGAGGGCATGAGGAAGAAGCCTGCAATGCCTGCGGCGATGACAGAAAATACGGGGGACACGGGAGCAAAGAGGGAAATCAGAAGAATGGCAAGGAAAATGAAGAGGGTCCTTTTATCCTTCACCGATTTCCTGCCCAGCTTGATGACCGCATCCAGAATGAGGATGCATACGCAGGCCCGGATGCCCGTAAATGCATGGGCCACATAGGGATTTTCTTCAAACTGGGTGAGGAACATGGCAATGACGGTGATGATAATCATGGAAGGGGTAATGACGCCGATGGTGGCGAAAATGCCGCCCCAGAAGCCTTTGAGCTTGAGACCGATGAAGGTGGCCACGTTCACCGCAATCATGCCCGGTGTCACCTGGCCCAGGGCATAGTAGTCCATGAGCTCCTCCTCCGTGGCCCAGTGGTGGTTGTCCACCATCTCCCGCTGGAGAATGGGAAGCATGGCGTAGCCGCCGCCGAAGGTGACAGCCCCCATTTTTGCAAAAATCAGAAACAGCTGTAATAGTAATGTCATCCTGCCCATCCTTTCCTGCCGGCTATACAATAAGTTTTAGTGTATATAATTCAACCGGGCTCGAAATCAAATATTGCATATTTAATGGAATACATGTATCATAGCAGGTATGAAGGCATATGAAAAATATTGATTTTGTCAAAAACCATATGGAGAAGATATAGATGGACCTAAGGCAGCTCAGATACTTTAAAACCATTATAGAAGAGGGCACCATTACCGGCGCCGCCAGGAAGCTCCATATTTCCCAGCCTCCCCTTTCCAGCCAGATGCACCTTCTGGAAAAGGAGCTGGGCACCACCCTCTTTGAAAGAGGGGCCCGGCAGGTGGTGCCTACGGAGGCGGGAAGCCGGCTGTACCGGTATGCGGTGGAAATGCTGGACCTGGAAACGGCGGCCCGGGAGGAAATCGGCACGCTGAAGACAGGGCACCAGGGCATCCTTCGCCTGGGTATGGTGTCCTCCGGCGGCCATGGAGAGCTTTACCGGCTTCTTCGGGAATACAGGGACCGCTATCCCCATATCCAGATTAAGGTGTATGAAGGGAACAGCTATGAGCTCTTAGAGCAGCTCCGGAAGGGAAAGGTGGATGTATCCCTCCTGCGCTCCCCCTTTTCCCTCTACGGTTTGGATCTTGTCTCCCTGGGAAAGTCCGCCATGGCCGTAGGCGTTTCCCAAAAGGCCTTTCCCTTCTTCCGGGGAGGGAGCCTTCACCTTGGGGATTTGGGGGATATGCCCCTCATCCTTTACAGGCGGTGGGAGAAAATCATACTGGAGGAGTGCGGGAAAGAAAAGTACCGCCCCGATGTGTACTGCGTGGCCGACGATGCCAGAACCTGCAGGGAATGGGCGGAGGAAGGACTGGGGGCGGCGGTGGCGCCGGTGACGGTGCTTGAAAAAAACAGGGACCTTACTTTGGGGATGCTTTCTGAAGAGTCCCTGTTGTCGAATCTGTACCTGGCCCGGCGGAAGGGGGAAATCCATGCCCAGAGCGCCCTCCTTTTCTTCCGACTGGCGGAAAGCTTATCGGAAAATGGTATTTCATAAAGAAAACCGGCGGAAAAACCGCCTTTTCCCATAATCTTTATCGAAAAATTTGTTTTTTTAAAGGCTTTATGCTAAAATATAACTTGCGATTTATCGTACATGAAAAGGACCAAAAAAGGTATCATTTGTCGGTAAGCCGACTTAAGGAGGAATATTTTTTATGAACGTAAAAGTAGAGGCACTGGATCAGCACAAGGTTTCTGTAGGCATCGAACTGCCGGCTGAAGTTGTACAGAAAGGATTCAAGAGAGCGGTATCCCGCATTGCCAACCAGGTAAGAATCCCCGGTTTCCGTAAGGGCAAGGCAAGCCGCAAAATTCTGGAAATGCATTTCGGCAAGGAAGCCATTGAAGCAGAAGCCAAGGACATTGTCATCAACGAAGCCGTAGACGCAGCACTCCGTCAGGAAAAGCTGATTCCCGTCACTGCTCCCGATGTGAAGGAAGACAAATTCTCCGAAGCAGAAGGTGCCGCTTTCACCGCTACTTTCGTAAAACGTCCGGAAGTGGAACTGGGCGAATACAAAGGCCTGGAAGCTGAAAAGGCATCCCCCGAAATCACCGATGACCAGGTGATGGCACAGCTCAAAGGCGCTGCTGAACAGAATGCAAGACTGGAAAAGGCAGAAGAAGGCACAGAACTGAAGAAGGGCGACTTCGCAGTTATCGATTTCAAAGGCACCATTGACGGAAAGCCCTTTGAAGGCGGCGAAGGCAAGACCTATCCTCTGGAAATCGGTTCCCAGAGCTTTATCCCCGGCTTCGAAGACCAGCTGGAAGGACATAAGGCCGGCGACGATGTAACCGTTAAAGTAACCTTCCCGGAAAACTACTTCGTAGACGCACTGAAGGGCAAGGAAGCAGAATTTGAAGTCCATATCAGCGACGTAAAGCGCAAACAGCTTCCTGAACTGAACGATGATTTCGCTAAATCCATCAGCCAGTTTGAAACCATGGATGAACTGAAGGCTGCTGTGAAACAGCAGATGCAGCTGCAGGCATTCCAGCAGGCAGAAGAAGCTTACCATGAAGCTCTCATTAACCAGGCTGTAGCCAATGCCAAGGTTGATATTCCCCAGGAAATGGTGGAACAGCGCATTGACGAAATCGTGGACGAAATGAAACTGAACATGGAATCCAGAAACACCACCATGGAAGAATACCTGAAGAACATCGGCCAGACCATGGAACAGCTCCGCAAGAACTATGAAAAGATGGCTGCTGAACAGGTACGTCAGGGACTGGTTCTGGAAACCATTGCTGACAAGGAAAATCTCACCGTGACCAACGAAGATCTCTCCATGGAAATCTACAGCATGGCTCATCAGTTCAATGCTGACCCCAACGATGTCATGAAGATTATCAAAGACGAAAACCGCGTAGGCATGCTGGTAAATTCCGTACTCCGCAAGAAGGCAGCCGCTTTCATCTACGGCGCAGCCAAGAAGGCTGAAGCTGACAAGAAGGAAGCAGAAGAAGCCAAGGCTGAAGACAAAGCTGAAGAAGCTCCCAAGGCTGAAGAAGCTCCGAAAGCGGAAGAAAAGAAAGACAACTTTGAATCCATGACAGTAAAGGACCTGAAAGCCTATGCCGCAGAAAAAGGCATTGCCCTGGAATCCAAAGCTAAAAAAGCTGAAATCATTGAAACCATCCGTCAGGCAGAATCCAAATAATCTGCCTTCACGGCTGCTTATGAAGCACTGAATGGAATATCAGGAAACTGATTGTTTGTAAAAAGAGACGCGGGGTGAACCGGCGTCTCTTTCGACCATATGGAAAAAACGGAATTTCATGGAGAAATTCCTGTATCCAAGAAAGAAAGGTGTGACCACTATGGCATATGTACCCATCGTAGTTGAGCAGACAGCACAGGGAGAAAGGTCCTATGACATTTACTCCCGCCTTCTGAAGGACCGCATCATATTCCTGGACGGCCAGATTGAAGACCACATGGCCAATGTCATCATTGCCCAGCTCCTCTTCCTGGAAGCAGAAGATCCGTCCAAGGATATCCATCTTTACATCAACAGCCCTGGCGGCGTGGTAACCGCAGGGCTGGCCATTTACGATACCATGCAGTATATCCGCCCCGATGTATCTACCATCTGCATCGGCTCCTGCGCCAGCATGGCAGCGGTGCTTTTGACCGCCGGTGCCGCCGGCAAGCGCTATGCACTGCCCCATTCCAACATTATGATTCACCAGCCCCTGGGCGGCGTACAGGGACAGGCTACGGAAATCGAAATCCATGCCCGTGAAATCCTGCGCCTTCGGGAAGAACTGAACGGCATCCTTTCCAAACACAGCGGACAGCCGCTGGAAACCATTGCCAGGGACACGGAAAGAGACAATTTCATGACCGCCGAAATGGCAAAGAACTATGGCCTCATCGACCAGATCCTGACCCGCAATGATTTGCAGAAAATGACTGCCAAATAAAGGAGGTTTCCATTGAACAGGAAAAATGAAGGAACTCCGGTCTGCAGCTTCTGCGGCCGCTCCGGGGATGAAGTGGAAAAACTGATTGCCGGCCCCGGCGTCTATATCTGCAACGAATGCATCGAAGTGTGCTCCAATATCCTCCGGGAAGAGCTGAAGGCAGATAAGAAAAAGGCAGCGCCCCATTTCAAGCTGCCTACGCCGGAAGAAATCAAGAAATACATGGACCAGTATGTCATCGAACAGGACGATGCGAAAATGGCACTGGCCGTGGCTGTGTACAACCACTACAAGCGCATTGAACACGAAGGGGAAGACGATGATGTGGAGCTGCAGAAGTCCAACATCATCATGCTGGGGCCCACCGGCAGCGGCAAGACACTCCTTGCCCAGACCCTGGCCCGTTTCCTGGATGTGCCCTTTGCCATCTCCGACGCCACCACCCTTACGGAAGCCGGCTATGTAGGGGAAGACGTGGAAAACATTCTCCTCCGCCTCATCCAGGCGGCGGACTACGATATCGACAAGGCGGAACGGGGCATTGTCTATATCGATGAAATCGATAAAATCGCAAGGAAATCGGAAAACCCCTCCATCACCAGGGATGTATCCGGTGAAGGGGTGCAGCAGGCCCTGCTGAAGATTCTGGAAGGCACCGTGGCCAGCGTACCGCCCCAGGGCGGCAGGAAGCATCCGAACCAGGAAATGATCCAGATCGACACCACCAATATCCTCTTCATCTGCGGCGGCGCCTTTGCAGGCATTGACAAGGTCATTGACCGCCGTCTCACCAAGAGCGTCATGGGATTCGGTGCGGATATCGAGAAGAAGGATGAAAAAGACATGGCAGAGCTCCTGCAGCAGGTGCAGCCGGAGGATCTCCTGAAATTCGGCCTCATTCCCGAATTTATCGGCCGTCTCCCTGTGATTGTTCCTCTCCATCCTTTGAATGAAGAGGCCCTTGTGAAGATTCTCACGGAACCGAAGAACGCCCTTGTCCGTCAGTACCAGAAACTCCTGGCCATGGACCATGTGGAACTGGAATTTGACAACGGCGCCATCCACGCCATTGCCCGTCAGGCCATCGAAAGAAATACGGGGGCCCGGGGACTTCGTGCCATCATTGAAAAAATCATGCAGCACGTCATGTATGAAATCCCCAGCATGAAGGACGTGGTGAAGTGCACGGTGACGGAAGAAGTGGTGAAGAACCACTCCGAACCCATCCTCACGAGGAAGGACAGCTGATTCGATTCTGCATACAGGAAAGCATCCTGCATTTCCAGAAAGCCGGAGCCCATAGCTCCGGCTTTTGTGACCTCTGTGAGGGTTTTGCATAAAAGAGATTAAGGATTTTAATAAAATAAGGAATTCATACTCTTCCATGTGTTACAATAAACTGGGGAAGTTGTGCGACAGCAGAACTTTCCCGGTATGGAGGAATCATATATGAGTGAAAACACAAAAGAAAACAATGGACTCACCCTGCCGCTGGTACCGTTGAGGGACATTGTGGTTTACCCGAAAATGACGGTAAACCTTGATATAGGCAGGAAAGATTCGGCCGATGCCGTGCGCCTGGCCAGCAGGGGCGACCGCTACATCGTGACAGCCCTGGAAAGACAGGGCGCTGACTCGCCGGATGATGTGTACCTGACCGGTACGGTAGTGAAAATCAGCCAGATGCTCCAGCTCCCCGGCGGACTGGTGCGGGTGCTGGCAGAAGGGGTTTCCCGGGTGAAAATCCTTTCTTACGAAAGGGACAGCCGCTGCCTCATGGCAGAGGTGGATGACCTGGAAGACATTATGCCGGACGACGAACTGAAGGCGGAAGCCTACAGAAGAACCATCCTGAAGGCCTTCTTCGAATGGCTCCGCAGCACCAAGCAGGGCCTTCCCGACGAACAGATGGACCAGCTCAAGCAGATTACGGACCCCGGCGAAACGGCGGATTTCCTTTCCGCCCAGCTTATCCTTTCTCCAAGGCAGCGCCAGGACGTGCTGGAGGAAATCAACGTCATGGAAAGGCTCCGTCTGGTTCACCGCCTGCTGGACCAGGAAATCCAGATTGGACGGCTGGAAGCGGAAATCAATGGCGACGTCCGCGCTAAAATGGACAAGGAGCAGCAGGACTACTACCTGCGCCAGAAAATCAAGTCCATCCATGACCGCCTGGGCGATACGGTGAGCCAGGAAAAGGAAGCGGACGATTACAGGAAGAAACTGAAGGACTCCGGCATTCCTGAAGAATTCAAGGCAAAAATCGGGAAGGAAATCGACCACTTGGCCGCCATGCCGCCGATGATGGCGGAAACTGCGGTGGCCAGAAACTATCTGGACTGGATTTTCAGCCTTCCCTGGGATACGGAAAGTCAGGACAAGCTGGACCTGAAGGAAGCAAAGAAGGTACTGGATCACGACCATTACGGCCTTTCCAAAATCAAGGAAAGAATCCTGGAATACCTGGCAGTCCGCGTGCTGGCACCAGATGCAAAGGCTCCCATTATCTGCTTCGTCGGACCGCCAGGCGTAGGCAAGACCTCCCTGGCCCAGTCCATTGCCAACGCCATGGGACGGAAATTTGCCCGCATTTCCCTGGGCGGCATCCATGATGAAGCGGAAATCCGTGGTCACCGCCGTACCTACATCGGCGCCATGCCGGGCCGGTTCATCGAAGCCATCGGACAGGCAAAGACAAAGAATCCCCTTATTCTGCTGGATGAAATCGACAAGGTAGGTGCTGACTTCCGGGGCGACCCCGCATCGGCCCTGCTGGAAGCGCTGGATCCGGAGCAGAACAGGGCTTTCCATGATAATTACATCGACATTCCCTTCGATTTATCCAAAGTGTTCTTCCTGGCCACCGCCAACACGGTGTCCACTATCCCGCCGGCCCTCCTTGACCGTATGGAACTCATCGAGCTCACCGGCTACACGGAAGAGGAAAAGGTGAAGATTGCCAAACAGTACCTCATTCCCCGGCAGATGAAGAGAAACGGCCTCAAGGCAAAGGACATCCGTTTCACGGACCTTCTCATCTGCCGTGTCATCGAAGGCTACACCAGGGAAGCGGGGGTCCGGGAACTGGAAAGGACCATCGGCTCCCTCTGCCGCAAGGTGGGGAAGAAAATCGTGCTTGAAGATGACAGCCTTCCTGCCCTGAATTCCAAAACACTGGAAAAATACCTGGGCCCTGTGAAATTCATGCCCATGGCGGAAGAACATCCCGATGCCGTAGGCAGGGTGAACGGCCTGGCCTGGACCATGGCAGGCGGCGAAGTACTGGATACGGAAGCAGTCACCATCAAGGGTAAGGGAAACCTCATTCTCACGGGGCAGCTGGGGGATGTGATGAAGGAATCGGCGGAAACGGCTTATACCTACATCCGCAGCCGTGCCAAGGAGCTGGGCCTTAAGGACGATTTCTATGAAACCCTGGATACCCATATCCACCTGCCGGAAGGGGCAGTGCCCAAGGACGGTCCCTCCGCCGGTGTCACCATGGCCACCGCCATGGCCTCCGCCTATACCGGAAGAAAGGTGAGAGGCGACACCGCCATGACCGGGGAAATCACCTTAACCGGCGAAGTCCTCCCCATCGGCGGCGTGAAGGAAAAGGTGCTGGCGGCCAACCAGTTCGGCATCAAACAGATTCTCCTTCCTGAAAAGAATAAGCGGGATTTGGAAGAACTGCCGGCTTCGGTGCGGGAAAAGCTCCATTTCGTATATGTGAAGAATGTGGATGACGTACTCAGCCACGCCCTGGTGAAATAAGGAAGCGCTGAATGAATCGTTATCAGATTTTATTCCTGCATTTTGATTCAATGGGAGTCATCAGTCGACGCGAACAGTGGGCTGTTGCTATTTAAGGAGATTGATGACGAAACATTGGATAAAAATGCATATGAAATTGGATTCTGCGATTCAATCGGTATGTCCATAACACATAAGATCCGGATACCCCGGCAGTAAGGAGGCAAGCCCTTGTCAGAAATCAAAAAAATGGATGAATTTCATATATTTTCTTCCGCCTACGTCCGTGCTGCAGTGAACCGCAGCCAGTATGTGAATGACGGCAAGAAAGAAATCGCCTTCATCGGACGGTCCAATGTGGGAAAATCATCCCTCATCAACTCCCTCTGCGGCAGGAAGAAACTGGCCTTCGTGAGCAGGGAGCCAGGAAAGACCAGAACCATCAACTACTACGCCATCCAGTCCAGAAGAATGGAAGAGGAAGAAGAAGTGCGGCAGGACTGGTACCTGGTGGACCTGCCGGGGTACGGATTTGCCAAGACAAGCCAGCAGAACAAGGACAGCTGGTCCGCCTTCATTGCAGACTACCTGGAACATTCTCCCACCCTTCAGATGATTGGTCTTTTGATTGACCTCCGCCATCCCGGCCTTCCCATCGACATGAAAGCCTACGAATGGCTCCGCTCCATTGCCCCTTCCCTCCAGATTATCGGCACCAAAGGGGATAAGCTGAAACGGAATGAACTGGTGAAGAATAAAAAGCTTCTGGAAAAATATTTTCCTGGAGATTATCCGCCCATTGCCTACTCCGCCTTAACCGGCGAAGGCAGGGATGACCTCCTGAAAGTCATTGAAGGAAAGATATGTGACTAGCATGAAAAAGACACTTTTCCTCACTGCCCTTCTGGCGGCTGCGTCCATTACCGGCTTTGCCTATAACCTGTACGCGCCGAACTCCTTCGACCCGGTGAGTCCCAAATCCTGGGATTACCGGACCGTGGAAACTCTCTGCCGGGAAGGGAAAGCCCCTTCCTATACCTCCGATTTCTTCAGCCGCGGCAGTATCACCCGCTATGAGCTGGCCAGCGTCATCAAGGATATGCTGGAACACCATGATGTAAAGGACAAAGACCATGAAAGCCTCATGAAGCTCAAGAAGGAATACGCCAGGGAACTGGAAGCCCTGGGGTACAAGGAAGAAAAGAAAATCCCCGAAGGCAGACCGATGCTGGAAATGGGCGGCGATGGAAGAATCCGCTATAACAGTGACGGCGATGCTGATGGAAGAGTCCGTGTCAACACTGTCTGGCACATCGGCGATGACACCACCGTCAATGCCGGAGGAACGAAGAATGTAGACTGAAAAAACGGGATACCCTGGAAATCCATGGTATCCCGTTTTTTCATGCTTCCTAGGGAAGCACTGATTAATTCGCAGAATCGAATTTCATATGTATTTTTATCCAATGCTGCGTCATAAGTCTCCTTAAATAGCTCGCTATTCGCGTCGACTTATTCCTTGCATTGGATAAAAATCCAAGAATGAAATCCGATAACGATTTAATCAGCGCTTCCCTAGTACACCGCCAGGTACCAAAGTATAAGCACAGCAAGGAGTACCAGGTTGTACAGGGAAAAGAGGGTCAGGTACTCCTTCTTTCCGGCGAAGGGAATATTGGCGTAGGCCTTGAAGGAAATGAGGCTGGCCATGGAGGCGATGAGGGTGCCCAGGCCGCCGATGTCCACGCCAAGGAGGAGGGGCGCTGCATTGTCTGTATAGGAAGAAAGCATGACTGTGGCCGGTACGTTGCTGATGAACTGGGAGAGGAGAAGGGATACCCAGAATTCGCGGCCCGTGAGGGCTTCCCGGGCCCCGGTGCTGATGACATCCATGCGCCCCAGATTTCCTACGGCCATAAAAAGAAGGGCGAAGAGGAGGAGCAGCTTATAATCCACATGGAAGAAGACGCCCCGGTCCAGAAGAATCATGGCCGGCACCACCGCCGCCATCACCAGGGGCAGCGGGATGAGACGGAGAACGTGAAGAATGCACAGGAGAAGAAGGAAAAGAAGGAGCAGCGATTTCTTCTTTGGCACCACCATTTCCACGGGAGGCAGGGCGGGAGCCCTGTCCTTTGGAAAAAGGCATCCTGCCAGGTAGATGAGGACGCCGCTGATAAGGACCACCGGCGCCGTAATGGAAAGAAAGGCAGGAAGGGACAGGTGGTAGAAATCGTAAATGAATAGATTCTGCGGATTTCCTATGGGCGTAAGGGCGCTGCCCATATTGGCGGCTATGGTTTCCAGGGTGATCAAAGGAATCAGGAGCATCCTCTGCCGGATTTCGATGAAGATGGAAATGGAAAAGGGAACGAAAATGATGAGGGATATGTCATTGGTTATGACCATGGAAGAGAAAAAGCAGGCGAATATGAAAAAGCGGGCCATTTTGCGCACCGTCGTTTTCCCTGCAAAGAAATAAAGGCAGAGAGCCCGGGGAATGCCCCATTTCCCGATTTCCGCGGTAATAGTCATGAGGCAGAAAAGGATGCCAAGAAGATTCCAGTTTATACTTTCCAGAAGAAGGGAAGGGGAAAGGGGAACGAAAAGCCCTGTGAGAAGGGCAAAGAGCGCGGCCAGCAGCAGGTCCGCATATTTTTTTATCATGAAAAAACCTCCGTCGCCATAGGGTGTCTTTGTCATTATAGCGAAAATGGGGCTGATGGGATAGTGGGATGATACAACTGTCCGCTGTCGGCTGTCCGCTTACCGCTGTCCGCCGATTTCAGACTGTATTCCCAAGAGTAAGAGGGACGGCAGACATCAGACATCAGACTATCAGACGCCTCTTTCCCGCCGATTGATATTTATCGGCAGATGAGTCACTGGCGGCGTTCACCGAGATTCTTCGCTTCGCTCAGAATGACTTGCTCGGCGGGAAGGCAGAAGCGTAACGTGGACTATAAAACTCATCGCCGCCAAAGGCGGCGATACCACACCCTCGACCCCATGGGCCGTCAATCCTAAGAACCCTCCGGCCCAAGGGGCCGGTCAATCTTAAGAACCTTCCCCTCTGAACCCGGCCCGCCGCAGGCGGGCCATTCTCCCCTTTCTTTTTCATCACCCATGCATTATAATAAAGTCGTCAATTTCACAGGAAAATGGGCAACGAAGCCTGCGGCGCTGTTTTGCTGCGGGCTTTTTCACTTAATTGCTTTATTTTTCCGGTTTCAAGGAGGCTTTTTATGTTCAGTTTAGCAGCACCCCATGCCAAGGGTAAAAGTGCGGAAGACAATATTTTTGCAGCCAACAACAGGGCCATTGCCCTGGCTGAGAAAATCGGCAATGATAAGGTGGTCAACGGTACGGTCGGTTCCATTCTGGATGAAGATGGAAATCTGGTGGTGCTGGATGTGGTGAAGGAAGCGCTGAAGGAGCTTTCTCCGAAGGAAATCTGTGCCTATGCGCCTATCCAGGGGTATCGGAAGTTCCTGGATGACTGCATTGACCAGTGTTTCGGTGAGTCCCGTCCTGAAGGCTATGTGGATGCCTGCTCCACACCCGGCGGCACCGGCGTGCTCCACCATGTGGTTCACAATTATTCGGAACCGGGGGATGAAGTGCTCATTACGGACTGGCACTGGGGCGCCTATGACAGCCTCATCGACGATAACAACCGCAGGGTGAGGAGTTTTTCCTTCCTCACCGAAGAAGGTCATTTCAATGGTCCCGCCTTTAAGGAAGCAGTGAAGGATATCCTGAAGAAGCAGGACAACATTGTCATCATTTTGAACGGCATTGCCAACAACCCCACGGGATACTGCATGTCCGTGGCTGAATGGCAGGAAGCGGTGGATGTGCTGAAGGATGCCGTGGCCGATGGAAAGAAAAATGCCATCCTGGTTCCCGATGTGGCTTATTTGGACTACAGCGGCGAAAAGCAGGAATGCCGGAAGTTCTTCAAGGTTTTTGGCGGCCTTCCGAAGAATATCCTTGTGGTCTGCGCCTACACCCTGTCCAAGGGCTTCACCATGTACGGCCAGCGCATGGGTGCTATGATCGGTATTTCCTCCGACAAAGATGTGATTAAGGAATTCGTGGATATCAACCAGTACAGCAGCCGTGCCACCTGGTCCAACTGCAACAGCGCCGCCCAGAATGCCATGATTCATATCTGTGAAAATCCGGAGAAAATCAAGCAGCTCGATGAAGAAAGGGCCCGCTATTTCAAACTGATCCAGGAAAGAGCAGCCATCTTCATGAAGGAAGCAAAGGAAGAGGGCGTGAAATTTGTTCCTTATATTTCCGGATTCTTCATCACCATTCCTGTCACCCATTCCCAGGCGGTGTGTGATGACCTGGAAAAACAGAATGTATTCCTGGTACCTTTGAAGAAGGGCATCCGCCTGGCAGTATGCTCCGTATCCAAGGCCAAGATGGAAGGTCTGGCCCACAAGCTGGCGCTGGCCATCAAAGCGGCAGGGGCAGAGCAGTAACAGGAAATTGAGTTGAAAGGGAAGGGCCGGTTTCATTTCTGCTAGGGAAGCGCTGATTAAATCGTTATCGGATTTCATTCTTGCATTTTTATTCAATGCAAGGAATCAGTCGACGCGAATAGCGAGCTATTTAAGGAGACTGATGACGCAGCATTGGATAAAAATACATATGAAATTCGATTCTGCGAATTAATCAGTGCTTCCCTAAATCAGACTTAATGAATCGGTTTCCCATCAAAGGCCGGCCATGAATGATTCATCATGACCGGCCATTTCATAAGAAGGGAGAGAGGAATATGGAAAACTTATTTGCTGCGCTGAACGCGGTATTGAGCTTCGTCACTCCGGTTTCCGACTTTTTCTGGGATTTCCCGAAAATGTTCGGTTTCTGGAAGAATATTCCTATATTGGGGTCTTTTTCACTGGCCATCATCGTGCTGGTGGGGTCCGGCATTTATTTCACCATCCGCCTTGGCTTCATCCAGGTGAGAATGTTTACCACCGGCGTCCATACGCTGGCATCAAAAAGAAGTATTAAGACCGGCATATCACCGCTGGCAGCATTCCTTCTGAGTACTGCCATGCGTGTAGGCCCGGGCAATATGATCGGCGTCACCGGCGCCATTGCCGCCGGCGGTCCGGGTGCCCTCTTCTGGATGTGGGTTTCCGCCTTCTTCGGCATGGCCACTGCCTTTACCGAAGGCACCCTGGCCCAGATTTTTAAGGAAAAAAGAGGAAATACCTTCGTAGGAGGACTTCCTTTCTATGCCAGGAAGCTCTGCGGGAACAAGGTATGGGTAGGCACTGTCCTGTCCGTTATTTACATCGTGTATGCCCTCATGTGCCTGCCGGCGCAGGGATTCAACGTAGTCACTTCCGTAGGCGCCATGGCAGGGCTCATTGAAAATATCCAAATTCCCGTGCAGTCCACCTTCTACTATGTGGTTTCGGTGCTTGTCATCCTTCTGGTGGCCTTCATGGCCTTCGGCGGCATCCGCCGGGTGTCCCACTGGGCGGATATCCTGGTGCCGGTGATGGCTGTTATTTATGTGGTTACCGCGGTACTGCTGATTCTCTTTAATCTGGACAGTGTCCCCTATTTCTTTAAAGCCGTCTTCACCGGAGCCTTCAAACCGGAAGCCATTTTCGGGGGATTCCTGGGCACCGCCCTTCTGCAGGGGGTCAAGAGAGGCCTCATGTCCAACGAAGCCGGCCAGGGCACCATCACCATGGCCGCTGCTTCTGCCGAAGCCCATCATCCCTGCGAACAGGGCATTATTTCCGCTCTGGGCGTATTCCTTGATACCCATGTTATCTGCACCATGACCGGCTTTATCATCGTCATGGCCCATGAATGGGCGCTGGATCCGGCGGCATGGAAAGCAGCCGGCACTTACAGCAAGTTCCTTCTCTCTGTGAACGGACTGTCGCCGGATATGCTGCAGGTACTGGTGCAGATTATGGTTTCCATCTGCTTCTGCCTCTTTGCCTACACCTGCGTCATCGGCTTCGTTTCTTTCTCTGAAATTTCAGCCAACCGTATTTCTTCCTCCAAAGGATTCATCAACTTCATCCGGGGGCTCTGCATTTTCGTGGCAGCCTTCGGCATAGCCTGCAACATTGCAGGCTACGACCTGTCCAACCTGTGGGCCTTCTCCGATTTAGGAAATATCATCATGGTGTACTGCAACGTGCCCATGCTTTACCTGGGACTGAAATATGTCATCCGCGCTGCCCGTCATTACTCCAAAGACAGCGAAGCCTCCTTCGATTCGGAAAAGGTGCTTGGCATCAAGACGGCCTACTGGAACGGGGAAGAGAAATAAGCATAAAAAAACAGGAACGGTTTTCCGCTCCTGTTTTTTTCATGCCTATGACCGCACCGGTTTCCGTTTCCTCTGCCGGAAGAATTTCTGCACATAGTAGGCAGCTGCTGCATAGAGGGAAAGGATAAGAAGGTGGCCGAAGGTAAAGGTCCAGAGGGTGACAGGAATGCTCCTTGCATTGGGGATGCGGAGAAGGAGAAGCCTGCTTCCTATGCTGTAATAAAGGGAGAAATAAATGCCCCCTGCTGCTATGAGAAGGAGAAGCACTTTATAGACAAGGGAAAGATGGGGGATTTTTCCAAAGCCCAGGCCCCTTTCCAGGCGGGAAAGGATGGCGCTCCAGTGAAGGCCCAGATGGAAGCCCAGGGCAATCAGCATGACATAGCCTGCCACATGATGGACCTGATGGGCGAGGAGCGGCGCCTTCTGCATGCCCGTGGGCAGGGTATGGGAAATCATGAGCCCGCTTCCCATGACCGCTGCAAAGGAGCCGAGGAGAAGCACATCTGCAAGGAACGTGAGCTTCCTGTCCATATTCCACCGTCCCCGGCCAAGGGAAGCATACCACTGCCTGTTGAACCAGGTGTGGAGAAGAAAAAGAAGAAAGAAAACAATGGCCAGCGTTTCATGGCCGAAATTTCTCACGAAGCGGTAGTCCAGGAGGACAAGAAAGGAAATCAGCATCCCCGTGTCCACTATCATTCGTTTGTTCATGATAACCTCCTTTGTAGGAAATATCTTCTGTTTATATTGTACCATGAAAAGAGAAGAAGCCCGGGGCTGCAGATGCAAGTGCCTGACGCTTTCCTTCTGTCTGGGATTCTGCAGTGGGCTGGCCGGAACCTGCACTTTCAGAAATACAGCGGCTCCGTTCCATCATCATTTCGACGGTCGGAAACGGAGAAACCCTACCGGCTGAATTGGTCTGCTGCTGATTGTCTCAATCGCGGCACGTACCATGCTTCTTCGCTTTGCTTGGAATGACGAGCAGGGCCGGAAGGTAATCCCGTAACGCTCTTTTTATACTCATCGCCGCCAAAAGCGGCGATACCATCACCTTATGAACCTTCTGAACCCTTTGAACCCTTTGAACCCGGCCGCGAAGCGGCCCATAGACATATTTTCATTGCTACCGGCGGCGGGGTCCGATATAATAAAAGAAATGTAACCGATTTCATATACCGGAGGAATCCATGGGGAAAGTTTCTGAAAATGGTCTTTGTTCGAAGCAGCATATTCTGTACCTGCTCTATGCTACTCTTTTTCTGCTGCCTTTGAACCCCTTTCTTTTTTATGTCACCCTTCTGCCAGCCGTGGTGGCATGGCTGTATAACTGGAGGAAGAAGGGGGAAGTGGCACTTGCGCTCCCGCCTCTTTGGCAGCCGGGGGCTGTTTTTCTGGTGTGCTCCTTTCTGTCCGCCTTCGTGTCGAAGGACATGGCCTTTTCTTTCATGAACTGGGCGCTGCAGCCCTTGATGTATGCCTTGGTGTACCTTCTTATCTATACCACCGTTTCCACGGAGAAGGAAAAGGAGAAAGCCCTCTATGCCTTTTTGGCGGGAGCCGTGGTGACGGTGGTGTACGGATTTTTCCAGTATGCCAATGCGGCGGATATGGCGGCGGATATGGAAGCCCAGAGCTGGGTGGACCCGGAAAGGTTCCCCCTCCTTCGGAGGCGTATGTATTCTACCCTGGAGAACCCGAATCTTTTCGGTGCCTATCTTCTCATGATCATCAGCATCCTCACTGCCTTTACCTTTCGGGAGAGGGCGGTGAAGAAAAGGACCGTCTTTGCGGTGATTCTTCTTTCCCTTCTTCTATGCCTGGCCCTTACCTATTCCAGGGGCGCCTGGGTCAGCCTGGCAGCCATCGTGCTGGGGCTTACTCTCTTTTATGATAAAAGGTTCGGCCTCCTCTTCCTTCTGGTGCCGGTGGTGCTGGCCTTCTACCACGGGCAGGTGGTGGAACGGTTCCTCTCCCTCTTTTCCGGGGAAGATACGTCCGTGGACCTGCGCTTTGCCCTGTGGGAAAGCACCATGGCCATGATAGAGGAGCATCCTCTTCTGGGCGTGGGCTGGGGTGCCTATTTCCTGGCCTATCCGGACTATAATTTCTTCATCCAGGAAGAGGGAGTGCTCATCTTCCACGCCCACAACATGTACCTCAACATGCTGGCAGAGGTGGGTATCCCCGGCGGCATGGCCTTTCTTTTGGCGTTCTTTGCCCAGGGAATCCTCTGCTGGAGAAATTACTGCCATGGAAATGACAGCTTCACGAAATCCATGGGCCTTGGCGGCGTCCTCATGGTCATGGCCCTCTCGGTCATCAGCATGGGAGACCACGTCCTCTTCAGCCGCTCCGTGTCCTTCTGCTTCTGGAGCCTCTCGGCACTCTGCGCATCCTGCAGGAAGTAAACTAGTGTACTAGTGGGCTGGTGTACTGGTGGACTAGCTCACTAGATCACTAGATCACTAATCCTTTTCCCCATTCATACATGGTTTTGGCGCGATTCATAAATTTCCATATACATGTCATGGAAGGCTATAGATGGAAATATTTCAATTAATTTTGCGTCAATTAATCGAGGCATTTGTAAATATAGGGTTATGGGTCACGTAATCCATAATTTGTCTAATAGGAATTATTTATAATGGGTAAAAAGGATTTTGTAAGGCAAATGGTTCATTTAGGGGGTTTTCATAGGGAAAAGTGTGTTATAATAATACTGGTGATTGAATGAGCCAAAATGCAGTCAGCAAAATCTTACGATTGGAGGGTTTGGTCTTGTGATTATAGTATTACTGTTTCCGGATATACATAATCTTAAGATGAACTCATTCCACATGGATTAGGCGACTGTTTTTTTTTGAGGGTAAAAAGTTCTGCGGCAATGCTGACGAGAGTCATCAGGTTTTGCGGCTGCGGACTTTTATATAATTTATTTTTCATTTTTGGGAGGATGATAGTAATGATCGACACCAATGATAGTGAATTCCTTAGCAGAATCGAAGACAAAGGTCTTCTCTCCAAGGTATGCGATGCCAAGACTGCTGCTAAAATGTTCAGTGCTGGCGATATCATCGGTATTTCCGGATTTACGCCCTGCGGCTATCCGAAAATTACAATGCATGAACTCGCAGAACGCATGAAAGAGACTCCATTCCAGGTCGACATCTGGACCGGCGCATCCACCGGTTCCCAGATTGATACCGAACTGGTTGCTGTAAACGGCATCAGAAACCGTATGCCTTACCAGACCAATGCCAACCTGAGAAAAGCTATCAATGCAGGCAAGGTAAACTACTACGATCTGCACCTGTCCCATGTTGCACAGCAGGTACGTGCCGGCTTCTTCACCAACGTAAAGGGTGAACATGTAACAGGCCCGGATTTTGCAGTAGTTGAAGTCTGCAAGATCGGACCGAACGGCGAACTTTATCCGACAACCGCTATCGGCAACTCTCCGGTATATGTTGACACTGCAAAGAAAGTCATTGTAGAAGTCAACACCACCCAGCCGCTGGACCTGGTAGGCATGGCTGATATTTACATGCGTAAAAATCCGCCATTCTGTGAACCGATTCCGATTCTCCACGCCGGCGACCGCGTAGGCACCCCGTACATTCCTTGCGATCCCGCAAAGATCGTTGCTATCGTTCCCTGCGATATGCCTGATGTAACCCGTACACTGGCTCCGCTGGATGATGATGCAGAAGCTATGGGCAACAACCTGGTTGACTTCCTGAAGAACGAAGTAAAACACGGAAGACTGCCGGAAAACCTGCTTCCACTGCAGTCCGGCGTAGGCAACGTAGCAAACGCTGTTATTCACGGCCTCGTTGAATCCGATTTCAAGAACCTCTCCGTATACACCGAAGTTATTCAGGATGGCATGTTCGACCTGATTGATAAAGACAAGATCGACATGATTTCCGGTACTTCCCTGTCCCCATCCCCGGATGGACTGAAACGCTTCTATGCTAACATCCAGAAGTACAACAAGAAGATCGTTCTTCGTCCGCAGGAAATTTCCAACAACGGTGAAGTTGTTCGTCGTATCGGCGTTATCGGCATGAACACCGCTCTGGAAATGGATATTTACGGCCATGTAAACTCCACCCATGTAACTGGCACCAAGCTGATGAACGGTATCGGCGGCTCCGGCGACTTCGCCCGCAACGCATTCCTGTCCTGCTTCTTCTGCCACAGCACCACAAAGGGCGGCAAGATTTCTGCAGTTGTTCCGATGTGCTCCCATGTTGACCACACCGAACATGATACCCATGTATTCATCTCTGAACAGGGTGTTGCAGATGTTCGCGGCCTGACCCCGAAGGAAAGAGCAAAGGTTATCATCAACAACGTTGCTCATCCGTCCTTCAGAGATCAGCTCATGGATTACTACGAAAGAGCATGCGCTGCCTGCGGCAACAGCCAGACCCCGCATCTTCTCCAGGAAGCATTCAAATTCCATGAAAGCCTGGCTGAAACCGGAGATATGCATTTCAAGAAATAATTTAATTTTTCAAGAAGTGCTTTAATACTTTACAAATAATCCAAATATTGTATAATTACCTATGGTGATAGCTGTCAATGACAGTGTCATACACATGGGTCTCGCAAGAGTCCGAAAGCTGCTGCAAGAAGATTCAAACGATCGCTGCAGCAGCGAAAGGCTTTGCGGAACCCTGACGGAAGCTTTCCCCGGAAATGGAACAAGAAGAGCACAAAGCCGCGGTTCCCATGAAAAAGGGACATACTTCCAGATAGTTACATACTTACTTTTTTAGGAGGAAGATGAACTCATGTCTAACGAATCCCTGAAAGCTAAACTTGATGCCTACAATGCAGAATATGCAAAACAGGTTGCAAAACATCCGGAAAGAGTTGGTCTGAAACATAAGAACCTGTACACACCACTCGATCTCGAAGGTTTCGACTATGAAAGAGACCTCGGTTTCCCTGGTGAATATCCATACACCCGTGGCGTACAGCCCACCATGTATCGCGGCCGTCTGTGGACCATGCGTATGTACGCTGGCTTCTCCACCGCTGAAGAATCCAACAAACGTTATAAATACCTGATTGCTAACGGCGGCACCGGCCTGTCCGTTGCATTCGACCTCCCGACCCAGATCGGCTATGACTCCGATGACAAAATGTCTGCTGGCGAAGTTGGTAAAGTAGGCGTAGCTATCGACTCCCTCTACGATATGGAAAGACTGTTCGACGGCATTGATCTTGGCAAAGTTTCCACTTCCATGACCATCAACGCACCGGCTTCCATCCTGCTGGCTATGTACATTGCAGTAGCTGAAAAACAGGGCGTTCCTGCAACCGCTCTCCGCGGCACCATTCAGAACGATATCCTCAAGGAATACGCAGCACGCGGCACCTACATTTTCCCGGTTAAACCGTCCATGCGTCTGATTACCGATATCTTCGAATACTGCTCCGCAAACGTACCGAAGTGGAACACCATTTCCATTTCCGGCTACCATATCCGTGAAGCTGGTTCCACCGCTGCTCAGGAAGTTGCATTCACCATTGCCGATGGTATTGCTTACATCGAAGCAGCTCTGAAAGCAGGCATGAAGATTGATGAATTCGCTCCACGTCTGTCCTTCTTCTGGAACGCTCACAACAACGTACTCGAAGAAGTTGCTAAATTCCGTGCATCCCGTCGTATCTGGGCTAGAATCCTGAAAGAAAGATTCCATGCTGAAAACCCGAAGTCCCTGAAACTCCGTTTCCACACCCAGACCGCAGGCTCCATGCTGACCGCTCAGCAGCCGAACAACAACATCATCCGTGTTGCTCTCCAGACCGCAGCAGCAGTTATGGGCGGCACCCAGTCCCTGCACACCAACTCCCGCGATGAAGCTCTGGCTCTTCCGACCACTGAATCCGTAACCATCGCTCTCCGTACCCAGCAGATCGTTGCTTACGAATCCGGCCTGGCTGACGTAGTTGACCCGCTCGGCGGCTCCTACTATGTTGAAGCACTGACCAACGCCATCGAAGAAGAAGTTATGGCTTACATCAAGAAGATTGACGAAATGGGCGGCGCTGTAGAAGCTATTGATAAAGGCTACATCCAGAAAGAAATTCAGGATTCCGCTTATGCTTGGCAGATGGCTGTTGAATCCGGCGAAAGAACAATCGTTGGCGTCAACAAGTTCACCATGGAAGAACCACCGGTTACCGGCCTGCTGAAGATTGATGCTTCCGTTGGCGAAAGAAAGAAAGCTCAGCTCGCTAAGGATAAAGCTAACCGTGACCAGGCTAAGGTTGCTGAAGAACTGGCTAAACTTGAAAAAGCAGCTCAGACTCCGGCTGAAGGTCCTGACCATGTTAACCTTATGCCAGTCATCCTCGACTGCGTACGTGCTTACTGCACCGAAGGCGAAATCTGCGGCGTTCTCCGTAAAGTATTCGGCGAATACAAACCGCACAACACCCTTTAATCTTAGGGCAGCCTGAAGCAAGAGAATATTACATTACTCAACATATTTCTGGAGGTAATTTACAATGGCAGACAAACGTATCAGAGTACTCGTAGCTAAACCGGGTCTTGATGGACACGATCGTGGTGCAAAAGTTATTGCCCGTGCACTTCGCGACGCAGGCATGGAAGTTATTTACACCGGTCTTCGTCAGACTGTAGAACAGATTGTTGAAGCAGCAGACGCAGAAGACGTTGATGTAGTAGCTCTGTCCCTGCTCTCCGGCGCTCACAACACCCTTTTCCCGGAAGTTGTAGAAGCACTGAAAGCTAAAGGAATGGGCGACGTTCTGGTTATCGGCGGCGGCGTAATCCCCGAAGACGATATCCCGGGCCTCGAAAAAGCTGGCGTAAAAGCTATCTTCACACCTGGCACCCCAACAAAGAAAGTTATTGACTTCATTAAAGAAAACGTTAAGAAATAATCTGCTTACAGCAGTTATTGACTAGCGTTATGGTGTAATGTGGCTGCTTGGGACTGGGGGCAATCCCCAGCCCCTTGCAACTATATTATTTCTCTTTACTCTTCGAAAAGGCGGTGTATCCATGGAATTCTCAATGAAAGATTTTTGGAATGGAAACAGACGTGCCTTAGCGAGAGCAATTACCATCGTTGAAGACGAACGGGATGGGTTTGAAGATATCATGAAAGATATCTATCATCATACCGGTCGTGCACAGGTCATCGGTATCACTGGTGCACCTGGTGCGGGTAAGAGCACACTGTCAGATGCCCTGATCAAGAAGTACCGTGAACAGGGTAAAACCGTAGGTATCGTTGCAGTCGATCCTACCAGTCCGTTCTCCGGCGGCGCCATCCTTGGCGACCGTATCAGAATGAACGACCTGACCTTGGATAAGGGTGTTTATATCCGTAGTATGGGCACGCGCGGCAGCCTTGGGGGACTTTCCCGCAAGACAGCTGATGCGGTAAAACTGATGGATGCTTTCGGTCTCGATGTAATTTTCATCGAAACAGTAGGCGTAGGACAGTCAGAAGTCGATATCGTCAAAAATGCGGATACAACACTTGTTGTGCTCGTACCTGGACTTGGTGACGATATTCAGGCTATCAAAGCAGGTATCCTCGAAATTGGTGACGTATTTGTCATCAACAAATGCGACCGCGACGGCGCAGATCGTCTGAACGTTGAAATCGAAATGATGCTGGATTTAGGCGAAGCCCAGAACTGGCGTCCTCCGATTGAACGGACGATTGCGAACAAAGACCAGGGTGTAGATGATGTAGTAGCAGCCCTGGGCGATCACCGCAAGTACTTGGAAGAATCCGGCGTTCTCGAAGAAAGAAGACGCGAACGGGCTCGCTCCGAAATGCTTGAGATGATTCACGACCGCATTTCCCGTCATATTGAAGAAAATATCTCCAAGACGGGTGAATTTAGTGACTACGTGGAACAGGTCTTTGAACGGAAAACTGATCCGTTTACAGTCGTTGATTCCATTGTGGGCAAAATATTCAAATAATTTTAAAGGAGGAGTTATTATGGCATTCAAAGTTTTAACTGTCGATCATGTTGGCGTAGCTGTTAAAGATCTCGCAAAGATTAAACAGCAGATGAAAGACATTTTCGGACTTGAACCTTCTCTGCCGGATGAAACCGTTGAAGAACAGCATGTAACCACAAGCTTCTTCAAACCTTCCGCTCAGACCGAAGCTTGCGAACTCGAATTCCTGGGTTCCACCACTCCGGACGGCCCGATTGCTCGTTTCATTGAAAAAGCTAATGGCGGCAAGAACGGCTTCCAGCATGTTGCTCTCCGTGTAGATGACATCGAAGCTGCTCTGGCTGATCTGCAGGCTAAAGAAGTTCCGCTCATCGACAAGAAGTTCCGTGTTGGTGCAGGCGGCTGTCATATTGCATTCTTGCATCCAAAGGCAACTGGCCTTCTGCTTGAACTGACAGAACGCCCCGGCGGCCCATCCTTCAAGAAATAATTTGAATGATGGCATATGAGCTGTCAGTCCTGACAGCTCATCCCCCCTGCGGGGGACCCTAAAATTTTTGGAGGTGTAAGAATGGCAACTGTTGAAGAAAGAATTGAACTTCTCCATAAAAACCTCGCTCATGTAGAGGCTATGGGTGGCGAAAAACGTGTTGAAAAACAGCATGCAAAAGGCAAACTGACTGCTCGTGAAAGACTTGCTCTTCTGTTTGATGAAGGCACTTTCGTAGAAGTTAATGCCCTTGTAAAATCCCGCTGCCACAACTTCGGCCAGGAAAAGAAAGATCTCCCTGGTGAAGGTGTAGTAACAGGCTACGGCACTGTTGATGGAAGACTTGTATTTGCATTCGCTCAGGACTTCACCGTTGAAGGCGGCTCCCTTGGTGAAATGCATGCAGCTAAAATCGTTCACGTAAATGAACTGGCTCTGAAAGTCGGTGCACCTTGCGTAGGCCTGAACGATTCCGGCGGAGCTCGTATTCAGGAAGCTGTCGATGCCCTCTCCGGCTACGGCAAGATTTTCTGGTGCAACACCATTGCATCCGGCGTTATTCCTCAGATTTCCGCAATCATGGGACCATCTGCAGGCGGCGCTGTATACTCCCCGGCTCTGACCGACTTCATTTACATGGTTAAGAAAACATCCCAGATGTTCCTGACCGGCCCGGCTGTTGTTGAATCCGTAACAGGTGAAAAGATTACAGCTGAAGCACTCGGCGGCGCAATGACCCACAACCGTACTTCCGGTGTAGCTCAGTTCGCAGCTGAAAACGACGAAGACTGCATTAAACAGATTCGTTACCTGCTCTCCTTCCTGCCGTCCAACAACATGGAAGATGCTCCTATCGTTGAAACCGGTGATGATCCCACCAGAACCGATCCGGCTCTCGACACCATTATGCCTGAAAGCTCCAATGCTCCATATGACATGTACGATGTTATTAAGTCCATTGTAGATAACGGCGAATACTACGATGTAGCTAAGGAATTCGCAAAGAACATCATCACCTGCTTCGCTCGTATGGACGGACAGACTGTTGGTATCATTGCTAACCAGCCGGCATTCATGGCAGGCTGCCTTGACTACAACGCATCTGATAAAGCAGCTCGTTTCATTCGTTTCTGCGACTGCTTCAACATTCCGGTTCTTAACATCGTCGACGTACCAGGCTTCCTGCCCGGCAAACAGCAGGAATATGCCGGCGTAATTCGTCACGGCGCTAAGATGCTGTTCGCTTACTGCGAAGCTACCGTTCCGAAGATCACCATGATTCTCCGTAAAGCATACGGCGGCTCCTACATCGCTATGTGCTCCCGTGAACAGGGCGCTGACCAGGTATTCGCTTGGCCGACCGCTGAAATCGCTGTTATGGGACCTGCAGGCGCAGCTAACATCATCTTCAAGAAAGATCCGAACAAAGAACAGCGTACAAAGGAATATGTGGAAGAATTCGCTACTCCTTACAAAGCTGCAGAACGCGGCTATGTAGATGCAGTTATTGATCCGCATAATACTCGTCCGACAATTATCAATGCTCTGAAGATGCTTGCTTCCAAGCACGAAGTACACCCGGCAAAGAAACACGGAAACATTCCGCTCTAATATTTGCCGCTTAAATACTCTAATTGAAAGGATGGGTACAGATGGATAACAGTACAGTTATGTATATCGCGGTATTTGCTGCCGTTGTTGCAGTAATTGCCCTGATCATGATCTGGCAGGTACGTTCATCTCTCAATCAGTCCGCAGCACCGGCACCGGCCGCAGCTCCCAAGAGAGCAGCTGCAGCTCCTGCAGCAGCTCCTAAAGCCGCTGACAATGGTGCAGTCGTAGCAGCTATTGCTGCTGCTATCGTTGCTATGGGTGGCGGCGAAATCGTCTCCATCCGCCCGGCAGCTAGAACCGGCTGGACAACCGCAGCCCGCATTGCAGGCGTTTCCGGCAATCAGCAGTTCTAATTGAAAGTTGAAAGTACAATCATTTAGGAGGAAAGACAATGAGAAAATTTACTGTAACAGTTAACGGCCAGGATTACGATGTAGTAGTTAAAGATGGCGGCGCTGCAGCAGCAGCTCCGGCTCCGGCAGCAGCTCCGAAAGCAGCTCCGGCTCCAGCAGCAGCTCCGGCTCCCGCTCCGGCTCCGGCTCCCGCTCCGGCAGCAGCTCCTGCAGGTGCAGGCGAATCCGTTGAAGCTCCGATGCCTGGTAAAGTTATCCGCATCAACAAACATGTTGGTGATGCAGTAGCATCCGGCGACGAAGTCCTCGTTCTGGAAGCTATGAAGATGGGCAACCCGATCATGGCTCCTTGCGATGGCAAGGTTACCTCCATGCAGGTTACCGAAGGCCAGTCCGTACAGGGCGGTGATCCGCTGTTCACCGTTGGCTAATCCCAGCTTGAACTATGCATAAGAAAAGCAGTGCTTCGGCACTGCTTTTTTTATTGGAAAATATGGTCTGTTAATTTTTAAGCTGAGTGCAGCTAGTAATCCCGGGTAGTACCGCAGGTGACAGAAACGCGGGAAAATACTGAAAGTCTGGAAAACATGCCAAATGACTCTTTCTCTTCTCCAGACCTGTCATTCTGAGCACCAGCGAAGAATCTTTGTAAGAATCGCAAGTGACCCGGAACGCCAGTAAATACCGACAGTTCGGAAAGCGTACCAAATGACTCTTTCTCCTCCCCAGATAGGTCATTCTGAGCGCAGCGAAGAATTTCAGTAAGTATCGCAAGTGACCGAAATACCAGTAAATACCGGTAGTCCAGAAAGCATGGGAATGATTTTTTTCTCCTCCCGCGGCAGTCATTCTGAGCGGAAGCGAAGAATCTTGGCAAGAATCGCAAGTGATAGAAAAGTCATTAAATACCGGCAGTCTGGAAAGCATGCCGAATGATTCTTTCTCCTCCTCCCGCGGCAGTCATTCTGAGCGGGAGCGAAGAATCTTGGCAAGAATCGCAAGTGATAGAAACGCCGGTAAATACCGGCAGTTCGGAAAGCATGCTAAATGACTCATCCTTTTCCTTAGAAAATGTCTGAAGTCTATCATCTATCATCTATCTTCTATCTTCTATCTTCTACCATCTATCTTCTATCGTCTAACCTCTCAAAATAGATTGACAAAGGCTAATGTATAATATATACTATTATGTAATTAAATATACATAGAGCAATGAAGCGGCAGGGATGATTCCCCTGCCGTTTTGTGCCCGAAAGGCAATGAAGGCTTCCGTTTGGGAGCCTTTTTGCGTTTTGAAAGGGGGATGGAAATGAAGATTGATTTGAACAGTGATTTGGGAGAAAGTTTTGGCGCCTACACCATCGGCCGGGATGAGGAAGTATTGAACTATGTGTCCTCCGCCAATGTGGCCTGCGGATTTCATGCAGGGGACCCGACGGTGATGCTCCATACGGTGCGTCTGGCAAAGGAAAAGGGTGTGTCCATCGGTGCCCATCCGGGGCTGCCGGACCTTGTGGGATTCGGGCGAAGGAAGATGGACATTTCCCCGGAGGATGCCTACACCATGGTGGTGTACCAGGTGGGGGCCCTCATGGCCATGGCCCATGCGGAAGGGGTGAAGCTGGTGCATGTGAAGCCCCACGGCGCCTTATACAACATGGCGGCCAAAGACAGCGCTCTGGCGGAAGCCATTGCCAAAGCGGTCCACGACGTGGATGAGGGGCTTGTGCTCTATGGTCTGGCGGGAAGTGAAATCATTAAAGCCGGTGAAAAGGAGGGGCTCATGACGGGAAGTGAAGTTTTTGCAGACCGCACCTACCAGCCTGATGGCTCCCTCACACCCAGGGGACAGGCAGGGGCCATGATTACGGACGAAGAAAAATCCCTGGCCCAGGTGCTTTCCATGGTGAAAGACGGAAAAGTGACCGCCCTTGACGGCACCGTGATTTCCGTAAAGGCTGAAACCATCTGCGTCCATGGCGATGGTCCCAAGGCACTGGCCTTCACGAAGAAAATCAGGGAGACCCTGGAGAAAGAGGGCATAGCCATCGAACCTCTGAAAATGTAGGGCCTATTGTTCATAAAATGATAATTGAATATGGACAGCAGCTGTTTTAGGACAGCGCTTTCCTGAGGGAGGGGAATCCTTATGGGAGACAAGAAATCGACACAGTGGAAAGTCCTTCTGGGCGCAGCCTTTCTGATGGCTACATCCTCCATCGGACCGGGCTTTTTGACACAGACCACCGTATTTACCCAGAAGCTGGGAGCCAGCTTCGGCTTTGTTATTCTCTTTACCATCATTCTGGACGTGATCGCCCAGATGAATGTATGGCGCATTATTGGTATTTCCGGCAAACGGGGACAGGACATTGCAAACATGGTTTTCCCGGGGCTGGGGTACCTGGTGGCCCTTCTTATTGTAGCCGGCGGTCTGGCCTTTAACATCGGCAACGTGGCCGGTGCCGGCTTGGGCTTGAATGTGCTCTTCGGCGTAGATGCCAAGGTGGGGGCCGTCATCAGCGCCGCCATTGCGGTCATTGTGTTTACCGTGAAAGAAGCGGGAAAGGTGATGGATAAGCTCACGGCCCTGGCCGGCGGCATCATGATTCTTTTGACCCTCTATGTGGCCATCACATCCAATCCCCCGGTGGGAGAAGCGGTGATGCGTACAATAGACCCGGCATCCATTGATTTCATGGCCATCGTCACTATCGTCGGCGGCACCGTAGGCGGGTACATTACTTTTTCCGGCGGTCACCGCCTCATTGATGCAGGCATTACGGGGAAGGAAAACCTGGGGCAGATTACAAGAAGCGCCACTACCGGCGTCCTTGTCACCGGCGTCATGCGGGTGCTCCTCTTCCTCGCTACTCTGGGCGTCGTAGCGGCAGGGCTGGCACTGGATCCGAAGAATCCGCCGGCCTCCGTATTCCAGCTGGCAGCCGGAGTAGTAGGATACAAGATTTTCGGTATTGTCCTTTTCTTTGCAGGCATCACCTCCGTCATCGGTGCCGCTTATACCTCTGTGTCCTTCCTTCGCTCCTTCAGTAAAACGATTGACTTGAACTATCAGAAGGTCATCATTGCCTTCATCGTTTTCTCCACCATTGTTTTTGCAGTTATCGGACGGCCGGTGGCAGTACTGGTCATCGTAGGCACTCTGAACGGACTGATTCTCCCCATTACTTTGGGCGTTATCCTGCTGGGGGCATACAATAAGAAAATCGTAGGCGACTACCATCATCCCTACTGGATGGCCGCTCTTGGTGCCGTGGTAGTAGTGATGACGGCTTACATGGGCATTATGACGGTCATTAACAATCTGCCCAAAATCATGGCTGCTTTGTAAATGCAGGTGATGTTATGGAATATGAAGTAAGAAATGTAGGAGAAGCGGCGGTACTGGTGGTTTTCGGCCATACCATCAGCCCTGATATCCAGAGGAAGATACAGAGCCTCTCAGAATATACGGAGGCCCATCCCTTTGAAGGCTTTGAAGAATGCGTGGCTTCCTACACCGGACTCACAGTATATTACAATCCCTGGAAGGTGTTTGAAGCCTTTCCTGACAAAAGACCGGGAGACACCATGCGGGAAAGGGTGGTTTCCTATATCCGGCAGGCGGAGCTGGTAAAACCATCCCTTCCCCGGCAGGTGGAAATCCCCGTGTGCTACGGCGGCGTATATGGCCCGGACCTGTCCTATGTGGCAGAGTTTCATCATATGACAGAGGAAGAAGTGGTGAAAATCCACACTTCCCCGGAGTATCTGGTGTATATGCTGGGCTTCTGCCCGGGATTTCCCTATATGGGCGGCATGGACAAAAGAATTGCCACCCCAAGGCGCGCTTCGCCGCGGCTGGCCATACCGGCAGGGAGCATCGGCATCGCCGGTGAACAGACCGGAGGCTATCCTCTCTCCACCCCCGGCGGCTGGCAGCTCATCGGCCGCACGCCGGTGGATATGTTCCGTCCCCATAACCAGGAGGAGCCCACCCTCTTAAAGGCGGGGGACCATGTCCATTTCCGGGCGATAACGGAAGAAGAATACAAGAAAATCCGGGGTGAGAAATCATGATTCATATAGCCAGTCACAGTCTGGTCACCACCATCCAGGACCTGGGCAGGGTGGGATACCAGAAATACGGCATTAACGTGTCCGGCGCCATGGATCCTCTCTCCCTTCGGGCCGCCAATCTCCTGGTGGGAAATGAAGAAGGGGCGGGAGCCATTGAAATGACATTAATCGGCCCGGACATGACCTTTGAGGAGGACACACTCCTTGCATTGACAGGGGCCGACTTATCGCCCAATATCAAGGGCATACCGGTGCCCATGTACCGTCCGGTGGCGGTAAAGGCGGGCACCGTGCTTTCCTTCGGCCGGCCCCGCCTGGGAGTTCGGGGCTACATGGCGGTGGCAGGGGGCTTTACTGTACCCTCTGTCATGGGAAGCCAGAGCACCTACGCCAGAGCCGGCATCGGCGGTTTTGAAGGGCGGCCTATCCGGGCAGGGGACTCCGTGCCCACCGGCGAGCCCTCTTCCAAAGTGAAGAAATACATGAAGTCCCTTTTGGAAGGAAAAAGCTTCGGCTGGCCTTCCTGGTTTGCAGGGAACTTCTACATGAATGAAAAGAGTCTGCGGGAACCTGTCCGCTATACCGAAGGGCTCCAGTACGACCATTTCACAGAAAAAAGTCATCAGCTTTTAAATGAAGGCCACTACATCGTCACCGCCAATTCCGATCGTATGGGCTACCGCCTGAGCGGCCCCAAGCTGGGCCTTACGAGCCCCTTGGAAATGATTTCCGAAATGTGCGCCCTGGGGACCATCCAGGTACCGCCGGAAGGAAATCCCATCATCCTCATGGCGGAGCATCAGAGCTGCGCCGGCTACCCGGAAATCGGGCAGGCCGCCCTGGTGGACATAGGACGGATTGCCCAGAAAGGGCCGAAGGATACCATCTGCTTTAAGAAAATCAGCAGGGAAGAAGCGGAAGATGAATTCATATTTATGGAGAAAAAAATGAGGGAAATCAAAGAAGGGATTTCCTATAGAACCGGCTGGGGGGAATAGGAATGGATAAAGAACAGTTGAAATCACTGGAAGAGATCGTGCATCTCTTCAATGAAGGGGGCCTTTCCAAGATGAAGGTCACCCTGGATGGGCTCTCGGTGGAGCTGGAAAAAGACGGGGCGCCGCCTCTTTCCGCGCCCGCAGCGGCTCCGGCGGCAGAAGAAAAGGAGGAAACCGGCGCCCTCATTACGGTGACGGCACCGCTGGTGGGCGTATTCTATGCATCCCCCAGCCCCGATGACGCTCCCTATGTGGTCATAGGGGACAGGGTGTCGGAAAACAGCACACTCTGCCTCATCGAATCCATGAAGGTATTCACAGAAATTCCGGCGGGAGTTTCCGGCGTGGTGGAGGAAATCCTGGTCCACTCCGGCGACTATGTGGAGTACGACCAGCCCCTTTTCAAAATCAGGACCGTGAAATAATGCTAAGAAGAGTGAACAGGGTTTTGATAGCCAACCGCGGAGAAATCGCCCTCCGCATTATCAAAGCCTGCAGAAATACGGGAAAGACCTCTATCCTGGCCTATTCCAAAGCAGACAAAAATACCATTCCCGTGGAAGAGGCGGATGAATCCATCTGCATCGGGCCCCCGCCGGCCCAGCAGAGCTATCTCTCCATCCCCGCCCTTCTGACCGCCGCCCGCCTCACCATGGCCGACGGTATCCATCCGGGCTATGGCTTCCTTTCAGAAAACGGCACCTTCGCCCGGCTCTGCGAGGAAAGGGGCCTCATCTTCATCGGACCAAGGGCGGAAACCATCTGGGAAATGGGGGACAAGGCCCGGGCCAGAAGCCTCATGAAATCGGTGGGCGTGCCGGTGATACCCGGAAGCGACGGTATCATTCATTCCGAAGAGGAAGGCCTTGAAGCAGCCCGCCGTATCGGCTATCCCGTCCTTATCAAAGCCTCCGCCGGCGGCGGAGGAAAGGGCATGCGGGAAGCGGATAATGAAGAAGAACTGAAAAAGAATATGAAGGAAGCCTCCACCGAAGCGCTGAAGGCCTTCAGCAATGGGGACATCTATCTGGAACGATTCTTCCGGAAAGTGCACCATGTGGAGGTGCAGATTATGGCAGACCGGGAAGGCCATGTGGCGGCTCTTGGCGAAAGGGACTGCTCCTCCCAGAGAAACCACCAGAAAATGATAGAAGAATCGCCATCTCCCATCATGGATGAAGCCCTGCGAGAGAAAATGGAGGAAGCGGCGAAAAAAGCAGCCCGTGCCTCCAACTACGTAGGAGCCGGCACTGTGGAATTCATCGTCACGCCGGACAGGGATTTCTATTTCATGGAAATGAATACAAGAATTCAGGTGGAGCACGGCGTCACGGAAGAAGCCACCGGCACACAGCTGGTGGAAACCATGATACGCATTGCTGACGGCGAGTCCCTTCCCTGGAAGGAAGACCTTACGCCCCATGGCTGGACCATGGAATGCCGGATTAATGCGGAAAACCCATTCCGCGGATTTGCCCCTTCACCGGGACGGCTTCTCACCTTTGAAGTACCAAAGGGAGAAGGCATCCGCGTGGACACCGCCATGCGCCGGGGCGCTGAAATTTCCCCCTTCTATGACTCCATGATAGCGAAACTCATCGTTCATGACGACACCAGGGAAAAGACAAGAAAGAAAATGAAGGAAGCCCTCTCGGCCTTC
>OGXH01000068.1_pt1 | contig 50623 bp, 66 predicted proteins | sample 1576241 | NCBI WGS metagenome assembly OGXH01 (sample SAMEA3541529, study PRJEB24748) | human gut metagenome | biome: human gut; feature: human-associated habitat; material: faeces | place: China | collected 2012
TATGATAGGGGTCTCCAAAACCTTTGGTGGGAGTTCGATTCTCTCATCCCCTGCTCTTAAAACACCGAGTTTACGGTGTTTTTTTTGTGCCGTGTTGCATTTCGTGTTGCATACTATCAAAATAATTAATCGCTATATTCCCCATTTTCTTTTCAGATTCCTCAAAAGTATGTCTGTAAACATCTTTCAACACTCTATCATCTCCCCATCCACCAGCCTGCATAATATAAGCATCAGGTATTCCAAGAGCATGTTGTATACTGGCAGAATAGTGTCTTAAATCATGAAAACGGAAATGATCAATGCCTGCACTATTCAGTACATGTTCAAAACGAGACGTGATAATGTTTGGAGTCATATTTACACCATCGTTCGGTAATGCCATGAATGCATCAACAACAAATTGTGGAACAGGAACAAAACGATCACCTGCATAAGATTTCGGTGCTTTCACAATCCATTTATTATCAGGCGACAGAACCATCGTTTTACTTACATGGATAACATTATTTTTAAAGTCTGACTTTTTTAACGCTGATATTTCTCCGCGACGCATCATACCGAACGCGCCCAAGTATATAGGGACTTCCATTTCTGTTCCGCTGGCTGCACTTATTAAAGCCTTGATGTCGCTTTCTGATGGAATGCTTCTCTCAATGCGTTTCTTTTTTGGAAGAGTAGTATTCAAAACAATATCCGGGTTGTATCGTTTTAAAACCGCTGTAATAAGACCATGCCGGTCCCTTACGGTTTTTGGAGACAGTGATCCAGAGATAGAATTTATATATTGCTGAATGATTTTTTTATTAATATCCCTTATTTTGTAATCATCGAGCATGGAAAATTCTTTTTGCATACTTCTGTATTTCCTGATTGATGCCGGAGATAGAATTTGAGAACGCTCAACGATATATGCATCCACAGCTTCCCGGAAGGTCAATTTATAACTTGAAAGATTACTCTGTTCTTTTTTATCGGCATACTCTGCTGCCATAGCTTCACATCTTCTTTTGCCGGCTGGGCTTGGATCGTCACATGTAAATGATTCATAAACCCGTTTCTTTTTTACATTTCCGTCTTTGCCGGTAACATATTCATAGTGACTAAACACCAGACACCTCCAGGATCCGGAAGGTAATTTTTTTGCAGTAGCCATTGTATTGTATCATCCTCCTAAAATTAAGTATAAAAATAACAGCCAGTGAGTAGTATTTCACTTGCGCATGGCTGCTCTGAATGATACAATATACTTGTTGAGGAATTGTTCATTCAGAGCAGTTACATTGCCGTATCACTTTATCGTGATGCGGCTTTTGTTTTGTAGAATTTAATTACATTATACATAAATAAGATAAAAAAGGAATAGAAAAAATATTCAGTTGGTAACATTTTGTCACCAACTGAACGCAAAGTTGCACCGGTGCAACCGGATTTACCATAAATTTCCAGTATTCTCCACAAACGTATCATTCTATAATTTGCCTATGGCAAAGATAAAAATTCAGAAAATTATGGAACAAAAAGATATCAAGGCAAGGGAACTGATTGAGCGCGTGCCATTTTCCAGGGCGACTACATACCGGATCTTAAGAGGGCAAAAGAGTCCGACGATAGATGATCTGGAAGAGTTTGCGAGAGAACTCAAGGTACCACTGGAAGATCTGTACGAATCGAAGTACTCCAGGGATTATATAAAAAAACTGTCTCAATATTGAGACAAAACTTGCAAATGACAAATATAATAAATATAATACAAACATAAGAAGAGCGCGCTGCTTATAACTACACTTACGGATGAAGATAAAAGCCACGAGGAGGGGGCAGCAATGGGAACAGAGTACAAAGAGAAAATAGTGCAATTATTAGAAAAAGTGGAAAATGAAGAAATCCTGATAAAAATATATACATTTGTTTTGGAGTGGACGAAAGCAATGGAATAATACAATGCTTGGACGTTGACAAAAAACACCGGAGGGCAGCAGTACCCTCCGGTGTTTTTTGTTATGCTCGCTGTTTTTGCACCAGGTCAATAAGTGCATCCTGCAGAACTTGTGAGAAATTAATATCCATAGAAATAGCTGCTTCATTTAACCACTCTGGGATGGTTAATGTTTTTTTTACGGATTTATTATTATACATTTTGCGATAAGCCAAAGTATCACAGGCAATATAATTGATAAAATCATTTTTACCTAAATCAGGCGTTAAAGTCGAAAGAACAGATGGAGCAGGTATAGAACGTTTATCGATTTCGTAACCGTATAAAGTAAGTGCAAGAGCATCCTCTGCCATTTCTAGAGTATCTTCTAAAGTATCTCCGCAAGTATAACACCCCTCAAGATCAGGAAACTTAACGGAAAAAGCACCATTTTCCTCTGGTGTAAAAATTGCTGGATAAGCATATTTCATATATAAAACCTCCTTTAGGAGCCGGCTATTTAATGCCGGCATCCTTTAAAATGTTATTTACAGTTCCTACTGGAATTTCGCCTTTGTGTCGTGGCACTGTGAATTGTTTACCAGTTAATTCACTATACCAGACATTATGCCAGCTTCCATACCGTAATAATTTACTGTGATTTTTCTTTAGTAGTTTCTCCAGTTCACTTGTTTTCATTATATCTCCTTTCTATAGATAAATTATAACACGTATAGACACGTGTGTCAATAAAAAACACATATAAATACGTATAAAAAAACGGAAGGAAAATTAATCCTTCCGATTTTTATTATCTCCAACCAGTTTATCCAGAAATTTCCAAAACAGATCCTTATCCTGCTGTGACATATTCCAGTAATTCAAAATAACCTGTCTGGCTTTCGGGTCTCCCTTATCGATCTGAACAATAGCACTTGTGAAATCATCCGGCTTAATGGCTTCCATGTCACCGGTACCATCACGGAGCCATTCTTCGTTCACATTAAACTCACGGCAGATAGATTTAATCATTTGCTCGGTAAGGTTATTGACTCCATTTTCAATGCGACTAACAGTTTGCTTTGTAACACCGAGCTGTTCACCAAACTTTTCAAGTGTAAGTCCGAGAGATTTACGCAATTCTTTAATACGCTCTCCTTGTGTCATAGTGCACCTCCTTATCTAATTTTCTGAATACAGAATAGCACCTGTAAAATATTAAGTCAATAAAAAAGTTCCGTACAGTGACAAAAAAGTATTGACAAAGTAACATTAAGAAACTATTATGTAACTGTACGGAACAAAACGATACATAAACAGAGGGAGGTGAGAATGATGTTGAAAAAGATTTACCTTGAGCTTATAGCGATACACCAGGAATTACGCGCATTAAGACAACAAAGAAAACCTATGGAAGTAGAGATAAACATGATAACACGACCATGTAAGGTCGCAGGGGAAAATAAACTGAAAGAAATCCTGAAGAAGATTGAAAAAGAGACAGAAGAATATCCTTGCGTGAAAGTGAAAATCACAATCACACAAGGATAAAGCCTTAATAAACGACTTTGCTTACTTCGAATGTGCCAACGATTGAAGCGTCAATGGAGTAATTACCATCGTCAGAAAGCAGTTGATAAGCGGTTGATGTAGGGAAAAAATGAGAAGCTATTTCATTACCGGAAACAACACATTGATCAAGAGCAACATCAATGTATTTTATAGTGTGAATTTTCTCGTAACTGGCAACCAATTTTTTTGACTTATCGTAAATTGAAACCCGATAAACAGAATTCATAACAAGTTCCTCCTTTCCATCTTTATTTCAGCACGGCAATGCTGATAAGACAATTATAGGACAGAAAAAGGAGAAAGACAACAATATATATTTAATCAAAGCCCGGCGACAGTCGGGCAGAAAGGAGAAAACTATGAAAGAGGATAAAAAAATGGCACAAAAAAACAAGGATATCGAGGACGCAAAAAAGATCATGGAAATTTTTACAAACTTGTCAGAAGAAAGTAAAACGATGGCAGTTGTGTACACATCAGCACTCAGAGACAGGGAGCTGATGGAAGTGGGAAGAGGACAGCTTGTGCAGCTGTGAAAAGGAGGTAAACGGAGAATGGAAACAGCAATTTTAACAGTAACGACGGTGGTATTTGCGTTTTTAACATTGAAGTGGAAAATCGCAACTTTAATTTTAAGTACCTGGTTAAAACAAAACCAGTACAAAGAGCCTACCAAAGAAGATTTGAAGGATTGTGCTGGTTTTGTTGCAGAAAATCTGCGGAAAAGACCAACAGATTTATTTAAACACTAAATTAGGGCAGGGATAGCGTTCACAGCAACTTGTGTAGCAACTTGCATTACAAAATCAAGTGAAAATGAACCTAATTTGGTGCATGCCCCGACAACCTTTTCCCAAGTAGTTTTGGGGCGGACGGATTCAAGAAACTGATAACCGGCGTAGGTTAAACGGATAACATCGAACATCACGATTTTATCATATCCGTAATCTTTTGCAGCACGCAGAAAATCAGCTTCTTCAAGTACTTCAAGCGTATTAGCAACTTCTGGCAATGAGTAAGGAAGTGCTTCAGCTATGGAGTACACACTAACTGGGATGTATTCCAAATCGGAAGAAAGTCCTAAGTTTTCTTCCAGATAGAGAAGAATATCCCGAATACAATCCGGATTTAACTTCATGGTGTAAATCTCCTTTCGTTTGTTTTTCAGCCACTGCAATGGCTGATAAGACAATTATAGTGAGAACTGAGAGAAAAGACAAGGAAAACAACAGAAGGAAGGTAAACAGAGAATGGAAAGAAAACCTATGGAAGTAGAGATAAACATGATAACACAACCATGTAAGGTCGCAGGGGAAAATAAACCGAAAGAAATCCTGAAGAAGATTGAAAAAGAGACAGAAGAATATCCTTGCGTGAAAGTGAAAATCACAATCACACAAGGATAAAGCCTTAATAAACGACTTTGCTTACTTCGAATGTGCCAACGATTGAAGCGTCAATGGAGTAATTACCATCGTCAGAAAGCAGTTGATAAGCGGTTGATGTAGGGAAAAAATGAGAAGCTATTTCATTACCGGAAACAACACATTGATCAAGAGCGGCATCAATGTATTTTATAGTGTGAATTTTTTCACATAATGCGGGAAAGATGGCAACAGTCAGGGATTTTTAAAAGCCCAAGGTCAAAATTCTCCTCAATGAAGAAAGTGCCAGATTGAAAACCCTGTTCCCACTGAATACCAGTGAATGAAACACGGTCAACACGTTCGCTTAAGACTTCCTTTTCACTGAGAGGAAGCTGAGAGAAATCAATATGGTACTGATGCAAAGACATAAGAAAACCTCCTTAATTTGTTTATATGACAATTATAAAAATAAGGAGCGGGAAATACAAGGAAATATGAAAGGAAGTGAAGAACAATGAGCAGTAAATTATGTGAAAACAAGTTGAAAAAACGCTGTGATTACATCGCAGGCATGTTGACCGGAGGATTCAGAACAAAAAATCTGTCAACAAAAGAAGTAAGTAAAAGGAGCGGAATCCCACAGCGGACGGTTGAAGACCGCATCCAGCATCCGGAGGGGATGCGGCTGAAAGATCTGTACAGCCTGGCAGATTTAGCAGGCGTGGTTATAACGTTTGAATTTAAGGATGCGCCGGAGTAAAGGAGGGATGATGAAAAATGAAAAAGAATAAGAATAAGAAACCATTTTATGTGATGGTAATCGTAATCATCATCATGTATGCAGTAATTTATATATTACGACCGGCGCCGGTATCCGGTCAGCCTGTCTCCGGTGTATTTGATCAGATCACACCAGTTGCACCGGTGCAACAGCCGGGGATAACATCAGGGCAGGAATATACAGTACATCCCATAGATATTGCAGAAGAGGAATACTGGGACAGCCTGGAACTGCTTGCGATCTGCGTGGAAGCGGAGGCAGGAAATCAGAGTCTGGAAGGAAAACGCCTGGTTGCAGATGTGATCTTAAACAGAGCAGAGGATCGTTCCGGAGAGTGGCCGGACACGATCGCCGGTGTGATATCCCAAAAGAATCAATTCACATCATATTGGGATGGCGGGATGGCAGGTATCTGGGAACCGTCAGAGGAGACGTACCAGGCGGTAAAAATGGAAGTAGAACAGAGAGGATATCCGGGAATTTATTATTTCCGGGAAGGTCAGTGGTCTGATTATGGGACACCTTGGAAAAAGACCGGAGCACATTATTTTTCGAAGAAATGAGGAGAGAAAGATGATCACATTAGATTTGACAAAAGAAGAGGCTTTTATGCTTCGTGATTTAACAATCGGGATGGACTGCGGGTATGAGTGGATGCAGGAGATAGCAGACAGTCTGGAAGAGAAGCTGGGGGAAGCAATAAAAAAGCCACAGATGAAGCGTTCGGAGTTCAACCGGCAGATTTCCGACACAAAAACACGCTGGGAAAACAGAGGACTTGCAACTTCTATGATGCTGGCGAAAGAGGCGGAACTAAAATTTTATTATGACATTGTGGAGGACGACGATGAAAACACCGGAAGAACTGGAAGAATGGGTTGTAGAGCGCGTGCGGGTTTTTGAAACAGCATTTGCCGACGGAAAATACGGACAGGCTGCCATGGCGGCGGAGCAGATCTACACATCCCTGAATTTTATCGGGATGAAACAGGAAGCAGAGCTGATCATGGAACAGATCGGCTGGGACAGGGTTAGAAAAGCATTTTCGGAGGCGAGGATAAATGTTGAACGAGGACCAGATCATAAAAAAGCTGTATGACCAGGTGAAGATATTTAAAGACCACATGATGAGAAAAGAGTACCTGCAGGCAGTCTTGTGTGCGGATCAGGCATCCATGGTTGTGATGTGCTTGGATATGGGAGAAGAAGTCAGAGCGGAGCTTTTTGGAGTACGTGATAAGAATAATCCGGTAATTGGCTTAATAGATGAAGCACAGTATATAAAAGCTCTTGACTGGTGCATTTTCCACGGGTTTTCACATACAGTACATACGTTCGAAAATGTAATAAAGAAAGAGCATTGAAATGCTAGGTTTCAATGCTCAGATAGGTGCAATACACACCATACTTATGACAGGTATAGTGTATCATGCGCCTGCTGAAAAAGCAAGAGAAAAAGGGGATAAGCTGCCGGCTTATTTAACAATCTCAATATATTAAACTTAGCAGATACGGAGCAGGGACATGGCACACAGACATGATGTTTATGAGTATGGAATATATAGAGAACACGAAATTAAGTATGTAGGAAAATTTGGAGCAAAGGGAGAGAAGAGAGCCAAGAAGAAAAAGGCTACACCCGAGCAGGTAAAAAAACAAAATCAATACAACAGGGAAAAGAAAATATTACGGAAGATCCGATGCAACTTTGAACCAGGTGATCTGTGGCTGACAATGAAATTTCCAAGGGGAACAAGAATTCCGGTGGAAGAGATAAAGAAAGTCCGCAAAGCCTTTTTCGATACTGTGAGAAATAAATATAAAAAGAGAGGACAGGTATTGAAGTTTGTATACAGGATAGAAGTAGGGGAAAGAGGAGGAATCCATTTCCATGTACTGATGAACAGGCTGGATGGAACACCGGGAACAGCGGAGATTGTATCTGAGGTATGGAACAGGCTGACAGATGGACGGGTGAATTATGAGCCGGTGTATGAAGGCGATTATTTTAAAAGTTTGGCAAATTACATCGTAAAAGAGCCTACAGAAGAAATTACAGGTCAGATGACATTATTTGGAGAGGAAGAAGAAACAAAAATTTTTGTCAAATATGACTGTTCGAGAAATTTAAAGATGCCGGAAAAAGAAACACATAAATATAAGCGTCGGACAGTAAGAAAGCTGATCGAGAATGGACCAGAGCCGCAACCGGGATATTACATAGACCGAGACAGCATCCGATACGGAGTAAATCCATTCACTGGCATGTCTTATTACTATTACACGGAGATCCGGCTGGAACGGGATGCCGGAGAGATCAGAAGGGAGCGTGAGGATCTATGCAGGCGGTCAGCATCTACGTCACCACATCCATAAAGGGCAGATGGGAGCGTGACGGCTACATTGGATATTGTCTGGAATATTATCCATCAGGAAAGAGCCTGCCGGAGATAAGAAAACACATTGAACCTGTTGAACAGATGAATGGAAACAGGGCAGAGATGGAGGCTCTGATACGTGCATTTTCCCGTATGAAGAGAAAATGCGAGCTGTCAATTTATACAGACAGTGAATACCTGTACAACGGATTTGCAGGCAGGGAAGATGTAGCACAGTGGATTAAGAGAGGATGGATCACGACCAGAGGTCAGCCGGTAAAAAATAAAGATAAGTGGCTGGAGCTGATCCGGGGCAAGCAGGGGCACTTATGCAGTTTTTATTTAAAACAGCCCAATGCCTACACGAAGGAACTGATGGAAGAAATGGAACGAAGGGAGAAAACGAGAAATGTTTGAGAGATTCGGAGAATTTGACAGCGCAGAAGAATTAAACCTCACAGCAGAGGGATTGAAAACAGAAGGAGATATGGAGAGTCTCCTGGTACTGGCAGAGGAAAATGGAATCGATAAGGAGGATGCCAGAGATTACTGGGACGGATACACGGACACACTGACGACACCGCTTGGGGCGGCAATCGGGAAGATCGATGTGGAATGTAAAGATTTGAAGCCAAAGCAGATCATGACTGACTGGGTGGATTACATCAGATCACAGTGCATGGAGCATGACGATATGGCGGTCGCGGTACGCAGGAAAGGGAAAAGCATCAAGGGCTGTATTGGGAAGCTGTTGGAATGGTCATTTAAGAATCAGATTCCAGTGGACAAAGATATTTTAAAAGAGGCAAAAGTAAATGCCAGCCGTGTGACACTTGGAATCCCAGGAATGGGAGAAGCAAAGAAGATCATAAAAAGTTATTACACGGAGGCAAAGTGATATGGCGGCTAAGAAAAACGAGGAAGAAAGAATAAGACAGCTGGAAGAATTGACCCCGGAGCTTCCGGAGGATTTCGAAGACTGGTGTGCGAAAAAATTGTGGAATCCGGAAATTTATTATAAGAGAAACGGAAATCATACAGAGTGCATCTGCGGAAAGTGCGCGGAGAGATATATTTTATACACTCCGAAAGATCCGGAATACGGGACACTGCATGATGAGATTCCCAGAAGAGGAGAAAAGGCAGTCTGTAAAAAATGCGGTAATGTATCAACTTATGAATGGCAGAGAATCACATCGCCAGTGCGACAGGAAGCGAGAATTTATTTGTACCAGCTGACAAGTGAGAATGATCTGATCGTGCGGATTTTCTCGTATTACAGGCGATATCAGAAGTCATTAAAAATGGAAGACATTATGACAGAGGAGAGCCGGTATTTCCTTTTCAAAGGGAAGGTAGAAAAAATGGTGCGTGCATATAGTTACAGACGGGATGAAAACGAATGGATACTATCGGACAGGGGAGGATATCCGTACATAGAAGTAAAGGACGGGGAGATTTATCCGGGACGGGAAGAGATTGTGCAGCAGTCGACATTAAAATATTGTCCATTAGATCAGTTAGAAAAAATGGGAAGAGAAAACTGGGGCAGAACGATAAAGAATGCCGTGAACACTACAGATGCACTGATGACATATGCAAATAATCCTGCAATCGAGATGTACTGCAAAATGGGTATGCACAAACTGGTGAGACAAATCTTATGGAAAGAGGGAAAGTTTGGGACTATCAACCGCAGGAAAGATACTTTGCGAGGGCAGCTTCGGTTAAAGAAAAAGGAACACATCAACAGTGTCATAAAAGCGCATGGAGATACAGATCTGTTAGAAACACTGCAATTTGAAGAGAAAGAGGGATATTCCTGGAAACCAGAACAGGAAGAATGGATTGCAGAAAAATTTGACAGAGAAATGAAAAACAGGCTGAAACATCTACTTGAATACATGACCTTGCAGCAGTTGATAAACCGGGTAGAAAAGTATGCAAAACAAAAATTTGATCCGGTGCCGGAAGGTTGGACCGCATACGGGAGTTATAAAAGGAACGTGATTTGGGAATATGACGACTACCTTAACATGCGGGAGGCACTGGGCTATGACATGACAAACAGTGTATTTATTTATCCGCGCGATCTGGAAGAGGCACACAACCAGATGGTTAAGGAAAGTACGGAAAGACATGACGAGCTGTTTATAAAAAAGAAAAACAAGGAATTTTCCAAAATTGCAGTGAAATATAAGAGCCTGTGCAAGCGGTATCAGGCATCGGCAGAGGGCTATATCATCCGCCCGGCAAAAGACGCGGGAGAGATTATCGTGGAAGGAAGAACCTTACACCATTGTGTAGGCGGTGATAATTATCTTTCAAAACATAACAAGGGAACGACCGCCATTTTGTTCCTGCGAAAAGAGAAAACACCGGACACTCCTTATATCACAATAGAAATCAAAGGAACAGAGATAAGACAGTGGTATGGAGCACATGATAAAAAACCGAAACAGGAGTTTTTTGATAGATTTCTGAAAGATTATACAGCGCAGCTGAAAAACAGGGAAAAGAAGCCGGAGAAAGCAGGACAGGCACTGGCAGCAGTGTAGAAAGGAAGAAAAATGGAAGAAATTATAAGACAGGACCACAATGTGATCACATATACAGATTACGCGGTATATAAGCATGATCTTGACACCGAACTGCAGAAATCAGCAGAGCAGTTTGTGAGGATCGGATATCTGTTAAAAGTGGCACAGGATACGGGAATTTTAGCGGGTTCCGGGTATTCAAACGTCATTGAGTTTGCAATGAAGGAATACGGGCTTGATAAAACACAGGTATCACGTTTTATCCGGATCAACGATCGATTCTCAAAAGATGGCTATTCTATGGAACTGAAAGAAGAATATCAGCGGTTCGGTTATGCAAAACTGGCACTCATGCTGACACTGCCGGATGAGATCAACGAGATTCTGACGCCGGAAATGAGTAAAACGGAAATAAGTACAGTAAAAGAAGAATTTGAGGAAGAGCAGAAAATCTCAGATATCGAAGTAATGATTGAGCAGGAGCCGGAGACAACGAAAACGGCGGAGACAATCTTTGAAAAGGTGATTTTAAATATTTTCCATGATGAGCCGCAGTTATTCAAAGATGTGATCAATTCGTTAAAAAACGAACAGGATGTGCTTGAGATCATGGCACCGGCGGACATGAAAGTTTACATGACGAGAATCCCAGGGATCGGAAAACTTGCCGTATCCGTGAACAACTTTAAAAAAATGATCGAGATCGTGAACACAAGAAGCATGGAAAAAGAACAGATCATGCAGGAGGAAGTTGCTGAGACGATCAGGAACATGACAGGATCATTTGATGTGAAGAGTGCATGGGAGAATATGTTTCATGAAAATTTTCCGGAAACTGAAAAAAGCAAAGTTGCACCGGTGCAACGGAAAGAGTCGCACGTGCAGCAGTCGAAAAAGAAACCGGAGCCGGTAAAAGAAACACCCAAGACACTGCATGATATTGAGCCGGATATTCCGGAACCGTCACCGATCGAGCCGGAGGAACAGCCGGAAGATATTAAGACGGATGAGCCGGAGGCGGCCGGCGGGCAGCAGTTACCGGGACAGGACAGCATTGAGAACCATCCGGAATACATGCCGAGCGAACCGGAAAATGAGGAAAACGAACCGGAGATCGCAGAAACAAGAGAAATTATGAACTGGACACTTGATCTCTTTATGGCGGATTTAATAAAAAATGCTGAAAGCAACTGGTGCCAAGAACAGGTAAAAATGTTGAGGGCATTATTAAAATCAACATGTCAATGTACTGAATACAGAGATGCGTATCAGGAATTAGAAAGTGAAGAGGCAGGGGCAATCATGGATAAGTTAGAGGAGGACTGACATGCGGTACCGGACCAGAAAAAACATGAAGTTCCAATTCGATGAAGAAACCCGCCGGATCATCTATTACCGCGACGATGAGAGCTGCATCTTCTGCAGGCGGCAGTACCACATGGAAAATAAAGATCCGATGCTCTACCGGACAAAAGATATCATGCATTACATAAACAAGTCCCAGGGCGGACTTGGCATACCACAGAACGGAGCGGTGGGCTGCCGGTACCATCACATGCTGTTAGATAACGGCAGTAAAGGACTCCGGGCGGAGATGATCGAAATGTTCAAAGAATACCTGATGCAGCAGTATCCGGACTGGAACGAGGACAAGCTGCGTTATAAGAAATGGGATTTTCCAACTTTTGGTTAATCAATATATCACAGAAACAGTAAACGCGCGATTCTCCGGCAACCGGTGCCGGAGAGAAAGGAGCTAAATGGAGCTAAAAAAATTAACAGACACACTACTTGAAATATTAAAAATCAAAAGCGTTGATGAGATAACAAAACGCTTGTTTGAAACTGTGATAAACAATGATATTCAGGTATATGAAGAATTTTGCAAGCTGATCAACAACGATCTATCAGTCGATTGGTTGCAAATGATTTTTCAATACTATCATGCAGACAGGAAAGAGAAGATGCAGGATTACACACCAAAAAGCCTTGCGAGATTTATTAGTCGGTTAGCTGGCGAATCAGATGTGATAATTGATATGTGTGCAGGGAGTGGAGCCTTGACAATTCAAAAATGGAACATGATACCGGAACAGGTATTTTGCCTATATGAATTTGATAAAAATGTAATTCCATACCTTCTGTTTAATATGGCGGTGAGAAATATTAGGTGTACCGTGTATCATGCAGATGTGCTTCAGGATGAAATTTATCACACATATATGGTTTTTAAAGGCGACAAGTACGGAGAAGTAAAGGAGATAGAGAAATGGGAACAACATTGATTTCAAATCCGCCTTATAACATGAAGTGGAAATTGCCGGTATTTGCACAGCTCCAGCCGAGATTTTATGATTGTGAGCTTCCACCGGAAAGTAATGCGAATTTTGCGTTTGTTTTAACTGCATTAGATAAGGTAAATGCAAAGGCGGTTTTCATTCTGCCATGCTCTGCGCTAACTGGTGGATTAAAACAGGAAGAGGAAATCAGAAAATATCTGATTGAAAAAAATTTAATAGAAGCAGTCATAGCGTGTCCAGATAATATGTTCGAAAGCACTGGAATTGCAACCTGCATCATTGTATTTAACAAACATAAGAGCACGACGCAAATAGAGCTTATTGACATGAGAAATACATATGAGGTGGAGAAACGCGAACAGAGAGGACAGTACGGAAGCTCGAGCCATACGAATAGAGTGTATAAGAAAGCGGTGAAAGTGTTTTCTGATGAACAAATGGAACGTGCCATAAAAGCAATTGAAGAACACACTACAGAGAAAGATTTTGCTGTAAGTGTTTCACCAGAGGATGTCAAGGAGAGAAAGTATAGACTTTTGCCTTCCGCATATTTTGAGGTTGATTTTGAACCACAGCCACATAGGGAATACAAGGAAATCATAGCAGACCTTAATCGTGTGATTGAAGAGAAAAATGGCTTGAAGCTGACGATGAATGAGAGTCTTGCGAAAGCAATAGGGCTGTACGAGATTTTCCAGGCATTTAAGACATCAGAAGAAATTAACAAAGCGATGAATGAGACGCTAGGCTTCACAGGAGAAAAAATCATTCCAGAAAATTTCATTGCAATGTCGAAAAAAGCAGGAGAATTAAAATTTGAGAATGGGAGAAAAGACAGCGTATCAACAATCTTGATGTCAATTTTGCAGATGTGGAAGCAACACATCATGTATCTGAACATTGAGGAAAACAGATTTTTACTGGAATTACGGGATGCGTTACTACCGGATTTAATGAGTGGAAAGATTGATGTAAGTGATAAAAACGTGAAAGATAAATAAGGAGGAAAACAGTGTTTGTAAGAAAAGCATATAAGAAAAAGTGCATAATTTGCGGAAAAGAATTCGAAACAATATCAGCAGCCGCATTGACTTGTGGAACACAGTGTAGAAATGAACGTAGTAGAAAAATTCATGAGAAAAGAAGAAACCAGACACATAATAACAGCGATATAAGCAGCGTGTTAGAAAAAGCAAGAGAAGCCGGGATGAGTTATGGAAAGTATGTAGCAATGGCAGAAAGGACAACAAAATGAAAAAGAAAGATATCTTGGAATTAAAAAGAAGGCTGACAAAGAATAACTGCACTTTTTCCCGTATTTGCGGGTGCTATGTAGATGTAGATAAAAATATCGTAACAACATTCGGAGAAACATTTTTAAACCTCCCGGATGAAGAATTTTATAAATACTTGGATATTGCAAAAGGAATCTTTAAGGGAAAACTGAAAGACAACATGTTGAATCTGGAACTTTCGGAAGAGGCAAAGGAAGAAAACGACATGCAGCAGTTCCTGCTTGCGATAAGAGACAGCGGCTTAAAAGACGAGAATCTGCTAGAAGCATTTTATGACAGAGTGATTGATAATTATGATCATGTCGGAGGCTATCTGATCCTGCTTTACCGTGACGCATATGACGTTATTACATATACCTCAGATAATAACAAAATAGACGAGTCAGAGGATGTATACGAATATCTGCTTTGTGCTATCTGCCCGGTAAATCTGACAGCTCCAGGACTGGCATACAGCGAGGAGGAGAACAGGATTATAAACAGGATCAGGGATGCGGTAGTCGGAGCACCAGATACAGGATTTGTATTTCCGGAATTTACAGACCGAAAGGAAGACAGGGACACAATGCTCTTTTATACAAGAGACACGAAAACGCCGCATCAGGAATTTGCACGGGCGCTAGGATGCATTGAACAGACAACGGCAACGGAGCAGAGAGAGGCATTAAAGACGATCATCACGGATATTCTTGGAGACAGCGACGAAGGAATCAGAATGTATGAGAATTTTCATAGAATCCTGGATGAAAAATTGGAAGAGGAAGCAAAGAAAGAGCTGGAACGGGCAGAACAACAGAAATTAACACTTGGAATCTTGGGCGAGGCACTGGAAAAAGCAGATGTAGCAAAACCACAGATTGAAAAAATTCAGAAAACATACAGGAACACTTTTGAAGAGATCCCGACCATTGCAGCAGTGATCGATGGAAAAGCGGTCAAGAAAAGTTATGAAAGAGACGGTGTCGAGTCTATGAAAAAAATGTTGAAAGATGCTGCAAAAGAGATTGAGATCTTAAACGGAGGAGAGACGGAACTGTCAGAGAGAATACGGGAAGTCACGGGAGCTTAGGAGGGATTTACATGCACAGAGATGGAAAAGAACGCCGCCAGATCATTAAGGCGATGGTACAGCGACAAACAAGAGTATCAAAACACCCGGATCAGGAAGCATTAAAGAGATTCAAAGAAGTGACGTATCAGTTGCGGTACGGGAAGGAGAAGAAAGATGCTAAATAGAGAAAAATATGCGGAAGAGATTTTAAATATTGCGTGTGATGGAGGCAATATTGCGTTAATTAATGGGAAACTGGAAAAATGCAGGGGAGTCTGCGATAAATGCGATTTTTGCGATAATGACATTAGAAATACTGGTCGTTGCAGAGAAAAAGCGAAAGAATGGGCGAACGGCCAGTATGTTGATTGGAGCGAAGTTCCAGTCGATACACCGATTTTGGTCAGAGATTCTGAACTTTTTGCGTGGAGCAAAGAACATTTTGCAAAATATGAAGATGAAACGGTTTATACATGGGATTACGGAAAAACGTCATGGAGCACATACGACGGTAAAATGAGTAGCTATAAATATGCTATGTTACCAGAAAGTGAGGATCAGAATGAAAATAAGCAGAATTAGAAAGTATTTATAGAAATAGGGTGTTTGGATGAAGAAATGCGGACAATCGCAGAGGAAAACCCACATCTGGACGACCTCGGGGAACTGAACGACATCATGGAGGAAGAAATTGGGTATTTCGGCATGGAGGAACAGGAGGGCGAACGATGAGACTGATTGATGCGGACGATGTAAAGAAGATGATTTCTGATACATTTGAGAAGGAAAAGGATGTTATAAATAGCTTTTGGAAAATGGGTACGTTGATGGAAAAAGTCGACGAAATTCAGACCGCTTACAATGTGGATGCGGTTGTAAGCGAATTGGATAAGACAAGTTGTGTTGCACAGCCTGTAGGATGGAGTGCAAAAAAAGAAATTGTTGAACTTAAAACGGCAATTGAGATTGTGAAAGGTGGAGGTGTAGATGAAACAAACTGACATAGAAATGTCTTATGCCAAGCTGAAGGAATCTGATGATAGATTAAAAATCTTGAAAACAGAAACTGGAAAAGAAAGATTTATCAACAGTAAATGTGCTTATGAGTACCGGATAAAAAGCGTAGGCAGAGTTTTAAGACATATCCGTGACGAGTACAGGACAGGCAGGCTGTGCGATCTGGAAACGCTTCTCCGGCATTGCCAGGATAAACTAAATGGCAGCATTGACGGAATTGAACTGGAACTGAAAGAAGGAAAATTATTTCGATTCGAGAAAGACGAGCAGGAAAAACGAAAGGAACGTTTAATACAGTATTGGTTGATATGCCAGAGCTGACAGGTAAAGGTAAGCAAGATGATTTTAAAATTAATAGGGATAATAATTGTTATTTCATTTTATGATGAGATGGAAAAAGCAAAAGAAAAGAAAGATCTGTGCGACATTGTTTACTGGGGCATATTAATGACAATAACAATAATGGTAATGGGATGGGCTTAAATTAGAAATTTTAAAGAGGTGTATGCATGAAAAATATTAAGAATTTCAGGGCTATGGATTGTACCGGATGTCAATGCGATGGTTGCTATGAATGCCAGTCTGCAAATTGCAATATATGCTATCGTGCTGAGCACGCAAATGAAAACGATGAAGATATGTACTATATAGCTAAGAATAAAAAAAGATGTGATTTTGATTAAATAAACTGACATTTAATACATATGCAGCAGTAGACAACATTACACATGTAAATTATAATTATACAGAAATTACAAATATAATTATAAAAGGAGACAATGAAATGCAGACATTATCAGATCAGGAAAAGAAAGTTTTAAAAATTATCAAGGAGTCAGAGCAGCAGTTAACGCCGGAAGAAATCACAGCAGAGATAAACAGAAGATACGGGCAGGTTTGGCCAGTGCAGGTTACTTTAACATTTATGGCAAGATTAGAGAAGCTGGGATACACAGACAAACATAAACACTGACAGATCGTATGCAGCAGTGCAAGGATGGAGGTTAAGAGTGAAAAAAGAAATACTGGAGCAGATATGCAGCAGTCGGGCGAGAATAAAGTATTTACAGGAATCTATTGAAAGAATAGACAAAAGACGCAACAGATTAATCCGCGAGGGAAATATTGCAGCGGACGTTGTAGCATGTGGAAAACGCGGTAAGAAATCACTCGGCACCGTTCTTGTAAGGGGGACATCTTATGCAGAGGAAGACAGGCTGAGAAGATTGCTAAACAAAAGAGAGCAGACTTTAACGAAAGAGTATGACAGACTTTTAGAGCAGACGACAGAGGCAGAGGAATACATAGCAGAGATCGAAGATATTGAGATCAGGAACATATTGAGCCTGTATTATATTGACAATCTGAGCTGGGTTCAGACGGCACACAGGATGAATGAATTATACTGCGGCTGCAAAAGGAAATATACAGACAGTAGCTGCCGCCAGAAGCATGACAGGTTTTTAGAAAAAAAATAAAAGAAATTTTCAAAACGGCGGTTTTGGCGGTTTTTCTATGGTAATATTTAAAATGCAAAAAGCGTCAGTCGAAGTACTGAATAAAACCCCTTTATCTATGGCGGTGTGTATTGCATCAGGCAGTACACACCGCTCCCTTTATGCAGAGGATAAAATGGCAATTTATAAAAGATGCAGTAGCTGTGGAAAGCGTTTACTTGAAGGAACGAAATGTGATTGTAGAAAGAAAAGATATAAGGAATATGATAAATATTACAGAGACAGCAGATCGAAAGAGTTTTATAACAGTAAAGAATGGCAGAAAGCACGTGAAGAAGCTCTGAGCACGCATGATAATATGGATGTGTACATTTACATGACTACTGGAGAAATAAAACTTGCGGAGACTGTACATCACATTATACCGCTACGAGATGACTGGAATAAAAGAATTGATCAGAACAATCTTATGCCATTAAATCACGACACACATAGCATGATCGAACAGATGTATAAAAAGGACAAGATAGGTATGGAAAAACGATTGCAAAACATGCTTGCAGAGTTCAAAAGAAGGGGAGGGGGAGGTCAAAAAGTTTTTTGAAAAGGCTAATTGACCTCATCGCTAGTTTCACGTACGCAATTTTCTAAATAAAAAATAAAAGTGGTAAGGGGAGAGAAAAATGGGACGAGCAAGAAAACCGGTACAGACGCAGAAGGGAAACCTTACCGCGATTGACGGTTATAAAAGAAAAGCAGAAGAAGATAGCATTGTAGTTGGAAAGGATCAGTTAAAACGGGCACCGACATGGCTGATCGGACCGGACGCCAGAAAAGAATGGAGACGATTGACGAAAGAACTTGATAAAATTGACGTCATAGGAAATCTTGATCTGAATAATCTCGCAGGTTACTGCAATTCTTATGAAAAATACAGAAAAGCAACAGAGGAGCTGAAAGATGCTCCTTTTTGTATAGAAAAAAATACAAGGAATGGACCGGTTACTGTGAGGAATCCACTGATCGACATTCAAAAATTATACGCAGAGGAGATGCGGAAATTTGCAAGTCTGTGCGGTCTGACAATAGATTCAAGATTGAAAGCAGCAGTAACCAGAACGACAAAAAAAGAAGAAACCATAAAAGAAAAGTTTGGAGGAATCTGACACCGTGTCTATCCTGAATGATTTAATAAAATATTCAAAAAAATGCATATCGGGTGAAATAATAAGCTGTCAGAAGCACATCTGGGCGTGTCAGAGATTTATTGACGATGTGGAAAAATCTGCAAAAGATGATTACCAGTATTACTGGGATGAAGAAGCGGCTCAGAATATCGTCGACTGGTTTGCACTCTTAAGACATTCAAAGGGAACTCTCGCAGGAGAGCCGATCGTACTGACAGATTGGCAAAAATTCCGACTGTGCCAGCTCTATGGATGGAAAAATAAAGAAAACGGATATAAAAGATTTAAAAAAACATTCACGGAAGTGGCAAGGAAAAATGCAAAATCACAGGAAGAAGCCGGCGTGGCGCTGTATGAAATTTCTGTGATTGCGACAAAAAATCAGGAAACATATGAGGTTTATACCGCTGGAGTGAAAAGAGATCAGTCGAAAATCGTATTTAATGAAGCTGATTTAATGCTAAGAGGATCGCCCTTGAGAGATAAGTTTAAAATCACGAGGGATGCGATCACGCATGTAAAGACAGGCAGCTTTATAAAAGCACTCAGCAAAGATGATGGAAAATCCGGGGACGGAACAAACCCGGCAGGACTGATTTTGGATGAATACCACCAGCATCCGACGACAGAATTTTACGACTTGGGATTAGGTTCGAACACAAAAGAGTCTTTGCTGATGATAATCACAACGGCAGGGGTGGATTTAACATATCCGTGTTATGTGACGGAGTACACGTATTGCTCGAGAGTTCTTGATCCGAACAGTGACGTTCAGAATGAAGAATATTTGATCGATATATGCGAACTAGACAAGGAAGATTATGAAAATATAGACAATATCGGCAATGAAGATAACTGGAAGAAAGCAAACCCTATCCGTATGAGCTATCCGGAGGGCGTAAATAAAATTCGCGGCGAGTACAAAATAGCAAAAGAGATCCCGGAGCACATGACATCTTTTCTTACGAAGTGCATGAATATCTGGGTGCAGGCAACAGAAAACGGTTTTATGGACATGGAAAAGTGGAAAAATTGCGAAGTAAAAGAATTACCGATAGACACGAGAAAACATCCTGTATATGTGGGGTTTGACATGTCTGCAAAAATCGACCTGACATCAGTATCGTTTGTGATTCCTTTTCTATCTGGAGAACATGACCAGACTGGAAAAGAAATTGTGAAATACATCGTGTTTTCACACTCATTTATCCCAAATAAAGAAAAGCTGGCGGAAAGAAAAGCACGGGACAAAGTGGATTATGATGCGTGGGAGAGGATGGGATTCATCACAGTCACAAACACACCGATCGTAGACCAAAATGCAGTAATGCAGTATGTGTTAAAAACCTGCGAGGAAAATGAGTGGGATATACAGATGCTATGTTTTGACCCAGCGAATGCAAGTAAACTGATGCAGGACATGTCAAATGAAGGATATGACGTCGAAGAAGTATTTCAGAGCCATAAAGCTCTGAACGAGGCGACGCAGGGATTCAGGGAACAGGTTTATTCCGGGAATATCCTGTATTTACACAATCCGGTATTAAATTTTGCGATGAGTAATGCAGTAATAAGAAGGAATAACGGACTCATCAAAATTGATAAAGATGCCGCAAAAAAGAAAATCGATCCGGTAGATGCGACACTGTGTGCGTACAAACTGGCGATGTATCACGATTTTGATACGGGTTACAGTGACGCGTTGAAGAGTTTTATTGAAAGTGAGTGGTAAAATTGAACGTTTGGAAGAGAATTACAAATGCATGGAATGCTCTCAGGGGATATGGGGTAAACCTTTACGACGATGAAATACTGGACATGCTCGGCATAACGACGCGATCCAGAAAAACACTGAGTGAAGTGACATATTTTACATGCTTAAAAATGTTGAGCGAGACAATGGGAAAACTTCCACTGAAATATTATCAGGAGACAAAACGGGGGCGCGTCAGAGCAGATCCGACAGACACAACATACGTTTTAACAGTCAGACCGAATGATTACATGTCACCGTCAACGTTATGGGGAACGGTAGAACTTAACTGTCAGCACTATGGAAATGGTTATATATGGCTGCATAGAGAATTCGAAAGAAGTACCTATGGTGGTGTATACAAAACTATAGATGCGTGGGTGCTGCAGAGCAACTGCGTAACGGTGATCACAGATGATAGAGGAATTTTTGGAACGAAAGGAAAATTATATTATCGTTACAGCGATCCGAGATCCGGAGAACAGTATTTGTTCAGAAGTGAAGATGTGATTCACGTTAAGACATGGTTTACTTTGGATGGAATCATGGGAGAACCGGTTAGAAAGATATTAGAATACACGATCGACGGAGCAAATCAGAGCCAGACGTATATGAACAATCTGTATAAAAGCGGGTTGACTGCAAGCATGGCAATGCAGTATGCATCAGTTTTAAGTGATGACGAAGTGAAAAAGATGCAGAAAAAATATAATAAATACCTGACAGGCCCCGAAAACGCAGGAAAAGTAGTGCCGGTGCCGGTTGGACTTTCACTGCAGCCGATAAAAATGAGCCTTGTGGATGCGCAGTTTTTTGAATTAAAAAAATATTCAGCATTGCAGATAGCCGGAGCGTTTGGGATAAAACCGAATCAGATAAACAATTATGAAAAATCATCTTATGCAAATTCTGAAATGCAGCAACTTGCGTTTTTAGTGGACACGATGTCATACAGATTGAAACAGTATGAAGAGGAGATCAATGCAAAAGCCCTTCTGCCAAAAGAGATAAAAGAAGGGTATATATATAAGTTCAACGAGAAAGCGATACTGCGGACGGATTCAAAATCACAGATGGAAAATTTAACCAAGGCTGTAAATAATGGAATATATACGGCAAACGAGGCAAGGGCATTTTTAGATGTGCCGTGGCAAGAAGGAGGAGACACGCTGATGGTAAATGGAAATTATATCCCAATCACAGATGTGGGAAAACAGTACGGTAAAGGAGGAAGTACGGCAGATGGCGATACTTGAAATCAAAGGAGACATCATTTCAAATGAAGATAAATGGATATACGACTGGCTTGACTGGGATTCCACCGCCCCGATGGATGCCGACAGGGCAATCGCCACACTGAGTCCGGGCGAGAATTTAGAGGTGCTCATTAATTCGGGCGGCGGATCTGTAATGGCAGGACAGGAGATCTACTCGAAATTAAAAAGAAGAAATGATGTTACAATCGAAATTCAGAGTCTGGCAGGAAGCGCTGCGAGCGTAATTGCGATGGCAGGAAAGTCAAAAATCAGCCCGGTCGGGATGATCATGATCCATAATGTATTGATGAATGGGGCAAGTGGAGACTGCAAAGCTATGGAAAAGAATGCAGAGATGTTGCAGAGAATGAATGAAGCACTTGCGTCAGCTTATGTAGAAAAAACCGGAATGGCACTACAGGAAGCACTTGATCTGATGGATAAAGAGACATGGCTGACAGCCAGACAGTGTGTTGAATACGGTTTTGTAGACGAAATTGCAGAAAACAAAGCGCAAATGATAAACACGACACAGGGAATGAGACTGACAGATGATATTAGAAAACGTGTCATGGAAGAACGCAATCAAAAAGAACAGAAAAGAGCAGAAATCTTAAAAGACCTGGATATGTATGGTATCTAGGCTTTTTTATTAAGGAGGTAAAAGATGAATAAAAGATTATTAGAACTGTTGAACCAGATCAATGAGAAAAAGGCACTTGTGCAGAACCTGGCAGAGGAAGGGAAGCTGGAAGATGCAGCAAATGAAAAGGAAGAGTTAAAAAAGCTCCAGCAGAAATTTGATATTCTCAAGGATATCGAGGATACAGAAAATGAAAAGATGAAAAATTCACTGGAGAATAAAACGGGAGCAGCGACAGCCAGTGTCATAAAGCCAGCAAAAGAAGAACCGATGGATCATGTGAAAGAATTTGCAAACGCGGCGAGAAACGGTTTTAAAAATGCGGCAACAAGTATGACAGAAGGGGCAGGAGCTAACGGTGGATATACAGTGCCAGAAGATATTCAGACGCAGATCAATACATACCGCGATGCAGAGTTTTCGTTGCTCGATCTGATCGACGTAGAGAACGTTACGACAAATAAAGGTGCAAGAACATATCAGAAAAAAGCACAGCAGACAGGATTTACAAAAGTCTCTGAGGGTGGAAAGATCGGCGGAAAGAATGGACCACAGTTTGAACGCCTTGAATACGAGATTGAGAAATTTGCAGGCTACTTCCCGGTTACAAATGAATTATTAGAAGACTCGGATGCAAATATTACAGGGACGATTGTTGCTTGGATTGGAGGAGAAAGCAGAGCAACTGCAAATGCACAGATTCTTGCAGAGATTGCAAAGAAGCCGGTGACAGAACTGAAAGATCTGGATGGAATTCAGAAAGCAATCATCGTTACTTTAGGAGCAGCATACGCAGGGACTTCAAAAATTGTAACGAATGATGATGGACTTTTACACCTGTCAGCCTTAAAAGACAGCAACGGAAATTATCTGCTCAGAAATGCAAATAACGATCCGATGAAAAAGGTACTGGCTGTCGGAGCGATGAGCGTGCCGATTGAAGTTATTGGAAACTCGGTGCTGAAATCAAACACTGCAACGGCGAAGAAAAGAGGAATTCCGTTTATCATTGGCGACTTGAAAGAAGGAATAAAAAAATTCGACAGAAAACAGATCACTATCGTTGCATCAGATACAGCAGCAGTAACGGATTTTAATGCATTCGAACAGGATATGACTTTATTCCGGGCAATCGAAAGAGAAGACTATGTGACGAAAGACAAAGATGCATTTGTGAACGGAGTTATTACCGTAGATGATGAAGCAGTGGCGGGGGAATAGAAAGTTATAACAATGACAGAGGTTACACCGCCGATGATTTAAACGGGATGACGATCGTACAGATCAAGTCATTGGCGGCGAAACTTGGTTATAACATAACAAAATCTGTCAAAGCAGATATTATCGCCGAATTTCTAAAACAACAGGGAGATGAAAATGCTTGAACTGATAAAAAAACGTTGCGGAATAGCAGCGGCAGTGACAGTCTATGACGATGATATCCAGGAATACATCAAAGACTGTAAAGAAGACATGATCCTCGCTGGAGTAAATTCTGAACTGGTCGAAAGTGAAACGCCGGGGATTGTAACAGCAATTACTTTTTACGTGAAAGCAAATATCGGAAACGACAGAACAGACACGGATAAATACATGGAGCTGTATCATAAAAAAATATTCAGGCTTTCACTGATGGAACCGGAAGTTGCACCGGTGCAACCGGAAGAAGGAGAAAATGATGTGGAATAAATCAGTAAAAATTCTGACCGGCCAAAAAACAGAACCAGATGAGGATGGATTCGATATATCCTCAGAAAGCTACCTGGAAAATGTTCCTGCGAATTTCACGACCACAACAAGAAATGATCAGATTATTGCAAATCAAAGCGGATATTCCGCGGATCAGAATATCGAGATTGCAGCATGCAATTATAACGGCGAAAACATCCTAATCGATGAAGAGACTGGGTATCGTTACGAAGTGAAAAGAACGTTTCAAAGCGATAAGTCGATGAATATAGTCTTGACGTGCGAGAGGAGGGAACGAGACGAGCAGATTTGAAATGAATGGAGTTGACGATCTCATGAAACAGTTGGAAAGACTGGAAAAATCTACAGAAGAGATTGCAGAAAAGATGGTTGATTCCGGAAAGCAGATTCTCGAAAAAAATGTAACAAAAAACGTCCAAACAGCAGCAAATAGGGGCTATGCAACAGGCGAACTTGTGAAATCAATAAAAGCCGGAAAAACGAGCCATAACGAGTATGGATGCTATTCAGTGGTACGTCCAACCGGGAAAGACAGCAAAGGCGTAAGGAATGGAGAAAAACTTGCGTATCTCGAATATGGAGTACCGGGAAGGGAGGTGCCACACCCGGTTATAACAAAATCCGTAAACGAGAGTGAAACAGCATGCCTGAAAGAAATGCAGAGAGTATTTGACCAGGAGACGGGAGTTGGATCATGAGTGTAAACGGAACCATTATCGCTGCGCTGAAAAAGTTCAATTATCCATGCAAACCGGATATTTATATCGGCACAGAGAAAAGATATTTCACATTTAACTGTGCAGATGACCGGGGGGTAGACTTTGGAGACAATAAGCCATGCGGCAATGTTTTATCCATGCAGATACATTATGTATTACCATGGAAGGACGGCACAAAAGAAATTAATTATTTGAAAGAAAAGAAGGAAATCCGGAAGGCTTTATTTGAAGCCGGATTTACATACCCGAGAGTCACAGTGCTCTTGGACAAAACTAATAATATAAGGCATCTCGTGTTTGAATGCGAGATAGAAGAAAAGATGGAGGATTAAGAAATGGCAAAAAAAGGTTTTGAGTACGCGGTAGTAGGAAAGTACAGCGAAGAGACAGGAAAACACACAGATGGAAAATATCTCGGACCGACATCGACTTTCAATATCACAACGACCTCGAACGACGTGAAAGACTATGGAGATAATCGTGCGGTGGTAACAGATACATCAGTTACAGGGGGAACAACATCTGTCGAGATCAATGAGATGGTTAATGAACTCTATGCATATATGCTGGGGCATACATACAATAGTGAAGAAAATACCGTTGTATGCAATAAGGACGACATCGCTCCATTTATCGGAATGGGAGCGGTCGGTATTTCGAGAGCGGAAGACAATAAAGACAAGTACACGGCAAAATTCTATAAAAAATGCCAGATGAAGGAGCCAAATGATGAAAACGCGACACAGGCAGAAACGCTGACGTTCACACACACAACCTTAGAGGGGAACATGTTTGTGCCGGAGGACGGAAACTGGAAAGAACAGAAAACATTTGCGACTCTGAAAGAGGCGAAAACATGGTTAAACGAGAAAGTCGGTATTACAGCAAGCGATGCGGGAGCCACGAATCCTAAAGGACAGGAGTAAAGTATGAGCGATCTGAGACCAAAGGGAGTTACAATTACGATCGATGGAACGGAGCGGAATCTGCTATTTACCTTGAACGTTATCGACGAGATACAGGATCATTACGACATGGCGATGACGGAAGTCTGGGACAAACTCACAGATAAAAGGGAAGCGGAAAAGACGATACGATATCTGCTCTGCACGCTTTTAAATGATGAAGCGGAGAGAGAAAAAAGAAACGGCAGGGAGTTAAAAAACTACACGGAAAAGGAAGTTGGGTGGATTATTTCCGTAGATGACGTGGATGAGATTTTAAGTGCATTATTAAAAGCATACGGAGTTTCACTCCCGGAACCGGATGAGGATGGACACCCAAACCAGAAGAGCGGGCAGATGAAAAAATAAACATCGCCCGCTTAATCTATATCGGGAAGAAAGAATTGAATTATACAGAAGATGAAATTATGGCAATGACATTTCGAAAATTCTATCTGATGTATGATCAGTACGAAGAAATGACCGGTAAAAAGAAGAGACCTACCGGCATAGATGATTTACCATGATTTCGCAAAACAAAAGGGAGCTGCTAATAGAGGCAGCTCCTTATTTTGTATACAGGAGGATACCAGGTGAGTAATAAAATTGGCGCGATTATCGCATTAGACGGAGAAAAAGAGTTCAAAGCAGCGGTAACGGGAGTAAATAAAGAACTTTCAAAATTAAAATCAGAGTCCGCCCTGGTACAGGAAGAATTTAAAGGACAGGAAAATACAGTAGAAGCACTACGGAAAAAGCACGAAGTGTTACAGAAAACCGTAGACGCCCACAAAAAGAAGGAAGAAGAGATAAAAAAAGCATTGGAAAATGCCCGCACAGCCTATAAGAAAGTAGGCGACGGTTTAAATACATTACGGACGGATTACGACAAAGCCAGGGAGAAAATGGAGAGAATGAGGTCTTCGTCAGAAACCACGGACGAAGAACTGGAAGAACAGCAGAAAACCATTGATAAACTGGCAGAAGCAATAAAAAAAGGAGAAAGAAATTATACAACGGCCGCAAACAGAGTGGATAACTGGGAAGTGAGCCTGAACAATGCGACAGCACAGACGATAAGAGCAAACCGGGAGTTGGAGCAGATTGCGGGATATCTGGAAGAGGCAGAGAACTCAGCGGATGGATGCGCATCAAGCATTGATGAATACGGAAGAGCCATTCAGGAGCAGACAGAAGCGACGATCAGTTTCGGATCGGCGATTAAAGTCGCAGTAGCGGAGAAAGCGGTAGATGCTTTTACAGATTTGGCAAAGACGGCAATAGAATCATCGGTCGGAACCGCTAATGAAATGACGTCGGCAGCAAATCAGATACAGGCAAGCACAGGTATTGCTACCGATGCGATGGAAGATTATAAAAATGTGATGAAAGAGGTCTATGCGGACAATTACGGAGAGAATTTTGAAGATGTCGGCGAAGCGATTCAGGTCATTGCGCAGAACTTGAAAGATGTCGAACCGTCAAAATTAAAAGAGACGGCAGAGAATGTCATAACGTTAAGAGACACGTTTGGATTTGAATACCAGGAGCAGATCAGAGCGGTAAAAATGCTTATGGATACATTCGGTATTTCAAGTCAGAAAGCATTTAATCTGATCGCACAGGGAGCGCAAAAGGGATTAAATAAAAACGATGATCTACTGGATACGATCAATGAATACTCTGTACATTATAAGCAGATGGGGGTAGACGCAGACGGATTTTTTAATTCTTTAACAAACGGTGCGGCGGCAGGAACATTTTCTATTGATAAACTGGGTGACGCCTATAAGGAGTTTGGAATCCGGGTGAAAGATACAGCTTCATCTACAACAGAAGGATTTGAACTGATCGGCATGGATGCAGATGCTATGCGCGAGAGGTTTGCGGCGGGAGGAGAGTCGGCGAAGGCGGCAACGGCGGAAGTACTGGATGCCCTGTTCAGCATGGAAGACCAGGTTAAACAGAATCAGGCTGGTGTAGATCTGTTCGGTACGATGTGGGAGGATCTTGGAATTGAGGGTGTAAAGGCTCTGACGAATGTTAATGGAGAGATTTCAACGACACATGATGTTATGGAATCGATTCAGAATATTAAATACAGCGACACGACAAATCAACTCACACAGCTTGCACGGACTTTTCAGATGAAAATTGCAGAGCCGATCGAAAAAGACGTTTTGCCAAAAGTTAATAAGGGAATTGAGCTTGTAGGGAATAACCTGGAAGAGGTGGAAACAACAGTAATTGGACTTGGGACAACGATTGCACTGTATAAATTTTCAAAAACAGATGTATATGTGAGCCTGGCAAGCACGATTGGAAAAGTTGCTACAGCAACAAGAACTGCGACGGGAGCGACAAAGGCGGCAGCAGCGGCACAGGCTCTTTGGAATGCGGCTATGAATATGTCTCCGATTGGAATTATGATCACGGCAATTACCGCGGTAACTGCAGGACTAGTTTTGTATAAAGCAGCGACAAAAAATGCGACAAATGAAACAAAACAGGCGGTTGACGCAACAAAAGAATTTTGCGATGCGGCGAATGACCAGATAGACAGTATTAACAACACGGCGCAGGCACATAAAGAGAGTGTCCAGGAGACACAGGCACACTGGGAAGCGGACAGGATGCTGATCGAACAGCTGTATGAGTTAAATAACCTGGAAGAAAAAAGTTCAGGACAAAAAGCAGTGATGAAGGGAATCGTCAACGAACTTGCGGATGATATACCAGAACTTGCCGCAGCGTTTGACGAAGAGAGCGGATCAATCAGCATGACCAGAGATGAGCTGGAGAAACTGATTGATAAAAACGAAGATTATTATTTAATGATCGCATCACAGGATGCACTTACGGATTATGCAAAAAATGCCGCAGATGCCCAGATTGTGATAAAACAAACAGAAGAAGAACTGGACAAATTAAGAGATAAGTTCGAGGAGACTGGGACAAGGTACGGAGACGATTACGAACTGATCCATGAAGGCGGAACAAACTGGGGAGGAATGACGGAAGAACTTGCGGGATTGACAGCACAGTACACAGAACTCATGGAAACCAGACGAAATGCCATGGATGCGGAAGAAGAAGCGAAAGATGGCATGAAGGCAGCACAGGAGACTGTTGAGAGTTACAAGGGAACACTGGAGGAGACAGCAGACAGTGTGGAAGACATGTCCGATGCAGAGGAACAGGCATCATCGGCAACACAGAAAGCGACAGAAGAACAGCAACAGGCATATCAGGAATTAAAAAACACCATATCAGACAGTTTGGAAAATTCTATTTCTTTAATGGAAGAATTTTCCGGGGGCGAAGAAATATCCGCGAAAAAGATTCTGGAAAATTTAGAAAGCCAGATCAATGGAATGTCAAACTGGGCTGATAATATGGAAGAACTTGCCGGTGCGGCCGGCTACGGAATGACGGAAGAATTTTATAATTACCTTGCCGAGATGGGACCGCAAAGTGCGAATCTTGTTCAAACGCTTGTGGACAGCTTAAAAAATAATAAGGGACAGTTCGCGGAGATTTGTAAGGACTGGACGAGTGCGATGAATTTAGAAGGACCACTGTCGGATAAGGTGTCAGGAGCGTACCAGAAGGTTATTGATGAGACAGAGAACTTTAAAAAGAAATACACAGACGAAGCAGGAAACCTTTGCGTTGGCGCCGGGAAAAGATCAAGTGAAGAACTTTCGAACGCAGCAAAGACGATCAATGAGCAACAGAAGATCAGCGGTCAGGAGAGCATAAAAAAATATTCAGAAGGAGTCGCCTCACAGCGCGGAGAATTAGAAAGACAGGTCACGGATACCTTAAACGGTGCATTAAATCCAGCCAGGCAGGCAATGCCGGAACAGTTTTACACAAGTGGCACATATGTGGCACAGGGACTCGCAAAAGGAATGAGAGATTCATCGGCTGTAGTAGCGAGCGCTGCAAGAGATTTGGCAAACACGGCCAACACAACGTTTCGGAAAACGGTAGACATTAACTCACCTTCGAAAAAATTTGCAGAAAACGGTAAATATATCTCAGAGGGAGTAGCGGTCGGCATCCGTGGCGCGAAAAAAGAAGCGGAAGATTCCATTGTAGATCTGTGCAACGGACTGGAAGAGACTGCAAAAGGCGAGCTTGAGATCCATTCCCCGTCGAAAAGGTTTAAAGAAAAAGTTGGAAAACAGATTGCACGTGGCGTTGCGTTTGGGGTCACAGATGAAAAAGGAAATGTTGCAAAAGAAATGGAAAAGTTTGCGACGGACATGTACAACAACGCGCAGCAGGCACTTAAAAATATGAATAAAAATCAACCAATGTACAGCGACATTCAGCAGGCATATATACAAAGCCAGCTGTTATATGAAAAAGCAAAACGAATGCAGCAGGAGGCACTGAATGAATATTCAAAAAACGTGTACAAAGCAGCTAATGCATGGTTCACATCCTGGAAAAAAACAAACGTCACAAAGCTCGAGGATGAGAAGTTTTTCTGGAAAAAAGTATTAAAAACAACAACAGAAGGAACGGAAGGATACACCAGTGCATATAAAAAGCTGGCGAGCATTAAGGAATATGAAAAAGCTGCAAAAAATCAGCTTGATAATAATTTCTGGATATCGGAGTACACAGAAAGTTCAACCGGAGAGAGGACAAAGAAAAAACTGGAAGATTATTACAGCGAGATCTATTCTGCAGCAAGTAAATACATCGACAATTACAGTGTACTGCACAATGTTTCACTGCAGGAAGAGGAAGATTACTGGAAAAAAGTGCAGAAAAAAATGCAAAAAGGTACACAGGGATATATCGATGCGACCAAAAAACTGAAAGAAGTACAAAGTGAAATAAAGGAAAATGTGGCCAAGCAAAAACAGACCAACAGAGAATACGGTCTGTCGGGTAGCGCGCTTGATGTCTATAAGACATATTACAATGTTTCTGCGAAAGCAGAAATGCAGTATTGGAATCTTGTGAGAAAAAAAGCGAAAAAAGGGACAGCAGAGCAGATCGAAGCTGATCAGAAATATTATGAGGCAAAGCAGAATTATAATGATCAGTTAAAAGAACTGAATGATGATTATTATCAGAACTGCAAAGACGTAAAAGATAAACTGAAAGATGATATTGAAGATCTGCAGAAAGAATATAAAGATACGGTTGCGGATAGAAAAAATGCAATCGCATCCAGTTTTAACCTGTTTGATGAGTTTGAATCAAAATCATCATCAGGGAAAACACTGCTTTACAATTTAAAAAGCCAGGTTGCCGGAATAGCTGACTGGGAACAACAGCTTGATGTACTTGGAAAGAAAGGAATCCTGTCGGATGGTCTTATGAAAGAACTCCAGGAAATGGGACCGGAGGCATCTGCGTCAATTCATGCACTGAATCAGTTGTCAGAAAGTGAATTGCGAGAGTATCAGAATTTATATGACCAGAAGAATGCACTGGCAGAGTCACAGGCGGTAAAAGAGAATGAAGATTTGAGAAAAGAGACACAAGCAAAGATAAAAACATTGAAGGAGGAAGCACAAAAAGAACTGGATGGATATAAAAAAGAATACGATGCCGCCGTAAAGAAAATAAAAAAAGGAATAGAAAAACCTTTAAAAAACCTTGCAAAGAATGCTTTGACAATAGGAGAGGATGCGGCTATCAGCCTGGTTACCGGAATAGGAGACGGAGTAGAAAAGAAATCAACAGATGTGAAATTAAAAAAAGTCAACAATAAGATCTCTGAAAAACTTGGAAAACTTCCGGCGGCTGGCAAAAAGATTGGAAAGGATACACTGCAGGGAATCCTTGATGGACTTTACAATGAGAAGTCGATAAATTCTTCTGCAAAGAACTTGATCGATGCATTGAAAAAAGCAATGCAAAAAGCTGCGGATATTCATTCGCCGTCAAGATTATTTAAACGTGAAGTCGGAAAGAGAATCGGCGAAGGGACGACAGAAGGCATCATCGAGGAGACAAAAAACGCGGAGAAAGCCGGATCGAATATGATCAGATCGCTATTGGAAAAACAACAGGAAGAATTGCGGAACAGGCAGAATACCGTAAAAGGCAAGCTGGAAGAGATTAACGACAGTGCACGGATTGCAGCGGCAAATCAGGTTTTATCCACATCGCAATCAACACAGATTATTGCACAGGTGGATAACTCCGATCTTATTTCTATGTTTGGGGAAATGATAGCGGTAATGCAGCAAGGCTTTGGGGCGATGGCAAACACGCAGATCGTTACAGACACAGGAACGCTGATCGGTGAGACGAGCAGAGGAATGTCGGAAGAATTTGCAATGATGAGCCGGAGAACGAGGAGGTAAGAGAATTGTGACAGTAGACGGACAGGATGTGAAAGAATATGGAGTGCAGCAGTGGAACCTGGAACATGATTATTCCCAGTTAAGTAACGAGAGTGAATGGCCGGACGGCGCAGTCAGTCCACTTATACTCCCAAGCACGATAGGATTCAAAAAGATTAAGGCGACGATCATGATACGAGGGAGCGACAGAAAGGAAATCTGGGAGAAAGCAGGGAGATTTATAGCCAATTTATTGACACCGAGAGAATATAGTTTTGATGGATTTAATGGACATTATTTTTATGGATACTTGAAAAATGCATCGCAGGCTGAGACCTGCCTGCAAAGATGGCACAAGGCGACATTGGAACTTTGCGGATATGAATATGGAGAGCTGACGCAGGCAGATAGCGAAAAAAACGTGATCACGCTAACCAATGCAGGAACATTATTGACACCAGCGATCGTGAAGATAACACCGGTTATAAATTTGACGGATATTACACTGACAGGGCTGGTAAGAAATGCGACAACCGGAGAAGAAAAGAATATAACAGTAAAGAACTTGACAAATGGAAAGACGGTCATAATTGATGGAGAAACTGGGCTGATTACAGAAAACGGGATAAATAAATATTCAGACGTGGATCTGTGGGATCTGCCATCATTGGTTCCTGGCATAAATAAAATCACAGCAAATAAAGATATCAACATCACTGTGCAGTATAAGCCACGGTATTTTTAGAAGGAGAAAACGATGAAAGAAAGAAAAATTACGGTAACAGCAGGAGAACTTAGAAAAATTTATGCGAAAGCGACAGAGTTGATCAAAGAGAAAAAACTGTTTACGGCAGAGGTCAACCTTGCACTGGCGAGAAACCACACGGAGCTGGAAAAACAGCTAAAACCGGTCGATGCTACTGCATATGATTTACTGGAAAAATATGCTGCAAAAAAAGAAAATGGAGAGCTGGAAGTCAAGAATGGACGATATCTGTTTGAAACAGATGAGAAACAGAAGAAGTATATGGAGCAGGCGGAGGAACTGGAAAAAACAGAAATCGAAATTACTGTTTTCAAGGTAGAATCTGAAAAGGTCGTGGATGGAAAACACGATGAACCGACAGCGTTTGATCTTGTCGCAATGGATTTCATGCTGGAATTTTAGGAGGATGGAAAGATGCTCTTAAAATTATATAATTTGGAGCATGTTCAGATTGCCGGTTTGAAAAATCACAAGAATGCCACAGTAGAGAGTGAGTTGTCAACAGGAGATAAAACACTCTCTTTTTTATGGCATCAAAACAACTGGCAGAGGATACCACATGAGTATTATATACGGACAGATACGGATGAATTTGTGGTAAAAGAAAACTCCAAAACGTCAAATGGATATCGGAAAATTGTTGCAAAATTAAATATTGAGACGATAGAAGGAAGAGGCTGGCGGGAATTTACTTTGAAAGGATGCACGGCACAGGAAGCAGCAGATTACGCACTGACAGACACGGGATGGATCTGCAGGTCGACAGTTTCAAAAGACAGAATAAGAAATATCAGCATGAAAAAAGTAAGCAGCTACCAGGTGCTTGAAAAAATTCAGGATGCATTTACTTGTGAAATAGAATACGACACTATTAATAAAATCGTGTACTTAAAAGAGAAAGTCGGAGCTGATAAAGGCGTGTGTTTTATTGACGGGCTGAACCTGCTGGAAGTAACGGATAGCGGAGATAGTTATGATTACGCGACAATTATTGTGCCAATCGGAGCGGATGACCTGAGCATTGAATCTGTAAACAATGGCAATAATTTCCTTGAAAATTATCAGTACAGCAAGAAAAAGATAACAATGATCTGGGAAGATTCGAGTTACACTGATCCGCAGGCATTAAAAGATGATGCCGAATATAAACTGAATGAAATTTCGAAGCCAAAGAAAACTTATCGCGTAAAGATTGTTGATCTGGCAAAAAGAAATAAAAAATATAGCGGCATGGAGTATTCTGTTGGAGATACAGTGACGATCATATCACTCAAAGACGGAATAAAAGAAAAACAGAGGATTACCAAAACAACAGAATATCTGGAAAAACCAGTAAACAATACATGCGATATATCAAACGCAGTACTGTCGTTTGAAGATATGCAGAAAAAATTATTTGCGGCAGCCGAGTGCATTGATAATATCACAACGGATAATGGGACGGTAAAAGGATCAAGCATTGACAGTATCGATGTGACACAGATCATCGGTCTGGAACGGTACATAGCAGAGGATATCAATGACCTGAAAGCAGAATATCTATATGTAAAAAAAGAACTTGGAGCAGTGGCAGCAGTAATCGGAGAAGCAACAATTACGAGCGGTAAGATCACCAACCTCACGGTTACGGATGAAGAAGTTGAAACGAGCCACATTAAAGATCTGAAAGTTGACAGCATGACGGGAGAAAATGCGGTATTCAAAACAGTCGAAGCAGAGAATATAAATGCGCTAGAGGAACGTGTGAATAAAATCACAGCGACAGATATCACGGTTGAGTACCTGAAAGCACATTATGCACAGATCGACTATGCAAATGTAGATGTGGCATCAATTAAGCAGGGGTTTTTAAAGAATCTGATGGTATCACAGGGAATCGTAGCAGACCGCATTGTTGGTTCGGAAGTGACAGCAACAAATGTTTTGACAGGGGTTAATATTTATGCTGACGATATTACAGCAGGGACTTTATCGGTAGACAGACTGGTTTTCAGAGGAAGCGAGCAGAGCATCGTTTATCAGCTTAATCAGATAAACGGAGCGCTCCAGGCGGAAAATGTTGATACGATCAACGGGGAAGTGATTACACCGAGGACAATTACAGCAGACCGGATCATAGCAAAGACAATCACATCAAATGAAATTAATGTGGAAAATCTGGTTGCGACGGGATTGGTGGAAACAAATAGACTGACCTCGAAAAATATCGAAGTCGAAGATCTGTTCGCCATGGATATAATTGCAGCAGGAAGTATACAGAGCGCAAATTATAAATACACGAGCGGGACATACAGCTCAGCTGGAATAAAAATAAATATGGCAAACGGGGGAATCGCGAGCAGGCAATTTGCCATTGACACATCGGGCAATGCCTATTTTGCAGGAAATCTTGTGGCGGCAAAGGGAACATTCAGTGGAAAACTATCAGCTCCAGAAGGAAGTATTGGAGGTTTTACAATAGGGACAAAAGCGCTATATAGTGGAACTGATTCGATGACAAGTGTTGTCGCTGGAGTATATTTAGGGACAGATGGAATCAGACAGTACAAATCTGCAAAAACGTACACACAGATTGAAAATGGAAAACTTACATGCGTGGGTGCAGATATTAAAGGAAACATCTATCTTGATAGTTCACTTATGATGTGGCACGAAAACGATGAGGGTGGCTATGGCGCCAGATATGAAGAGGCACTTTCCTGGGTATATAATACAGGTATGTATAAACTTAAACTTGGCGGTCAAGGATGTACGACAAATTATCTTGACGTTTATGAAGATATCACATGTAATGGCAATATATACGGAAATTCTTCTACGGCTGAAAAGTTGAAAACACAACGTTCTATTAAGGTAGGAAATACAAGCAAAACGTTCGATGGATCAGCAAATGTATCATGGACACTTGCTGAAATTGGAGCAGCAGCCTCAAACCACACACATGCTTATTTACCATTGGCGGGCGGAACGTTAACGGGAAGTTTAGATATTGCATCTGGAAAATATATCCATGGAACACATACAAACGGAACAATTCTTGACATTCTGGGATTAAATAAGAACAATAACTGCCATGTCGGGAATAATACAACTCCGACGTTTCTTCATGGAGCGGGGTATCAATTAGATATATCTGGAGCATTCATTTGTCCGAATGTATCGAACCAGATGTCATGCGGAACAAAAAATAAATTATGGACAACTGTTTTTTCGAAAACAGGCGCTATTAATACCTCTGATCGTACAAAAAAACATAATATTATCGATTTAACGGAAGCGTATGAGCAGCTGTTTTTAAAATTAAAACCGAAGTCATTTATTTTTAACGATGGCGATCGCGTACATATCGGAGCAATCTCACAGGATGTCGAGGATGCTATGCAGAAACTTGGAATCGAGCCGGAGAAGTTTGCCGGATTCTGTAAAGATATTCGATACGAATACACAGAATACAACGAAGAGGATGGTATGCCGATTGAATCCTCAAAAGTCCCATGCAAGGACGAGGACGGAAATATCATTTATGACTATGCGCTTCGCTATCAGGAATTTATTTTCCTTACTGTTCATATGGTTCAAAAGTTGTGGAAACGCGTTGACGTAGTAGAAAAAGAAAATGCAGAGATAAAAGAACAGATCAGATCGATGCGACAGGATATTGAAGAATTAAAGAAAGTGAGAGCCTAAGAGCCGATTACATGACCATGTGTTGTGTAGCCGGCTCTTTTAAATAACAAGCCTTCGGGCAGAAAGGAAAATTATGCACTTAAAATTCATCACAGATAACTGGCAGATATTTACCGCCTTTGCAACTGCAATCGCGTATTTGTATCGCCAGATTATCGCTACAAGAAAAGGCATCCGGGCACTTCTAAGGGCGGATCTGATCCGCCTTTACAATAAATACCATGATGATCTTGGGTATTGCCCGGTATATGTCAAACAGTCCTTAGAGGACGAGTATCAGCAATACCATGCCTTAAAAGGAAATGGTGTTGGAACTAATTTATATCACGCATTGATGGCTCTGCCAACGGAGCCACAGGAAGGAGAATAATTATGTTAAAAAATTCAGTATTCAAACCATCAGTAGACACACAGAAATGGTTAAAAGCCGCAGGAATCAGAGCGGTAAAAACAATGGCACAGGCTGCAATCGCAGGAATCGGAGCGGCGGCAGCAATGGGACAGGTTGACTGGAAATATGTTTTATCAGCGTCTGCACTGGCAGGCGTGCTGTCGATGTTAATGTCGATCACCGGAATCCCGGAAGTAGAAAGTGAGGAATAATCATGGCAAATAGAAAAATCGGACAGGCAGGTCTTAAACTCATCATGGAGTTTGAGGGCTGCAGGCTCACAGCCTATCAGTGTTCTGCAGGTGTGTGGACAATCGGGTACGGTCACACTGCCGGAGTATATAAAGGGATGAAAATCACACAGGCACAGGCGGACGAGTATTTAAAGCAGGATGTGGCAAAGTTTGAAAAGTATATTAATAATCTGTCCTATGTCCCGTTTACGGCTCAGCTTAACCAGAATCAGTTTGATGCACTGGTCAGCTTTGCTTTTAACCTGGGACAGGGAAATGTGAAAAAGCTGTGTGTTGGAAGAAATATTAATCAGATTACATCAGCAATGCAGCAGTATTGTAAAGCCGCGGGTAAAACATTGCCGGGATTACAGAGAAGAAGAAAAGCCGAAGCAGCTCTCTATAATAAGAAAGTAGAGGATTGCACTGGTGCAACTGCAGTAAAGGAAAGTGAGAACTATAACATGAAGACAATTAAAAAAGGCAGTAAAGGCAACGCAGTAAAGGTATGGCAGATCATCATCGGTACGACACCGGACGGCATTTTTGGCAGTGGTACAGAGAACACAACTAAGATCTGGCAGAAGAATCATGGATTGGCAGCAGATGGAATTGTCGGAAAGAACTCATGGAAAACAGGGTTAGAATCTTTGTAAGATTAGTGCCGGCGGGAGAAATCCTGCCGGCTTTTGCTGTATTGAAATTTATTTATAACTTTAAAAACTATTGACTTTTTGCACTACAAAAAATATAATGCAATTAAAGGGCTACAAAAAGTGAGGTGAAGAGAGTGAGTCCAAGAACAGGAAGACCAAAAACTGATAACCCAAAGTCGAATCCAATTCATGTGAGATTGGATGATGAAACAAAAGCGGTACTGGAGGATTATTGTAAACAGGAGGGAATACCGAAAACGGAAGGAATTAGACGAGGAATAAAAAAATTAGAACCAGATCTAAAAAAATAGAGATTCGTCCACACGACCAAGCATAAACGAATCTCTGAAAAGTTTAAACAGATTCTTTGAGTGACGTTTACAAGAAATAGAATACACCTTCATAAAATACTTGACTTTATGTGTGAACAATAATACAATAAATGTGTGAACAAAAAGTGAGGTGAAAAAATGAGTCCACGAACAGGGAGACCAAAGTCGAATAACCCAAAGTCTGAAGAAATAAAAATCAGAGCCACGAAAGAAGATAAACAATTATTGCGCACATGTTGTGAAAGACTCGGACAGACACAATATGATGTGGTCATGAGTGGAATTAGAAAGGTATTCGACGAAACAGAAAAATAGAGATCCGTCCGCACGACCAAGCACAAACGAATCTCTAACGCACACTCCATGAGGAATGGCAAAATGATTATACCATTCCTTGTGGATACAAGCAAGAAGAAAGGAATGGTAAATATGAAGAATCTGGAACAAACTTTAGATAGCCGAGAAGTGGCTGGAATGGTAGAAAAGGAGCACAGATCAGTAATACGAGATATTAGAAGATATATAAAACAAATCAACGAATGTAATCATACCTCTGCTACTGAGCACAAAATTGTGCCGAGTGACTTTTTCGAGGAAAGTACCTATAAGGACAGCACAGGGAGGACTCTTCCTTGCTACATGATAACCCGCAAAGGCTGTGAGTTCATAGCAAATAAACTGACAGGCACAAAGGGGACAGAATTTACCGCTCGGTATATTAATAGATTTCATGAAATGGAAGATGTGATCGCCGTCGGGCAAACCAAAAGCCAAACGGAGTATCTTGCAAAAGCACTCCTGGAAGCAAAACATATGTTAGATGAAAAGGACGAGCACATAAAAGTCTTGGAGCAAAGAGTAAAGACAGAGGGAGCATATGATTACAAAAAATATATAATGATGTATGTGAATCAAATACATAACCCAAGACGTTTGTGCCAAATTTATACAATAGCCAAGAATATGCACAAATTTGAACAGGAAAAAGAGTATAAATGCTAAAAGGTCAAAAGCCCGCATGGAGAAATCTGTGCGGACTTTTTAAATATTTACATAAAATCTTTACAATAACTATTGACATAGGGTACACCCTATGATATTATAATTACAGGAGGTGAGATACAGATGAGCAACAAAAAGAAAAAGCACAAACTCGAAAAAGTTGCAATCATAGTAAGCATATTCAACGGTGTGGTAACTGCGGTATGCATGATCTATGAAACATTCTTCAAGTAAGTGCTTGGCGGTGGGTGAATCCCACCACTCACCGCTATTTTAAATCATCTGTATAAAAATGTCTATGAAAAAAATAATAATAATCAGTACATGGATTACATTTTTTTGTCTATGCTACATCGGCGTGAAAAAAGGAGTCGATCTCTTGGTTGGAGTGGCGATTTTAACAAACGTGATCAGTAACGCATTAAATGTAGCCTGTATTATGAAAGAGGAGAAAAATGCCAAAAGGGAGTCCTAAGCAGCAAACAATCGCATCAAAAAAGTACCAGGAGAAAGCAGGATATATTTCGAAGTCCTATAAATTAAAAAAAGATTTAGTAGAAGAATTTCGAAAAGCCTGCGAGAAAGAGGGAGTGAGCCAGGCGGGAAAAATCACAGAACTCATGCAGGAATATATAAATAACGCAGAGTAAGAAAGAGTCCGTTTCGTGTTGCATTTCGTGTTGCATAGTGCTGTAAAATTTATGCGGATAATGCAAAAACGTGCGAAATGCGCAGCAATCAGAACCAGTAAAAACCGCATTTTATCGGCACTCCACAAGATAAGCGGAATTTGATAAAATGCGGTTCACGAGTTCGATTCTCTCATCCCCTGCTTGTAGAAGCCTTGGTTTTCAAGGCTTCTTTTTTTCGTGTTAATTCTTGTTATATGTTTTCTTTTTTCACACACCATCCAGTTAATATTCTTCACATTTATATATTCCCATACTCAGCAGTTTCAATGTGAGAACGTTCCTTAAATCTTCCAAATTAAGATAATATATAATTGAAATTCTTCTTAACTAAGAATATAATATAGCTATATATTCTTAAAAAATAAGAAATCAGATTATAAAAATATCAGTAATAAAGAAAGACTTATGATAACATATATTTGCCATAATAGAAATGAAAAGACAAAAGAAAAATTTCCATGTTTTGGAACAGTGTGTGAGACGAGTACGTGTCAGTGTTGTGGAGGCAGAACGGATGTACAATCTGTCATTTACTGGTGTGAAAAATGTAATGTTCCACTTTATGAGAGCAGATGCAGCAGATGTGGCATGGAGGCAAAAAAGCTGACAACGGATGTAAGACCAGTGTTTCCGGAAGAAAGGCTTTTGATTGAGATTATACTCAAAAAGCCTTTTGAATTTTTAGAAAAGTCTGTTTGGAATGGAACTGGAAATCATTATTATGTCGATGGAAAAAAGATTGCATTTTCTGTAAAAGAATTAAAAAAAACAGATGCAGACGAAGTTCGCAGACAATATGAAAAATATAGCAAACAGAATACATATTACTATTTTGATCAGATGAAAGAACGATTTACTGAGGCTAATAAAGAGCGGTATGAGCATATTACGCAGGAAGCAGGAAACTATATACGAAAAGCAGCGGGTGAGTTTAGTGCGATGGATATGTTTGTTTCTTTTAGTGGGGGGAAGGATTCTACTGTAACTTCTAATCTGGTATTACGGGCGTTAAGTACACCTCAGATCATGCATATTTTTGGGGATACAACATTAGAGTTCCCATTTACTTATACTTATATGGAAAGATTTAAGAAAAATCACCCAAAGACGCCAGTGATTTCTGCACGCAATAAAGAAAAGAATTTTGAGGAACTGTGCAAACTGGTTGGTCCGCCGAGTCGTGTGATGCGCTGGTGCTGCACTGTTTTTAAAACAGGAACGATACAAAAAAAGATACGTTCATTATACAGAGATAAAAACCAGATATTGACTTTTTACGGAATCCGGCGCAGTGAGTCGGTAAGCAGAAGTAAGTATGAGCGTGAATCTGACAGTCCGAAGATCACAAAACAGAGAATTGTATCTCCGATTATCGACTGGATGGATTTTGATATCTGGTTATATCTTCTTACAACAGGAATTGATTTTAATGATGCATATCGCCTGGGGTATGCAAGAGTTGGATGCTGGTGTTGCCCTAATAATAGTGGCTGGTCAGAGTTCCTGTCTAAGGTGCATATGCATGAGCAGTCAGAGCATTTTAGAAATATGTTGATTGATTTTGCAAAAAGTATCGGAAAAGAGGATGCCGAGGTTTATGTAGATGATGGATTCTGGAAAGCACGACAGGGGGGAAATGGTGTCGCATATGCGCAGAAATCAGTCGTGTCATTTACACCGTGTGCCACAGAAGAAAATACTTTTAACTATGAATTACAACGCCCAATTTCAGAACAGTTGTATGAACTTTTTCGTCCATTCGGATATTTGAATTTCGATATGGGAAATACAAGACTTGGAGAAGTCTTTGTACTTAATAAAAAAGAGCAGATAATTTTGAAACTGCAGGGAAGAATTGGAACGGCTAATCTCAAGGTTACCATTTTAAATACACAGCTTGCAGGGGCAAAAGATTTAAAAACAGCAGAAGAACGCATCAAATGTCAGCTTACGAAGTATCAGATGTGTATGGGATGTCTGGCATGCGAAAGTGTATGCAGGTTTAATGCACTTTCTATCAGAGAAAATAAAGATGGCGAGATTGGATACTATATTTCTGATGAAAAGTGTAAAAGATGTGGCGAATGTGTGAATCATTTTACGGCAGGATGTTATATGAGAAAAGTTCTGGCAATCAAAAGACAAAATACGGGGGATAAAGGATAGTGGGAAAAAATAAATATCGTTTTAAAGGACATGAAAGTTTTATCCTTCGTGAAGGATGGCTGAATAAAGGTTTATATGAGGTGTACTATGATCCGAAGGTTTTTTCGGAAAATTATGGAGCGGATGCACTTGGGGTAGGTCCTAATATGGCAAAGTCGATCCGTTACTGGCTTAAGTCGGCAGATCTGATTACAGATTCTCCTAAGACTGGGGCTACACTTACTGATATTGGAAATTTGATCTTTACACATGATCCATGCGTGGAAGATTATTTTACATTATGGTTAATACATAGCAAAATTGCAAAAAACCGTGAACTGGCGACGGCATGGAATTTGTTTTTTAATGAAGTTTCTTATGAGGAATTCAAAAAACAGCAGATTTATGATGAGATGGAGGCGCTGGTTAGTGATTTAGATGGTGATATCCATATTGCACAAAGTTCTGTTTATGCAGACTGTGACGCAATTTTACGGATGTATCTGCCTGCAAAAGAGACAAATCCGGAAGAAAAGAATACAAGTCCATTTGGAAAGTTGGGATTATTGAAACACACCGAGGGGATTTATTACAGAAAACAACCGGATTTAAACAAATTACCAGAGGATATTATTTGGTTTTTGCTGGTGGATAAAGATAAAAAACGTACCTCCGTTTATCTGGATGATTTATGGAAAGAAATAGATGGTCCGGGAAAGATACTGCAGTTAAAACGTACCGCATTGATAGAGATGTTAGAACGTTTAGAGGAAAAGGATAAGATTGTGATGAACCGTACAGCAGGTCTGAATATGATTTATTGGCAAAAAGGGCTGACTGGGGAAAAAATCGTAGAAAATTATTACGAAAGATAAAGACATATAGGAGTTGCCGGAATGGAACAATGGAGAAATTTAATACATATCAACCGTAATTTTCAAAAAGCAGTGAATTTGCAGCTTGATATAGGAAATCATGGAAGAATTGAAAATTATATACCGACGCGGTCATCAATGCTGATATTAAACAGATATTTAAGAGCTGTGATGGGAGAGGCAAAGGAGCATGCTACTGTTTTGATCGGTCCATATGGAAAGGGAAAATCACATTTATTACTGGTACTGCTTTCCATTCTTTCCGGCGATCTGCCACAGACTGTTTTTGATAAAATACAGGTAACAGATAAAGAGACGGCAGATCTGGTTACAAAGATTAAACAGGAAAATAAAAAATATTTACCGGTACTTATTTCTTCTATCCCGGGCTTTTCTATGAATCAGATCTTATTATTTGCACTGCGCGAGGCATTGGAAAAAAATAATTTATCAGATATTGCACCGGAAACTGCATTTACGGAGGCTTTAAAAATCCTTGAGAAATGGGAAGTGGAATATCCGGATGTTTATGAAAAGTTTTGCGAGCATCTGAGAGAAAATCAGACAGATGAAAAGAATTTAAAAAAGGAATTGAAGAGAAAAAATAAGCAGTCATTGGAATTATTTAAAAATGTATATCCAATGCTGACGGCAGGAAGTACTTTTTTACCGTTGATGCAGTCGGAAGCTGTTAGGTCGTATCAGCAGATCACAAGAATTTTGACTGAAGAATGTGGTTATGCAGGTATCTTTATTATTTTTGATGAATTCAGTAAATACATCGAGGGACATGATAAAACCGGTTTTGCAGAGGATATGAAAACGCTGCAGGATATGTGTGAATTGGCAGAAGGTTCTGATCAGAAACTATTTTTTACAATGGTGGCTCATAAAAGTATTCATGAGTATACCAGAAGTATAGACATTTCTATGAAAAATGCATTTCGTGGAGTGGAGGGAAGAATTTCAGAGATATCTTTTGTGATATCTGCACAAAATAATTATGAACTGATCGCTAATTCAATTCAGAAAGAGGAGCCGGTATTTTCAAAACAATATGAAAAAGAGATTATGGAAAATGAGCAGGGAAAATTTTTGGAATTGTCCTATCAGCTTCCATGTTTTCAAAAACTTTTTTCAAAGCAGGATTTTGATCAGATCGTAGCGAAAGGTTGTTTCCCATTGACACCTCTTGCTGCATATGCTCTGCTTCATATTAGTGAGCGTGTTGCGCAGAACGAAAGAACGATATTTACATTTTTAGCAGATGATGGTCAGGGAAGTTTATCCTGGTTGTTGGAACGAAATAAAGAAGTGTGGGTAGGTATTGACAAAATCTACGATTATTTCAAACCAATGTTTCGGGAGACGGAAGATGCACCAATGATTCATTCTGAGTGGCTGAAAGCAGAGTATGCGTTGGGGAAAGCGGAATCAGAAGAAGAAAAAGAAGTCATAAAAGCAATTGCAGTGATACGTATGCTTCACAGAGAAGATGAACTTCCAGCACAGGATAGTGCGATCTGGTTATCATTAGGGATGCAACAGAAAAAATATTATCCTGCGATGGAAAGACTGAAAAAAGATGGTGTATTAATGTTCCGCAGCAGCGTTGGTGTTTATGCATTTCGCAGCAATGCTGGTGTCGACATGGAAAAAGAAATCGCTAAAAAGGTGAACGAATTGAATGGACACTGTAATTTTTGCAAGATTTTATCAGAAGTTGCAGATGTAGAGTACGAGGTACCAAAACAGTATAATCAGGAATACGCAATGACCCGGTATTTTCAGTATGAATATATGTTTCAGGAAGATTTTATTTCGCTGGAAAGTACAAAGTATCTGTATGATGAAAAGTTTTCTGATGGAAAAATCATAGTAATAATAGATAAGAACAAAATTCAGACAGATAAGATACAAAAACAGTTGGATAAACTTGCGGATAAAAGAGTTCTGGTGTTAGTGTCGGATCGGAATTTTGATAAAGAGGAATTACTGCTTAGGTATCAGGCGGTTATGATGTTAAAGGGGGATAAACGATTCATTGAAGAAAATGAGATACTGATTCAGGAACTTGAATTGTGTGCAGAGGATATCAGGTTTGAAATTAATATCTATCTGGAAGATTATTATCTGCCGGAAGGTAGAAAGGTTACAACATTCCAGGCAGGAAAGGAAAAACGTAAATGTAAGACGGCAGCAGAGTTTAATCAGATATTGAGTACTGTCTGCAAAGAATATTATGGATATGCACCGCGTGTAAATCATGAGTTGTTAAACATTGAACATATTGGTAAACAATATTTAAGAGCGCGAAATCAGGTAATTGATAAATTGTTAAGACATGGGGATCTGTCTGCATATCAGAAAGGCACTATGCCGGAAGCAATGGTATATCGTGCTGCATTTGTACATACCAGGGCAGATGAAGGATGTCGGAAAGTCGACTCAGAGATAGAGAATTTTTTTTCGGAATGTGCTGGAGAAAAAAGATCTTTTCAGATGCTGTATCAGCGGTTACAGGGGGAGAAATTTGGTGCAAGACGTGGCATAATCCCATTGTTTTTAGCAAAAAAATTGTCTGAGATTGAAGGGACAGCAGTCATTTACATCGGGGAAAAAGAATTGGAAATTACCTCAGAAAATTTGAATCATGTAAATGATTTCCCGGAGAATTATGCACTTTATCTGGAGACAGAGACAGTAGAGAAGGAAAAATATTTAAAAGAAATAGAAGCGATTTTTGCATGTAATGAGGAAAACTTTGATGGACAGAGTAGATTTATACAAATTGTGGGGAGTATGCAAAAATGGTATCGGTCACTTCCACAATATACGATGATCACCTTAAATTTACCAGATAAACAGTGCACTGCTATAAAAAAATTACGTAATTTACTTAGGCGGGCAGAGATAAATCCAAGGGAACTTCTATTTGAAAAAATTCCGGCATGTTATGGGAATACAGATTTCGAGAAAACAGTACAAAATCTGGCAGAAAGTAAGAGAATTTTGGACAACGTTTTTTCCGAATTAAAAAAACAGATTGCAAAAGATATCAAAAAGGTATTTGGAAAAGAGCAGAGCGTCAGTTTAAAAGCCTGTCTGCATGAATGGTATTTAGCGCAAAATAATATACCAAAGGCTCATGTACTGACAACAGCAGAGAGTAAGTTTTTTAATTATCTGGAGAAATTAGAAACCAATGATGAGGGAGAAATTGTTTCCGCACTCACTTATATTTTAACAGGAGTGTATTTAGAAGACTGGAATGACAGTAATACTTTAGAATTTCAGGACAATTTGTATACAGTAAAATCTAAAATTGAAAAAATCAGGAAATGTGACAAAGATGCAGAAGGTAGCAGTCGTATTTTATTGACAGATCAGAATGGCAATGCCATCGAGAAGTATTATAATGCGGATATTTCAGATACAACAAGTCTTTACTTAAAGAATATGTTAGAAGAGGCTTTAGAAGACTTTGGAAATACGCTTGAAACGAATCAGAAGGTTGCAGTGCTTGTGCAGACTTTAGAAGGATTATTACAGTAAGAGAAGGGGAGATTGGTGATGGAAGAAATTTATCTTGATAATGCAGCGACAACGTTTCCAAAACCAGAATGTGTATATCAGGCAATGGATGAAATAGCACGAACTGGTGCTGTCAATGCGGGCAGGGGTTCTTATGTGCTTGCACGAAACGCATCTGGTCTGATCGAAGACACGAGAAAACAGATTAAAGAGCTTGCAGGAGCAGATGATGTAGCAGAGGTTGTATTTACAGCCTCTGCTACGTTTGCATGTAACCTGATTTTAGGAGGACTTGAGTGGAAACAGACGGATATAGTTTATGTTTCCCCGTTTGAACATAATGCCATGATGCGTGTACTGCATTATTATCAGAAACAATATGGATTTAAAATCATTGAGCTTGCGTTAGATCAAAACAAATTAGAAATGGATCTTCCACAGATTAAATTTCAGTTTACGAGAGAACATCCAACTGTTGTTATTTTGAGTCATGTCAGTAATGTAACTGGGTATATTCTGCCAATTGATGAGATAACAGAATATGCAAAGAAGTATGGAGCAGTTGTAGCAGTAGATGGTTCCCAGGCACTTGGACTTGTACCTGTAAAACTGAAGGACAATGGGATTGATTTTTATGTTTTTGCTGGACATAAAACATTATATGGACCATTTGGGGTCGGTGGATTTATCAGTAAAGGGAATATTACTCTAAAACCGTTTCTTGCGGGTGGAACAGGCAGTGATTCATTAAATCCTGATATGCCGGGGCAAATGCCGGGAATGTTAGAGCCGGGAAGCCAGAATATAGTTGCGATTGCGGGATTGCATGCAGCCTTGGCAGATGGGTGTGACAGAAAAACGGAATTAACAAGAGAAAGAGAGCTTGCAGAACATCTGAGCAGACATCTTGAAGAAATAGATGGAGTTTTCATATACTTTCCAAAGGATAAGGAAAAATGCACGGGAATTGTTTCTTTTTCTATAGATGGATACCGTGCAGATGAAGTAGGAATGTTACTTGACGAAGATTATCATATAGCAGTCCGAACCGGCTATCAATGCGCACCGTTGATCCATAAATATCTGAAAGATGAAAAATATGGTGGTGTAGTCCGTGTGGGAATCGGACGTTTTACAAAGAAGAGTGAGTTAGCTGCATTAATTAATGCGATAAAGGAAATTGCGGAAGGATGAAGAAATAATGGAAAATCAACGTTTGGATTTTGGAGAAATCGTCAGAAAAATTGCAGAAGATAAAATGCTGCTGCCGGATTTTCAGAGGGGGTTTGTCTGGACAGATGAAGAAACGCAAAGAAAGATAGTAGCATCTGTTTTAGCAAAAATGCCGATAGGAAGCATTTTGTTATTAAAATCAAAGCCGGATGAATATGCGGCAAAATCTATCGGACTGGGAGAAAAAAATACAGATTTAAATATAGCGGATGGTGAAGTGGAGTTTTTGCTGGATGGTCAGCAACGAATGACAGTACTTACAAATGTTTTCTCAAATGTAATTTATGATAAATGCAGTATGTTTTCGAAATTAATTTCCCAATCATTGAAGCGCAGATTTTTTCTGCGGATTCCAAAATGGGAAAAATGTAAGGAAGAACAGGATTTATTTGGTGTTTATGATTTGAATTTCCGCATTTCTGATTCCGTGGAGCCAGATTTTCTGACCGCAGATATTTTACAGTTTATTGAAGTTGTTGGTTTCTTACATCATGATGGAGAACCGTATAATCCGCAGCAGGAGTTATCAACGCATTTAGATGACTATTGTCTGACATATAAAAAAGGATATTTAGTTCCGTTGTATTTGCTGATAGCACCAGAGAATACAAAAAGAGCACAGATTATGCTGAGATATAATACGATTACAGCTGAAATTGCAGAAAAAATAGGAAATGAGATTAAACAGCATTTTATGAAGCTGACAGAAAAGCAACAGAAGGATGATTTTATCGAAGAGATTTTTAAAAATGATGAAAGTTGTGAAAAAATAAAAGAAGATTATACGATATTTTGCAGGAAGATTGATGAAAAACAGATGGTATGGAAGATGTGTCTGACAAATTATCTGGATTCCTGTGTGAAAAATGTAGCGCTGAATAAAATAGAAGTATCGGGAGAGCAGCGTGACAGAGCGATTGACATTTATGAAAACCTAAATCGTGGAGGTGTCAGCTTAAATACGTTTGACCTGGTCATGGCAAGAGTTGCAAAGGTAAGTAAAGAAAATTTTTATAAACGTATGTGCTTCTATATTCAGGAAGAAAAAAATTATGATAAACAGGTTTTACCAGATCAGGCAGTATCCATAATTGGAGATAAAATACAAAGCAAAAAGTATAATGCATCATGCAGTACAGGCTGCTATAACGAGGAGAAAAATGATATAGCAGGAAAGTATATAGATGTTTTTTTAGATGTACTATGTCTATATTGTAATAATCAGTTATTCGATCCTGAGGAATATAAACTGGATTATATCAAAAAGAAACGTATTTTGATGTTAGAGCCGGAAGAAATTGACAGTAATGCAAAAAAGGTCTGTGATGCCATAGACAGGGCAATGTTTTTCTTTCAGGGCAGATGTGGAATCCGGAATATACAGGAAATAAATTATTCGTTGATGATCGTTTTAGTTGCAGTTGTCTTTCTAAAGGATGAGTGGTTTAAGGATAAGACTGTTCACAATATTTTAGAAGCATGGTATTGGGCATCTATTTTTTCCGGTGAATATGATAAAGACCAGAATACAAAAATGATCGCACATCTTCAGACCATGATTAAGACAATGCAGGCATCTGACCAGAAGAAAAACATTGAATGGATCGTAAAGATCAAGGATTATGTAATGAATGCACAGAATTTTTCAGATGAGAAATTTTTGCTTATGGAAAAAGCGGATGAAGAACGTATTCCGAAAAAGGTGATGCGTATGTTTATGTGTCAGTATTTGTTATCGAAGACATATAAGGATATGTTTGAGGAAGATAAGGTTTTGAGTGCATATTCAGATGAGCCTGGAGGTTTTGAAGCACATCATATTATACCGCTTGGAAGAGTAAAAAAGGTGGGGGAGTCAACGTCAGCACTTCGTAATGCTGATAAAAATATCTGCAATTCACCTTTGAATTTTGTATATATCACAAAAAAGGCAAACAAGGAAATATCAGATGAATCGTTAAAAGATTATGTGCAAAAGATCAATGCGGAAGCAAAATCAAAATTACATATTACAGCATATACAAGGGCGGATATTCCGGAAAACCAGGTGAAAGATATTTTAAAAGAAAGATATGATTTTTTAAAGGGTGATATTAAAGACCGGATAGGAACATTATTAAATTAGATAAAATTTTGCAATTAGAACAGAAAATGCACAGGATAACGGGTATAGGGTGAAAAATACATTTTTACACGGGAATGGAGGTATTTATGAAAGAGATCAGTGAAAAGGTAATGCGGAATATGATTTTAGAGGTTCTTCATGTAGAACGGAAAAATCTGCGCAGCAAAGCAAAAACAGATCAGCGGATGGCGGAGGAACTTGCAAAGATCATAGTTGATTATGCCAGAATGTCCATGTAAGTAAGTGTGTATCAGGTGGAGAATAGTGTGAAAAATACATTTTTCACACGCAAGATTTGTGTTTCGCACAAACTTGTGATGCGCTTAAAAACAGCGCAAGAATGGAGAATAGTATGAAATTCCAAAGTATTACAATGAATAATTTTATGAGGTATAAAGGCAGAAATGTAATTGAGTTCAGCTGTGATGAAAAAAAGAATGTGACGGTCGTATTGGGGGATAATACGGTTGGAAAAACAACCATTGCACAGGCATTCCGATGGGGACTTTATGGAGCTGTTCTGGCAGAAAGGGGAAAGCAGCAGGAGGATTATCAACTGTTAAATAATGATATTCTAGCAATGATGGATGCAAACAGCAAGGCGGATGTTACTGTGGAATTGATCGCAGTTGATGATGAAAAAAGATATCAGATCAAACGTGAGATCATTTATACACGTGCATATCCACAACTGATCGCAAAAGAATTTTATAAGAAGGTATCGCTGCAAATTTCAGAGAAAGATAA
>OGXH01000091.1_pt1 | contig 46196 bp, 68 predicted proteins | sample 1576241 | NCBI WGS metagenome assembly OGXH01 (sample SAMEA3541529, study PRJEB24748) | human gut metagenome | biome: human gut; feature: human-associated habitat; material: faeces | place: China | collected 2012
ATACTACTATTTTCCCGAATGAATTTATGGTCGGTTTCGTGCATGAGGTAAAAAGTGATTGCGTCGTTATCCGGGAAATAGGCTCTAAAAAGTTGTGCAATTATTATAACGAAACTTTTTCGGTCATTAACAAGGAAAAACTGGGGTACGAAATTCTTGAAGGTGTGCAGTATAAAACGTATCAGAAAGTTTTGAAGGCATTTTCAAAATACACAAGCTATTCAACCAGATTTCGAAGTATAGAATTTTTTGGTAATACTTGCACGGTAACAAGCAGGATAATGTTCAAGAACGACAAAAACGGCGAAATTTCTTTCGAGTACAACCAGAAGACGAAAATTTCCGATATAGGTAAATTGTTGGAAAAAGCCGGGTTATAATACGAAAACGGGGAAAGTGAGGGTAGAAATGAAAAAAAATAATTACACTTCATTCTTCAAAACGAAACCAAAGAAAGTAGAGAGATACATTCGTTGTAGGAAATGTGGCGGAAGCATGGAATGGGTTGAATACTATCCGCCGGAAATCAAAAGCCATGAAAGTACTGGATATGATTCAGGAAGCTTATGTAAATGGACATATTGATTACCAGATGCCAGAGGACAGTGAGGTGATTATATGATTACGTTCTTATTAGGACTTACGCTTGGAATCATATTCGGAGTGGCTGGTCTTATATGCGTAGCAATCATGTACGACAAGCACCACCCAGACGAATAGAAAGGAGAACGGTATGCTGACAAGGAACAAAAAGCTGAAAGACTACGGTATTCCGGCAGAGGACATAGAAAAACTGAACACGATGCTGAAAGACTTCCCGGCAGAGTACGGATATCTGCTTTCCAGTGCTGCCTTGTCAGCTTGCCCTAAAAACACGGTGATAGCGGATATGGTAATTGAGAATATCCTACACCGGAAAAGTTACAGGAAAATCAGCAAAGAAAGATATATCCCGATGAACCCAAAAGACTTTTATGGATACAGGCGCAAGACCGTCGCTGTACTGTATGAGAGAATGCGGTTGTTGGGAGTGTGGGAGGATGAATAAATGCGGTTAATTGATGCAGACAAAATAATTGACTCTCTTGGAAATTCGGATATGGATTTTGCAATAGGCGCAGTTATTGACGAACAGCCGACAGTTTTTGATGTGGACAAGGTTATTGAGCAGTTAAAAGAATTAAAAATGAGATACTTCTTAACAATTGCAAATACAAGCGATGCAGATAAAGATTGTGCTTACGAAAATATTGCAAATACAATTGATAAAGCAATTGAAATCGTGAAAGGTGGAGGAATTAAATGGGCAGATTAATAGATGCAGATAAATTAAAACATGTGATACATTGTGCATATTCTGACGATTTAGAGATTCTTGAAAAAATTGACGAACAGCCAACGGCTTTTGACGTAAATGAAATTGTAGAGCAATTAGAGAATTATTTATTTGAAAAATATTGCATAGAAGGGGATACAACAATTGATGAAATTGTGAAAGGCGGTGGAGTTGAATGAGAGAAAACCTTTTCAAGGCAAAGTGGAAAGATAACGGCGAATGGATAGAAGGATATTACACGGAATGCAGGGGTGAAACATTTATCGGCATTGATGTATCCAGTATATTTGAGATTTTTTGCCCTCCTGTAATTAGATGGTTTAAAGTTAGCTCAGAAACCCTCTGCCGGTTCACAGGACTTTGCGACAAGAACGGGAAGAAGATTTGGAAAAATGACATTTTGATGTGCCATGGAAACCCAAAAGACCTTGTAAAAGTGCTATTTGGAGAATTTGGTGTAAGAAATATTGAAACCGGCTCCATAGTAGACAAAGTTGTCGGATGGCATTATGAGGTTGTTTCGACAGATGCAATCAGCAGATGCGAACCATTCTGCTGGCCAATGCCATTGACAGAATATTATATCGAAAGATGCGAAATGGAAGTAGTTGGAAACATTTTCGACAATCCAGAATTATTACAGGAGGAACACTGATGCAAAGAGAATTTATTTGCGGTGACTGCATGAATTTTCTCCCAGACTTTCCAGATAATTACTTCGATGTGGCAGTTGTAGACCCTCCATATGGAATAAAAGAGCATGGAGGAAAGAATCGAAGTAAATATGTAAAGCAGAAAAATGGAAGTTCTATATACGTTCCAGACGGAGGATATAAAAATTTCGGATGGGACAATTCGCCTCCTGAACTTGAATATTTTAAACAATTGTTCAGAGTTTCTAAAAATCAAATTATATGGGGAGCAAATTATTTTGATTATCCAATGGCTGGCGGGATGATTATATGGGATAAATGCAATGATGGTTCCGACCAGTCTGATGCAGAAATTGCGTTCAACAGCCTAACAAGAAGAGTAGATATATTCAGATACATGTGGAGAGGAATGTTTCAGGGGAAATCAATTGCTGAAGGAACTGTTCAACAAGGAAATAAGAAATTAAATGAAAAGAGAATTCATCCAACACAGAAGCCAGTAAATCTATACAGGTGGATTTGCCAGAAATATCTGCAGAAAGGAATGATGGTGCTTGATACGCATGTGGGGAGTGCAAGCTCACTGATTGCATATGAGGAATACGGTCTGGAATATGTCGGCTATGAAATCAATAAAGATTATTACGATTCAGCCCAAAAACGGTTGAACGAGTTCAGATCACAATTAACATTATTTGATTTAGAAATGGAGGAACACAAATGAGTAAATCAGTATTAGTGATAAATACGCCAAAATATTGTGCTTTATGCGTTTTACGCAGCGGAGTGCTTCACCCGTTCTGTAGAGTAAACAATAGAGATATTACAGATTTGAGTATTAGACCTGATTGGTGTCCGCTTATGGACTTGCCAGAGAAAGATAAAGAGGAAGAAAATGAGTAAATCAGTATTAGTGATTGATACACCAGAAAACTGTGGAAAATGTAAATTTATAAGTACTTTCTGGTGCAGAGCAATACATTGTAGGAGAGTTCCAAACAATGATGTAATCCCCGGTTGGTGCCCATTGAAACCATTGCCGGAGCGGAAAGAATATATTGCTCCCATTGACAATGTAGAATCACAAAAAGATATTATTGCTGTTGGCTGGAACGCTTGTATTGATGCAATTACGAAAGAGGTGAAGTAATCATGTGGTTTTTGTGTCAAGAGCCGTGCAAAACATTAGATCAGGCACGGAAAAGAGCAATGGAGATTGGACGAGAGAATTTTGATTCGATTCATAAAGAGCGTTGCGGTTTATTTTTCAAAAGAACAGTATACGTGGTCCTATGGTGGAGATGGATTGAAAAAGGAGAGGAGAAGTAGATGATTGATCTAGCGAATAAATGCGTATTAGTCATAACACATGAAGAGTATGAAAATATTCTGAAAGCAGCAAAGAAACAAGGATATAGATGGTACGGTGGAAAAGAAGCGTATCCATATCCCTTTGAAGAACAGCAGATCCCGGATATATTAAAGTTCTATAGCAATAAAGAGCTAACAAGAAATGCCAGCCTTACACTGGGATATGAATTAGTAGAAGCATCAGACGTAATTGAAGATGAGAAGAAGATCAAAGATGCTATAAACCTTGTCAGAGCATTTGCTAAAAACCCAGACAGAACAGCATTGACAGACTCATTTATTGAGTCCTTGAAGTTACTTGCAGATAATGTAGAAAGTCAGATGGAAGAGGTGAAGTAGATGATAAAAATTAGCAAAATTGCCTTTGAAGCATTAAGCGATACGGACGGAAATGTTTCAAGAAAACCAGTGGAATGGTGGAGAAGAAATAAGCTGGCATGTATTTGGTGTATATTGTGTATGCTGGCAGAGATTCCAATAGTAATATTAAGATTTGTACTTATGGCAATTTGTTTTATTCCACATAAAATTTATGAGCATTTAGAAGATATATCTTTTTAAGAGGTGAAGTAGATGGAGAGATTAACAAAATGGGAAGATGGTAGTATCACATATAACGAAAAACGAGAGCTTGAGTGTGGTGAATATTGCGATAGCTGCTCACAGGGCGCAGGAAATTGCAAAACAGTAGAAAATATGATTAAAAAGCTTGCCACTTATGAAGACTTAGAAGAACATGGCTTGCTTGTGAGATTGCCGGTTAAAATCGGTGATGATATTTATAAGATTCCGAGCAAAGCGAATTACGATTTAAATGTTCTGAATGGATATAAAGCAAATAACAGAGTGTATCATCAAAAAGTTTACAGCATTGTATTTTCACAAAGTGGTTGGTTCGTACAGTGCGATAAAGACAGTATTCATGCCCCGAACGTTATTTGCATTGACGTAGAATACGGGAAAACATGGTTCCTCACCCGCGAAGAAGCTGAGAAGAAGTTGGAGGAGATGAAGAATGAATAACAAACCTACACCAGACATAACGCCAAACCTTGCTATATCAGCATACCACGTACTACAGCAATATTGTAGCTCGATCAGTCCACATGACTGCATCAGATGTGCATTTTACGAACATTGCCCGGAATGTTTCATGGGGTGCCCGGGAGATCAGGGTGAGACGATCAAAAAATTACAAAGCAATGAATAAAATTAGAGAGTCGGTATTTACCGGCTCTTTTTTAACGCAAAATTCCTCAAACATGTACCACAACTTTTCCGCCAACCTATGATAGAATATACTCAGGAGTGTTATTATGGGGTTTTATAGCCAGTTGGAGGTGAATTCAATATGAATGTTCAAGAAATTAATTTAAAAGACATAAAGCCGTATGAAAAGAACCCGAGAAAAAATGATGATGCAGTTCCTTACGTCGCTGAAAGTATAAAGCAATTTGGCTTTAAAGTTCCGATTGTTATTGATAAAAACAACATAATTGTCGCTGGGCATACCCGATACAAAGCAGCAAAAAAAATTGGATTTAAAAGCGTACCATGTATTATTGCCGATGATTTGACAGACGAACAGATAAAAGCTTTTCGTTTAGCTGACAATAAAGTATCTGAAAAGGCAGAATGGGATTTAGATTTACTGGACAGCGAAATTGAAGGAATATTCGATATTGATATGACTGATTTTGGCTTTGAACTCGAATCAGAAGAATTAGAAGCTGAAGAAGATGAATACCAAGGAGCCGTTCCAGAGAACCCTTTTACTCAAAAAGGCGATATGTGGAAGCTGGGGGAGCATCTGCTTTTATGCGGAGATAGCACATGTATCACAGATATTGAGAAATTAATGCATGAAGAAAAGGCTGATATGTGCTTCACTGATCCGCCTTACGGATATGAATACCAAAGTAACTTAAGAAAAAAAAGCAAGAAGTTCGACGTCATTGAAAACGATGATAAAATATTAGACTTTTTTCCGAGTATACAGCTTGTATGCAATGGTTTTGTATTTATATGCACGACGTGGAAAGTTCTTGATAAATGGATACCGCTATTTAAAAAATATCATGATCTAACGAACATGATTATTTGGAACAAAGGCGGAGGCGGAATTGGTGACTTAAAACATACTTTCAGCACTGACTACGAAGTTATACTATGTGCAAATAATGGCAAGGAAATAACTGGAAAAAGAATCGGTTCCGTATGGACTATAAAAAAAGATTCTTCTTCTGAATACGTTCATCCTACGCAAAAGCCAATAAAGTTGTCAGAATTTGCAATAAGGAACACAACAGAGCGTGGAGATATTGTTCTTGATCTATTTGGAGGCTCAGGTTCCACATTAATTGCCTGCGAGCAAATGGACCGCAGATGCAGGATGATGGAATACGATCCAGCTTATTGCGACGTGATAGTGGACAGATGGGAAAAATTCACAGGAAATAAAGCAAAATTAATCAGAGAGGTAGAGGGAAATGAATAGTAAATGGCAAATGAAAAAAACTTAAGACCCGGTAGTATGCAAAGCAAGAGCGAAGCTAGAGCAAATGGGAAAAAAGGCGGAATCGCCTCCGGACAGGCTCGCCGCAGGAAAAAAACCCTCTCTGAACTTGCGAAAATGATAGCTGACAATCCAGCACCCGACAATACTCGAGCAAAGCTCGCAAAAATGGGAATATCCGACGAGGACGCAAACAACAACGCTGTTGTAGCAGCATCTATATACGCAAAAGCTATCAAAGGAAATATGCAGGCAGTGGACAAATGGGAACAGTTGGTAGCTGTTTCAAAATCAGACGAAAGCGAATATGAGCTTCCTGCCAGAGTGCTCGGCAAGGCATTCGTGGATATTAACCGACAGATTAAGCCCAACATTGAATATGTATTCGAGGGCGGTCGAGGTGGTCTGAAATCTTCATTCGTAGCTTTTAAGATTGTTGAGATTATCAAGAATAACCCTCAGATGCACGCCTGCATTACAAGACAGGTGGCTGGTACTCTGAAAGATTCTGTATATGCTAACATGAAATGGGCTATCAATGAACTGGGATTGATGGAAGAATTTGAATGCAAGGTGTCGCCACTTGAGATCAAGTATATTAAGACAGGGCAGACAATATACTTCCGTGGTCTGGACGATGAAACCAAACTGAAATCTATTAAGCCGGAATTTGGATATATCGGAATCCTCTGGAAAGAAGAAAAAGACCAGATGAAGGGAGATGCTCAGGAACGTTCTGTTAATCAGTCAGTACTTCGTGGTGGCGATGAATCTTATGATTTTTCATCATACAACCCACCAAAATCAAAATCAAACTGGGTAAACAGGATTAAGCTCACACCTAACCCGAAAAGAATTATTCATCATTCGAGTTATCTGGAAGCCCCGGCGGAGTGGCTCGGACAGAAGTTTATTGACGATGCAGCACATCTGAAAGAAATCAATCCAGAAGCCTATGAGCATGAATACCTGGGAGTCCCGAATGGTGACGGCGGAAACGTATTTGAATACCTAGAAATTAGAGATATTACAGATGAAGAAATCAGTCGCATGGATCGTGTTTTCGCTGGCGTAGATTATGGATGGTACCCGGATGCCTTCTGCTATCTCCGAACTTATTACGATTCTGCCAGAGAGAAAATATATCTGATTGACGAATTATATGTAAATAAATGGAGCAACTCCAAGGCCGCTGATTGGATCAAGAAAAAGGGCTATGACGATTATACGATGATATGTGATTCTGCGGAGCCTAAGTCCGTGAATGATTTCCGGGATGCCGGACTTCCTGCCAGAGGGGCAATTAAAGGGCCGGGAAGTATCGAGTATGGTTTTAAATTCTTGCAAACAAAGACACTTGTCATTGACCCGAAGCGGACACCGAACGCATACAAAGAAATTACAGAATATGAGTATGATCGAGACAAAGAGGGAAATGTAATAAGCGGTTATCCTGACGGAAACGATCACGCAATCTCGGCACTTAGGTATGCTTATGAGCCGTTATTTAACAGGAGGGGGTACAGTGCATAATGAGAAAAAAATGTTTTGTTACGAATCCAAATGATACTATAAAAAATAAAATAGTTTCAAATGGGCAAGAAATCATTATAAGAACGAGCGTTTCCAAGAGTGCAATATTCTTAAAATATAAAGAATTTCTTACTGGTGAGGAAGGAAAATGCGGAGGATATGAGTTAGGCTCAATGTTATCAACACTCGCACTTGTAAACATGGATGGAAAAATCCTAGAAGTTCCCGCTGACTGGATAGAATTTGAGGACGATTAAATGGGACTTATAACAACACTAAAAAGGTGGTTTAACATGATTTTCAAAAAACAAGCCGAAGAGGACTTTAATATCCAGGCGGCAGAATTTCCAGGAATGGAATCACTGATTAACCGGTGCGCGAACATTTACAGGGGAGTACCGGAATGGCTAGATGAAAAGAATAACATCAAGACGATTAATTTTGCTAAATCTGTGTGTTCAGAGACAGCTCGGCTCGCAACACTGGCGATAGGCATTCAGATAGATGGTTCCGCAAGAGCTACGTGGCTACAGGAGCAGATAGACAAAGTATATTTCCAGATTCGGCACTGGGTAGAATACGGATGTGCTTATGGAACAGTATTTATCAAGCCAAACGGTGAGAGCCTTGACGTATTCACTCCGGCAGACGTGATGATTGTGGATTACGACAATCAGGAGATCAAAGGGATTATATTCAAGGACTCTTATACGGTTGGACGGAAATACTACACAAGGCTTGAATATCATAGATTTGTTGAGACAACAGTAGACGGAGTGACAACCTATCCGTACTATGTTTCAAACAGAGCCTATGTGTCAAAATCTCCTCAGTCAATCGGTGACAGAATCGACCTTAAACAGACCAAATGGGCTGGCCTCATGGCAGATACACCGCCGATACTCAAGGCGAACGGTGAGAAGCTGGACGGACCGTTGTACGGAGTACTGCGGACACCGCAGGCTAACAATGTGGATATTAGTACGCCACTGGGACTTCCAATATTTGCAGAAGCTATCGAAGAGCTGAAAGATCTCGACATTGCATACAGCCGTAATGCCGGAGAAATTTTTGATTCCCAGAAGATAGTTCTGGCAGATGATAGACTGCTGATGCCAAGCGGTACACCTGTAGCAGCCATGTCGCCACAGGGTATGGAGAACAGACGAAAAGAAATGAACTTACCGCACTTTGTCAAGAATGTATTTGGTGAAGGACAGGATACGTTCTATCAAGAAATCAATCCGCAACTCAACACAGATACCCGTATAAGCGGCATAAATGCCCTTTTAAGCCAGTTAGGATATAAGATCGGATTTTCTAACGGATACTTTGTTTTTAACGAATCTAGCGGCATTCAGACAGCTACAGGAGTGGAAGCGGAACAGCAGAGGACAGTGCAGTTCATAAAAGACGTTCGAGACAAACTGGAATCCTGTCTGGATGAAGTTATTTACGCATTGAACGTTTATGCTGACCTGTACGGACTTGCACCGGTTGGGGCTTATGAAGTCAATTATGATTTCGGAGACATTCTGTATGTGCGTGAAAATGACCGTGCAAGATGGTGGCAGTATGTGACCACTGGCAAGGTTCCGGCATGGTTGTATTTTGTAAAATTCGAGGGAATGACTGAGGAAGAAGCTAAAGCAATGGTTGAAGAAGCTCAGCCAGACGAACCAACTTTATTCGGAGAGGAGTAAAAAGATGGCAGATACGTTCAAGGGAATAATCACAGCAGATGGAAAAAAAAGAACGTTTGCAAGAGAAGGAATTACGCCAGAATACGTATCAGATAAAACCCTATCCGTAGACGGTGGCTTTGCTGATGCGAAAGCAACTGGTGACGTAGTTAAGTCACTAAAGGAATATTTAGGTGATATTGATTATATTGTATTTAAAGATAAAATAAATAAATTGACATTTAATTCTGAGGGTTCATCAAGCAATATAACTTTAAATGGTAATACAATAACATCAATAAATGCTACGAAGGAACAATACAAAGCCTTTATAAATACATCTCTGTTTGAAAAAGGTAAAAAATATATTGTTGTAATGAAATTCCAAAATGATAGTAACACCAATATAACAGCATATGCCAATGCTTTTTCATATGCGTTTCAGAAATCAATAGGAAAAATACAAGGTCTTGGAGTTGGAAAGTCTGAAACATCAGTAATGCCATATACTGCGCAATCAGATATTAGAGGATTTTCTATATATTCAGTTACTGAGAATGCATCATATACGGTTGATATTTATATTTATGATGTAACAGACAAAGATATCTCAAATATTGATTTTTCTGTTGGTGGAACAAAAATTAAAATTTTAAAATCTGATTTAGAAAAACCTTATTTGGGTAAAATATTATGCACCTATGGAGATAGCATTACTGCTCAACAGACATGGCAAGATTATGTTCAGCGAGAACTGGGATTTTCTAAATATTATAATCATGGTGTTGGAGGGAGACGTTTGATGGCAATGGCTACAGATGAATGTCTTGCCGAAATCACGGAAGATTTTGATATCATACTTGTTATGGGGGGGACAAATGATTGGGCACAAGATAGAACAATAGGCACAGAAAATGATATTAACACAGATGACCAAACATTTACTGGAACATTCTATGGTGGACTAAATGCTCTGATGAAAAAATTAACAACAAAATACCCAACAAAAAGAATCGTTTTTATGACACAAACACCAACAAAAAATAGCAATGGTGAAAACTTCTTTTTGAAAAAAGGTAGTGCTGATGGGCTAAAAAATTCTAATGGTAACACAACTAGAGATTTTGCAAAAGCGACTTTAAATGCATGTGGGAATAATCATATTCCATGTATTGATTTAAATAGCTTGGTTGGTTGGAACGAAAACAATATTTCATCGTTTGTATTAAATGAAAATGATATGTTTTTTCATCCAACATCTATTGGTGGCAAAAGAATGGCAGAATGTATTTGTGGTTATCTTGAAACTATAAAATCTATCTAATCAACTAAAGAAGGCTTTAATTAACCATCAAAATGGACAAAACATGTACTACGACTTTTATCGAAAGAGGTGATATGCTATACTTAGTCCAGAATATTTACGGCAAATTACAGAGGGTAGTGAGCAAATCGCCGAAGAACTACATCAGTATATCATCTCTGAAATCGTGTCGAGAATGATGGCAAGAATCGGCAGAGGTGAGGACTATATTCTGACTAATGCCGATGCGTGGAGAATCAGAACGCTACAGGAATCTGGTGAACTGTTAGAGGACATTCTGGCGGAACTATCCAGGTATACCAAACGCGAACAGCAGGAGCTTATTGGAGCGTTTGAAGATGCCGGAATCACTGCTATCGATTATGATGATAAGATATACAAGGCGGCAGGATTAAGCCCTGTACCGCTCGAACAGTCGCCAGCTATGATAAGACTCATGGAGCGAAATATGCTTGCGACTATGGGAGAGTGGAAGAACTTCACAAGAACGACTGCAAGTGCCGCTCAAAGGCTCTATATTGAGCAATGTGACCTTGCATATAACCATGTAATGACTGGAGCAGTTGGGTATACGCAAGCCATTAAAGAGGCAGTTAATAACGTTGTATCAGATGGTGTTACTGTCACATATCCATCTGGCAGAAAAGACACGATCGAAACAGCAGTAGCACGTTCTGTCAGAACTGGTGTGGCTCAGGCTGCGGGAGATATATCCCTAAAACGCATGGAAGAAATGAACTGGGATTTAATTCTGGTCAGTGCCCACATGGGAGCCAGAACAGGTGACGGCGGTGAGAACCCGGGAAATCACGCATGGTGGCAAGGAAAGATATACTCTCGTTCTGGCAAGAGTAAGAAATTTCCACCGTTCTCATTGACTGGATATGGAACAGCAAGCGGACTGTCAGGAATCAACTGTCGGCATAGCTTTGGGGCAAGTGATGGAGAATTTAATCCCTATACAGAACTATCGGCACAAGATAAGGCTAACAAAGGCAAACAGTACGAAAAAGAACAGCGGCAACGTGCTTATGAGCGAAGAATCCGCAAAACAAAGCGTGAAGTCCTTGGAATGCAAGCGGCGGTTGATAACTGCAAGGACGAACAGGCAAAATTCGCATTACAGCAAGACCTTGACCGGAAGTCTTATCTTTTGCAGAAACAAAATGCTGCATACAAGGATTACTGCAAGCAGAATGACATGAGAGAACTGCAAGACCGGCTCATGATTGCTAAGTGGAATCGTCAGAACGCCGCAAAAGCCAGAGGAGCAGCAAAGAGATATAAAACAGCAAAGGGGATTGACTGATGGATAGATGGGAATATTTCAATCCGAATCCTGTTAAGGATAAGAGAACAGGAGATTGCGTTGTCCGAGCAATATGCAAAGCAACCGGTTTTGACTGGGAAACAGTATTCGCCGGATTAATGGTACAGGCATGTACTCTGTCAGATATGCCATCAGCTAATTACGTTTGGGGAGCGTACCTCTACAAACATGGGTACAGACGCAAACTGATTGAGCAATCAGAACGGTATATCTATACAGTCAATGATTTTTGCGCAGATCATCAGACAGGCACATACATTCTCTGCATAGATGGTCATGTGGTGACAGTACAAGATGGTAAATATTATGATACATGGGATTCCGGAAATGAAGTCCCGGTATATTACTGGGAAAAGGAGTAGCAAATGAGCATATCAGAATTTGTACAGATTTTCCTTTCTATCTGCGGAGGGGTGTCTATTGTCGGAGGGGCGGCAGCCGTAATCTTTAAATGGATTACCCCGGCATTCCGACTTAATAAGCGAGTAGAGACACTGGAAGAACATGATAGACGAGATTATGAAAGTCTTCGGAGAATCGCAGAACGAGATTCATTGATTTTGGAAGTGCTATCAACCATGTTGGATAGTCAGATTAGTGGGAACAATGTAGAAGAATTAAAAAAAACAAAACAGAAGCTTACAAATTATCTTGCGCAGAATCAACGTTAGCATTAATAAGGGGTATGCTCATGAAATTATATGTGTTCACAAAGAAAGATATAGACAGGTTCTTGATAGAGTGTAATTTCACACCGGACGAAGAAAGACTGTTCCGGTTGAGATGCCAGGAGCGCACTCTTGAATACTGCGCTGAACAGATGAACGTGAGTATATCCACAGCAAAACGATTAAGCCGGAGGGTAAATAATAAAATAATCAAAGTATGCTGATACTTTTCAGATACTTATATGGGTCTTAGACGAACTGTCTAAGGCTCTTTTTTTATTTTAGAATATAATCAGAAAGGCGGTGTATAAGATGGCATTATATAACAATCCTTATCAATATAGTTTTGGCGTTCCTGGACAAATGAATCAGTTCCAGCAACAGCCTGTCCAGATTCCAGCTCAACCAGTACAGCAACCACAGCAGAATAATAGCGGTATTCTGTGGGTATCCGGCGAAGTCGGCGCAAAATCCTATCTGGTAGCACCTGGGACAAGCGTTTTACTGATGGATTCAGAGAGTGAAAAGTTCTACATAAAATCCACAGATGTATCCGGTATGCCACAGCCACTGCGGACATTTGAATACCACGAGGTGGGCTCTCAGATGCCGCCTAAACAGCCTGTTCAGAACATGGATAGTAAATACGTCACCAGACAGGAATATAACGATTTAAAGGGCAAATACGAAGCTATCATAAACCGATTAAATTCATTTTCTGATCCTGTCAGCGCTAATACCATACAGGAATCAGCGGCCAAAGGAGGAAATGCAGATGAGTAATCCATTATTTAACGCACTTGGCGGTGGGATGCCACAGGAAAATGGGCCAATGCAGATGATACAGCAGTTTATGCAGTTTAAACAGAATTTTAAGGGAGACCCGAAAGCAGAAGTTGAGAAGATGTTACAGTCTGGGAAGATTTCCCAACAGCAACTTAATCAGGTTCAGCAGATGGCAGGGCAATTCCAACACATGCTAAAAGGAATGAAATAGTACATTACAATCTGGCCAGATTGATGTAAATATACAAAAAGGAGATTATAACTATGGATGGAAATTATAGTTTAGCAGATATTGCCGCTGCTACTGGAAACGGTAGAAATAATGACGGCATGTTTGGTGGAGATGGTAGCTGGTGGATTATTGTTTTATTCATTTTTGCTTTCTTCGGATGGGGAAACAACGGCTGGGGCAATAATGGAAACGGCGGAGGATATGTAGCTACAGCAGCTACTCAGGCAGATATTCAGAGAGGATTCGACAATTCCGCTGTGATTAGCAAACTTGACGGGATCAATAACGGTCTCTGTGACGGATTCTATTCAATGAACAATGGTATGCTTACCGGATTCAACGGAATCAACACAAACATCATGCAGACTGGTTTCGGCATTCAGCAGGCTATTAACGCTGACACTGTAGCAAATATGCAGAATACCAATGCACTCCAGGCACAGCTTGCGAACTGTTGCTGCGAAACCAGAGAAGCAATTCAGGGCGTAAACTACAATATGGCGCAGAACACCTGTGCATTGCAGAACACCATGAACAGCAATACAAGAGATATCATTGACAGCCAGAACGCTGGAACAAGAGCGATTCTTGACTATCTCTGCAATGAAAAGATTTCTAACCTTCAGGCTGAAAACAATGACCTCAGACGTGCCGCTTCTCAGGATCGCCAGTCTGCACTTCTCACAACTGCAATGGCTTCTCAGACACAGCAGCTCATTAATGCAATCAATCCAGCACCGATTCCGGCATATCAGGTTCCTAATCCGAACACATATTACGGATGCGGATGCAACACCGGATGTAATTGCTGATAACTTCATATTGAGAGTATCTTTCGATTGATTTCGAATGTCGGCTTATGCCGTATTACACATAGGGGCAGGCCAAAAACCTGCCCTTTTGTGATATGAAAGGAGTATTTTTATGGCAGAATTTACAAATGTAGCTGCTCAGACTGTAGCAGCAAATGGAAACGTAGTATTTTCAAATACAGCAGTTAAAGGTTCTAACTGCATTCAGCACAGAGAGGGAAGCGGAATTATTACGCTGAGAGGACTGACTAATCAGTGTAAAGCGAGATTCTTCGTGGATTTTTCTGGTAATATCGCAATTCCAACAGGCGGCACTGTCGGAGCTATTTCTCTGGCTATTGCAATCTCTGGCGAACCGGTTCTTTCTTCTCAGATGATTTCCACACCGGCAGCAGTAGACCAGTACAACAATGTGTCCTCTGGTATCTATATTGATGTACCTCGCGGATGTTGCGTTAATATCGCAGTAGAGAACACAAGCGATCAGGCTATTTCTGTTGCGAACGCAAACATTGTTGTAACCAGAGAAGCGTAGGAGGTGTGATTATGAGAGATATTAAAGACTTATGCGCAAGAATTGAGGATGAACTGTCCAAAATCGCTGATAATGGATTGACCACTGGAACTCTGGAAGTGACATACAAGCTGATTGATATGTACAAAGACATAAAGAACACGCAGTACTGGGATAAGAAAGTAGAGTACTACAACACTGTCCTTGATGAGATGCGTGGTGGCTACAATGACGATTACAGCGAACGTGGAAGAAAGCGCGACAGCATGGGGAGATATAGCTCAAATGACGGCAGAATGATGCCAGATTACGACAGAGGTAGTTCTTATGCCAGACGGGGTGAGCATTATGTCAGAGGGCATTACAGCCGTTCTGATGGACGAGATGCTTATGACGATTACATGACGCAGAAACAGAGCTATCGTTCCGGCAAATCTGAGGACTGTAAGAGAAAGATGCTTGCTGCTCTGGAAGAACATCTGGACGAACTCACTACAGAAATGAGTGATATGTCCAAGGACGCAGAGTGCCGGGAGGAACGTGATCTTGTTAAAAGATACGTGGAAAAACTCCGTGATATGCTCTAATTGGCTAAAACATGTACCACAACTTTTTGAAGGTTCTGTGATACAATATATTCGTAGGGAAGATTTGTAAGCAGAAATGCTTGACATAGACATTTTTATTGCTTTCCTCCTTTCTTTAAGCAGATGCGTGTCCTTAATAGAAACAGGTTCGGGGTGGAATCTGGAGGTTGAAAAGCGGATGCAATTTCCGACACGTATCATTGCCGCTAGTGCATGGCGGCATATCTCCTTGTGAGCATATAACTGAACAGTGGAATTCAACTCGTGCAGAGGTGCACGACCGTATAGGCGGTGTTGACGTAGCCCGAAACGTCTCGTGTTTAGGCATAGCACGTTAAATACCTTGCTAACCCGGGAATCCGGGTTATGTGGAATGTACGTTAATGGTAGACTGACAGGGTCGCGCCCTGGGTTCCGGTTCGATTCCGGGCGTTCCATTATAGGTTTATCCTTATCCTGTGGACTGGAATTTAATTCAAATAGTCCCGAAAAGGTGTCTTCTGGGAAAGCAGTAACGATTGGCGGTGTTACGGCGGACTGTAAATCCGTCCCCTCGTGGTAAACATTGTAGGTTCAATTCCTATCTTTCCCATTGTTTGGAGACTGAAAGTTTGGTGGTAGGAAAAGCACAGGGCAGTGTGCAGGAATGTATAACCGAGTTCCGAATGTATACTGTCTATCGGTGATATAGTGACTTCCTCTAGTAGTCAATAAGTGAACGTGCTGAAATGGTTCTTCCAAACATGTACATCGCAGGATGGAGAAGCAGAATCTCACAAGGTTCATACCCTTGAGAACGGCGGTTCGAATCCGTCTCCTGCAATTTCAAACATGATTAACTCAGTGCAGATAGATTTTCAGTCTAGCTGAGATACAGGGTTATGTAAGATAGAGTAGTTCGGGATACTGGACTATCCGCCATCTTTTTAGCAGAAGTGATTCTGTTAGAGGAGGAAGAAACTTCCAACGCACCTTGTAGTGTATCATCATAAAGAGACCAAAAGCAGAATCCTTGTGGTCGGCGTACAATAGACGCTTGCTGTGCAAGAATAATCCGTTGATGTGAGTGGTGTGAGAGACCACAGACTAAACGGAAATCTCGTTAAGCTGATTTGCCTTGAACCTGAGAAATTAGGGTATAACACAAGAGATTCGTTAAAGTAGCGGTATGGCAATTCATAGAAAAAAAATTTTCCTGCTATGAAAAACATTTTCTGAAAGAACCGTGAAATTTGTGGGTGACACTCCCATGTGTGCTTTGACCGCGGTAAGAAGCTCAGGGTCGCTCCCGAAAGCTCAGACTTATCGTCACAGTGGCTGAATATGGTTGCAAGTATGGTGAATAAGGAGAAATCCTAATCGTGGTTGAATATGGTGCATTGCTGTAGTGGTAGCAGAATAGGTTGCTAACCTATCCAACAGAAATGTTGCACACGTTCGAATCGTGTATGCACCGTTACCTTGCCAGTGGTCTAACTGGCTTAATCCACTTACCTGCGGCGGCAGGTCAATAAACACGACCAGGAGGATGTATATGCAGAAACTTATTGACACATTAAAATCATTTGGAATCGAGATCCCGGAAGATAAACAGGCAGATGTGAAGAAAGCACTCTCTGAGCATTATAAGAATGCAAAAGAAGTTGCGAAAACTCTGTCAAAAGTTGAGGGAGAACGTGATGACTGGAAAGAACGCGCTGAGACAGCAGAGGAAACCTTAAAAGGCTTTGACGGTATCGACCCGGCGAACATTCAGACAGAGCTTGCTGGATGGAAGAAAAAAGCGGAGGACGCAGAGAAAGAATTCAATGCGAAAATCTATGACCGCGATTTTTCAGATGCGCTTAAAACAGCACTTGATGATGTTAAGTTTTCCAGTGAAGCTGCAAAGAAATCAGTTATGGCAGACATCAAGGAAGCAGGATTGAAGCTGAAAGACGGTAAAATCCTTGGGCTGAATGATCTAATTGAACAGATGAAGCAGTCTGACGCGTCTGCTTTTGTGGATGAATCTCAGCAACAGGCTCAGCAGAACCAGGCAAGATTTACCACTCACGTTGGGCAGCAGCAGACACCGGGAACCATGACAAAGAAAGATATCGAAGCAATCAAAGACCCATCCGAAAGGCAGGCTGCAATTGCTCAGAATATCCAGTTATTCCAGTGATTTTTTTACACCGACTATACGCCAGAGTATAGCCGCTAACCCAATACCTTAATAATTATGGGTAGAAAGGATTTTTTATATGGCAGCAAAAGCTAATCTTATTATGACAAATGATATTCATGTCACAGCACGTGAGATTGACTTTGTTACCAGATTCGAAAGAAACTGGCAGCACTTACGTGATATTCTGGGTATCATGAGACCTATCAAAAAGCAGCCGGGTGCTGTACTCAAGTCCAAATACGCAGAGGGTATTTTACAGAGCGGAAAAGTTGGTGAGGGTGAGGAAATCCCTTACAGCAAATTCGTTGTAAAAGAAAAGGACTATGCGGAAATGACCATTGAGAAGTACGCAAAGGCTGTATCTATCGAAGCAATCAAGGATCACGGTTACGAGAACGCCGTTCAGATGACTGATGATGAATTCCTTTTCCAGCTTCAGACTGATGTTACCGGCAGATTCTATGATTATCTGAAAACCGGTACACTTACTTCCACAGAAACAACATTCCAGATGGCTTTGGCAATGGCCAAAGGCCGTGTAGAAAACAAATTCAAACAGATGCACAGAAATGTGACTGGTGTTGTTGGATTCGTGAACATTCTGGACGTATATGAATATCTCGGAGCGGCTGAGATTACTATTCAGAACCAGTTCGGCTTCCAGTACATGAAGGATTTCATGGGATTCAAAACTATCTTTCTGTTATCTGACAGCGAGATTCCAAGAGGGCAGGTTATTGCAACTCCTGTTGAGAACATCGTACTTTACTATGTTGACCCGAATGAATCTGACTTTGCAAGAGCTGGTCTGGTGTATACCGTATCTGGCGAGACAAACCTGATCGGATTCCATACACAGGGTAACTACCACACAGCAGTGTCCGAAGCGTTCGCAGTTATGGGACTTACTCTTTTTGCGGAGTACATTGATGCAATCGCAGTAATTACCATTGATGAAACACCGACCCTCGGTACCCTGACAGTAACATCTGCAGCTGGAACAGCAACTGGTGATACGAAAATCACTGTAAATCCGGCTAAGGAAAATGCTAACAACGTATATAAATACAAAGTTGCAACAGACGCAGTAACTGTTGGATATGGACAGAACCTCAGAAACTGGACTTCTTGGGACGGAAAAGCTGACGTTAAGGCAACAACCGGACAGAAGATCACAGTGGTTGAATGTGATGGAACATACAAAGCACTGAATGCCGGAAGCGCAAGCGTAACAGCAAAATGATGATCGATTAGGAGGTAACTGGCATGGCGTATGCAGATTATAAATTCTATACAGAATCATTCGGCAATGTCGTGCCAGAAGCCGACTTTCCACGACTGGCAGAAAGAGCCAGTGATTTCGTGGACACAATGACATTTGACAGACTGGTGGACGGACTGCCGACAAATGAACGCTCACAGAAACGCATCAAAAAGGCGGTCTGTTCATTGGCTGAATTAATGTATCAGATTGAGCTTGCTGAAAAGAATGCTGCCAATGCCGCCGCTAGTGGAGCATCAACCACAATCGGGTCCGGTGGTAGCGCTACAGGCGTTGTAACATCTGTATCATCTGGCAGTGAATCCATCTCTTATGCCACACCTCAGCAGATTGGATCGAGTGCAAAGGAATGGAGTGCGGTGTATGCCGCCGCCGGAGATGTGCAGAAAACGAACGACTTACTTCTTAAGACGGCTTTACCGCTTCTGATGGGAGTAAGGACGGATGATGGAATACCAGTATTATATGCGGGGGTGTGAGTATGAAATGCAGACAATGCGGGAAAGAACTTAAACCACATTGGAGTACAGATATTTGTCTTGAGTGCTCAAGAGAAAATATGAAAAAGATATTTAGAGAAAACCCCGAAGTGAAACAGGCATTCCATGAAACTATTGAAGAACTTAAAAAGCCTGAAAATATTGAGAAAATGGCTAAAAATACAGCTAATTTTATGAATGCTGTTCAGGCGTTAAGGGGTGATAAATGATGGACATTTCAACACTTGGCTCATGTATAGCAATCGTTATGATCTGCTACATCGTAGGAATGGGCTGTAAAGCATCAAAAAGAATCTCTGATGAATGGATTCCAGTAATCATGGCGGTTATTGGCGGAATTCTTGGAGCGGTCGGGATGGGAGTTATTCCGGATTTTCCGGCAACGGATTATATCACGGCGGTTGCAGTCGGTATGTTTAATGGATTGTCAGCCACTGGCGTGAATCAGGTTATTAAGCAGACAGTGCAGAAAGAATAATTAAGGAGAGGGTATCATGTACGAAAAAACAGTGACGATTTTCAACTATTACGAAAGTGCCACAACAAGAGATGCGTACTGGTATCCTCATGTTTTATCCGGCGTTGACCTCATTACGGACAAGGGAGCAATCCTCAAGAAGTACGGACCAGACGCAACAGACAACGCACAGTTACACGTGCGTTATACTGTCCAGAATGGCGATATAACCATTGCTGACAAGAATGGTAAGATTCTCCCATATGTACCGCCTAAAGAGTGGAAAAGGCAGATTAACAACGCTCTGGAGGATACGATTACATTCTCAGATGAATCGTTCTTCTGGGAGGGTGAGTGGACTGGTGGAACAGTAACCGAAAGTGATTACCGAAATGGATTCTATCAGTACATGAACGAGAACAAGGATAACGTGTTCAAGATTACCAGTGTGGGCGGTCCGTATACGCTAATTCCGCATTTTGAGATTCTGGGTAAGTAATATGAGTAAGATTCATCATTTTAAAGGATTCTCTGTAGTTGACGGAGATATGAAAATCAAGCTGAATATGGACAGATTTTCCAGACAGTATCAAGAAGCTCAGTATCTCCTTGATGGGATGGTAATGGACAGCATGGTTCCGTTTATGCCGATGATTTCAGGAGACTTTATCAATAAGACAAGGGCAAGAAGCTCCTCTATGCAAGGCACAGGCTTTGTTTGTGCGGCGGCAGAGCCTTATGGCAGATTCCTCTATATGGGAAAAACGATGGTGGACGAGCTGACCGGAAGTCCTTACGCTCGGCAGTATGCGAAGAAAGTCCTTGTCAGTCAGTTCTCTGGTCAGACAGCCGCAAAGGAAAATCTTGAATACACCAAACAGGCTCACCCACGGGCACAGGCAAAGTGGTTTGACGCCGCTAAACGGCAATACGGCAGTACATGGATTCGCAAAGTAAAAGCACAGGCAGGAGGTGGCAGACATGGCAGATAAACCTATCGGAAAAGATGCAACTGGATATGAGATTCTGACAGATGCCATGAAAGCACTTCTGAACCAGTATCCGGGACTGCACGATAATGAAACAATCAAATTTGAGGAACTCGGCAAGGAATCAGGAATCGCATTCTCGGCAGACAACGGGGCGTTGGTCTATTCAGAAAAAGAAGATGTTTGCGGAATAATGCACCAAATTTGTCAGTACCCATTTTATGTAGTGTACCGAACAGCATCCGACAAGGAACGGCAGAAGTTATCTGTTCAGAAGTTCCTGGATAATCTTGGTAAATGGATATGTCGAGAACCAGTTATCATAAATGGCTCTGAGACACGCTTAAATGCTTTTCCAGAGCTTTCTCAAGGAAGAGTGATAAAACGTATAACCCGTGATAATTCCTATGGTTTAGAGCCGCAGGAGAGTGGTGTACAGGACTGGTTATTGCCATTATCGGTACGCTACGAAAACACTTATGAAGTAATATAACGAGTAACAACCGGCTATCAGTTGGAGATAGTCGCTAACCTACACAGCCTTTTAAAAGTTATAGGCAGAAAGGACATTTCTATGGCAGTTACAGGCAAGATTGACCGTAAATATATGGCTCATTACATTGACGCAGGTTCCCTCTGCGGAGGGCTGACGCCGAAATATGAGCGTCTTGGAAAGGATCTGGAAGAGTACAACATCGAACTCAACCCGGATACCGAAACATCTAAAAACATTCTTGGAGAATCCACATTTAAGCATAATGGCTATGAGGTATCTTCTGATGCTGATCCGTTCTATGCGGATACCACATCTGACTTGTTCGGAGCATTACAGAAGATTGTAGACGGACGCCTCAAAGACGATAGCCTCAAGACAAAAGCAGTTGAAGTTCATCTCTGGACAGAAGCCACAGCAGGCAAGTATGAAGCATACCAGCAGGATTGCTACGTTGTGCCGACATCCTACGGTGGAGACACATCTGGCTATCAGATTCCATTTACTGTCAACTATGTTGGCGAACGTGTAAAAGGAAAATTTGATATCAGTTCCGGTACATTCACAGCTGACAGTGAATAAGCACATACACAAGGAGGATATGCTAAATGGCAAAAGTAATTAATACCAAAATTGATGATGGAATTTTTACATTCACGTTTACCAACAACGAAGACGAAGTTTTTTCTTCTTTCAAGCTTAACCCGACTGATATCAATGTAGCAGCACGTGCGGAGGAACTGGGAGAGTACTTTGACCAGCTTAAAAATTCTATTCAAAAAGTCACATCTGGTAAGGAAGTGGCAGAACTGAACAAACAGATCGAAGACAAAATCAACTATCTGCTCGGATATGAAGCATCAAAAGACCTGTTCAAGGAGCCGATCACAGCGACTACTGTATTCGGCAATGGTCAGGTATTCGCCTACATCGTACTTGACAAGATCGCAGAAGCAATCGCACCGGAAATCGAAAAGAGAAAAAAGAAAATGCAGACGGCAGTCAATAAGTACGTGGAGAAATATACAAAATGACCGCCTATGAGCTACCCACCTCACTGAACATAAGTGGGGTGGATTTTTCTATCAGAACGGATTTTCGAAAAATAATAGGCATATTAATCGCTCTTGGAAATCCGGATTTTAGCAATGAAGCGAAAGCAATAATTGCTGTTCAGATAATGTACGAAAAATGGTGGGAGATACCAGAAGAAAATTTAAGCGAAGCTCTTCAAAAAGCTTATGAGTTCATCGACTGCGGGCAGTCTGACGATAATCCAAACCGCCCAAAGCCCCGTTTGATGGATTGGGAACAGGATGGAGACATGATTGTCCCGGCGGTAAACAAGGTTGCCGGTAAAGAAATCAGAGCAGTGCCTTATATGCACTGGTGGACGTTTTTTGGATATTTTATGGAATCTGGCGAATGTCTTTTTAATACCGTAGTTGGAATTCGTTCAAAAAAGGCAAAGGGCGAAAAGCTCGATAAATGGGAAAAGAAATTCTATCAGGAAAATAAGAACATTATTGATATAAAAACACGTCTCAGCGAAGAGGAGCAAGCGTACAAGGATGCGCTGAATGAGATGTTAAACCTCAAATAGTTAGGAGGTGGACACATGGCTGCTGATGGCTCAGTCATTATTGATACCAGATTAGACACAACCGGTGTCCAAAAAGGTGTATCAGCGATTAAACAGTCATTCGACGGGCTTGGAAGCACAGTAAAAAAAATAGGACTACTTATCGGCGGAGTATTTGCTGTCGGTAAACTAGTACAGTTTGGAAAAGAATGCGTTGCCCTTGGCTCAGATCTCGCAGAAGTGCAGAACGTGGTCAATGTTACATTTACAACCATGTCTGACAAAGTAAATGAATTCGCAAAGAACGCCATGACTTCTGCCGGATTATCTGAAACTATGGCAAAAAGGTATGTCGGCACGTTCGGAGCAATGTCTAAGTCGTTCGGATTTTCAGAATCACAGGCTTACGACATGTCAACGGCCCTGACACAGCTGACTGGTGATGTGGCATCATTCTACAACATCAGTCAGGACTTGGCTTATATCAAACTGAAACCAGTGTTTACGGGTGAAACGGAAACATTAAAAGACTTGGGTTAACAATTAGCTCCCTTACACAGCAATGTGTATTGAATAACATGGTGAACGAAGAAATCTTCGGTGTGTTGCTTTATGAGCAATGCTAACGGTAAAAGCCTAAAATTATTTAAAAAACTTGTGGTTATGACACCTGTATGATATAATATTTATAGGAGGTGATTTCCATGAGTGAAGAAATTTGGAAAGATATTAAAGGCTATGAGGGTCTGTATCAAGTAAGTAATCTGGGAAGAATAAAAAGCCTTGAGCGTAGATGCAAGGCAAGATGGTATACAAGAAAAGTACCAGAGAAAATTCATTCTCCTGCGCTTGATACTTACGGCTATCCAATAGTCTCTTTGCACAAAGACGGCAAAAAGAAAACAATTACAATTCATAAATTGGTTGCAAATGCTTTTCTTGAAAAGCCGGACGGTTGCAATTCCATTAATCACATTGACGAAAACAAACAGAATAATTGCGTTGAAAATCTTGAATGGTGTACTGTTCAGGAAAACAATGCTTACGGAACGAGAGTAGAACGGCTAAGAAAAACTCAGCAAAGAGCTATTCTACAATGTGATTTAGATGGAAATGTAATTAGAGAATGGGAGGGGATGAACTTCCTTTGCAGAGAAACAGGATATGATCAAGGTTTAATATCTAAAGTATGCAATAATGTTTACAGACATCGTACTGCATATGGATTCAAATGGAAATTTAAATAATTATGGTAATACCGTGCTAAGCATCGAAGAGTCTCAATAAGAGGCTCTTTTTTGATGAAAGTGTAACGACTATTCCGTAAGGAAGTAGGTTTAGGGTGAAATTCCCTATTCCGAAGTGCCATGCATCCTATTTGGATGAAGAGATAGTCTACTCCCCTAATAAATATCGGGAAACCGAGGGTATAAAGGGTCGTTATGACACAAAGTGCACTTGACCAATATGCACTTGCAAATGGCTACGGCAAGACCACATCTGCAATGACTGAACAGGAGAAAGTTGCTCTCCGCTTTGCTTTTGTGCAGGAACAGTTATCAGCCGCATCTGGCGACTTCATCCGTACTTCAGACAGTTGGGCGAACCAGGTGCGAGTGATGCAGTTGCAGTTGCAGTCCCTCAAGGCAACAGTCGGACAAGGGCTGATTAATATTTTCACGCCTGTTCTGAAAGTGATCAATATTCTTCTCGGCAAACTGGCGACTCTGGCAAACGCATTTAAGTCATTCACGGAGCTTATTACTGGCAAGAAATCTTCCGGTCAAACGAGCGGAAGTGGAGCGGGTCTTGCCGGAACAGACGCGATCGCAGATACAGCGGACCAGTATGGACAGGCGGCAGATAATGCAAAGAAACTGGCTGATGCCACGAACGACAATGCAAAAGCAACAAAAAAAGCGAATAAAGTAACAAAAAACTATCTTTCGTCACTTGATGAAGTTCACAAAGTCACATCTACTGGCAGCAATTCATCTTCCACACCATCTTCATCTGGTGGAAGTGGTGGAGCAGGTAACAGCGGTCTTCCGAGTTCAGTTGGTAATGTGGACTATGGAAATCTCGCAGAAGGTGAAACCGCGCTTGATAAAATTAGCGATTCCGCAAAAAAACTTGCTGATCTTCTCAAAAAACTCTGGAAGCCATTCCAGGACGCATGGAAAAAAGAGGGTAAGAATACCATTGACGCGGCAAACATTGCCTTGTCGGGAATTGGAAAGCTCGCCAAGAGTGTAGGTAAAAGCCTTGTAGAGGTCTGGACAAATGGCACAGGCACAACAATGCTCACGACCATGCTTAAGATTGCCCAGAACGTGCTTAAGACCGTTGGGAACATTGCTTCCGGTTTCGCTGACGCGTGGAGCAAAAACAACGTCGGAACGCAGATTATACAGAATATCGCAGATGCTCTTGTGGTGGTCATGCAGTTTGTTGAGAAGATTGCAGAGGATACAGCGACATGGGCGGCGAACTTGGACTTCTATCCGTTGTTGGAATCTATTAGTAATCTAACAAGCACATTTGCGCCAATTCTGGAATCGATTGGAAATGTTCTTGAATGGATTTACAACAATATCGTTCTTCCGATGCTTAAATGGGTGATTGAAGTAGGACTTCCGACAGTGATCAATCTGGTATCGGATTTGGCTGGATTCTTTGCGGATCATCAAACAATTATTGAAGCATTCGGCGCAGCTCTAATCGGAGCGTTCGCGGCGGCGAAAATTGCAGGGCTAGCGTCAAGAATAGCAGGAAGTATAACGACAGTAGCGAGTTTTATAAAAGGCCTTATTGCACTTATGACTGGTTCTAGCGGCATTATGGGAGGAATTAAAGCTATTGCAACGGCTATCGGACCGGGCGGAATTTTTATAGCAGCAATAACGGCTTGCATTGCAATTGGCGTATTACTGTACAAAAACTGGGACAAGATTAAAGAAGTTGCAGGGGAAGTATGGGATTGGATTAAAAATAAAACATCAACATTTGTCAACGCTATAAGCTCTAGTCTTAAGAATCTCGCATCTAAAATTGTGACGATTTGGGATAATGTCAAATCCAGCGCATATCAAAAATGGACTGCAATTTGGTCAACAGTAGGAAATCTTGTTGAGAGAATTAAAAACGGTATAGTGGAAAAATTTACATCAGCCAAAAATAAGGTTGTCGATATATTTGGCGGAATTAAAGATACCATTCGAAAAATATTGAACAAGGTCATTGGCATTGTAAATAGCGCAATTGGAACTGTCAACAGTGCGATTGGTGGAATTGAATCTGCATTTTCTTTTGGCCCGTGGGAAGTGCCTACACCGTTCGGAAAGAAAACAATCGGATTTAGTGCAACATTTCCGCGAGTTCCAACTATTCCATATCTTGCAAAAGGTGCAGTTATTCCACCAAGAAGCGAATTTCTGGCTGTCCTTGGAGACCAGAAACAGGGTAATAACATTGAAACACCAGAAGCACTGCTCAGAAAAATTGTTCGTGAGGAAACTGGTGGACATCAGAGTAACGGAAATTATCGTTTTACCGCTCAGATCAATCGCAGAACAGTATTTGATGAAATTATCGAAGAAGCAAAGTTAAGACAAAATACAAGCGGCAGAAACCCGTTTGAACTGGCATAGGAGGTGAGCGCATGGCGTCTATATTATTGAGCAAATCTATAACGGATAGATATAAAATAAATGGCAAGCGCATGCCTCAGCCAGATAAGGATATGGCGTGTAATTTTGAAACAACTTACTCTGAAGGAAGCAACCGCACACAATTCGGAAAAGCCATATTGGTTCCATTGTTTACAGTTATTCAGTATAGCTATGAGGCTAGCAATATACCGGTAGATGAAGCAAAAGAACTCATAAACGCAATAATACATGGGAAACCTTTTGATTTATATCATTATTCCATCAGACACCATGATTGGCGTACAGAATCATTTTATGTTGGCAAAGGTTCTTTCAATCTGGCTTCCGCTGCGCCTGGTGAGGAGTATTATTCGAAAATAACTTGCAACATGACGGGGGTGAATCCACTTGATTAATGTATCAGACGCATTTAAGCAAAAGTTACAGGACGGAACGAAAGTCTGGCAGGAAGTGAAAATCACCTTTCCTGGCGGAACTGTAAAAACCGTAAAAGATGAAATTATGGGTGAAAACTGCACTTTTTCTGATTGTGCAGAAAGTAGCAGCTTTCCGATTGGCTGCGTTGTTTGTAAATCCATGACATTGGAGTTGGACAACACTTCTGATCAGTGGAAAAACTATAATTTCTACATGGCAAAAGTTCATGCGTATCTTAAAATGCAGACCTCTGTAGCAAGTCCGGCTGCAACAGATGAATTGCTGGATGAAAACTATGAGCCAATTCTTGACCAGAGTGGCGGTGCGATTCTGGCAACAAAAGCAGCGACAGAAGACAGAGTCGAAACCATTGATAAAGGTATTTATACAATTACGACACCAGAACAATATGGCGAAATCCTTAGCTTTACCGCTTTGGACGATATGTATAAAACGAACGCAACTTATATATCTCATCTGGTTCTGCCACAGTCAATAGAGACTCTTGTTAGAGATGCGTGTGAGACTCTTGGTATTCCGTCAGAAGTCTCCATGGCTCATGGAAATCTGATCGTGTCAGAGATTCCGGAAAACATGACGTTTCGTCAGTTGTTCGGATGGGCAGCAATGCTTGAGACTGCGAACGCTCGCCTGGACAGCAGAGGATACTTGCGATTTATCAGATGGGATTTTTCCAATACACAAGAAGATTACAACGCAGTAGTGGACGCTGATGGAAATGTAACATTTAAAGGCGGCGCAAGTATTGACTCAGAAAGTTTTATCAGTCCGACAGGGAACTGGACAATTGATAGTGATGGATTCTTGACACTGATCGAATCAGCAGCTGACACATCCGAAAAGCTCAAAGACTTTTTTACAAGTCCAACCGTTTCTAGTGATGATATTGTGATTACTGGAATCAAGCTAAAAAATAGAGAAAATGAAGCCATGTACGGAAGCACAGGATATGTTCTTGAATTGGAGAACGACCTTGTTGCGGATTCGGACTTGGACACGGTAGCTGCTCAAATCGGTGATTCCATAATTGGAGCTAAATTCCGTAACATGTCGGGAGAACTTGCGTATAATCCGCTCATTGAGTTTGGAGATATGGCATATACTTACGACCGCAGATGGAATAGATATATAACTCCACTGACGGACGTTTCTTGTTCCGTTAATGGAAAGACTACTGTAAAAACTCAAGCCGACGACCCTATCAGAGGGCAGAGCAAATTCCAGTCAGAATCCACTAAGGCAATCGTAGAAGCAAGGCGGCTTGTAAAAAAAGAAAAAACGGCCAGAGAAAAAGCAGTAGAGAAATTAGAAGAAACCTTAAAAAATTCTTCTGGATTATATGAAACATCAGTCGCACAGGAAGATGGCAGTACTATTACATATCTGCATGACAAGCCTACACTTGCAGAATCAAAAAATGTAATTAAATTCACAGCAGAAGCCATTGGCGTATCCAATGATGGTGGCAAAACATATCCTTACGGTTTCTTTCTGACAGGCGATTTGATAGCAAAAATTCTGTACGCACATGGTATCAATGCTGATTATATTGACACAGGCGCACTGACTGTCAGAGATAGCGATGGAAACATAATCTTCCAAGTTGATATGGATACCAAAAAAGTAATCATCAGCGGAGATCATGTACAGATTGGTGGAAAGACGGCTACAAAAGCTATATCTGATAGCTTGGCAGAGAGCAAAGCATATTCGGATGGTAAACTTGCGGATTATGCAAATACTGTAACCTATTCGCTTTCCGGCTTACAAGCACAGATAGATGGACAGATTGAGTCCTTCTTTTATGATTACGAACCGTCTTTGCAGAACAAACCGGCTTCTGAATGGACAAGCACAGAAGAACGCAAAAAGCACGAAGGTGATCTTTTTTACTGGAAGAGCACTGGCTACGCGTATCGGTTTATGCAGGACGGTGCAACATGGAAATGGCAGATGATTCAAGACAACGACATTTCCAAAGCACTTGCACAAGCTGAGAAAGCGCAAGATACCGCAGACGGCAAGAGAAGGACGTTTGTTATACAGCCTTCACCGCCGTATGATATCGGAGATTTATGGTCTCAAGACGGTGGAGATATCCTCACTTGTGTTGTAGCAAGAGCAAAAGGAAGTGTGTATGCGTCATCTGACTGGAAGAAACTGAATAAATATACCGATGATACCACAGCAAACAAAGCTCTTGAAGCAGCAGCTCTTGCTAAAAACATGACTTTGCAGCTATCAAACGAAATGCAGACGATTACGGCTGATGCAGATGGCAATATCGCAGTATTTCCACAGGTATCTACCAAAGCTACTGTAATGTATGGCTCATCGGATATTACAGACGATTGTAGTTATACAATCACAAAATCCGACAGTATCACAGGCTCTTGGAGTGATGCAACACATATCTACAATGTTACTGGGCTATCGGCAGACAATGGATGGATAGACATCAGAGCAACATATCTCAGTAATCTGGCAGTAACAAAAAGATTCACGATTTCTAAGCAGAAAAAGGGCGAAGATGGAAAAGATGGTGAACCTGGTAGAACATACATGGTTGAGCCATCATGTAACGTCTTGAAACGTGGCTCTGACAAGACAATTAGTCCAAACTTTATAACATTTAAAGCGTATTATCGTGACGGAAAGTCAGCTACTAGAGTGCCTTATAAAGGCAGATTCGTTGTTGAAGAGACTGCTGACGGAAACACTTGGAATACCATTTATACTAGTTCAACCGATGAGGATACCGTGACACACTATTTGTATTCTATTTTGACAAATGGATCTGGTCAGACAGTAGCAAGTTCTACTGGTTCAACTGTCGGTATTCCAAGAGATGTGACAAATGTTAGATGTAAATTATATGCATCCGGTGGTACTACGACATTGATGGATATGCAGAGCGTGGCGGTCGTTATTGATATAGACAATTTGACGCAGGAGCAAATAGTTAGCATTCTGACTAATGACGGGGCTTGGAAGGGATTATATTATAGCAATGGGCGTCTCTACGTCAGCCTTGATGCTCTTCTTGGTGGAACAGTTACCTTGGGCGGCAAAAAGAATGGGAACGGTTATCTGAAAATTAAAGATGCCAGCAATGCTGTTAAAGGATTAATTGATCGCTCTGGATATACTGTATTTACAAGCTACGAAGAAAATTCAAAATACATGAAATATACAGGTGTACAGTTTTCAAGCGATGGAATATTCCCTGTTGATATCAAGAAGTTCTTTGACGATGAAGTAGATATTGAAATTGAAAATAGTGAAAATTGGGGAATCAGTTGGAAGGATAACAGTCTAAACGTATATGCCACAGAGGTATCGGCTGATACCGGTACATTTGGAGATTTAACTGTTACTAATTCTGCATCTTTTGTAAAATCGCCAAAGATAGAAAACATGGAGTATACGACATCATCAAATACTATTTGTTGGGATGGACGTACAGGATACAAACAGCTGATGCTGAAATCTTCATCCTCGAAACGCTATAAAGATATTGGAAACAATATTTCAGAGCAAGAAATTGAAGAATGGTACAATATCGAACCAACGTGGGCGAAACACAAAAAGGGATATCTAGTTAAAGGGGACGAGAATGAAGGAAGATATATCCCGATGTTTATTGCTGAGAATGTAGAAGCATTCTTTCCAGAAGCTACTCGGCATCAAAACGGACTTGTTGAGGACTGGAACGAGCGTATCATGATTCCAGCAATGTTTGCAATGCTAAAAAGCCAGAAAGAACAGCTTGACCGACAGGAGAAACTAATTAATCAGCTCTATAAAAAGCTCAATATAGAAAAGGAGATTTAACATGGCAAAATTTAACGAATACCCAGCAAAGACAATACCAAAAGACGCAGATAAATTCATGCTTTACAGTGCAGAGGACTCAGCAAACAAATTGATTGACTACGACAAACTTGCTGACGCAGTACTCGATAAATTGACATCAAAGACCTTTGGCCTCGATGCTGGAACGATGACTTTACCGGCTGCTTTAAATCAATTAAATAGTAACCGGTTAAAACCCTTTTATAAAGGTATGATCACCAATGGACTAGTTACTGTTCCTCTTGTTCCGGGACTTTATCTAGTTTCAACGTATCGTAGTGGAGGATACAAGATAAGTTCATTATCTATAAGTTAATATTCAGGCACAGGACGGTTCTTTTATCGAAACGCTTGCTAAAGGTGTGGATTACGACAACACCATTGAAATGAAATATACTGATAGCAGCATTTCATTTCAATATAAGATTGACTTATCTGGTGGATGTACAATCGTTATATTCAAGTTGGCTTAAAGATTTATGAAATATAAAATAGTAAAAAAACCATAGAAATAATCAACATATCAAAAAGAGCGAATGTTTCAAAAGTCGGAGAGTTTGTATACAGTGGATTAGAATTTACCGTCCCAAAAGGAAACATTTTTATTGTGCAAATAAAAGCCTATTATCAGCAATCAAAACCTTCGCAGATTGCTGTAACGAATTCAAAAACCGAATGCACAGATAATACATTAGTTGATAAGGCAGAAAGATATCCTGCTATAGTAACATGCGTTCCTCCTATAAATAACACAGACAGTACATATTATGTATGGGTAAACTATAGTAAGGCAGGAATGAACGAAGTTAGTGCAAGAGGAATTTCTTTAAAATAGCAAGGATCAAAAAACTGATGGAGAATATAACAACGAAACGTTTGCGACAACATGGATATGATGGACGGTGTATTGGAAGCTACAAAAGTATATTCTATATGCGGCCCAGAACTCCTGTTTAGTTAACTAAGGACTTTGAAAATTTCATAAAAATGTTTCATGATTTCATGAAAGGAGCTGATAAATTGGAAATTAAAGGTATTGACGTATCATCGTGGCAATGTAATCCAGATTGGTCAAAAGTATCGAATTCTGGAATTAAGTTTGCAATTTTGAGAATTCATCAGAAATCCGGCACAGATGCATCATTCGAACACAACTACAAGGGCTGTAAATCCAATGGAATTCTTATTGGTGGATATAAATACAGTTATGCTTTAACACCGGCACAGGCAATTGACGAAGCTGAGAACTTAATTTCCGTTCTTGGTGGACGTGGACTGGACTTTCCAGTGTTCTATGACCTTGAATGGAGTCAACAGAGAAGCCTTGGCAAGCAAGCTATCGAGAATATTGCAGTAGCATTTCTGACCAGAATCAAGAAAGCCGGTTATAATGTTGGAATTTATTGTAATCTCGACTGGTACAATAATGTTCTGACAGATGCTCTCAAGCAATATGATTGTTGGATTGCTCGTTATCCGGCTAACGACAACGGCTCTGTACAGGAAAGATTGCGTCCGAATGTCGGTGTAGGCTGGCAGTATTCCAGTAAAGGAAAAGTTCCAGGAATCAGCGGAAATGTTGATATGGATGTGTTCTACAAGGACTACAGAGATTCTAACCAGAAAGGAGAAACTAAAATGGTAAAAATCAGTAACTGCGGACATGATGAAAGAGGAAGATATGCAGGTGGGAAAGCAGGAGATCAGACTGGTACAGAATATCAGATCATGAACTGGTACAGCAGACCGTGGCTCTGTGTCCTAAGATTCAATGACGCCAAAATCGCAACCATGATTGCAGACATGGCGACAAAAGCGGCACAGAACAATCTCATCGGATACGATCAGGGCACTGCCGGAAACAGCAATGACCGGTATTCGTTCTGGCGGCACTTAAAGGCAAGCAACTACGATCCGGCGCAGATCACGGTAGCTTGCGAATCTGATTGCAGCGCAAGTACAGCAGCTATTGTCAAAGGGGCTGGGTATCGCTTAAATAATGCAAGGCTCAAAGCGGTCAGCATCTATCTGACGACACGGAACATGAGAGCTGCAATGAAGATTGCCGGTGCGAAAGTACTGACGGATAGAAAGTATCTGACATCCGGTGACTATCTAAAGGCAGGAGATATCCTCCTGAATGATAACCACCACGTGGCTATCGCTGTTACCACTGGTGCAAAAGCAAGTACGCTTTCAACGCCAACTATTCTGTCTAAAACTCCGAAGTGGGTGGGAAAGGTGACTGCAAATACACTTAATGTCCGCACATGGGCAGGAACAGAGTATGCACAGCTTAAAAGCTATCCTACACTTGCAAAAGGCAATTTAGTTGATGTATGCGATATCATTAAAGCAAAAGACAAAGCCGACTGGTACTACATCCGCATTGCCGGAAAGTACTTCGGTTTTGTTTCTGCAAAATACATCAAAAAAGTATAAAATATCCCGGGGTTAATTCCCCGGGAGTTTCTTTTTAAAATTAATGATAGCATCATTGCGCCAGCGAACTGGCACATAGAAGATGTCATTAATCATTTTTTTGAATTTTTGGGAAAATGTCTAGCTCAAAATTAATCTCGTTACCTTTGCCGTAAGTGTTTTTTATATTTTTCGAGTAGACGACTTTTTCAACTAGATTCTTGAGCATTCTATTTCGTGATTCTATGTTAAGGTCCCAATAGTTATTAAGCAGCTCTTCACAACGCGGAATAAAATTCGACTGTTGTGCCTTAATATTCTCATCGTGTTCGATTTCTTCTCTTAATTTCGTAATAATATCAGAGCATGATTGGATAGACCTAGCTATGGTTTTGGAGCGTTCAAGGAAGACTTCTGTGGTGTAGATTCCTCGCTCAAGCAGATCGTATTGTTTTGCTTTTTGGACATTTAAGCTTTCCAGCTCACTTTCTTTTTCGCGTATAAGATTTTGCTTAGATACTATACCAGAATTGATAGTATTATATGGAACATTAATATCATTGTTCAGCTTATACTTCTCTGTTATTTCTTTAATTCCATCAAGCACAGCTTTTTCAACTAGAGATAATTTGCTACTCACTGTAGGGCAAGACGTATATGGACACATGAGGGTATCTTCCTGTCCGCGTTTTTGATGAGGGCGGCGAACCATGGCACGACCACACTTGCTGCAATAGACAATTCCGGCAAGCGGATTGCGAACTGTGTTTTTTATGCTAATCGGACGGGGTGGGTTCTTTTGACGTATCTCTTGCACAGAATTATACAGATCGTCTGATATAATAGACGGATGCAATCCCTCACAGATAAGGACATTCCTGGACCGTGGGCGTGTCTTGACTACTTGACCATTCTGTATAGTCTTTACTGTTTTTCGACCATTCCACCGGATTTTTCCTATATACACCGGATTTGTTAGAATTCCCTGTATGCTGGCAGGAGTCCAGTCACCACCTAGCGCAGATTTTATTCCCATGTCGTTTAATTTCCGTACAATCTTCGCAACTCCAATTTGCTCACAACCATCACCGGCATACCATGTGTAGATCATTTTTACAATCTCAGCTTGAGCCGGAACAGGTCGGAGAGTATAACCTTTTTCTCTTGCGAGCTTAATTCTTTCGTATCCGTAAGGCGGTTTGTTTCCACAGTATTTGCCCTCTTTGACTGATGAGATTCTTCCGGCATTTAATCGACGCTTGATAGTTTTATACTCTCTGCGGCTCATAAATAGTCCGAACTCAAAATACTCTTCATCAAATTCATTGTTCGGATCATATATTTTTGTAGGGGTAATAATCTTCGTGTCAGAGTATTGAAAAGCTCTGGACACAACACCTTGGTCGATGGTGTCACCTCTGGCAAGACGCTCTACTTCGACAACCAAAACACCGTCCCACATGCCGGATTCTACTTCGTGAAGGAGTTGCTGCATGACAGGGCGGTCGGCGATAGTTTCTCCAGATACCACTTCGCGGTAAATTGCGCCCACAATGTACTCTTTTTTCTTTGCGAGATCTAACAGAATCCGCTGATGTCTGGCGAGTGTTTCGCCCTCTCCATGTGCTTCAGCTTCCCGATCGGCTCTGGATTTCCTTAAATAGATGCATACTGATTCATTCATTTCATCATTCTCCTTTTTTACACTTGTACGGCAATCCCGGAGATGATATACTTAATGTGTAGGTAAGATTATCACCGAGATTGTCTTATTTTTCAAAAAACCGGTTCCCGTTGGTAGCAGGAGCCGGTTCTTTTTATAAAAGTTCTGATTTTTTCTGGTCAAATTCTTCTTGAGTAATAATACCGCTATCTAAAAGCTCTTTGTAATCCTTCAGTAGTTCAACGGATGTTTTCTGATTTCGAACATTTTCAACAGCATCAGAGCTTTTGGAAATATTGAAGCTCTTTAACTGCATATCTATATTTGAACTACAGCGGAATCCAATAATATTTATTTGATTGGTTTCGATATTCCGCATTTTCATAGATGCATAAGAATCCACTTCAATGTTATCACTTGTTGTGGTAGCAGTTCCAGTAGTAGTGGAATTATTCTTTCCTTTAGTTTTCTTTCCGGTTCCAACAGCTGCACCGACAGCTGCGCCGACAACAGGGTTTCCAAGCGTGACAGCTGTAGCAGCCGTACCAATAACAGCACCAGCTAATCTTCCTTTTCGTTTTGTTTTTTCTTTACTTTTCCCTTTAGTGTGAGATGTTGTAGTTGTCTTTTCTACTGTTCTGTATTCCGGCCCGTTCCATTCATAGTCGAAAAGTTCATATTTGGTTGGAGCATCTGACACTGTAACAGATCCATCTTTCCATTGCTTCAAATCAAATCTTGTGTGTTTGGAACCAAGCTCAAAATCCTCCTTACCGGATATAACTCTCAGATTCAATACTCGAACAGGTTTTTCTACAACCGCCGGCTGGGTTGCTACGGAATTATTTGATATTGCAGGTTTTTGAACCTTATTTTTAATAGACAGCAAAAGTGCAAAAATAAGATACAAAACAGCAATTCCAAATACCTCAAGTACAACAACGACCATAATATTGTCTGATGAAAGATCGTTTGAACTCATCAAGGCCACAATCATTAATACAATTAATGCGGTCCAAACGATCATCAACACATTTCGTATTTTTTTCATATTTCCCCCTTTTGACACGATTACTCAAAATTCTCGATATAATTCTTATATAGATTCCTTATTTTGGCAGCCTCCCTCTGCCTGATTGGAACAATATCCCCCGATATCATCTCAAAATGATCTGATGCATCTTTAATTTCGTCCATGTTGACGATATAACTTTGATGGCAACGGAGAAATCTTCCATCAAGATGCGGCTCTATATCTGACAGCTTTCCACGTGCTACATGTATAACGCCGCAAGTACAGTGGACGAGAATTGATTTATTTCGGCTTTCTATGTATTCGATGTGACGGAATTCTACCCGATGTAAGTGATCTCGGTTTTTGATAGTCAAGGCTTTCTCACGGATATCTTCCAATGTGTGTGCTACGACAGAATACATGCGTCCATGCTCAGAGCCTTTGATGATGTAATGCACTGGCAAGACGTCCAATGCGTCAAATACATAGTTTTTGTATGCTGTCCAGAAGGCAATGTTGCCATTATATCCATTTTTCCTGAGCTGTCTTGCAACATTTATGCCATTCTCATTATCAAGGACCACATCCAACACGACTATATCGTACCATTGACCGTCTGCTATATCGTCAATCAGCGGCTTTCCACTACTATAAGTGTTTAGCGTGTAACTCTTGTCTCCGCGCTTTTTCAAAAACTCATCAACATGAGCCTTAAAAAAATCAATCTGTAAAGAATTATCGTCACAAATCGCAATTTTCATGCAAATCAGTCCTTTAAATTGTCATTTTCGCCATTTGCGTCAAATAAGAATTCTATATGTTATAGTTGATTATAGCATCATACAATATAGTTGTAAATATACGTTTTTAGGTGATTTGTGAAATGAAAATAATCAAAAATATACTAATTATAATAGGAGCTGTACTTTTGCTTAATTACATTGTTTGTTTACCAATGTGCGTAGACGATTATATCCGCGAAGAGTCAGAAGTGTATTCTGTCCAAAATGCGTACAGGTCTTCTAACCTACATAAGAATAACACCCATGAAATAAAGCAGACCATGCCGCCATTTTTATTCGCCCTGCCGCTAAATAGAAAAGACTATATCTTTGATGTTACGAATAATTTCTATGCAATCATAAACATATCGGTGTATATCTGGCAGTTTCCAAGGGCGAACATTAGTGGTATAATAGCAAAAAATGAACGAATGTTCGGTCATATTTCCCACAAAACGCACATATACTGTAATGTAGGTGGTAATTACAATAGGGAGGGTTATTTATGGATTATAAGAAAGAGATTATTGAGATGATACAGAAAATACATAGTGAATCAATGATAAAATTTATTTACGGGTGCGTAAAAAGGGCTTATAAAGAAGAAAGGGCAGGAAAATAATTCCTACCCTTGTGCTTTAGAAAATAAACTTCTCAAAAAAATCACATAACAAATCTTTTTTATCGGGCGGCAGGTTATCGTATTCAAGAATGATTCTTTTGAAACGAGGGTCTGACTGCTCGATTTTTGTAACTACGTCTCCAAATTCAATATCAGGGTCTTGATTCTCTTTTAAATCTGTCAAATCTGACATTCTTATTCGGAAATAATCGGCCAAAGCTCTAATCTTTCCGGTTCCTGGCATCGAATTACCTTTGCACCACATATTAAATGTAGATGCGTTTGTTCCAATGGCTTCAGCGATTTCCTTTTGCTGTTTTCCACTTCTTGAAATGTACTTATTAAGATTATTCGAGAAGATCTTTTTCTGCTCTTCAGTTGTCATGATTCTTTTCCTCCTTACATTTTGTATTTTACATCATATTTATAAAAAATTCAATAGTCAATTCAATTATTTTGAATTTTGGTGTTGACAATTCAATTCAATTGAATTATAATAAGCTCAGAAGCTAAGAAAGGAGATGAGTGAATGCCAAAAATTTCATTAGAAGCCGTTCGTGTGAACGCAGGATATAACCAGAAAGAATGGGCTGAAATATTCGGTATTTCCAATGCTACAGTGGTTAACTGGGAAAAAGGAAAAACTGAGCCTACATTATCACAACTTAGAAAAATGAGTGAACTTTCTGGAATCCCTATGGATTTTATTTTTGTGCCAAATAACTTCAATTAAATTGAATTAGAAAGGAGCGTAAATGGACGCATTACAATTTAACAAAGCCGTCAGCCAACACTGCAAAGAATCTGGTGGAGACTGTTGCAAATGTGACCTACGGCTTTACTGTTACCTATCGCCCAGCGAGCGACCGGATGAGTTAGTGAGTTTGGTTATTGATTTTTTGCATAACCGCATTGAAAACCATGATCATTATACCCATCACAGTGCGGCTTCATTTCCGTGTATTGATGATATGGACATGAGCACCGCAGTAGGCGGCGACTGTTACCAGAAACCTCATACTCTTCACAAACGTTCACGTGCTTGTGAATCTTGTGGCAATGATACAGTCGTGTAATTGTTTCAACCATATAATTCCCCTTTCGTTATACTCGGCATGTCGGTGCCTGTAAATGCATTATAGGTAGAGGGAAAAGGAAACGTCAATAGAAAGGAAATCATCAATGAAAAAATTAACAGCGGTTTTATTGTTCGGAATCATGGCAACAGGCGTTACTGCTTGCTCAACAGCAAGTACAGTAAATTACAATCTCAACAAAGAAGCGGATGAGTTCAATGTGTACAGAAAAATCACCGTAACTAATGCCAGAACCGACACTATCATGTTGCAGGCAGAGGGGTATATGTCTCTTAGCAATAACAGTAGCGATGAGCTTGTAATAACTATCAAGACAGGTGAGGGTACATACTTTAAGGATTACATCTACTTGAACGACTGGACCTGTTATGTGATGGAGCAAACAGAGCCGAACACAGTAGACAAATATCACTATGAATTAGTTTTCTATCCGGAAAGAATTATTCCAAATGTAGAAATCAAATAAAAAGCCAATATAAGGAGGATTTGATGGAGAAACATTTTGCAGAAGAAGCAAAATAGCAGAAACATCATAATCTATCGTAGAAAGGAGAGATTGTAATGGCAGTAATCAAAACAATTAAAAAAGGGTCTGGGGTAATCAGAATACATGATGATTACTGCAAGGATAACACACCGGAAGACAATCAGAGAATTGTAGATGAGTGTTCAAGAATCATCTTGAGCTACTATCGAAGAAAAGAAACAAATTTGACGTAAGCGCCCCGGAGGGAGCCGAAACCTCCACCCCGGAGCCGTAAACCACTAAACCAACCTTAGCGGATTACAGGACAATCATAACATTTCTTCCTGTATTTCGCAAGAGAACAGGAGGATTTTTTATGAAGAAAACCGAGGGCAAAAGTACAATGGATAGCGCAAAAGTAACCAGTTTTGAAGATTTTGAAAACTTCTATGCAGTGGAAGTCGTAAGAGAAGCCAAGAAACAGACTCAGAAATGGTTCTGTGCATGGGGAATTACCATGGCGGCATTGATTCTTTCAAATGCAGCATGGGTATTCCTTAGATAGAGGGGTACGAATGAAAAAATATCGTAAACGAGAAATTTTGATGTCAATAGCAATCGGAATCCTTTTAACATTCCTTCCAGCATGGGAGTGGACAAATGGATTTGATCGGATTCTGGCAGCGGCAGTTATAAGCCTGATTCTGATAGGAAATCTATGAAAGGAGAAAAAATGAACGAGAAGAAAATTAAGGAATTGTTCGAATTGTGTCTGAGGGTTTCAAATGAAACAACGGCGCATGTGAATTTTGACTATACGGCGTGTGACGACATATCCAGAGTTTATATTTATGTATTTAATGATGCAGGGGAGATCGTAAAGCATTTTTCATTGTGCCAGTTTTACGACTTTAAGTTTGAATCTCAGAATTATGAAGATGCAAAGAAATGTCTTCTGGAACTGCTTATTAATGGGAGGTGTCCGTTAAATGAATCTTGAAGAATTAAGACTCCTCCCGAAGTGGGATATGGTTCTTGCAGTGAATATCTTGTTGGAGGAACTGAACAAGCGAAACGCTCCTATTGTTGATTGGGAGAATCCAGATATGTACGTGGATCATCTCGAATATCACGCCGCTGATTCCATTCAGAACGGTAAGACGGTTCCGGGCATGGGGGATAAGTCAGACGCAATCTATTGTTTTTTTAAGCAGTTAAAGGAGCCAGTCTATGAACGAAAGAATACAGGAAGTCTTGAGACTGATTGATGTTCAGCTCGCACTTGTTCCAGATAATCCAATAGAGGAACAGTACAAGGCGAGGACATTGGCAAGTTACACGCAAGCACTAAATGGGCTTTTAGCGGCTCAGAAATCATGTAAGGAGGAAATAAGATGAGAAGTCTCAAATATCGCAATAATATAGACAGTCCATTGCTCACTTATCAAATGATGGCAGAGGATAGTAATCTTGGTATTCAAACAGTTATGAAACTGGCTAAAGAGTCAGGAGCTTTAGTTAAAATCGGAAAAACAGCAAGGGTTAATCGTGAAAAATTCTATTCTTATGTTTTAGAAAAATATTCTGAAAGCAATAAGGAGAACGCTCATGAGTGATTTTGAAATCCGTATTCCAGCGAGAAAGAAACAGCCTGCAACTGATAAGGATAACCCGGTCGTGAAAGTATCAACAGACGCATACAACGCACTGGTTGAGATCTATAACGAATCAACCATATCAATGAAAGATATCGCAAGTTTGCTGATTATTGAGGGCAGTAAGCATGTAGTTTATGACAAGGAGGAATAACAATGGCAACACCAGTATTGATTATTGGAAAATCTGGTTCCGGTAAAAGTACTAGTCTTAGAAACTGCCAGAATGAACACTGGAATCTTATTAGAGTATTAAATAAGCCACTTCCGTTTAAAGGAAAGATTGACGGATGGTTTACAGATGATTACCAGCAGGTAATGAAGTGCCTGATTGCATCAAAAGCGGAGTCAATTGTGATTGACGATGCAGGTTATCTTATCACGAATCATTTTATGAAAGGACACGCTTCTGCCGGAAAAGGCAATGCGGTGTTCGCTCTGTACAATGATATTGGAGACTATTTCTGGAATCTTATCCAGTTCATTGTAACAAAAGTACCGCAGAATAAAATTGTTTACCTTATGATGCATGAAGAAAAAGATGATTCCGGGGAAGTAAAGCCTAAGACCATCGGAAAACTTCTGGACGAAAAAGTTTGCATCGAAGGCATGTTTACTATCGTTCTTCGCTGTATTGAAGAAAGTGGAAAGCATTTATTTGTCACTCAGGCAAGTCAGGGAGCAGTAAGCAAGTCTCCGATCGGAATGTTTGACAGCTTAACTATTGATAATGATCTTGCAGAGGTAAACAAGATTATTAGAGATTATTACGAATTAGGAAAAGGAGAAAACAACAATGCAGAAACCAAATAGCTATGATACAACACAGGCAGCAGGAGAATTTGAACCAATTAAGCTTGGCGGTCACAAAATGGTGATTAAACAGGTATCAGAGCGTCAGTCAAAACCAGACGATGAGGGAAAAACTAAAAATATGCTCGTTATTCTGTTTGATTTTGCCGACGGTGACGAACAGGCTGGATATTTTATGAAGCAGTTCGAAAATGATATCCGTCCAGACAAGAAATACCCGAATGCCGGTACTAACTATATGATTATTGATGAAAACGTTGATTATGGCGTTCGCAATCTCAAGACTTTTATTACTTGCGTGGAAAAATCCAACCCTGGATTTGCCGTTAAATGGGGTGACAATTTCGGGCAGCAGTTCAAAGGTAAGCTGATCGGCGGCATCTTCCGTCTTGAAAAAGACTGGTACGATAACAAAGAAGTAAAACGTCACAAGCTTGCATGGTTCCGAAGTATTGAGGGAATTAAGGATGCAGACATCCCAGAAGAGCGCACCACAAAAGCCTATGACGATCATCTGAAGGAAGAAGCTATCATGGGAATGAATCCGGAAGGTACGGACTTTATGAGTATTCCAGATGGAATTGATGAAGAACTTCCATTTAATTAAAAGGATGTGTTTTTTATGGTTATACAAGTGGACACAAGGGAACATAAATCAGAATGGGAACGGATTCAGAGTCAGTTTGATAGCCTTGGAGTGCAGTATTTTCGTTCTAAATTGTATTGCGGAGATTATCAAAGTCTTGATAATGCAAAGCTCTGTATTGACCGTAAAAAGGATTTACAAGAACTTTGTGGAAATGTCTGCCAGCAGCACGAAAGATTCAAGGCAGAGCTTATCAGAGCGCGTGAAGCAGGTATTCAGTTGATTATCCTATGTGAGCATGGACCAGATATTAAATCAGTTGGTGATGTATATTTCTGGGAGAATCCCCGAAAACATAAAGTTATCTGGAAGACAGTAAACGGTAAAAAAGTAAAAACTGTAATATCTGATAAAGCTGTTGACGGCTGTCAACTATACAAATCTCTATGTACGATCAGAGATAAATACGGTGTCCGATTTGAATTCTGCACAAAAAAAGAGACTGGACGGCGAATCGTGGAGTTGCTGACATGACGAAAGAAGAAATTAAGCAGCAGAACAGCATGAGAGATGTTCTTTCCAGATACGGAATGATTCCGAACAGAGCTGGCTTTATCAGTTGCCCATTTCATCCCAGTGACCGTACTGCTTCAATGAAAATTTACAAAGACAGCTACTATTGCTTCGGATGTGGCGCGTCAGGAGATATTTTTACTTTCGTTCAGAACATGGATAATTGCGATTTTAAGACAGCTTTTACCATACTTGGAGGAACTTACCAGAAACCAGATTTCTCTTCCAGAATGGCAATATATCACCATCAGAAGCAGATGGAAATGAGGCAAAAGGAAGAACAGAAAAAAAAGGCTGTGCTGCAAGAATGCTTGTCTGATATAGATTTCTACAGGGCTATTCTTGGCAGAGTAAGGCCATTATCAGATGGATGGTGTGAAGCATGGAACAGGTTGCAACTTGCACTATATCACCATGGATTTATTACAGGACTGGAAGAAGGTGATTAACACGTGGAAATGATAAGCAAGCTCACGAAGGATTCTATTCTGGAAGAAGAAGTGTTTAATGAAATATTCAAGCAAGAAGATGAGATTTACAAGGCACGTTTAACATTGACGCTTCTGGACAGGGCAAAGGATCTTGGAGTAAAGAAGAAATTTGAGGATCTGTTGAAAGTCTACACAAAAGTACATAAGCAGATCATTGAGAAAGAAAAGCAAGAGAAACCTGTATCCGCATTAAATCAATGGACAAATTTCTCTGATTGCGAATATGACCGGATGAAATGTCTTAACTGGATGGCAGATGATGAGGGAATCAGGATTTCAAATACAAATCCAGGATCGCCGGACATTATAGCCTGTTATCATCCTATTCTTCCAATAGAGCGAATGAAAAATCTGGAGACTGGGGAAGAACAGATAAAGCTAATCTATAAGAGAAATAATAAATGGTCCGAGGTTATTGTGCCAAAAACCATGGTTGCATCATCTACTAAAATCGTTGGCTTGTCTGCACTTGGGATTTCAGTGACTTCTGAGAATGCGAAGTTTCTTGTGCGGTATCTGTCAGACGTAGAAAATGCCAATGATGATTATATCAACATCCAATATTCCTCTAGTAAAATCGGGTGGATTCGAGATTATTTCCTGCCTTACGACAAGGATATCGTATTTGATGGCGATATGAGATTTCGGCAGTTATACGAAAGTATCAGCGTAGGTGGCAGCAGAACAGAATGGTATGAGCATGTGAAGAAGGTTCGTGCTACTGGAAGAATCGAACCAAAAATCATGTTGGCTGCAAGTTTTGCAAGCATTCTGATTAAGCTTGTTGGCGCACTTCCGTTCTTTGTAGACCTCTGGGGAGAAACTGAAGGCGGCAAGACTGTGACGCTTATGTTGGGAGCTTCCGTCTGGGCGAATCCGGGTGAATCTAGGTACATAGGAGATTTCAAGACAACAGATGTGGCTCTGGAAGCAAAGTCTGATATGCTTAACAATCTTCCACTAATTCTGGATGATACTTCCAAGGTATCTGCCAAAATCAGGGATAACTTTGAAGGGATTGTATACGATTTATGCTCAGGCAAAGGAAAAAGTCGTTCTAATAAGGAATTGGGAGTCAACCGGGAGAACCGCTGGCAGAACTGCATTCTGACCAATGGTGAACGTCCGCTTGCAGGATATGTCAGTCAAGGTGGAGCAATTAACCGAATTATTGAGGTTGAGTGTTCTGAAAAGATATTTGATGATCCACAGCTTACCGCAGATACCCTTAAAAAGAACTACGGATATGCAGGAATCGACTTTGTGAACGCAGTCAAGGAAATGTCCATTGATGATATAAAAGCCCTGCAAAAGCACTATCAGGAGCTTATACAGGACGATGACAAGATGCAAAAACAAAGTATATCTATGAGTATCATTCTGGCAGCAGATAAAATCGCAACAGATCAGCTGTTCCATGATGGTCAGTACATTGACATTGAGACGGCTAAGAATCTTCTGACAGAGAAAGAAATGGTATCTGAAAACGAACGTGCTTACTGGTTCGTGCTTGATAAGATTGCCATGAACGGAATTAAATTCGATGATAACCCAGATATAAAAACAGAAAGGTGGGGAATTATCGACAATGATCCGGTAGAGAAAACATCAACTGCAATAATCTATAGCGCAGCGTTTGATGATTTATGCAAAATCGGAAGATTCTCCAGAAAAGCATTTTTGTCATGGGCTGTTAAGAAGGGACTTGTGGAAACCGACAGCAGAGGTTATCCGACCAAAGCGAAAAAGCTTGACGGAATTGTTACCAAATGTGTGTTTTTGAAAATTGTAGATGAAATTCCGAAAGGATTTGTTAATTGTAATGATGATTTTGAGATCACAGGCGATATTGTGTTTGATTAACAAACAATTCGTTCAAAAGGTAACCGGGTAACCTAGGTAACCTTTGATTCTGCATATATATATATGAGTATTTATATGCACATATTGAGTATAAAAGTTTCCCTATATGAGAAAGTAAGGGTTACTCGGTTACTCGGTTACCATGCAGTAAAATCAATGCTTTGCGGATTTTTGAACGGTTACGTTTCGGTTACTATCGGTTACTCATAAAGAAGGTGAATAATGAAAGTAGAAGCTAAAGATATTCCGGTCATGCATAAGTTCATGCCAGAGTTCTGGAAGGCGATAAAAGAATTTTACGATGTTAAAAATGATGATGAATATTTTGATGCATTACATAAAAAAATCGAGGATTTATATGAAATCTATCCAGACAGCTTGGCAAGATATCTGTCTTTGGCCTTTTACAAATGGGCTGCGGATGTGTCAAAGGGAAAATGTAAAGTATGAATGAGGTGATAGAAATGCCATATAACACAGCAAGAAAGTACTATGAGGGTATCCAGACAAGGAAAGATGTATATCTGTACATCATAAGATACTTGAAAGAACATGATTATCCGCCAAGCATTCCAGAAATCGCAGCAGGTCTGAGCATATCTAACCATACCGTGCAGAATCATTTCGGTAAATTACTGGAAAGTGGATTACTTGCGACAGACAACCCCGGTGCGCCACGAGCGTATCGAGTGACAGGATACAGGTTCAGAAAGGTGAAGGAAAATGAGTAGCAAATTAAAAGTCAAGAAAAAGACCAGATTTCCTGTTCAGACTTCTAATCAGGCGGCTCATGCGTTTGGACAGGCTATGCAGAACTGTTATAGACAGATAAAAGACGTAGAGCAGCAAGCCTACGAGGATGGATTCACTGTTGGTGAAGATTGGAGTAACACGATCAACACCGTTACAACCATGATGGCTCTGAGACGTTTATATGGCTTTTCCACGAAACGTTTGCTTGATGTGGTCAGAACTGCCAATGAGTACGTTGAAATGGCAAACAGGGGCGAAATGAGCGTTCTGAGCATGATACAGGACATTGAAGAGAACACAGATGTCAGATTTGACGAGATGAATAAGAATCTGGTTAAGAAGATGGGAGTTTAAAATCATGTACTAACTGCACAATAGCGTGTCAGTTGCTTACATGGGGAAAGGGAATAAGAAAAATGAGAGATAAAGAACGCATTTTGATGATTATTATTTCAAGGATCATACCGGGACTGACTTCTTGTACGGCAAAGAAAGAAGATTATATTCGACCGTTTATATTTAACACGCATGAATTAAAAGCCGGTGATCTAGTTATGGCGAATACTACTATTTTCCCGAATGAATTTATGGTCGGTTTCGTGCATGAGGTAAAAAG
>OGXH01000099.1_pt1 | contig 45345 bp, 27 predicted proteins | sample 1576241 | NCBI WGS metagenome assembly OGXH01 (sample SAMEA3541529, study PRJEB24748) | human gut metagenome | biome: human gut; feature: human-associated habitat; material: faeces | place: China | collected 2012
CTGCGGCGGCGTCTCTCCACGGGAAAGCGTCTCACACGATTCTCCGTGGATGCACAGCGAACACATTTTGTAGGAGCGAAGCGACGCACAAAATGTAGTGAGTCGTTTCACCTTTAGGTGGAAGTACCGCCATAGGCGGGGATAGGGGTGCATTTCTATCATGCTGTGCACATTCTGCAGAGAATGTGCAAGTCAGTCGAAGTTGGCCCATAGACTGCCCATAAAAGGGCCTTCCTTTTAATCGACTGACCGTTAGGCGCGGTTGTACGGGTTTCCCTGCCGCTGCATGGCGGCATATAAAACTCATCGCCCGACAGGGCGATACCACCACCCTCAGCGCCAAAGGCGCTGTCAAACCTAAGAACCTTCCCCTCTGAACCCTTTGAACCTTCTGAACCCTTTGAACCCTCACGCCTTAGGCGTGTCATATCATACAAGGAGGGCTTATGATTTCATGGCGATTTATATTTCAAAAACTGTTTCATCTCATACTTGTCTTTATCGGCGTTTCCATCGTCACCTTCTGTATTTCCCATGTCATCCCCGGTGACCCGGCCCGCATGCTGGTGGGACCCCACGCTTCTCCGGAGACTTTGGAGGCGGCGCGTGAGTCCCTGGGGCTGGATAAGCCGGTGCTCACCCAGTACGCTCTGTACATGGAGGGGCTGGCCCATGGAAACATGGGTGTGTCCATCCGCACCCAGATGCCGGTGGCCGGCGAACTGGCCCGCTATTTCCCGGCTACCCTGGAGCTGACGCTGGCGGCCATGGTGATTGCCGTGGTTTTCGGCATTTTCCTGGGCGTGCTGTCGGCGGTGCACCGGAACAGCTGGATCGACCATGTGAGCCGTGTGATTTCCATGGTAGGTGTCTCCATTCCCCTCTTCTGGTCCGGCGTGGTGTGCCTTATCCTCTTTTATAAGGTATTTCCCATTTTCCCCGCCTCCGGCAGGCTGGATACCTTCCTTACACCGCCGCCTTCGGTGACGGGGCTTTATGTAGTTGACGGGCTCATTGCAGGAAATATGGACGTTGTGATTTCCGCCATCCATCATCTCCTGCTCCCGGCTCTCTGCCTGGCCTATGCCCAGCTGGCCATCATTGCCCGGCAGGTGCGGAGCGGCATGGTGGACGTGCTGGAGCAGGACTATATCCGCACCGCCAGGGCCTGCGGCATTCCGAATCGCCGCATCATTTACCGCTACGCATTGAAAAATGCATTGATTCCGACAGTCACCATCACCGGCCTTACCATGGGAGAGCTTCTGGGCGGCGCCGTCATTACGGAAACCATTTTTGGCTGGCCGGGCATGGGAAAATATGTGATGGATTCCATTGCTTACCTGGATTTCCCGGCCATCATGGGCTTTACTCTGGTGGTGTCCGTGGGCTATGTGGTGATTAATATGGTGGTGGATATGATTTATAATATCCTGAATCCACAGATCAGCGGAGGTGATGAGAAATGACCGGCGTGAAGGCGGAGGAAATCGTAGAGGTGCGGGAAAGTTTTTTCCACAAATCCCTGGATATCCTTCTAAAAAATAAACTCACCCTGGCAGGCATGGTCATTGTGGTCCTCATCATCCTGCTGGGGATTCTGGCACCGCTTATCAGCCCCTGGGACCCGAATCTTATGAACGTGTCAGGACGGCTGCAGGCGCCCTCTATTCACCATTTCTTCGGCACCGATGAAATGGGACGGGACATTTTCTCCCGTATTCTCTACGGCGCCCGGATTTCCATTACCGTAGGTCTTTCTATCGTCATCATCGCCGCTGTCATAGGCGTGGCCATCGGCAGTTTCTCCGGCTTCTGCGGCGGAAGGGTGGACCGCATCATCATGGCTTTGACGGATATGATTCTTTCCTTCCCCTCCATGGTGCTGGCTCTGGCTCTCACGGCGGCCCTGGGGGTGGGCCTTTTCAATACCATGCTGGCGGTGTGCATCGTCAGGATTCCTCTCTACGTCCGTCTCATGCGGGGGCAGGTGCTGTCCCTGAAGGAGGAGCCCTATGTGAAGGCTTCAAGAACCTTCGGCGCCTCTCCCTTCTGGATTGTGCTGCACCATATCGTGCCCAACTGCCTGTCGCCGCTTATGGTGCAGATGACCCTGGGCATCGGCGATGCCATCCTCATCGCTTCCTCCATGAGCTTCATCGGCCTTGGCGCCCAGCCGCCCATGCCGGAATGGGGCGCCATGATTTCCACCGCAAGGGTCTATGCCATTGACCAGTGGTGGTACGCCGCCTTTCCGGGACTTTTCATCCTGGTCACTGTGATGGGCTTCAACCTGTTAGGCGACGGTCTTCGGGATATTTTGGATCCCAGGGAGCACTGATGCTATGGAAAATGTACTTGAAATTGAACATCTGTCTTTGGCCCTTCCTTCAAAGAAGGGCATGATTCCCATTCTCCATGATGTGAACCTCCATGTGGGAGCGGGAAAAATCATGGGCCTCGTGGGAGAGTCGGTCAGCGGCAAATCCATGACTGCCTTTGCTGTAACCCGCCTCCTTCCCGGCGGCGGAAAGGAGGAGCTGGACGGCTCCATCCGTCTCTGCGGACGCCAGCTCCTGGGCATCAGCAAAAAGAGCATGGAAGAAGTGCGGGGCCGGGATGTGTCCATGATTTTCCAGGAACCCATGACCTGCCTCAATCCTGTCTTCACCATAGGCACCCAGATGACGGACGTTATCCGCACCCATGAAAAGATTTCAAAGGAAGATGCAGAGAAGAAAGCCCTCGCCATGCTGGAGGCGGTGCATATACGGAACGCAGAGGATGTCATCCACTGCTATCCCTATGAACTGTCCGGCGGCATGCGGCAGCGGGTGATGATTGCCATTGCCCTTTCCTGCCATCCCAAGCTCCTCATTGCCGACGAACCGACTACGGCCCTGGACGTGACGGTGCAGGCCCAGATACTCTATCTGATTAAGGAGGCCTGCCGAAACCTGAAGACCGCGGTACTCTTCATTTCCCACGACCTGGGGGTGATTTCGGAAATCTGTGATTCCATTTCCGTCATGTACTCCGGCCACATCGTGGAATCCGGCGATACCGCCGCCGTGCTTCAAAGTCCCGCCCATCCCTACACCCGGGCCCTCATCGGAGCTCTTCCCAAATTCACCGGAGAAAATACCCATGACCGGCTCACCGCTATTCCCGGCATGGTGCCGGACCCCGCGGAAAAAATGGCGGGCTGCCGTTTTGCGCCCCGCTGCAAAAGAGCCAGCGCCGCCTGCCGGCAGGGCCTGCCGCCGTCGGTGGAAATCAGGCCCGGCCACAAAGTGTACTGCTGCCATCCTGAGGAGGTGTGACATGGACATACTGGAAATCAAGAACGTGACGAAAACCTTCCACACCCGAAGTTTCTGGGGAAAATCGAAGGAAGTGCACGCCTTAAACGGCATCACCCTCTCTCTCATGAAAGGAGAATCCCTGGGCATCGTGGGGGAGTCGGGCTGCGGGAAATCCACCCTGGCCAGCCTCATCATCCGTCTGGCAAAGCCCTCCTCCGGCGAAATCCTTCTCTACGGAAAAGATATTTCCCATGCCAAAGAAAAGGAGCTGAAGGACATCCGGAAGAAAATACAAATCGTCTTCCAGGACCCCTACTCCTCCCTGTCACCCCGTATGAAAATCGGGGATATCCTCATGGAGCCCGCCAGGGTGATGGGTGAATTTTCCGAAGCCCACCGGAAGGAGAGGGCAGAAATGCTTCTGGAAATGGTGGGCCTTCGGAAAAGTGTGATGGACCGCTATCCCCACGAATTTTCCGGCGGCCAGCGCCAGCGCATCTCCATCGCAAGGGCCCTCATGACCAGCCCGGAAATCCTCATCCTCGACGAACCCACCTCCGCCCTGGACGTATCCGTGCAGGCCCAGGTGCTGAATATCCTCATGGACCTTCGGGAAAAACTCCACCTCACCTACCTCTTCATCTCCCATAACCTGGCGGTGGTACGCTATATCTCCGACCGCACCGCTGTCATGCAGAAGGGGAGAATCGTGGAAATGGGCCCCTCCGATGAAATCCTCTGCCACCCGAAGGACCCCTACACCAGGGAACTCATCGCCGCCGTGCCCATGATAGGAAAGCCCTTCACGGCGCCGGGAAGGATTGCGGAACTGGGGTGAGGCTGGTGGCTGTCGGCTGCCGGCTGCCAGCTATCGGCTGTCAGCTATCCGCTTACCGCCGACCGATATTTACCGACAAATGAGTCACTGGCGGCGTTTACCAAGATTCTTCGCTTTGCGGAGACCCTGCATAGGGGCTCCGAGTCAGCCGAAGTTGGCCCTTAGCCTGCACATAAAGGGGCCTTCCGATTGTCGGCTGACCGACCCCGGATGACGGTGGGAGGCGGGAAGACCGACAGCGGTAAGCGGACAGCCGACAGCGGATAGCGGATAGCAGATAGCGGCAGCCGCCTCCTGGTCATATCTTTTTATTCATAAATTGGCAATTTACGCAGTACCAGCGGCGGAGTAGAATAAGTTTATTACAGGAAAACTGATATGCAGTCAATTTCCCATCATAGAGGAGGATTCCTATGTCTACTAAACGCGTTCTCGCTATTCATGATTTATGTGCCTTTGGGCGCTGCTCTCTCACTGCGGCGCTGCCGGTGATTTCTGCCATGGGTTTCCAGGTGAACCCCTTCCCCACCGCTATTTTCAGCAATAATCTCACCTACGGTGATTTCACTTTTTCTGATTTCACGCCTCATATGAAGGAATTCATGGACAAATGGCAGAAGCTGGGATTTTCCTATGACGCCATTTACAGCGGTTTTCTGGCAGATGCCGGGCAGATTGGTATCGTCCTTGACGCCATTTCCCGTTTTGCAAAAAAGGATACGCTGGTGGTGGTGGACCCGGCCATGGCGGATGATGGAAAGCTCTATCCCGTTTTCAAACCGGACATTGTGACGGAAATGAAGAAACTCATCGGCGCCGCCACGGTGGTAACGCCGAACTACACGGAGGCCTGCCTTTTGACGGACCGTCCCTATGACGACAAGCCGGTTACCACCGATGCCCTTCTTTCTATCGCCCATGACCTGACCGCCAAAGGGCCCAAGCAGGTGGTGATTACCAGCGTGCCGTCGGATAAGGGCACCATCCGCATTGCCTGCTTCGATGCCAATGAGGGCACCTACACCGATTACAAGGTGCAGCGCATTCCCTTTGCCACCTGTGGCACCGGCGATCTTTTCACCAGCGTGGTGACGGGCTCCCTCCTTCAGGGAAAGAGTCTGGCTGACGCCGTAAAGAAAGCGGCTTCCTTCCTTTCCTACGCCATTGAATACACCTATGACCAGGGCAGTGATTACCGGGAAGGGGTGCAGGTGGAACCGTGCCTGCCAAAGCTTTGGGAAGAGTGATCAATTCAATAAAAAAACAGCCTGCGGGCTGTTTTTTTATTGGTTCTATTTTATGGAATTCTTTACTTTTTCCAAAGCGTCCCGGTCTGTCATATTCCAGGTAAGCGGCGTCAATGTAGGATAGCCGCGGTGAATCCAGAAAACGTCGGTGTCCGGCGCTGCGTCGGGAAGCATTTTCCCCGAAAGCCAGAAGCCCAGGTGTCCCGAGGGGTCCTTCATTTCACGAATGGCATTTTCATAGCGCTGCACGCCCAGCTTTGCCACTTTCAGATTTTCAAAGGAAAGTTCTTTCCCCTCTTTAGGCATGTTCAGGCTTAAGGTGCCTTTGTATTTTTCATCTACGAAATATTTCTTCACGATTTCATAGGCAAAGGAGGATGCCTTTTCAAGGAAATCCTTATCCTTTATGGTTTCAGCGGAAATGGCAATGGACGGGATGCCGAACACCGCACCTTCCAGGGCGCCGGCCACGGTGCCGCTGTAAAGGCAGTCGGTGCCGCTGTTGTAGCCGTTGTTGATGCCCGACACCACCAGGTCCGGCATGTCGTTTCTAAGCCAGTGTTCCAGGGCCAGTTTGCAGCAGTCGGCGGTGGTGCCATTGCAGGAGAGGACGGAAATATTTTCGCCGTAGCTTTCCTTGTGCCACATACGAAGATAGGTCTGCAGGGACAGGGAGGAGGAGCAGGAGCTTCTTCCCCGGTTGGGAGCAATCACGGTGACCCGGCCCAGGCGGGAGAGTTTCTTTGCCATTTCAATCAGTCCGGGAGATTCAAAGCCGTCATCGTTGGTCATAAAAATGTGCATAGTTCACCTGATTTCTAAAATATGGATTCTGATTCCTTTATTATACTATATAAATAGAAAAATTTCTATATAGATTTTGTAAAGTCTGCTTTTAGGAAATAGAAAATCCCGGGGAGTGCATTTCCCGGGATTTTTGATTTTCTATTTCCCTGCCTCTTTCCGTTTCAGGAAATGAAGGAGGGAGTGATTTTCAAAGAAGAGGAAAATCATGGGCATCACAAGGAGGGTAAAGATAGTGGAGGTCAGAAGGCCGCCGATAATCACCCAGGCCATGGAGCTTCTGGTTTCGGAGCCCGCTGTCACTGCCAGGGCCGTAGGTATCATGCCCACAATCATGGTGAAGGTGGTCATGAGGATAGGACGGAGCCTTGTTTTGCCTGCTTCGATAACGGCGTCCTTTGGATTCATGCCCTTTGTATGCATAAGGGTCAGGGTATAGTCCAGAAGGAGGGTGCCGTTCTTGGCCACCACGCCGTCCATGACGATGATACCGATCATGGAGTAAATATTCAGGGAATCGTTCATGAGGAAGAGGAAGAAAAGGGAGCCGATGAGGCCGAAGGGCAGGGAGAACATGCGGATGAAGGATGTCTTGGCAGACTCATAGAGTACGGAAAGGACCATGTACACCAGCACCATGCCCATGAGGAGGGCCGCCAGCAGTTCCGTGAAGCTCTGGTTCATGCTGTCCGCCTGTCCGGAGAAGCGGAAGCTCACGGACTTGGGCAGACCGGCGTTATTGAGGCCATTGGTCACTTCGCTGATGACCTGGCTTAAGGGCCGGCTGCCGGGATTGGCGCCGATGATGATGGACCGCTGCTTGTCGGTGCGGTTGATGGTAATGGGTCCTTCTTCATCCTTAATCTGCGCCACGTCGGATATATGGACAATGCCCTTTGATGTTTCAATGGGAATCACTGCCAGGTCCGACTTTTTATAGGATTCGCCGCCGTTGAAATAGACATTGATATCCGTATCGTTGCCGCTGTTCTTCACGTCGTTGGGAAGGACGCCGCCTCCGCTGCCGCTGATGGCAGAAGACAGGGCGTCGTAGAGGCTTCCGACAGTAACGCCGTAGTATTTCAGCTTTTCCCGATCCGGAATAATGGAAAGCTCCGGCAGCCCTTCCTGGTAGGTGGAGCTGATATCGGTGACGCCGTAATTTCCATTCTTCAGCATATCCTGTGCCATTTCAGAGGCCTGAATCAGATCCTGCATGTTATTGCCCCGGAGTTCCAGACGGAAGGCTCCGCCGCCCTGGCCCAGACCGCCGCCGGAAGTGCCGGACACGGAGGCCTGGTCTTCCTTGATTCTTACATCGCCGTCCTGGATGTTTTTGGAAATCCAGTTTCTCATTTCATCGGTGATTTCCCAGATGGAACGGCTCCGGTCCTGCCTGTCTTCCAGGGAAACCCGGATACGGCCGGAATTGACGCCGTTCCCACCGCCCACCATGGCCATGTAGTACTTGGCCTCCGGCACCCGGGAGAGATACTCCTCCAGCTTGGTGGTAACGGCGTCGGTACGCTCGATGCTGGCGTCGGTGGGAAGCTTAATCTGCACGTTGAAGCCGCTTTCATCGGTGCGGGGCATGTATTCCCTGCCGATAATGCCCAGGGGCACCATGGCGGTAAAGATGATAAGGGACAGGCCCACACCGGCAAAGAGCTTTTTCTTATGGAAGAAGCTCCAGTGGAGGGCTTCGGCATAGAAATCCTGGATGCTGTTTTCTATGCGGTCCATGGTGCGCCAGAGCTTCGTATCCGGTACCTTGAGACCTTTCCGGAAGAAGCGGGACGCCAGCATGGGGGTCAAAGTGAAGGAAATGAAAAGGGAAAAGAGGGACGCAAAAACGATGGTGAGGCCGAACTGCCGGAAGAACTGCCCGGTCATGCTGGTCATGAAAGCAATAGGCAGGTACACCACCACGTCGCAGATGGTAATGGCAATGGCGGCCATGCCGATTTCCATACGTCCGTTCACCGCCGCCTCTATCGGGCTCTCCCCCTTCGCCAGATGGCGGTGGATATTTTCCAGAACCACGATGTCGTCATCCACCAGAATGCCTATACATAGGGTCATGCCCATGAGGGACATCATGTTGAAGGTAAATCCCGCCATGTACATGGCAAAGAAGGAGGCAATGAGGGATGTCGGAATGGCAATCATGACCGCCGCTGCAGAGCGCCAGCCCCTAAGGAAGAGGAACAGCACCAGGCCGGTGGTGAAAAGACCTTCCACCAGGGTGCCCAGGGTGTTGTGCAGGGCTGTCCTTACGTAGGCGGCGGAATCGTTGACCACGATGAACTGATAGTCCGGATATTCCTGCCTGAGCTGGTCCAGCACCGTCATAACGGCGTCGGACGTGGAAACCAGGTTGGCGTCGCTGTTTTTGTAAATGGATATGCCCACGGCGTCCTGGCCGTTAATCCGGGCATAGCGGGACACCTTCTTATCTTCCCGCACCACATCTCCCAGAGCGGTGATGGGAATGGACTCCCCGCTTCCTGCGGTGAGATGGATTTTCTTGATATCATCCACCGAGTGGTACTGGGCACTCAGGCGAATCTGAGTCTGCCGCCGGTCGGTGTAGGAGGATCCGGAGGGGGCCAGCTTATTTTCTCTTTTCAGGGCGTTGATGACATCATTCATGGAAATGCCGTAGTACGCCAGCCGGTCCCGGTCTATTTTGACCGCAATTTCCGGGTCCCTGCCGCCGGAAAGCTCCACATCCGACACGCCGTCGGCCTTGGTGAAATCATTGGTCAAGGTGTTCTGGGCCAGGGAATACATTTCATCCAAAGGATGCGGCGAAACCAGGGCCAGGTCAAGGATGGGGGCCGCGTCCATATCCCTCTTTTCTACCACCGGATCATCCGCATCGTCGGGAAGGCTTTTCCTGATGGCATTCACCTTCTGGGAAGCATCCACCGCCGCCGCGTCCACGTCGGCGTCGAAATTAAGCTCCAGGGTCACCTGGGATTTCCCGGTTTTTGACTTGGACGTAATATGCTTCACATTGGAAACAGAGGAAAGGGCATCTTCCACGGGCTTTGTAATCTGCTGCTCCACGGACTCCGCATCGGCGCCGCTGTAGGTCACGCTTACCACCACATAGGGCGTATTGATTTTCGGATACAGCTCCACACCTATGCGGTAGTAGCTGTAGAGCCCCAAAGTGACGAAGAAGAGGACGATCATGAGGATGCCCACCGGATGGGTGACAGAGTAGCGGGTCGTGTTAAACCGATTCATGTCGTTTCCTCCACATCCACCGTCATGCCGTCCTTCAGCTTGGAAATATTCGTCACCGCCGCACTGTCTCCTTCGGAAATACCGGAGAGGATTTCAACGAAATCATCATTATAGAGGCCTGTGGTGACCTCCACCTTTTTCACCTTACGGCTGCTGTCAATGAGGAAGGCCCATTTTTTGCCGTTATTTTCCAATACCGCTTCCTTGGGCACAAAGATGGCATTCTTTCTTTCCAGCGCCATCACTTCACTTCGGCCGAACATGCCGCCGCGGAGATTCTTTTCACCGCCGTCCAGCAGGATGCGGACCTTGTAGGAATGGGTGGCAGCGTCCAGGGCCGGGCTCACATAAATCAGCTTTCCCTTCACCCTGTCCCCCAAGGAGTCGATGGAAATATCCAAATCCATGCCTTCCCTGAGAACCCCCACATCCTGCTCCGCCACGGTGCAGTCCAGGTAGAGGGAGCTGTTATCCACGATGGTCAGGAGCTTCTGGCCTGCGGTGGCCCATTCTCCTGCCTCCGCATCCCGATAGCCGATGGTGCCGGACACCGGAGCATACATGGTCATATCCGCCTTCTGGCTTTCCAGGGAATCCACGGTATACGCCGCCTTGGCCGCTGCGGCCTCCTTGCTGGCAATCACCGCCGGCACGCCGCCTACGTCCTGTCCGGTGAGGCTTTGAAGGGCAGCTCTGGCTTCCATCATGGTCTGGTACTTGTCATCCCTTTCCTGCCGTGAAACGGCGCCCTGCTGGAAGAGGGTGTCATACCTGTTAAAAGTGGCAAGGGCATTGTCATAGTCGCTTTGTGCCTTCAGTGTGCCTGCATCATAGGAAGCCCTGCTTTCCACAGCATCGGCGGAAGCCTGGTCGCTGCCGGCCCGGTTCTGGGCGATGGACAAAGTTATGTCCTTCGTATCCTGGGAAATCAGGATATCCCCCTTCGTCACTTTGTCCCCCAAATCCACATACACCTTATCCAGCCGCCCTGCATACTTGGGAGAAATATCCACGGACTCCTTCGGCACCGTCTCTCCGGACAGCACCACCCGCTTCATCATGTCCTTTCTCTCCATTTTCTCCACCTTCACCAGGGGATGGGCGGATACTTTGCCTGCACTGCTCTGGCTTCGATGGGTATAGGCATAAATACCGGCCAGCATCAGTATAAGGATGGAAATCCAAAGCAGGGTCTTTGCTCTTTTTGAATGAAATATCGGAAGCTGCATAAAAACCTCCCCGGTCATATATGTTTCCGGAAAAGGGATGCGTCATTCAGACTGTTTTACTGTTTTAATTTCACAGAATGAAATCAGCCCTTTCCTGATAATCTGCTTCCTTAATTATACACGGCCCCATGGAGTTATCCATAGATAACTACCATGATTTATGTTTCCTTTAATTCTGTTTACCTTTTCTAGGGAAGCGCTGATTAAATCGTTATCGAATTTCATTCTTGTATTTTTATTCAATACAAGGAATCAGTCGACGCGAATAGCGAGCTATTTAAGGAGACTGATGACGCAGTATTGGATAAAAATACATATGAAATTCGATTCTGCGAATTAATCAGTGCTTCCCTAAAAATGAAGATTCCACACAAAAAAGCTGTGAAGAAATATAAACCATTTCTTCACAGCCCTGTTTTATAAATTCCGTATCCTTTGGAGGATTAGGAAATACGATATGCTGCCTGCCATTATGGTTGGCAGACGGTTTCTGTACTATTGAGGAAGGAGATTTCAAGTCTCCGCTTCGCTCTCCTCGAAATGACAGTGAGGTGAGGCGGCCTCGGTGTCATTTCGAATATAAGATTCCACTGCTGCAAGCCGCTATGTCATCTCGAGCGGGGCTGCACGTCGTTATGGGGCAGACGCTTTCTTTTCCATTGAGACGCTGAGCCCCGAGATTTCCCTCCCCATTGCGGCTTGCACCATTGTGGAAGGAGATTTCGGGGCTCCGCTCCGCTCTCCTCGAAATGACAGTGAGACGAAGCGGCCTTGGTGTCATTTGTAGACATGAAATTCCGAGGCTCTCATCAAAATGACAGTAGAGCGTCTGACGTCTGATTGTCTTCTTGTCTGACAATCAGACGCGTTCTCACTGGTCGATTTCTTTCTTTCTGGTCAGCTTGGCCTGTTCAAAATGCATGCTTCTGGTGTGGATGGTATGGACCCAGCCCTTTTTATGGCGGTCCTTCCAGCCCAGGATGGTAACGGGAATCCAGGAATACATGAATATGGGGTAAATGAGCCAGTAGAGGTAAATCTTCAGAGGCACTTCAATCTGCAGCAGCACGATGAGGGGCACCACGGACTGGATGAAGCCCAGCACCGCCCAGAACTGGCGGGGTACCAGTACATCGTTGTAGAGGATCACCGTGAAGCAGGGATAGAACATATTGATATATGTCATCACCAGATAGAATGTGGAGAGCAGAAGGAAATAGTTCTGCAGAAGCTGCATGATGCCGTCAAGGATGACGATGCTGTGCCGTTTGATACCTTCCTTGAAAAGGATGGGGATGTAGCGCTCAGAGCAGTCGAACTGGCCCTGGGCCCACCGCTTTCTCTGGCGGCAGGAGGCCATGAAGCCCAGAGGCTTTTCATCATAGATAATGGCGTCATGAACCCAGCAGGTACGGATACCGTGGGACAGACATTTCATGGAAAATTCCATGTCTTCCGTGAGGCAGTCGCAGCCCCAGCCGTATTTCTTCACAATATCCGCCGCAATGCACATGCCCGTGCCGCCGAGGCAGGAGGACAGGCCCAGGTTGTACTTCCCCAGATGCCACAGGTGGTTGATGGTCCAGAAGGCAATGGCAAAGGTGCCGGACACCCAGGTGTCCGTGGGGTTCTTGGCGGAAAGGTAGCCCTGCATGACCTTCTGCCCCTTCAGGAGACGGTTGTTCATGACCGCCAGAAAGTCCAGGTGCACCAGGTTATCGGAGTCGAAGACGCAGAAAGCGTCGTATCCTTTATTCAGGGCAAAAATCTTCGGAAATACCCAGTCCATGGCATAGCCCTTGCCCACCAGTTCCTTGTTGGTTCTTTCAAAGACGTAGGCACCGTGCTTACGGGCAATGTCTGCGGTATGGTCGGTGCAGTTGTCCGCAATCACATACACATCGTAAAGCTCTTTGGGATATTTCAGCATTTTCAGGTTTTCCAGAAGGTCCGCCAGCACCATTTCTTCATTATGGGCGGGAATGACCACGGCAAACCTGCTCTTTGGCGGTGCCAGATTTTTTTCTTTTCGATGCCACATGCCGCATACAGCAATGACCGTGTAGTAAATAGTAAAGAACGCCACGATCAGCTGTACGGGAATCATGATTATATCGAGTATGTAAGTCATTATTCTTTCCCTTCGCCGTCTCCGCCGGCAGTTCTCCTAGTTCTCTTAGCCTTCCGTTTTGCCTTTCTGCGGTTCAGGAAGGTATTCATCATGCCGAACATGATATAGCCGGCGCAGAGGGCAGCTGCCCATACGGGCCAGTAGAAAATGGTGCAGATGATAAAGAAGGCCAGGCAGATGATGACTGCCGGCAGATGGAGCTGGTCGGCGCTGGCGCCTTTATTGTCGGGATAGTGGATTTCACTGACCATGAGGAATGCCAGAAGCAGCACGCAGAGCACGGCCAGCCAGTTCCAGATTTTAATGCCGGAGAGCACATAGGCCGCCACAATAACGCCGGTGGTCGGGCAGGGCAGGCCTTCGAAATAGCCGTGCACGCTGGTGACCTTCACATTGAACCGGGCCAGGCGGAAGGCGCAGAAGGTGCCAAGGAGGGCGCAGGGAATGAATCCCAGAGGTCCCAGTTCATGAAGCTGGTAGGCATACATGAGGGCCCCGGCGGCAATGCCGAAGGAAATATCATCGGAAAGGGAATCCAGTTCCACACCCATGGGGCCTGCGGTGTGCAGGGCACGGGCCACCCTTCCGTCAAGGGCATCCGCCACCATGGCAATGAGAATGAATACAGCCGCCGTTTTGAAATTGCCCTGAATGGACATCATAATCGACAGGCCGCCGAACAATGCATTTGTTGCTGTGACGGCATTTGCAATCCAAGATTTATTCACTTACTTCAGCCTCCCTACGACAGTCAGGCCGCCTTTGACCTTGTCGCCTTTTTTTACACAGATTTCGCAGTCACCGGGAATGTAGAGCTCCGTGCAGGAGCCGAATTTAATCATTCCGTACAGTTCCCCCTTTGTGAGCTTGTCCCCCAGATTCTTCCAGGAAACCACCCGCCTTGCCAGGATGCCTGCAATGAGGATGACCAGAATGGACCGGTTCTTTCCGGTAATACCGATGGCCCCCCGTTCATTCTCAAAGCCCACCCCTTCCTTATAGGCAGGAAGGAAACGGCCCTGGGTGTAGGACTGGTACTTGATTTCTCCCGCCATGGGGCTGCGGTTGCAGTGCACATCAAAAATGGAGAGAAAAATGGTTATCCTGTGACACTTCTCACCAAGAAAAGTATCTTCCTCCACATCATGGGATACATCCACCACCGTGCCGTCCGCCGGTGATACCAGGATATCGTCGCCGGGGACAATCTTATTGTTCCTGGGCGGGCATCGGAAGAAATAGGTAAAATACAGACAAAGTACGAACGGTATCACTGCCAGGTAATACCATTTCAAATAACACAGTACAGCTCCGAGAAGGAAAGTCACCGCCATGAAGGGATAGCCTTCCTGTAATATGATAGGTTTTTTCAGCATCACTTACTCCCGCGTTCTTTTTTCCATTTCTTGACGGCCCGCATAAACTTAGGCAAAGCCATCATGCGCCCGATGCGGCTGGGCTGCAGGTACAGGCGGTACGCCCATTCCAGACGATTTCTCTGCATCCAGAGAGGCGCCCTCTTCAGGTTGCCGCTCATCACGTCAAACACGCCGCCGATTCCCATGGAAAGAACGCCCAGTTCCTCCTTGTGGGCAGAGAGCCACTTTTCCTGCTTTGGCACGCCAAGGCCGGCAAAAAGGAGCTTTGCCCCGCTTTTTCTTATATCTTCGATAATCTTCTTTTCTTCTTCTTCATTGAAATAGCCGTCATGGCAGCCTACCAGGGAGAAACTCCCGTGGTCTTCCATAAATTTTTTTGCTGCCTTCGCCGCGACCCCCGGATTTCCACCGAGGAAATAGACCGGCCAGTTCATGACAGACGCCTTTTTCAGAAGCTCCGTGGTCAGGTCCGCTCCGGTCACCCTTTCCGGGAAAGGGGTTCCCAGCTTTTCCCCGGCCCAAAGCACGCCGGCGCCGTCCGGCACCACCAGGTCCGCTTCATTCAGTATGCGAGAGAGCTCCCGGTCCTTCTGGGCTATCATAATCATTTCCGCATTGGCCGTGGCAATCATGGAGGGCTTTTCCTCCATAATCTGCTTTTCCGCAAAGGCCACTGCTTCTTCCATGGTCACCGCATGAATGCGGATATCCATGACTACATGGGATGTCAACGTTTTACCCTTCATTTCGTACTGTAATTCGGTGCTTCCTTCGTAATGCTTACATCGTGGGGATGGCTTTCGCGAAGACCTGCGCCGGTAATCTCAATAAACTGGGTTTCCTCATTCATGGCCTTGATATCCGGCGTGCCGCAGTAGCCCATGGACGCACGGAGACCGCCGATGAGCTGGAAAAGCACATCGGACACATGGCCCTTATATGGAATCTGGCCTTCAATGCCTTCAGGCACCAGCTTTTTCGCATTCTGCTGGAAATAGCGGTCCTTGCTTCCGGCCTGCATGGCTCCCAGGGAACCCATGCCGCGGTAGGCCTTGTACTTCTTGCCCTGGTAAATGATGGTTTCTCCCGGGCTTTCGTCGGTGCCTGCCAGGAGGTTCCCCAGCATGACGGAAGACGCTCCGGCGCCAAGAGCCTTGGCAATGTCCCCGGAATACTGGATGCCGCCATCGGCAATGATGGGCACCCCTGTACCTTCAGCGGCCCTTGCGCAGTCATAGACTGCCGTAATCTGGGGCACACCGATACCGGCCACCACGCGGGTGGTGCAGATGGAGCCGGGGCCGATGCCTACCTTCACCGCATCTACGCCGGCTTCGATTAATGCCTTCGTGGCTTCATAAGTGGCCACGTTGCCTGCAATCAGTTCCAGATGGGGGAAATCTTTCCGGAGGCGGCGGATGGTCTCAAGCACCCCTTCGCTGTGGCCATGGGCGGTGTCGATGACAAGTACATCCGCCTTGGCAGCAAGGAGTGCTTCCACCCGGTCTTCCACATCCGGAGTAACGCCGATGGCAGCGGCGCACAGAAGACGGCCGTCCTCATCCTTCACCGCATTGGGATATTCCTTCATCTTTTCGATATCCCTGATGGTGATGAGTCCCTTCAGGTATCCGTCCTTGTCCACCAGCGGCAGCTTTTCAATGCGGTGGGCCTTCAGGATTTCCTTGGCTTCATCAATGGTTGTATTTTCCGGTGCCGTCACCAGACCCTCGGAGGTCATGATGTCGCTGATGGGACGGGACAGGTCCGTCTCAAAGCGCATATCCCTGTTGGTGATGATGCCTACCAGCTTTCCCTCTTCCGTAATGGGAACGCCGGAAATATGGTATTTGTTCATGAGCTCATCCGCATCGGCCAGGGTGTTGTCCGGAGCCAGGTAAATGGGGTCCACAATGACGCCGTGTTCAGACCGCTTCACCAGCTTCACTTCCCGGGACTGCTCGTCAATGCTCATATTCTTATGGATAACGCCGATGCCCCCTTCCCGGGCCATGGCAATAGCCATTTCCGCTTCCGTCACCGTATCCATGCCGGCACTCATGATTGGAATATTCAGCCGGATATGTCTTGTGAGGTTCGTACTCACGTCCACGTCCCTTGGAAGAACGGTGGAATGGGCAGGAATCAGGAGCACATCATCAAAGGTAAGCCCTCTCTTGCCAAACTTGTCTGCTCTCATCATAGCCTCCATTTCTTGAAATCAGATTTCCTCTTTCACTCTTTGGGTATATGATTTTGAATCCATTAATTTAATCATTATACCATAAACAAAAGGTACAGGAAAACAGGAATTGCAAATGGGAAAAGCTTTCCCCTCTTTATCCCTTTTCATCCTCATAAAGCCGCTTGAAGAAGGCGCCGCCGAAACGGTGGGACAGCTCATCTTTGAAATCGGCACCGCCGTCCACCGCCCGCTTTGCTTCCTTCCTCGCTCTTTCCAGAAGGGGCAGGTCCCTAACGATATCCGCCGCCTTCAGGTCCGGCATGCCGTGCTGGTGGTAGCCGAAAAATTCACCGGAACCCCGAAGGAGCAGGTCCTTTTCGGAAAGGAGGAAACCATCCTCTATTTCACACATGAGCTTCATACGGAGCTCCGTCACTTCATTATGATTATCGGAATAAAGGATGCAGTAGGACTGGGCACTTCCCCTTCCTACCCGGCCCCGCAACTGGTGGAGCTGGGAGAGGCCGAAACGGTCCGCCCCGTAGACAAACATGATGGTGGCGTTGGGCACATTCACCCCCACTTCAATGACAGAGGTGGCTACCAGAAGATTGATTTTCCCGTCATGGAAATCGGCCATGACCCCGTCCTTTTCTGCATTCTTCATGCGTCCGTGCACCAGGCCCACATGGAACATGGGAAATACCTTTTCCTTCAGCTCTTCATACACCGCCACAGCAGAAGCCAGGTCCTGCTTCTCGCTCTTTTCCACCAGCGGGCATACCACATACACCTGGTGGCCGGCGGTCATTTCCCTTCCCATGAAATTGAACACCCGCTGCAGCATGGCACTTCCGATGGCATAGGTCTTCACCGGATGCCTGCCCGGCGGCATACCGCGGATGGAGGATACGTCCAGATCCCCATAAATGGAAAGGGCCATGGTCCTTGGAATAGGCGTAGCCGTCATGACAAGGATATGGGGATAGCCTCCCTTCGTTTCCAGCGCCTTCCTCTGCTTTACGCCGAAACGGTGCTGCTCGTCCGTAATCACCAGTCCCAGATGGGCAAAGACCACATCCTCCTCAATCAAGGCGTGAGTGCCGATGAGCACATGGATGGAGCCGTCTTTCAAGCCCTTCAGGATTTCATTTCTTTCCTTTGTCTTCGTCTGCCCCGACAAATAGGCCACATGGATGGGAAGGCCCTTATAAAACTCCTGAAACGTCCGGTAATGCTGTCCTGCCAGCACCTCCGTCGGAGCCATCAAGGCTCCCTGGTATCCGTTCTCCACGATTTTCGCCAGCGCCAGCGCCGCCACCGCCGTCTTGCCGCTGCCCACGTCCCCCTGGATGAGACGCTGCATAGGGACAAGTCCTTCCATATCATCCTCAATGTCGGCAAAGGCCTGCCGCTGCCCTTCGGTCAAATGAAAAGGGAAATTTTTAAGCACCGCCTGCACCAGTTTCCCGGAGGGAGCGCACTTGATGCTCATCACATGCTGCTCCCGCTTCTTCCGAAGGAGCAGGATGCCTGCCTGCATGAAGAAAAGCTCCTCAAACGCCGTGCGGCGGCGGGCTTCCTTCTGCTCCTCCCAGTTTTTCGGACTGTGCATGGCCCGGGCCGCCTCCAGCCGCCCCATGAGATGCTCCCGCCGGAGCGTTTCCGGCGGCAGATTTTCCTCCATATCCTCCACATGGTCCAGGGCGAAGGAAATCATATCCCGCATCTTCCCGATGCGGATGCCCTCGGTCAAAGGATACACCGGCACCAGCTTCTGGAAAGAAGAGAGCTCATCGGGAGACACCACTTCGATTTCCGCATTGGAAATCTGCAGCTTTCCGTAGTTATATTCAATGCGGCCATAGGCCAGCACATAGGTATCCTTCCGGAAGGTGTCCACCTTCCAGGGCTGGTTGAAATACACCAGCGTCACCGCACCGGTGCCGTCCACCAGGAGCACATTCAGTATGCTCATGCCCCGGCGCGGCGTCATCAGCCGCATATCCGCCACTTTGCCGTAAATGACCGCCTCGTCATCCGGCCGAAGTTCTTCCATCTTTGTGATTTTGGTCCAGTCCTGGTAACGGCGGGGATAGAAGGAAATGAGATCCTCCACCGTGGTTATGCCAAGCCGCGCCAGCTTTTCCTTCATACTGGGCCCTACGCCCTTGATATATTGTACGGAATCTGATAAATGCATGAAGAAGACCTTTCCGAATACAGTGCCCGAAAGGATTTCCTCTCCGGGCGAAAACAGGGACTCTCTGTTTATTATATTCCTGAAAATTGATTACGTAAAAGACTTGCTTAAAAAAAGCAAGTGTGATATATTATGAATGTTGCAATTGCGGAAGTGCAAGGAGGTGTAGCACATGGCTAACTATTGTGAAGTTTGCGGCAAGAAAACCGCTACGGGATTCAACGTATCCCATTCCCATCTGAAAACAAAGAGAACCTGGAAACCGAACATCCAGAGAGTTCGCGTACTGGTAGACGGACAGGTCAAGAGAATGAATGTCTGCACTCGTTGCCTTCGTTCTCATAAAGTAAACAGAGACATCTGATTTATTTGCATTTTCAGCCGGCCAAAGCCGGCTTTTTTGCATGGAATTTTTAAATTTCCTATGCATATATAATAGGTAAGGAAAAAGGAGCGGTGAAATCATAGATCCTGTGATTTCACCGCTCCTTTCCATTACTTTCCTTTCACCCAGGGATGATTGGACCGCCGGTGGCGAATCCGCCTTCTCCCCCAGGGAGAAATGACTCTTCTTTCCACAGGCCCCACCTGCTCCTTGTGGAGCAGAGACAGGTCCCCTTTCACTTCCTGGTCATTCGCCTTTAGTTTTTTCGTCAGGGGAAGCAGCAGTTTCTTCAGCTTTTCCAGCACCTTCAACCCTTTTTCCATCCCTTTCTGCCGCTTCGGCCTGTTTCTGTCTGGCCCTTTCCTCAATCTTTGCCCGGTACTCTTCCGCAGTGCTCTTCATGCCTGCCTTCGCCTGGCTGGCGGCTTCCATGGCAGCATCCCGATACCGGCCTGCCGATTCCACCACCCTGTCGGAAATCTTCTGGGCCCTGGCCTGGGCCGCATCTGCCTGCTCCTGGGCCTGGATTTTCAGCTTGTTCGCCTGGATTTTAGCCTCCTGCATCTGCACCCGAGCCTGGGCCTTCAGCTTGTCGGACTTCAGCTTCATCTGCTGGGACTGGATTTCAGACTGCCGCTTCATTTCCTCCGTCTTCTTCTGGAGCTCGCCCATCTGCTCCCGGGCCTGGGCCTTCATTTCGTCCGCCCGGCGGGCTGCATCCTTCCGGAACTCCCTGGACTTGATGCGGGCAATGGCCTGCAGATCCCGGGCCGTCTTTTCCGCCGTTTCCTGGGCCACTTCAGAAGCGCCAAGGGCGGTGTACTTCGCCTTTTCAATCTGCTCATCGGTGACACCGGCCTTCTTCAGCGCATCCACCAGCTTGTTTCCCAGAATCCCTGCAGACTCCGTGAGCTGGCGGGCCAGCTTATCCACCGCCTCATGAGCCTTCTCCGGATACACATCGTTCCAGTTCTTCTTCAGCTCCGCCGTGAAATCCTTCTTTTCATCGCCCAGAGGTTCATCCTTCTTCGGATTTTCCTCCAGCTCCTTCACATCCTTTTCCCCTTCCGCCTTTTCTTCCTCAAAAACGGCGCGATAGGGCTTCGTATCATCGGGCATGCCGTCCTTGATCCAGCGCTGGGCAGCCTTGCCGATGCCGTAGGTCACGGAAACGCCGATGGGAATCTGCATGAAGGAAATAGGAATCAGCGTGGCCAGGGTGGAACCTACCACCGTAGCCCCCAGGGAACCGATAAAGGACAGCACTGCCTTCTGGTTCAGCTCCACACCATAGACCGTGCCGATTTTGGAAATCATGTATACCTCATTAGCCACCAATGCAGCGGTGCCCAGCAGAGGAGCCGCCACAATCACACCGGCCCGGCCGGCAGCCCAGCGAATCAGGCCCTCCGCTTCCTTGTCCCTGTCATCAATGATGTTGATTTCCATATCCGGCTCCGGAGAATCCACATGAACCTCCTCGGTTTCCTCAGAAGGAGCTGCCGGTACAGAAGCCTCTGCCTTTTCAGCCGGAAGACCTGCCGCTTCCTTCTCAGCCGGAAGACCAGCTTCTTCCTTCAGTACCGGAGGCTTAGCCGCTTCCATTTCCATCGGCGGCTTGGCCGTTTCTTTTACTTCAGGAGCTGCTTCGGGACGAACTGCCGGTGTCTTTTCCATAATCTTTTCTTCGCTCATAGAAACCTCCCTGCCCGGACCTCCGGGCCAGTCAATGATAACACTGCAAACACAGAGAATGGCTGATTCTATGCAGTACTATATTCAGACCATTTATACTTCTATTATACCTAAAACCTATCCAATGTACCAATAGGATTTATCATTTTACAAAGGAATCGGATTTTATATTTATTCAGCAAAGAAAAGCTTTCAGATTTTCTTTCTGCACAGACCTGCCATTGATACGCTTTCTTCCAGAGCCGGACTATCCATATAGAAACAGCACCGGCGAAGTCCTCTCAGAAATCCTGCAGGCGCCCATCCATGGAGCAGGAGGGAGGGATGGAAAGGAGGCTGCTTCTCTTCAGTGCACTGAAAAACAATGGAAAATAAAGAGCATACGGGCCAGGGGTAAAATGAGGGCAGGAGGGACTGCCTGCCATGTGGTATGTTCTTTTCCATGCAAAAAGGCTTCACAGATATCTGTGAGGCCTTTTTTGCGTGGAGATTTTTTGTAGAAAGAATACAGGACACGGTACCTTCCAGCACTGCTCCTGTGCCCATTTCTCCATAAAAGCGCTAAAAGCCCCATAAAACCATTTCTAATGAATCACCATTCCGAGCATTATAGTTTCATGTATTAATATTTCTATTTATCATATATCCATCCCAGTCAATCCAACTCCCCAATTCATTTCCATATGCACAAATTCCATATACAACGTACAATACGACAAGAATATCCAAAACCATAAGAAACTTGGCAATTTTAAGAGTTTCGCGCCAATCTGCATACTCTTTAGGCTTTGGGCATCCATCATTATGAAATTTGAATTCTGCATCCATTATCTTAATTTTAGTCATGCAATATCCTGCTATAGGAATCAAGATGGTCAATGAAAAAGCAACACTCCAAACAGACTTCATGAGAATAATGAAGTCATAAATAATTGAATGGACCAAATTCCAAATTGATAAATGCGCTAAAAGGACCCCTAAGCAGCTGATAGTAAATTTTATTTTATATTGATGGCTCATTTGCTTAAAATAGCGCCACCACTCAAATCGTACAATCCAGATAAATACCGCCAGCATGCTCACATCCCACATGGCTTTAGAAATCATTTTTCTTTTCCTTGTCTTTCTTCTTTTTATCCGTTTTCAGTGCATTTTGTTTTACCTGTTATGTGATATAGTCTAACGAAGTTGCCCACAAAAATCCAGAAGCCGGTAAAAGCGCTCCACCTCGAGTGCTATATAGCTGATTTATTGTGTAGTTCTACATTTGGGTTCATCTTAGATTTAATAGTTGGAAATCATTTTGCCATTAACTACCACATTATTCCAATTCCGACCAATGATCGAATCATCCCAGTTGCAAACTGTATCTAATAAAATTAGAGCAGCAATAATGATATCAACAATGGTCAAAACAAGTGCTATCCGCTTTAGTTCAATCCACCATCCATAATCTTCAGGAAAGGGAAAGTTATGTCTTTTACTTGCATATTTAGCATTTAATATCTTCATCCTTATAATAAGATATCCTGAAGCGGGAAATAATAGTCCCATCGATATAAGTGTTGCAACAATAAACTTCATTGAAATTTCTGAATATGACTGAGAAATACGATAAATAAAGTCAAGAATAATAAAGGTTGCTAAGAGCGCTCCTGCGTATCCCATCGTATAAATAGTCTTAAATATGTTCGTTTCCATATTTTTGTATGAGGTTATCCAGTTGAACAATAGATTTATAAAGAAGGCTAACATAATAATAACAGATAATGTTGCAATCATTTTTTAACATCTCCCTTTTTCTGTTTTTCCCTATCAGTTACTGTAAGATTTTGCTTAATCCAATAAGCACCGTAATCCAATGGTATTGAAATTACTATACTGGGAGCTGGCACCAATGCTCCTCCTAAGATTCCAAATGCAAGTTTAAACGTATCAACCCCCACGGCTATTCCCAAGTCTTTTCCGCTATATGTATTAAAATCTCCGGTAATGTCTACAATCCCACCCACTGCGTTTCCAACTGCATTGTATTTTCCAAGTGCGCCCCAGGGGCCTCGGACTCCGTGCTTATACATTTCTGTTCATGGTTTCCCTATTTCATCGGAAATCAAAGCCATACCGACAGAGTTAAGAGGATTGAAGGAATCATCTTCTTTATGTTCTGCTTCATATCTGCTGAGATTTCCCTTCTGTATGTCAACTTCCTATCGCCCCTGCTATTCGCGCCACCCGTCAAATATCAACCTGATTGTTTTGTATAACTTTATTCCACCCATGCAAAACCCATGACTCATCTCCACCCATTAAATCCGATACCAGCATTAATGTTACAGCCAAAGCATCCAGCAGTATAAGGACTTTTATCAATTTTATAGAATTAACCCATCTTTGATATTCATCTGGCAAATCACAGCCATATTGTTTATTTTTAAACGTTGCATTAGAAATCTTAATTTTTGTCAAATAGTAAATTGCCCCAGGAATTAATACCGTCATTGCGAATACTCCTCCCAAAATTAATTTTACAGGAACAATCAGATAATGAGTAATAGCATGAACAACAAACCAAATAGCCAAAATCGCAGCAAGAAAAATCAAAGTGCCAATGCAAAACTTTCCTTTGTAGGGAGTGCTCATCTGTTTAAAATTGGTATACCAATCATATAAAATACCTAGGGTAGCTGCAAACATGCTTACATCCATCCAGTCTTTTGGATTCATTGTTTTTGCTCCTTTATTGCCTGCTTTTCCTTATTAGTCCTAAGTTTATTCTGTTTTATCCAATAGGCAAAATAGTCCAAAGGAGGTGCCAACATAACCCCGGGAACAGGAACATATACGCCAGCGAGTATAGAAATCATAGCTTTTGCGCTGTCAATTCCCACAGCTATTCCCAAATCTCTCCCGCTATAAGTATTAAAATCTCCGGTAATGTCTACAATCCCGCCCACTGCGTTTCCGACTGCATTGTATTTTCCAAGTGCGCCCCAGGGCCCTCGGACTCCGTGCTTATACATTTCTGTCCATGGTTTCCCTATTTCATCGGAAATCAACGCCATACCGGCAGAGTTAAGAGGATTGAAGGAATCATCTTCTTTATGTTCTGCCTCGTACCTGCTGAGAGTTCCCTTCTGTATGTCAACTTTCCAGGCATTGTCATAATCCTTGCTCTTTGCCGGTAACAGTTCTCTGCTGCTGGTTACATCATAGAAGGCTCCATTCACAATTACCTGCATCCCCGGAACAAGTCTCTTTGCTATGGATCTTGCAGCACGATTAATATACTCCGGTGTATTGCTAATTTCATGCACTTCTATACCTGGCAGAGTAAACACCGGGAGATTTTTCGTTTCAAGTATATCAGGTCTATGATGAGTGTCTCTTGCCTTCACCGTTTCCATATCGCTGGAGTCATCATAGGTTATGCGTTGAATGGCATTCACAAAGTAAAGTTCTTCTTTAATTTCCTTCTCCCGCCTGCGATTCCCTTTGGCTTCCTTCAATTCTTTTTCTATGTGAAGTCTTGTCTCCCGGCCATAGCTATTCCACTTGGCCGCCTCAAGGGAAATACCAGCCATACCGGAAATAGAAGCATCAGACACTTTGCCAATCACAGCACCCAGGCCTGCGCTGAGCCATTCTACCGTATCCGGATGGGTTCTCACCCATTCCGGAGATTTTGTGCGATTCAGGTATCCCATCACATATTCATGGATACTTCCGGACAGGGCTCCTGCCAGAGTCTCTCCTGTACCCATGTCTCCCATGAGGGCACCAAAGGCTCCATGGAGAAGGACTTTTTCTGCAGAGCCGTCTTTCCATCCCCTGCTTTCTGCATAGGCATGAATGGCCTGGTTGCCGTATTTCTCCATCATGCCCAGAAGTTCCTGCTTTTCTTCCACCTTGGATTTATCGAAGATTTCCTTCAGCTTATTCAGGCTGTTTTCTGTATCCCGATTCAGTGTAGAAAGATCCTGCCCTTGGTTCTTCTTGTCCGCAATAACGATAGTCCCTTTCGCAATGGCCGATTTGGTAGTGCTGCCTGCCTTATCCTTCACGGTGGGGCTCATCTGAGGCGTAAGGCCGCGGGCGTTGAGGGGCGTGGTGCTGTCTTTGGGAGCATAGGAGATGCCCATGCCGCCTGATTTGTAGTCTGCCTTGTTCTCCACATCTTCCCAGCTTAAAGTACCGGTGCGGAGTGTATTCTTTTCCGCATCGCCTTTGCTGTCTATGACGGCACCTTTGAGGTGGGTGTTATCCTTGACGGTAATGTCAAAGCCCTTGTCTCCGGCGTAGATTCCTGCCTGGTTTGTCACACTTTCGTAATGGGAATCAGTGTGGGATTTGCCTGCTGATGCAAAGCCGGATACTTTGCCGGAGGAAATGTCATAGCCTAAAGAGATACCGGTGTTCTTTCCATTTTCCCGGTAGGTCTTCCTATCCTGTTCACTTTCCACACTGAGGCTGCCGCCTACATCTGCCTGTACTTTTTCTCCTTTTATCCGGCTTCCTTTGAGGTCGGTATCCCTTCCGCTTTCCAGGGAAAGGGTATGGTCCGCTTTGATGGTGCTTTCTGTGTGGCTAATTTCCTCGCCCATTCCTGCTTCCCTGCCCCTGCCATAGGATGCACGGATACCGGTGAGGCCGCTGCTTCCTATGCTTCCTCCCAGGCTGACGGAAGAAGAGTTTTCTTTTTCTCTGGTGGTGCTGCTGTTTTCTGCCGAAAGGATGCGGATATCCTTTCCTGCTTTCAGGTAGACGTCTTTTGCGCTCATTTGGCTTCCTTTGACAGTCATGTCTTCTCCCGATTTTACAGTGAGGGTATCTTTGGCATGAAGGGTGCTTCCTTCTGTCTGGATGGTCCTTTCTTCAGAAAGGCTGTGGGATTTGGCGGTGCCAAAGGATACGTCAAGGCTCATTCTTCTTCTGGCTTTGTTATCCGCTTTGGCCTTGTCCATGATTTTCCCTTCGGCGTCCCGGATATTTTCCAGATTGCTTTCTGTCATGGGTGCAGCGATTCCATCTGTTTTGACAGCCTCTCGCAGGGTATCAATGCGGGACATATCTGCCTTCATGGCATCTATAGTTTTCACATTGTCCATGTATCCCGATACAGCCCCTTTCAGGTTCTTTCCTGCTTCCAGTCCATAGAGGGCAGAGAGGCGCCTGTCTTTCACTTCCCCTGCCCGGGTCAGTGGAGTGACTACAGAATTGACTGTATTTACCAGGCCGCCTCCCAGGGATACACTGAGCCCGCTTCTCTTGTACTCATGTTCTTCTTTATTGGTGTACACATTATCCTTACTGGTGATAGTCACATTCTTTCCGCTAACCGCCAAGTCCTTACCGGCTGAAATGTGGGAGGCTTCTATATCTGCCTCCTTCCCTGCGCCGATACGAACGTTTCCTTCCACGCTGCCTATGGTGCTTCCTACCTGTTCTACGGCTTCACTGTCATAGCGGTCTTTTCTCTTTTCGCTGCCCATAGTAAAGCCCAGGCCGCCTCCGGAGAGGAGGCCCCTCTTTTTGACGGATTCCCGGTAGGTGCTGCCGCTTCTTTCTTCAGCACTGTCGGCCTTGAAGTTTCTTCCGGCCAGAAGGGTGGTATCTTCATTGCTGACGACGGCGCTTCCTGTGATGTTCATGTCTCTTCCGCTTTCCATATGGGTTTCATTCCCGGAGATAAGGCTTCCTCTCACGGTGTCTGTCGTCCCTGCTTCATAGAGGTCCTTGGTCTTGGAAGAGAGGAGGCCGGATACGTGGGAGTGGTATTCGTGGATGGTTTCGTGATGTTCCTTTTCATCCATCATAGAGATATCTTTACCGGCAGTCAAGAAGATTTTTCCCTTTTCGGAAGTGATGCCGCTGCCTTTCAGGGAGATGTCTTCTCCTGCTTTAAGGCGCACTTCTCCCTCAGAGGAAATCAGGGTGCCTTTCACTGCTTCATCTTCTGTTTTGAGGCGCTGGTAGTAGGAGCCCTTTCTTTTCCCTACGGACGCATCTTCTGCATAAAGGTCTTTTTCTGCGGTGAGGCGGATGTCTTTTCCTGCTGTCAGTTCTGCTTTTTCATCCGCTTTAAGGGATGCGCCGGATAGGGTGATGGTATTTCCTGCGTTGAGGGAAAGATTTTTAGCAGAAACTTCCGCTTCGGTATACTTTCTTTCATGGATGGCAGCTGCCGAATCGCTGAAGGTGACGGCCACGTGCTTTTCCCGGGACAGGGCTTCCATGGAAATATCTTTTCCTGCCTCCATGGCAAGGGTTTCTCCTGCCGTAAGGCTGCCGCCCCTGTTTTGGATGGAGTCTCTGGCGGAAAGGGTCATGTCCTTTCCAGCTTCCATGCGGGCTGTATTCCCCAGGGCAGACTGGTAGAGTCCAGGGCTTCTGTCTTCTGTCTTTGCCGTTTCATTGGTTATGTTTCCGGCTTCCAGTGAGAGGCTGTCTTTGGCGGAAATGGTGCCGCTCCGGTTCAGGATATCTTTTTCCGCTTTCATGGTCACCTGCGTCCCTGTGATGGCGCCTTCTCTATTTTCAATGGTATGTGCTGCAAGGGAGAGAGTATTTCCTCCATGCAGGGTGCCCAGGTTTTCCAGGGTCTTTCCGGAGTAAATTTCCACATCGCTTCCGGTGATGACGGCGCCTTTAGGGGTTATATCCTTTTCCGAGAGGCGGGCCAGGTAGATTTTCGGCACCAGTACGTCTTCCCCGTTCACCCTTTCCTTCACCAGCCAGAGGATGTCACTGGTCAGAGCGGCGGTCTGTTCTTTGGAAAGTTCCACGCCCACGGAAAGATGAAGTGTCTCCGCCTGGGTCACACCGTTATCCATTAATTTTTTGAAAGTTTCCATGCTGCTTCCTGTGCCGGAAAGGTAGGGATTTCCCGTAAGGGCAAGGAGCTGTTCCTGTACCAGCCGCTGTTCTATCCATCCGTCGCCCAGCTTTTTGGATACCTTCTCGGGATCTGCTTTGACCCGTTCCAGCAGGTAGTCGCTGGAGAGGAAATTCCTGTAGTCTGCATAGCGGGGATCCGTTTCGTAAAGATACCGGGCGCTGGGGTCCCGGGTAAGGGTATAGAGGCGGCTTTCTTTTTCCAGGAAGGAAAGGGATTCATTGTTATAGGCGGGGTTGTTTTCAGACGCACGTTTCCCGTCAAGTGGTTTTTCCTTCTTGAAGTCCGCTTTCTTGTCCCTGTTTTCGTATACCTTCCCATCCGCTTCCAGGGTGCGGTTCTGCACACTGCCATGGAGGCTTTGGATGGTGGTCTTTCCGTTCCCGCTCATGACGGAGAGCCGCTCTGTATCATCACCGGTTTCGTCATGGACTTCGTGGTTTTCATAGGGAAGGACGGTCTTTCCATAGACCATGTGGCAGTGAAGATGCATCCTTGTATGTTTCTTGTATTTCCAGTAATGGTTGTCATGGCCCAGGTCGTCATAGTGGATGGTGCCCTGGTAGCCGGTGTTCTCTATATCTCTGCCTGCAGTCACAGAAAGATTTCCTGCGGCCGCCATGGTGCTGTAGTCGTTATGGATTTCATTCCCTGCCTGAATCGTGAGATTCCCTTCTGCCATCAGGCGGCTGTCATTGGTTTCTTCTTCAATAACACCGGTGTGGATGGTACGCTTGAATTCCCGGCGGGCGTCATAGTAGTTCTTTTCCTGGAGGTGGGGAATGCGATAGGCTATATCCTCATAGGTCACTTGCCAGCCTGTTTTCATTGTTTCTTTGTCGTTGATAAGGTCCTCCGCTTCCACCGTCATGTCTTTCCCGCTTTCTATGGTGCTGGAGCGGTTATGGAGGATGTGGCGGGCCGTAAGGTGCATGCTGTCTCCGGAGGAAAGAAGGGCGCCTTCTTTATAGCCGCTGCCGTTCCGGTTATACAGGTTTTCTGCTTCTATGGCCAGTTCTTTCCCCGCAGCCAGGAGACCGTCTTCATTGGTCATATTTCCTTCTTCGGAGAGGCTGAGGTTTCCGGTAACATAGACGCCGCCCAAACTTTGGTTGATGAAATCACGGCCTGTAAGGGTCATGTCTCCGCCCACGCCCAGATAGGAGCTGTCTTCATTGGTGAATACATCCGCCCGAGCCTTAAGGTCTCCCTGTACGTCCATGCTGCTATGGCTGTTGGTGAAATATGCTGCAGTAATAGAGCTGTTCCTGCCTGCATGGAGAAGGCTGCTGTTTGTATTTTCCAGTGTATCAGCCTTAATAGTCACATCTTCGTTTCCATAGAGGCTGGCGCCGTCATTGGTGAAGGATACCGCCCGGATATCTACCTTCTGTTCCCCATGGAGAAGCCCGCTGTCACTATTCTTGAGGGTTTCTGTATCCAATGTGAAATTTCCTCCGGCTGTCATAGACCCATGACGGTTATCCAGTGTGATGGTCTGAATGTCCATATCTCCGGCAGATGAAAGGAGGGCATTTTCGTCCTGTGAAAGGGAAGAGGCCCTGAGGGAAAGGTTCTTTCCGGCTTTCAGGGCGGACTGGTGCTGGATGAGGTTTCCTGCCAGGGAAATATACATATTTCCTTTGGCTTCCAGTACGCCCTTTTCTTTATTTTCCAGATTTTTGGCTGACAGGGTGACATCTTCTTCTGCACCTGTCTTTCCTGTATTGGTGATGGTATCTTCCGCAGTCAGTTTGATGTTCTTTCCGTAAAGCTCGCTCCTGTCATTATGGATAGAGCGGCCATAGAGGGAAAGGTTCTCTGCTTCCCTGCCGTTCAGTCCATCTCCCATAAGGCGAATATCTCCCATGCCATGACCGAAGCGGATATATCCATTTTCCATAGAGGAAAGGGGAGCTGCCGCAAGGGTCACATCTTTTACGTGAAGGAATCCACCGCCATTGACAGAGATGCCGTTGGGGTTGGCAATCACCAGGGAAGCGGGACTGCCTGCCACTTCTATATATCCCATAAGGCGGCTTTCTTTATTGCCGGTGACTTCATTCAGGATCAGGCGGGCTCCTTTTCCGTAGATTTTCATGTTCCTGTCAATATAACCGCCCAGATCTGTTTTGGTATAGCGGGAGGCGTTGTTCAGGATGAGGCCGCGCTGTTTCACGTTAAAGTCATGGTAGAGGTTGCGGGAAACACCATTTCCATCAGCTTCTGCAATCTGTACCAGGTCCACGCCATTGGCAGCATGGTCAATGATGGGTTTATATTTTCCGGGAGCTGTCTCATCAGCGGTAAGCGGCAGGTCAATGTCTTCCGCTTTATCCGTTTTGGCCGTCTCCGCTGTATCCGGCATGGAGGGCAGGGATGGAGTTTTCAGGTCTTCTGCTTTTCTGGGCGTTTCCGGATCCGGCTTTTCTTCCGGTTTCACCGGATTTCTTTCTACAAGAACCAGACTTTTCTCGTCTTTTGCCTTCAGATTGTCCCTGCTTCCGGTAATTCTTTCTCCCGTAAGGCTGATGGTGCCTTTGTCTGCGGAGAGGGCTCCGGACAGGTGGATACTGCCGCCCGCTTCTCCGGTCATGCTGTTTCCTGCTTCCAGACCGCCGCCCAGTTCGGCATTGTCTTGAACGGCAAGGGAGATGCTGTCTGATGCGGACAGGGTGCCCCTGTTTTCCAGGGAACCGCCCTTTATGGCAAGGGAGGCGCTGTCGGTCTTAAACTGACCGCTCCCTTCCGTTTCCTCGTAGCTTTCTCCGGCGCTGATAATCCCTGTATTGGTAATGGCACCGGCAGCGGAGAGATGGATGTCTTCCCGGGCCAGTATGTCCATGCTGCCATCCAGGCTTCCTTTGGCGGAGGTAATGGAAATGGTACCGTCAGAAGTGATGGCTGTGGTGTCTGTATCCCCGTCCTCTCCTGCTATATCGTGGGATTTCAGTTCGATTTTCCCTTCGTTGGTAAGTACCAGGTCTTTGGAGGCATGAATGGTGCCGCCCACATTAACGCCCATACCGGCAGCGGTGCCTACCAGGTAAATGCTTCCGGCATACATGCCGCCCAGGGCGCCTATGTCCAGGGAGACTCCTTTTTCGTCATTGTCTTTGACTGCCTCCATGGTGCCTGTGTCATAATGCACCCTGCCCTGGCCGACCGTCACATGGATGTCATCTTTAGCAAAGAGGGCGCTGTTAATGGCTGCTGCCCGGCTGTATATATCCAGTTTATCTGCCCTGCCGTAAAGAATCCCGCCTTTGTCGTCATAAACCGGTGTATTTCCTTTCCCTTCCACGGAAATAGTCCCGGTCATGTCAAAGCCGGAGAGTGTGCCGTTTTCTATGACCGGCCGTCCTGCGGCCAAGGTGGCTCTTCCCACATTAATGAAACCGAAGCCGTTTCCTGTAATGCCATTGGGGTTGGCAACGATAAGGTCCGCCCTGCTGCCTGCAATTTCCATCATGCCCTGAAGGCGGGTGCTGTCTTTACCCAGGGTTTCCACCAGGATGGTCCGGGCAGCATTTCCTGAAAAGTTACGGTTGGCAGGGATGGCACCGGCCAGCTTTGTCATCGCCGCTTCTTTTTGGGCATTGTTATTGAATACGATTCCCTTTTCATCTACATTGAATGCATCAAAGCGATTGTGGGAAAGGCCTTTGTCATTGGGGCCCTCGATTTCTACAACGGCGGCTCCGGTAGAGGCAGTAGAGAGGGCAATGCCGCCCCGGGGAGTGATGGCCACGGCAAAGGAGGTCACCACCCCGGAAAGGTAAAAAGAAACAGCCAGGGACAAGGATATCCATCGTTTTCCTGTCTTCATTCTTCTATAGGTGCTGCTTTTGTTTCTCATCATCGCCACTCTCCCCCATCCTTTTCCGGCTGCCGACCAGATGGTTTTTCTTTTTAATTTCTATCATGTCAAATTTCTGCTGAAATAAGGAAACAGTAGGTTCTCTTTGCCGTTTGAAAGCCTTCCGGCTTTTCTATAGGCCACCCGATAAACCCGTCGTACCGGAAGGGCCCTTTTTCTCCCCTAAAACCTAAAGCGCAGCCGGTCAGCTCTTTCCCCAGAAGGTATTGCGTAGAGGGACCATAAACCCTTCCATAGTCCCAGGCGCCATAGATTTCCTGCCCGCTCTTTCCCAAAGGAATGGCCAGCTCATTTCTCATGACTACGCCGCTTTCCGCCGCCAGTGTATTTTCACCGTCAAATCCCCGGACGCTGTATCTCCCTCCGATAGAAAGGAATTCACTGCCGTACACCGGCTGGTTGGCTTTCTGGAAATAGAGGTCCATGGTATAGCGCAGACGGTAATCTTCTGCCACCGGAACCGGCGTCGTGACATGGAGGGACCCCAAATACATGTTATAGCGGGTAGTGGCCTCTCCGGCCATGCCGTCTGTGGGGCCGGGATCTGCCAGCCAAGGGACGCCGCGCCTGTAGGTGAGCTCCCCTTCCACCAGACTTTCTTTAATATATCTCTTATGGTGAATTCCCAGTTCCAATGCCGTCGTCTTCTGCCGCTGCACTCCGATTTCCGTACCGTCGATATAGCTGTGTCTGGTCTTATGGAGGATGCCTGCCAGGAGGTCTGTTTTGCTGTATGCCTTTCTCTGGAGCAGGTGGGACCAGGTCAGACGGGTTCTTTCCAATTTCCCGCTGGAAATGAATGGAACCACGCTGTAGTCCACGGTCTGCCGGTAATCGTCATGGGCATAGGACAGGGTCATTCTGTCTTTACCCAAAGGAATGTCATAGAAAAGATTCACTCCATGAGTGCCTTTCCTGTCACTGCCGGGCTCTGCATCTCCGTTCCAGCTGAAATAGAAAAGGTCATTCATGGACAGGGGATTAGAAATCCGAAGGCCATAGGTCTGCTGCATTTTTCCAGTCTCCTTCATGCCGCTGTTGTCCAGGGTCATGAAAAGGGATACCGGTCTTTCCCGTTGAAGCTCAATAAGAAGTACGCTGTCCCCTTCCTTCTCTCCCGGTTCAATGCGGATATGGGCCTTCTGCCCCGGTACATGGTTGAAATTATCCAGCGTCTGCTCTATGCCCCGGATATTCAGGAGAGAGCCTTTATGGACCGCCACCGCATTCCGCCAGGTGCCCCAGGTATCCGGGGAAAAGCGGATATCTGAAACGATGCCGGGAAGAAGTGTGAAATAAAAGGTCCCTTTGGATAAATCCTGGGGTTCGATGTAAACCCGGCTGGTCACATACCCCCTGTCCATGATTTCCTTATTGATGGCCGTTTCAAGAGCCTGGATGCCCTTTCGACCTATGCGTTTCCCTTCAAAGCCGGAAAGAAATGTATCCACCCAGCTGAACCGGTGCGAAAAAGAAGAGTGCTTCAAATACAGGTGCTTTAACAGGAATCCTCCATCCTCTTCGGGCAAAGAAAAAGCTTCCAGAGATGCAGAGGAAGAATCCGTCCGTGTCATAGTGTCACGCAAACGGTATTGATTTTCTTCTTCCCTGCGTCTGGAAGCAATGTCCTGACTTTTCTGTGTAATGATATCTTCCTGCCGGCTGACAGCACCCTCGGGCCCTGCCGCCTGGGCAGAACCCATAAGCAGGCAGCACACAAGCGCTGCCACACCTGAAACAAACCATGGTCTTTCGTTCATCATGCAATCCCCCGATTCATTATGAACCACCCTCAGCCGGTTATATATTGAATTAACCTCTCTCCAAGTTATTTCTTAAACAGAATATATACCATTCTTTCTAAAATTGCAAGATAGTAAAAACAGAGCAGAAATTACAATCCAGATCCATATCTCCAAATGTTATTGTCCTTTCTACATGTTAATAAGTGCTGCCAGCCGAAGAAAGTACAGTCTGCCTGTATCCTTTGATATGCCGCGTTTTTTCATACTGGGATTCTTATTGTTCTTTATACGGGAAAGTATATCATTATATTTTAATTAGAAATTATAATTGTAAAAAGAAATGATTTCAGGTTATTACTTTGATACATTATCTCTATTTAAATTGCAAAATTAGCAACGTGAATTCTATTTTATCCTATTCTCATTTTCGATTTTATCTTATATAATAAACATAGATGAGAGTTTGGGCAAGGTCCGGGGAGTGGTCACGAAAAAATACCCGGTTCCTGGTCCGGCTGCAAGCCATCTCGCATGGATGAAACCATAAGAGCTCCGGGCTTCGGTCCGTTCGATGCGTTATGAGTTTGTTTTGCATTTTCCTGATTGGGCGCCTTGGTTCATTCCGAGGTCTAAGCGAATAGCCTGAAAGAGTCCATCGTCATGATGGAGCGGTGGAAGATTGGCGCATCTGTCTTCTATCCGCCGGGCCTAGCTCTTTCGGGCTTTTCGTGTTGTCTTGAATCGACGAAAGAAATCTGAACAGAAAAATCCCCGTCCTCCATAAAAGGGCGGGGATTTTGATTGGGGTGGTGAACCGGCTGATTTTATGATGGAAAAGGAGCCATGCCAGGCCCCTGCGGGGCCTCGGCTTTTCTACGAAAAGCCTGCTATCATCCGGCGCCTACGGCGCCACCTTCTTCCAGAGGAAGAAGGCTATACTTACGCCCCCCTTCCCGCCCCAACTGTTATTTTCTAAGCCGCAGGCAAAGAATGACTGCAGGAGGCGGGAATGTTCCCTTTTTCTGAGCCCTCTTACCAGTCGGTGAGGCCGCCGTCTACGGGGATGGCGGCGCCGGTGATGAAGGAGGATTTGGAAGAGAGGAGGAAGGCGATGAGTTCTCCCACTTCTTCCGGGCAGCCGATGCGCATCAGGGGGTACCAGTCCCCCATTTCTTTACGGCTGCCGCCGTAGTCGTGAAGCTGTTTGTCCAGAAGGGGTGTATCGATATCTCCGGGGCACACCACGTTGGCCCGGATGTTTTCCACTGCCATCTCTAAGGCCAGGGAGCGGATGAAAGAAACCAGGGCGCCCTTGGTGGCGCCGTAGAGGCTGCACTGTACATTGCCCTGGAGGGCGGCGTCGGAAGCCACGGCCACGATACTGCCTTCCGCTCCTCTCATGGCGGGGATGGCCTCTCTTGCCAGTTTCATGGCGCCGAAGACGTTGACGGAAAAGAAATGCTCTATTTCCTCGTCGGTGGTATTTTCCAGCAGTTTTTCTTCATAAATGCCGGCGGAGAGGACAAGGCCCGTGATTTTTCCAATGGATGAAGCCGCTTTCACCGCCCGCCGGCAGTCTTCGGTCACCGTCACGTCACAGGGAACGTAGAGGCTCCCTTTCACTTGGTCCTGGGCCTGCTGCCCGCGGTCTTCATTTCTTCCCAGAAGAACGGGACGGATGCCTTTTTCTGCAAGGATTTTAGCAGTGGCAAGGCCAATGCCTGAGGTGCCGCCGGAAATCAGAACTGTCTGTATCATGGAATTCTCCTTATTTCGCAAGGGAAGAAACGTAAACGAACTGGATACCCTCTTTTTCAAGCTGCGGCACCATCTGGCGGAAGGCTTCCGCTGTCTTGGGTCGGCAGTGGCCGATAATGACGTAGGTGCCGTATTTCTGTGCCCGCTTGGCGGCTTCCCGAATCATGGCGGAAATAGCTGCCACGTCGGCTTCATTATCCACGAAAAGGTCGTTCCTTACATAAGGTACGCCGTAAGAGGCGGCGGCTGCGTCGGCGGCGGTGGTGGAATTGGTACGGCTGTCGAAGAAGAAGAGGCGGCGGTGGTGAAGTTCATTCATCACCACATCCATGGTGCGGCGGTCCGTGGTGGCCTTGGAGCCCTGGTGGTTATTGATCCCCACCGCTTCGGGCACCTGGGAGAGGGAGCTCTTCAGGAGACTCCGGATTTCCTCATCACCCATGGAGGTGAGGATGACCTTGGATTCCATGCCGATACCGGAAACCGATTCCATGGGCTGGTGAAGAATCACCGGAAGTCCATGGGCGTGCCAGGAGAGAGCGGCATCCCTGGTGTGAACCTGGTTCGGCATAACTGCCAGGGTAAGCGGAATGCCCAGGGATTCATAGACATGCTGGGATTCCAGGTCCCGCCCTGCATCGTCGATAACGACGGCCAGCTTTCCTTTCACCGCAGCGGGGATATTTGGCTTAGGCGCGGCGGCCGGTGCCGCTTTTGCAGGAGCGGCGCTCTGCTTGGCAGGAGATTTGGTATTTCCTGCATCCTTCTTCACGGAAGGAGCCGCTTTGGAAGAAGCAGAAGAAATAGAAGAGGATGGGGCAGATGAAGCGGAAGCAGCAGAAGCAGGGGCAGAAGCAGAAGAAGCGGCTGCTTTGTCCTCATGGGAAGGAGCGGCAGCTGTTTTTTCACTGCTTTCCCCTTTCCCTGTGATTTTCGACACAATGGCGGGCAGGCTGAAGGAAGATGTCTTTTCTTCCTTTGCACCGGCTGCGGGAGCGGAAGATGTTTTTGAAGTGCTCTTTTCCTCAGCCGGCTCTTCATCGTCTGCCTTCACCTGCACCGTCACCACCTTGTCCATGGCGGCTTTGATTTTTTCCTTCACACTTTCCGGCGTGCCCTGGTCCTCCTTCGGCACCAGTCCCTGCATTTCCTTGTCATTAAACAGGTGGCCTATGGTGGTCACGTTCTGGGCCACCTCCGAATCGGGAGCATTGGTCATGCGGTCCGTCATGTAGGCAGATCCCATAATGAGAGCAATAAAGAAAAGAAGCACTAGAAATGGATGTCCCCCTTTCTTCGCTGCTCTCGTTCTCCGTACCCGTTTTTTCCCTGCCATAGTTATCTCCTCATCATGAAATCCTGGTTATCGAATTTATTTTCTACATTATAGCATACGGGAGGTGCAGCGCCCAATGGGCGCTGCCGGTTAACGGGCCTCCGGCCCCGAAAGTTATGGCCGCCTGCGGCGGCGGGTTGTGTAGAAGGGTTGCAGTAGTAAAAGGTTCTTAAGATGGACCGGCCCTTGGGCCGGAGGGTTCTTAAGTTTGACACGCCTTCGGCGTGAGGGTCATGGTAGGCGCTTCAAAAATAAAGGAGCGCCATTATGATAAAACCTTCAAAACCGCGCCCTTGGCGCGAGGGAAAAATATGCAAACCTCGCTTCGCTCGTTGGAAAACCATACAACCGCGCCTTTGGCGCGATGGAAATGCACCCCTTCTGCCTACGGCACCTCCCCCGGAGGGGGAGGTTTTAGCGGCACTATGCTTTGAGATGCCCCCACCGATTCCCTGCGCTCCAAGTCATTCACCGACCGGATGAATTCTACCTCTTCTTCCATCATGGATTATGCCCGTTTCAACTACGTGGCACAACCCGGTGACGGAATAACCGCTCTTTCACCGCATATCGGTCCTTACGATATCTTCGCCATCGAATACGGTTACCGTTGGTATGGAAAAGAAAATCCGGAAGAAGAAAAGGATTTACTTTATGATTTCCTGAGCCGCCATACCGACCGTCTGTATAAATACAGCGAAGCGCAGGATGTGCGTGATGCCGTAGATCCCCGTGCACAGAACGAAGATCTGGGTGATGATGCTGTACGTTCTTCCCAATATGGTATTGCAAACCTGAAGCGGATCGTTCCCGAAATTATAAAATGGACGACGACCGGAGAAAAAGGACAGACTTATGAAGAAGCTTCCCGCTTATACTATGCCGTAATCAATCAATGGAATAATTATCTGTACCATGTACTCGCCAACATCGGTGGTATCTATATAGAAAATACAATTGTGGGTGACGGACAGAAGACTTATACTTTTGTAGAAAAAGAAAAGCAACAAGCTGCCCTGAAGTTCTTACTGGATGAGGTACTGACTTATCCGAAGTGGTTATTCGACACAGAAGTAGGTGAATATACCTATCTGCTTCGTAACACTCCGCTGGGTGTGGTAGAAAATGCACCGACGCAGATACTGAAGAATGCCCAGTCCTATATTCTGTGGGATCTTTTATCCAACAACCGCCTGGTACGTATGCTTGAAAACGAAGCGGTAAATGGCAAAAAGGCTTTTACTGCCGTAGAACTGATGGATGGTTTACATCGCAGCATTTTTGCCACAACAGAACGGGGAGCATTGCCTGACGTCATGACACGCACCTTGCAGAAAAACTTCCTGGATGCCTTGATTACGGCCGCTGCCGAAAGCGAAGGGGTAAAAATCAACAAGAAGCTTATGGACAATCATTTCCTGCTGGATAACCAGTTACCGCTTTGCAGTTGTGATGAACATGCTCATCGCTCGTTGGATGCAGACCGGATGGGTGCCCGTCGCGAATTGAACTTCTACGGCTCTCAACTGAACCGCATCTCAGATGCCATTTCCGTGAAGCGAGGTGAACTGTTACGGATCAAGGATCTGCTTCAAAGTCGCCTGGGAACATCGGATGTGGCAACCAAATATCATTATAAAGACATGATTCTCCGTATTAACACGGCATTAGGGCTTTAAGTTAGCGCGCAAAGCACGCTAAAGGGTGATAAGGTGGTAATGTGATAAAGTACCACCCTATCACATTACCACTTTATCACACTATTAACTCGTTTTCAATTTAAGTATTAATTTTATTATTTTAACGGATGAAAAGACGCTTATCTGTCGCATTCCTATTCCTAATAGGAACGTTCACGTACGCCCTTGCCGCAAACCGGCAGGTAGAGGGTGTAGTCATCTCTTCTGAGGATAATTTGCCTCTCATCGGCGCTTCTGTCTATGTGACAGCCGATGATTTGAAGAAAGTTGGGAATAATCAGTCCACCATTGGTGTCATTACTAATATTGACGGTCAATTCTCCATCTCCATTCCGGAGGGAGTTACCCGTTTTTATTGTAGTTACGTCGGCTATGATGTGCTGGAAGTAAAGCTCATACCGGGCAAGAATAAATATGATATTACTCTCCAACCTTCCGCCCACATGCTCGATGCGGTAGTTGTGACGGGATATCAGACTGTGGAACGCCGTAAGTTGACGGCCGCCGTATCGAAGATCGATATCTCGGATCAGATGATGGGTGCAACCAAGAGTATAGACCAAGCATTGGCCGGACAGATTGCCGGACTTTCCGTAAGCAACATTTCCGGTACTCCGGGTGCTCCTGCCAAAATCCGTATTCGCGGTACATCCTCCCTGAATGGTACGCAAGACCCTTTGTGGGTGCTGGACGGTATTCCATTGGAAGGAACGAACATTCCCAATATGGAAGTATTGAAAGACATCGATAACATAGGTCAAACCGCTATTGCCGGTCTGAATCCTGCCGACATCGATAATATCACCGTTCTGAAAGACGCTGCCGCAACTGCCATTTACGGTGCCCGTGCTGCCAATGGTGTAATCGTGATTACTACCAAGAAAGGTAAAGTGGGCAAACCGGTTATTAACTTCTCCACTAAACTGACCTATTCTCCGAAGTTGAATATAGACCGTTTGAACCTGTTGAACTCAGAAGAGAAGGTAGGTCTGGAACTTGACTTACTGGCATCCGGTTATCCATACAGGGAAACCAAAGGCGAGGTATACCGCATTATTTCCGGGTTGGGAGAACTCAACAATTTCAAAGACGGAGGGTGGAACGCCTTGTCATCCAGCGCTCAAAGTGCAATAAATAAACTGAAGGCAACAAACACAGACTGGAGTGATATCCTCTTCCGCGACGCATTCACACAAGAGTATAACCTGTCTCTTTCCGGTGGTAGTGAAAAGGCAACTTACTATACTTCTTTCGGATATATGAAAGAGAATGGTAACGTTCCGAATGTATCTGCCGAACGTCTGAACTTAGTGATGAAGACCAGTTATAAAGTGAACAGCATTCTGAAAGTAGGTGCTTCTATGTTTGCCAACCGCCGTAAGAATTCAAGTTATCTGCCGGATTCGGATGGTTTAACCAACCCGATATTCTATTCTCGCCTGGCTAACCCTTACTTCACGCCATACAACGAACACGGTAATTACAACTACGACATTGACGTGGAGAATGATGTGGATATGGACTTTGGATTCAACCCTTTTGAAGAACTAAAAAACACCACCAACGAAACCACTATCAATGGTCTCTCATCTATTTTTGATGCAGAGTTACGTTTTGACGACCGGTTCAAGTTTACCACCCAGCTCGGTTTACAACTTGATAAAACATCCATCGAGAAGATTGCCGATGAAGAATCTTTTGCCATGCGTAAAGAAAAGAAGAACCATCGCAGCAATGGCGTAACTTACCTACCCGCCGGAGGATTTCACAAGGCCAATGAAAATTCATTGTCCCAACTCACTTGGAAAGCGATGGGAGAATATCGCGATACCTACAACGACATCCATGAGTTCGAAGCAATGGTAGGAACGGAAATCCGGAAGACATGGGAAGAAAAGCTATACAGTGCCGGTTATGGATTTGACCGGAAGACGCTGACAACAAAGCCGATCATCTTCCCGGAAGAAAGTCAGGCATTCAAATTGCATGAGAAGGCTCATGTGGAGAATGCATACGTGTCCGCTTTCTCAACCCTGTCCTATTCTTTACTGAACCGCTATACATTGGGAGGAAGTATCCGTTTCGATGGTTCCGACCTTTTCGGTGTAGACAAAAAGTACCGTTATCTGCCATTATATTCAGTCAGTGGTTTGTGGCGCATTTCCCAAGAACCTTTTATGGCAAGTGCCAAATGGATAGACAACCTGGTAGTCCGTGCATCATACGGTTTGCAGGGAAACATTGACAAGAACACCTCTCCTTTCCTTTTGGGAAATTACAGAATTGAAAATATCCTGCCGGGAGGTTCAGAAGATATGATTGACGTTTCCGGTGCACCGAACAAAAAGCTGCGCTGGGAGAAAACACATTCCGTAAATGCAGGATTTGATTTTGCTGTATTGAATCAGGCTATCAACCTGAGTGTGGACTACTACTACAGAAAAGGTGTAGATTTGATCGGAACCCAGATGTTACCGCTGGAAACAGGTTTCGAAATGTTGACCGTCAACTGGGCCAGCATGCGAAATCAAGGTGTCGAGGTCGCTCTCAGCACACGCAATGTCCACACCAAGAATTTTATGTGGACCACTAACTTCAACTTCGCATACAATAACAATAAGGTACTGAAAGAAGCACTGCGTGAAGATGCCTTAGAACCGGGTCGTGAAGGATATCCCGCGGGAGCCTTGTTTGCCCTGAAAACAGCCGGGCTGGATGAAGAAGGTTATCCGATGTTCCAGGACAAAGACGGAAAAGCCGTATCGGCCATGGAATTCTTTAAACTTCAGGAATGGGGATTTGGAGCAACCGACCTGACAGCCCGCGAGCGTCGTGAACTTTACACGTATGTTGGTACTGCTGACTGCCCTTATACAGGCGGTTTCAATAATACTTTCACCTACAAAGCTTTTGAACTGGGTGTCAACTTCAGCTTCGACTTCGGTGGAAAGGTACGCAGTCAACCCACCTACTCTATCGTTGATTTCGACAAAGGACGCAACACGAACCGTGATATCCTGAATCGTTGGACTCCGGAAAATACGGAAACGATCTTCCCGGTTCTGCTGAGTCAGAACGAACGTCTGGACGAATATATGTGGTATTCAAATCAGAATGAAATATACCGTAACCTGGATATTTGGATCAGAGACCTGAACTATGTGAGACTACAAAATATCCGGTTGGGCTATACATTGCCTACTAACTTCACCCGCACGTTGGGAATGACTTCCGCCACAGTTGCCATAGAGGGACGCAACTTATTGGTATTCGGCTCAAGCTACAAAAATTATCTCGATCCGGAAACCATGTCCAATGCTTATGCAACACCGGCTCCCAAGTCTGTGACCTTAAGCCTGAACTTGATTTTTTAATTTTATAGAGAGTAACAACAATGAGAAAGATATATATCATGTTATTGATGAGCAGTGTAGTATTGCTGACTGCTTGCGATATGTTGGATATCCAGCCTACGGGAAAAGTGATCCCCCAGACCTTAGCTGAGTACAGAGCGCTGATTGCCACAGCATATAAAAACGTTCCCGATGCCAGAGGACTCGCCTGCTTCCGTTCTGATGAACTGTATGTAAAAGATGATAGTTGGGAACAGGACCGTTATGGTAAAATAGAATGTTGGGATGACTTCAGTGCTCCGGGACAGACTACTTCCTTTGAATGGAAGAATTTCTATAGCATCATGTTCACCGCAAACTATACCATAGAAGAGCGAAACTCAATCAATGAAGGAAGCGAAGAGGACATCGACCAATTGATCGGTGAATGTTATCTGCTCCGTGCATACATGCATTTCCTGTTGGTAAATCTCTACGGACAGCCTTATACCCGTCCGGGAGCGTTAGAAACGAAAGCAGTGCCACTGAAGCTGAACAGCGATATCAACGAAATTCTGAAGAAAAATACCGTTGCACAGATTTACGAGGCGGTACTCTCAGATATCAATGAAGCTGAAAAACTGATTAATAAAGAATCCTGGGAACAGAAGTTTTCTTATCGTTTCACAACCCTATCTGTAAAAGCTCTGCGCGCCCGTGTATATTTGTATATGGGGCAATGGGAGAATGCGTATAAAGCCGCCGAAGCTGTTCTTACAGAAAAGAATACACTGGAAGATTTCAATGACGAAGCGTTCATTCTGCCAAACAACTACCAATCCGTAGAGAATATTACAGCCTTGGAACGCGGCATGAGCTCCAACTACACTCAAGCAGCGGTTCTGTCCGAAGCTTTAGCGTCTTCATACGGAGAAGGAGATTTGCGTCTGGATGCTTACTTCAAACCGACTGACAAGAACGGCTACCGTTTCAGCCAGAAGAGTGGAAAAGATGATTTCCGTTGTTCTTTCCGTGTAGGCGAAATGTATCTGAATTCGGCAGAAGCAGCAGCACAATCGGACAAACTGTCCCAGGCACGCATCCGACTGCTGGAGCTAATGCAGAAACGCTATACCCCAGAAGCTTATGCAGCTAAAGCAACTGCGGTCAACGCAATGAATAAAGAAGCCTTGATACAAGAGATTCTGAATGAGCGTGCCCGTGAACTCGCTTTCGAAGGTCATCGTTGGTTCGACTTACGCCGTACTACCCGACCTCGTATTGAGAAAGTTCTCAAAGGAGGAACCTATGTGCTGGAACAGGATGACCAACGCTATACGATTCAGATTCCGAGAGAAGCGATAGCGGCTAATCCGGAGTTGTCTAATTAATACAAAGAGAGGGGTGCACTGAAATGTACCCCTCTCTTTTATTCTGATATTTACGTTCTAATAGTTATTCCGTGAACTTGGCTATGATCTCCTTCAGTTGGTCAGGATAATCAGTAGTAATGAGATCAACGCCCATAGCCATGAAATCCAGCATCTCTTGCGGAGAGTTAACGGTCCAGACATTGACTGTCATGCCTTTTTCATGTGCATTCTTAATCCATTCCGGATGCGCACATCGTATTCCGGAAATTCTTCCCGGGCAATTTTAGTGACCATCATCTGCACTTCGCTGGTGCCCTCGTAGATCTCAGTGATCTTGCGGGTCCTTGTCACCGTTCAAGTATCCGATAACTGTTCCGGAAGGAATACTCTGATTCAATTTTTGACATACATAATAACTGAATGCGATATAATCGATCTGATCGCCTACTCCCTTTTCACTGACCATTTCAGTTACAGTTTTTACAATTCTGTCATGGCTTGCATTAGAACTGTGAGATTTTATTTCTATAATCAATTTCATTTCTGAATTTGCCTTCAGTTGTTCCAGATACGCTTCAAGTGTCGGTATCTTTTCACCATTGGCAAGTTGCTCATTCCGGATATCTGCATAATTGACATCTTCTATCTTTTTCCCATTAATAGTGGGATCATGATGACAGACTACAACATCGTCTTTCGTGATATAGAAATCGGTCTCCGAACCATATACACCCAATTTCTGAGCGGCAATAAACGATGCAAGTGAGTTTTCCGAAGCTTTATTGTCCGCAGTATGGAATCCACGATGCGCAATCACTTTCGGAACGACAAATCCGACCGGATTATCAGTAGAGGTAAGTGTAGCCATCCCTATCGGGTATTGGGCACTTTCACGCATCAATACCAACCTGTACTTTCCGGAAACGAAGCCGGAAGGTATTTCAGCATCAATATAACGGTCGGTGGCAGTTGTATTGCAGATAAAGCTCTCCTTTGCACTATCCAACGATTCTATCTTGACCTTGTCTCCCGTCTTGAAACCTTTTCCCACTATTCTGTATTTGCTACCCGCTTTGACTTCAAAGTTAGCGAAAAACATCAAGTCCGATATGTCAATGGTATTTTGTGATTGTTTATCTTTCACTTTTTCCCATAGTCCGGTGACATCCTCTGCTGAAAGTGGATCATCATAGATTCGTGACAAAATTATTTCACCTCTCCAGGCTGCTTCAGCAGAACCGGCCGCTGCATCTCCACCGATACCAAACCATTGGCAAGTAGCAGGGGTAGGGAATTTAAAGTCTCCCTTGGCATCAATTGTACCTTTCAGTTCACCATTAACATAGACAGAAGCTTTCTGTGCTCCCTTATCCCATACACCTACCACATGGTAGTATTTGCCCCGTTCGGGAACCACTCCACTACGATTCCATTGCCATCCACCGGAAGTCAGGTTGGGGAGAAACGTAATTTCTCCTTTTTCTTTAGCCAGTAAGAATCCTGTACCACCGGCTTGCATGGAACTGAACATCTTGATTTCAGTGCCAGTCTGAGGCTCAGAGTCATACATGAACAGGGCTTCCAAAGTGTGTCCGTCTGCCAATGCATCCTTAAATGCCTGATTACTTTGGTAATCTACCTTATAGTAGCCAGAACTAATAGCCGTGCCCGGTGTATGATTGAAGCGAGCCACGTAACAGCCATAGCTATCATTATAGTAAGTCATCAAACTGGATCCTTCAAATGTCTGCACAGTGTGTTTCATCGGAGATGCATCAGTAGCTGTCCCATCATTATTGAATATAATATCCAGAAGAAGAGTTTTCTCTTTAATGGGTAAGTCTTGCGGTGCCTGCCGTACAGTCATAGAATGGATTTTTTTGTCATTCATATAGAAATCCACTATACTTTCGCGCGTTTCAGTCGTTTCATTGGCTTCAGCCGAGAAAGTAACGGAGCCGTCATTTTCTCCACTTGCCGGAGTGATGGAAAGCCAGCCTGCCGTTTGCGGTTTGTCTATTTTCCAAGAGGCATTCGATTTAACGGAAATCGTTTCTGAATGTTTATCCGGCCCCATATCAAATGTAGTAGGATTGCTTTCACCGGAGATCTCAATTGTGAATGATGCTTCTGCTGTATCTTCTGAGCTATCACATGCATAGCCAATGAATGTCAGCAAAAAAAATAAAAGTAAATTCTTTTTCATAATATTAATTATTAATTAGTAGTTGGTTAATAATCGTTCAACATTACATGATAATATGATTTTCATCGTTTCGGTATGCGTTGTATGGCAGTGTTTATAGTCGTTACTTCACAGGAGTAATTTTCACAAAAGAAACTCCGTGATAGGGAACCTGTGTCCGGAACTCCCCATTGTATTCCCCTAAATCTTTTTGCCGCCACAGATCGCGAACAGACACTTTGCCTGTAATTCCCAGTTGCTTGAAAGCTAATTCAAAATCATACGTCTTCATCTGGATAGTTTCAGCCTCATCCTGATCCCACAGGATAAAATAAGGATCTATCTGGAAGAATCCTACTGCATACGAGCCATCATATAGTTTCTTGTACCATATCTGCCCATTGTCAGTCAGCAATTTTGTGGCCGGTGCTGCCAACGGGTCCTGATTCATCGCTGTTCCACACACAAGGGAAAAGCTACTATTCGCT
>OGXH01000102.1_pt1 | contig 45174 bp, 43 predicted proteins | sample 1576241 | NCBI WGS metagenome assembly OGXH01 (sample SAMEA3541529, study PRJEB24748) | human gut metagenome | biome: human gut; feature: human-associated habitat; material: faeces | place: China | collected 2012
GCAGAGATATATGATGTTGACTGTAATCGTAAAAATTTCATGCTTGAACTTCCGATCGTCGACATATCTGTTTCCGCATTTTCCGCCGTGCCATAATACCACAACACATTATCTGTTCCCAAACCGCATCTCACATATCCACTTGACGAAACATTACGCACCGGAAATATTTCATCTGTCAGTTTATCATAGTCCAAATAAGCGCCATCGATATTGGTAGACTGAATCATCGTAGCATCTTGGTCTTTTAATATTTCAATACGAAGTCCACCGCGTTCAATATAAGGAATTGACAGATTTATATTCTTTATATTTTCATCTGAATTATCTTCCGGTTTGATCAAAATTACCGGATCTGCTCCTAATTTAAACGCCTGGTCGAGCGTTTGCTTTATGATCAAACGCCCTCCGGCTATTACCGGATATTTTCGCACCGGATTTAAAGATATATTAAGATGTGTATTTCTAAGCTGCTCTCCAAACCACTTTTTTCCTTCATCAATATCGGTCAATCCTTCCGCAGAACCTAATGATTCCAAATAATTTATTGATAAAGGCGACAAATCCGAAATGGCATTGTTCTCTAAGTCGATCATTCCGGCTTTTCTAAGCCACTCGATTCCTTCGATACTTTTGATCAATTCATTCTCCGGCTTCTGAGTGTCTAACTGTTCTGTTTTTTTCTCAACTTTCTTATTTGCATATTGCACAGCTCCGGGCTCATCCACTAATGACTCCAGATACTTGTTTGCCTCTTCCTGCGTATTAAATTCTTTTGATATATCCTTAATTTCAAACGATGGAATAAACGTAGCCATCTGTGCAGATGCTATATATGTTACTTTCCTTGCATATCCGTCTGCTTTTATCATCCCCGTAAAAGACCCTAAAACTTCTTTCACGCTTTGCCCCGGTGTTCCCATCCATCCTGCTTCAAACAAAGAATCATAAACTGCAACGGCAAAATTACGATCTGTAAAACCAACGTCCATAATCTGCCCGATGCCTATATCTCTGTCTATACTGATTGCCGTAGTTCCTTGTGTATAAACAGGCAACACAAAAAAAGTTACTTTTGATTCAGCAATATCAGTCTGCGCTCCTTCCCCTGCTTTATTTTCCTCATTCCGCCCTGTCTTACCTGATGTCTGATCGTCGGAAACTTTCTTCTTTGTTTTCGTATTATTTATTGTTTGTTTTGTCTCTGTCTTTATCTGTTTGCCTGCCTGTACATCGGCCACATTCCCCAATGTTACGGCAGAACCAAATAGCAAACTGCATAATAACAGTGACACGCCCCTTTTTATTTTATTCATTATCTACTCCTCTCCCCATCTTCTCTATTGTTCTGCTCATCGCATCCCAACTCCTTTCTACTATACTGCTGTGAAAAGCAGAAGATATTAGTGAGAATTTCCCTTCACATCGCCTCTTTTCCTCTCCCTCTGTTCCACTCACCCAAAGTGCCAAAAGACGCATTCTTGGATTGCAGGCGGCTTCCAAGTTCTCGGACAAATCCGGACTTTAGCTCGTCGTCGTTGCAAAAACAAAAAGCCGCTTCCTTTTTGCCCCTCTGAAAAAGTTACTTTTCGGAATATTTTATCTGTCAATCCCATATAGTAACTAGACATTACCAATATTAGCATAACAAACCTATAGACTCAAGAGAAAATGTAACTATCTATTGCCAAAATTTCGCTAAAAACTCAGCAAACTACCACTCGAAAGGAGACGCTATATGCAAAATCCAAAACAAATTTTTGCGTCCACACTAAAGTATTTACGATATAAGCATCATTTTTCTCAAGAAAAATTAGTTATCCAGATGCAAATACGCGGGAGTACTATTACTCGTGAAGTTTATAAATTCATTGAATCCGGTTTCGGCAATATCAAAGTTTTTGACTTAGTTATTTTAAAAAATATCTATCGTATTCCTTACTCTGATTTCTTTGTCGGTCTTTCTCCTGCCACACTTCCACGAACTTCGATAACTATGTTACTTAGACATCCTACTTTCACCGATAATCTCGCACTCTTAAGAACATCCCATGAATATACACAACAACAGTTAACCGATGCAATGAATGAGATGGGGACTTTTATTCACCGGGCTGCTTATGCAAATATTGAACGCGGAAAACGAAATCTTAAAGTTACAGATCTTGTATGCTTAAAAACAATCTACAATGTCCCTTATGAAGCGTTTTTTGAAGGAATCAAAATCCACGAATAAAGATGTCTATACAAAAAACAGAGCTGCCGATCTGTACAGCTCTGTTTTTTGTATAACTCTCATATGATAACTTTATTCAAACAGACTATTGACCGTTAAATGCAGTTATATTTTCTTCATTTAACGTAAAATCATAATAATTCAGATCCAGACGCTCCGTCCATCCGATTGTATTCCAAAATGCATTTCCAATATCATTTTCCGTAAATGCGATCAAAGATACTTTATTAATCTTTTCTTCTTTCAGCGCTTTCATCGCAAAAACAACCATCCTTTTTCCGATTCCGTGACGTCTGTAATCTTCATCTACACAGACATGATACAACCACCCCCGTCTTCCGTCGTGACCGCACAAAATACTTCCGACAATGCGACCGTCTTTTTCTGCCACGACACTTGTCGTCGGGTTTCGTTTCAAAAAGCGCGCCACTCCTTCTTTTGAATCATCGATACTTCGGATACCAAATCCTTTTATTTTTTTCCAAAGGGCATATACCCCCTCATAATCTTCTATCGTCATGATCCGTACCATACTGCATCATCTCCTCTGTTTTTTCCCGTTTGGTTTTACTTTCTGCCCTGCTGCTTTTTGCACGATATACATCTTAAGGAAACATCGGAACAAGCTCAAGGCCTTCACTTTCCGGAAGTCCGAACATCAGATTCATATTCTGAACCGCCTGTCCTGCCGCTCCTTTAACCAGATTATCGATCGCTCCCATCATAATAATCCGATTTGTCCGTGGATCGATCTTAAACCCGATATCGACATAATTACTTCCTTCCACCCATTTCGTTTCAGGGCATACGTCTTTTTGAAGCACACGCACAAATTTTTCACCGCCATAATATTTATCATATACAGCCTTTACGTCTTCATAGCTTACTTCTTTCGTAAGTTTTGCATACTCTGTAACTAAAATTCCTCTGTTCATCGGAACTAAATGCGGCGTAAAATTAAGAACGACTTTTTTCCCGGATGCGTATCCAAGCTGTTCTTCGATTTCGGGCGTATGTCTGTGTGTCGCCACTCCGTATGCTTTAATATTTTCATTCACTTCGCAGTAAAGATTCGGCAGTTTTGCTCCTCTTCCCGCTCCTGACGTTCCTGATTTTGCATCGATGATCAAGGTGTCCATATCGATCAGCCCTTCTTTTGCCAACGGATATGCCGTCAAAATGGAACAAGTCGTATAGCATCCCGGATTCGCCACGAGACGGGCCTTCTTCACATCTTCCCGATTAACTTCACATAATCCGTACACCGCTTCTTCAATAAACTGTGGGGATTTATGTTCGAGCTTATACCATTCCTCGTATATTTTTACGTCTTTCAGACGGAAATCCGCGCTTAAATCTATAATCTTTGTCTTTGACAAAATTTCTTCGTTTACAAGAGACGCACATAATCCCTGCGGCGTAGCCGTAAAAATCACATCTACCTGTGATGCCAGTTCTTCCATATTATCATCCATGCAGACCGCATCTATGATCTGAAACATATTTTGATATACGTCCGCATATTTTTTATCTATGTAACTGCGGGATCCATACCATTTGATCTCCACTTCTTTATGTCCCATTAAAATACGAACCAGTTCATTTCCTGCATAACCGGTTGCTCCGATAATTCCTGCTCTTATCATTTTTTCGTCCTTTCTGCTTATCCTTATTTTATATGCCTTTTAAAATTTCTTATCTGTCATTGTATACAGGCATACCTGCATAAGCATCTTTCTTCCTATATTAATACACCTCATCGCAGTCGTAAAGTATCTTTTTTCATACGCTGTTTGATATTGCATAATTATACATTTGTTTTGTTTTTTATGCAATACCATTTTTTATCTTTTTTCTTTAGCATACTATATATTAAGCCTTTTTCTGCATTTTGTATAATCTTTATGCATTTTTATGAATAATGAATGTATATTTTTTCACTTGCGTTTCTATATTTTTTGTTGTATATTGTTTTTAGTCAATGATCCGGAAACAAATGGATCAAATATACATAACAGAAAGGGCTGTATCACATGAAGGAAAAAGTTATTTTAGCGTACTCCGGCGGACTTGATACCACCGCCATTATTCCATGGTTAAAGGAAAATTATGATTACGAAGTTATCTGCTGCTGTATCGACTGTGGTCAGGAAGAAGAATTAGACGGTCTTGAAGAAAGAGCTATCTCCTGTGGAGCTTCCAAATTATACATTGTAGATATCATCGACGAGTTCTGTGATGATTACATTATGCCATGTGTTCAGGCAAATGCCATTTACGAGAACAAATATTTACTTGGAACCTCTATGGCACGTCCTCTGATCGCTAAGAAATTAGTTGAAGTTGCAAGAAAAGAAGGCGCTACTGCAATCTGCCACGGTGCTACCGGTAAAGGAAACGATCAGATCCGTTTCGAGCTTGGCATCAAAGCACTTGCTCCTGACTTAAAGATCATCGCTGCATGGAGAGATCCGAAGTGGACTATGGATTCCCGTGAATCAGAGATCGAATACTGCAAAGCACACGGCATTCATCTTCCATTCTCTGCCGACACAAGCTACAGCCGTGACCGTAACATCTGGCACATCAGCCATGAAGGTCTTGAATTAGAGGATCCTGCATGCGAGCCTAACTACGACCACCTTTTAGTTCTCGGTGTTTCCCCGGAAAAAGCTCCGGAAGAAGGCGAATATGTAACTATGACATTTGAGAAAGGTGTTCCGACTTCCGTAAACGGAAAAGAGATGAAGGTTTCCGATATCATCCGTGAATTAAACCGTCTCGGCGGCAAACATGGTGTCGGCATCATTGATATCGTTGAGAACCGTGTTGTTGGTATGAAATCCCGCGGTGTATACGAAACTCCTGGCGGAACGATCTTAATGGAAGCTCATCAGCAGTTAGAGGAGCTTGTTTTAGACCGTGCTACCATGGAAGTTAAAAAAGATATGGGAAACAAACTTGCCCAGATCGTTTACGAAGGAAAATGGTTCACACCTTTATGTGATGCAGTCAGAGCTTTCGTTACTTCCACACAGGAATATGTAACCGGTGAAGTAAAATTCAAATTATACAAAGGTAACATCATCAAAGCCGGAACTACTTCAAAATATTCTCTGTACAGTGAGTCACTCGCAAGTTTCACAACCGGTGATCTTTATGACCATCATGATGCTTCCGGATTTATCACACTGTTCGGACTTCCATTAAAAGTTCGTGCTATGAAAATGCAGGAGATCGGCGAGAAAAACAAATACGAGGATTAATCAGAAATTCTGATTTCAATTCAGACAGTTCATGATCTGAGATCAAAAAACAGGAGCCCGCAAGGACTCCTGTTTTTGTATTATTTACCAAGTGCATCTTCTAACAGTCTTGCAAAATACTCTGCCGCCGGTGCAAGTGCAGCCTCATCCGCATAAAATTGTGGATGATGGTTTGGATAACCAACCCCTGTCCCGACATTGATAAAACATCCCGGTATCTTTTCCAGATAAAATGCGAAATCCTCTCCACCTGTTGAATTTCGCTGTGGAACAACCTCATAGCCACATTCTTTTGCCACATCTTCTGCAAACGCACTCCATGTTTCCTCATTGACTGTTGCAGGAGGTCCCGGATACCATAGTAATTCTGCCTTCGCACCATACGCTGCGGCTGTGTTTTCTGCAATCCCGCGCATGCGTTTTTCTATAAAAACACGATCCTCTTTGTCCATGGAACGAACTGTTCCCTCTAATTCCACTTTATCCGGAATCACATTCCAGGTATTACCGCCATGAATCCTTGTCACACTGACCACCCCCGTATGAAACGGATTTAAGTTTCTGCCGACAATGCTCTGCAATGCCTGTATCACAGATGCCGCCACAAGTATCGTGTCCACTCCCTCATCCGGATGACCGCCATGGCAGCCTGTACCCGTAATATTTAATTCAAACCGGTCTACCGCCGCCATAACACTTCCGGCACGGATTCCAAGTGTGCCAACCGGAAGATATGCTGCTGTGTGCAGACCAAAAATCGCCTCCACATCAGAAAGTATCCCTGTCTGTAGAACCGTCTCTGCTCCATGTGACGACTCCTCTGCCGGTTGGAACAGAATTTTTACATTTCCATGCAGTTTCTCTTTTCGCTCCTGCAAGAGTAATGCTGTTCCAATCACTGCTGCCGTATGGAAATCATGTCCGCAGGCATGCATCTTTCCCGGAATTTCTGACTTATAAGGCAGCTCTGTCTCCTCCATGATCGGCAGTGCATCAATGTCACAACGCAATCCATATGTTTTTCCCGGTTGTGCGCCTCGTATTATGGCAACCACGCCGGTTTTTAATGGTGTCTGTAAAATTTCGATTCCTGCTGCATGAAGTTCTCTTTTGATCCGCTCTGTCGTCTCATATTCCTCATAGGATAGCTCTGGGTGACTGTGAAGTTCCTCAAAGAAATCCGTAAGTTTCTGCTCTAATACTTTCTGTTCCATATACTTCTCCATTCTGCTTTTCTGCATAATATAATATCATAAGCCGCCCGGCAAATGCTGGTTTGTTGAGGCACACGTCACTCCGCCCCAACCTGAATCAGGCATACTAATTTCACTCTGATTATTATCAGAGTGAAATCGCTTTCTTATTTTCGGACAACGGAAACAAAACAGTCCCGGCTTGATGCAATTTGCCAATCGTAACCCCCCGGAACCACCCTACACAGGGAAACTCATGTCACCCACAAATCATCATTTGGCGAATCAACTGTTTAACGCACACCAAAAAGCGGCTGTAACAACAATCCCCTGTTACAGCCGCTCATTCTTTTTATTCTGCCGACACAACAATCTTCCTCAAAGACCTGCTGCCAAAAGCTCCTTACTCCTCAGCAGCTAATGTCTCCTCGTACTTTTCCAAGATCAGTTTCTGAATCCGTTCTCTTGTACCAGAGTTGATCGGATGTGCAATATCGCGGTATTCTCCATCCGCAGCCTTGCGGCTTGGCATTGCAATAAAAAGACCTTTTTCCCCTTCAATGATCTTGATATCATGTACCACGAACTCTTCATCGATCGTGATTGAAACTACCGCTTTCATCTTGCCTTCTTTTTCTACTTTTCTGATCCTCACGTCCGTTATCTGCATGTCTTATGTCCCCCTTTAAGTTGTTTTACCCTTGTCCCGAAAATGCATTTTTACAACACGTAGCGCTCATTGTTCTCAGAAACAATCTTGATACCATTGTCTCCACAATAATATGTATTTGCTTTCAATGTGTCCCTGCTCTCCACGATACAGTTCTCGATATGTGTATTATCGCCAATATATACATCATTTAAGATAATAGAGTTTTTAATTACACAGTTCTTGCCAACAAATACTTTTTTGAACAGGATAGAATTTTCCACTTTGCTGTTCACGATACATCCGCTCGCGATCAGGCTGTTCCGCACATCAGAGCCTGCATTATATTTTGCAGGTGGGAGATCATCAACCTTTGAATAGATCTTCGGCTCATCATGGAAAAAGTATCTGCGTACCTCCGGTTTCAGGAAATCCATATTTGTTTGGTAATAAGACTCAACAGTTGCGATGTTGCTCCAGTATTCTTTCATCTTGTAACCATAGATACGCTTCATATTTTTATAACGAATCAGAATATCCGTAACAAAATCCCAGCGTCCTTCCTCTGCACTGCGCTCTAACATCTCGATCAACTGTCTTCTGCGCACGATATAAATACCGGTAGAAATGGTGTTAGACTGGGATACCATCGGTTTCTCTTCAAATTCTACGATCCTGGAATCTTCATTCATCCGTACCACACCAAAACGGCTTACATCCACATCCGGTGCCATATCTTTGCACACTACCGTGATATCCGCTTTCTTTTCGATATGATATTCAAGTACTTTATTGTAATCAATCTTATAAACACAATCACCGCTCGTAATGATGACATACGGTTCATGGCGTTTCTTTAAGAAGCTGATATTCTGATACATGGCATCTGCCGTTCCGCGATACCACCAGCTGTTATCAACCGTAACTGTCGGGTTAAATACAAACAGTCCACCCTGTTTTCTTCCGAAATCCCACCATTTTGAGGAACTCAGATGCTCATTTAAGGATCTGGCGCTGTACTGTGTCAGTACGGCAACTGTCTGTATATGCGAATTGCTCATATTGCTGAGTGCAAAATCAATGCTGCGATAGCTGCCTCCGACAGGCATTGCTGCAATCGCTCTTTTATTGGATAGTTCCTGCATACGGCTGTTATTACCGCCAGCTAAAATAATACCTATTGCCTTCATTCTGAGTCACCTGCCTTAATAATTACTTCACCGCTTCCAAGAATTCCATCCGGATAATCTTCTTTTTCCGTAACTCCGGAAATTGCCGTATTCTTTCCTATCTGAACGCCATCCGGCACCACGGAATCTTCACCTATTGTTACAAGACCAAAAGAATATATACTTGCATTCAGCTTGTTCGGTGCTTCCTCACCGACTCCAAGCACCACATTGTTACCAATATGGCAGTTTTCTGCAACGATTGACTTATCTATCGTGACACCTTCACCAATCTGTGTCCCTTTCATAATTATTGAATTCCTTACTACACTGCCTTTACCGATCGTAACACCTGCACCGATGACAGAACTGTGCACTTCTCCATATATTTCAGATCCCTCACCGATAATACTCTTCTCAACCACAGAATCTTCTGACAGATACTGCGGTTCAATGATATCGCTCTTTGTGTAGATCTTCCAGTATTCTTCATACAGATTGAACTCCGGGATCAGATCGATGAGTTCCATATTGGCTTCCCAATAGGAGCCTAAGGTTCCAACATCCTTCCAGTAACCATTAAATTCATAGGCGAAAAGACGTTTTCCTCTCTCATGGCAGTATGGAATAATATGCTTGCCGAAATCACAGCCACTCTGGTCTTTCATGGCATGTAATGCTTCCTTCAAAACATTCCAGCTGAAAATATAGATTCCCATGGATGCAAGATTGCTTCTCGGCTCTGCCGGTTTCTCCTCAAAATCCTGTATTTTTTTATTTTCATCCGCGATCACGATTCCAAACCTGCTTGCTTCTTCGATCGGTACCGGCATTGTTGCAATCGTTACATCTGCATGATTTTCTTTATGGAAATCGAGCATTACCTCATAATCCATCTTATAAATATGGTCACCTGATAAGATCAGGACATATTCCGGATTATAGCTCTCCATGTAATTCATATTCTGGTAGATTGCATTTGCTGTTCCACTGTACCACTCGCTGTTATTGCTCTTCTCATAAGGTGGAAGCACCGTTACACCGCCATTGTTACGGTCAAGATCCCACGGAATACCGATTCCGATATGGGTATTTAAACGTAACGGCTGATACTGTGTCAGAACACCAACGGTATCAATTCCTGAATTAATACAGTTGCTGAGTGGGAAATCGATAATACGATACTTTCCTCCAAACGCAACTGCGGGTTTGGCAACCTTTGCTGTAAGCACTCCAAGACGGCTGCCCTGTCCTCCAGCCAATAGCATGGCTATCATTTCTTTTCGAATCACGTCAATCACCTCTCGTCACTTTCTAGTCAATCTATTCCTTTTGGTATTTTTAATTATACCACACTCCAAATCTTATGTACATCATTTTTCACAATATTTTTTTTTGATTTTACATATTTTTGACACATTGCACAAATTGATAAAATTTTATCTACAATTCTTTTTTTCTGTCGAAAAGATTTTTCCTCAAAAGAATTTGCAAATTGATTCCATACGGGTATAATGAAACAAACAGAATTATTAATAAAAACAGGCAGGTATCAATAAATGTATAAAATCAATTTCAACCAACCGCTACACATCCATTTCATCGGGATCGGCGGTATCAGCATGAGTGGTCTTGCTGAGATACTTTTAGAAGAACATTTTACCATCTCAGGATCTGACACAAAGGAATCCGGACTGACCAGACATTTAGAGCACATGGGTGCCCGTATTTTTTACGGTCAGAAGGCCGAAAACCTTAGCGATGACATTGATCTTATCGTCTACACCGCAGCCATCCGTGAAGACAATCCGGAATACGCGGCCGCAAAAGAGAGCAGCATCCCAATGTTAAGCCGTGCAGAACTGCTTGGCCAGATCATGGACAATTACAACAATTCCATCGCCGTTGCCGGTACCCACGGAAAAACGACGACCACATCCATGATCAGTCAGATCCTTCTTGCCGCAAATGCAGATCCTACTATTTCCGTGGGTGGGATTTTAAAAGCCATCGACGGCAATATAAAAGTAGGCAAGTCCGATATTTTTGTATCCGAAGCGTGCGAATATACCAACAGTTTTCTTCATTTTTATCCACGCTACAGTGTCATTTTAAACGTGGAAGCGGAACACCTTGACTTCTTTAAAGATATTCAGGACATCCGCAATTCATTCCGAAAATTTGCAGGAAATACAAAAAAAGACGGTGCGATCATTATCAACGGTGAAATTGAAAATTACACCGAGCTTACAGATGGTTTAGATCCCAAGGTGATCACTTTCGGTCTGAATGACTCCTGCGACTATTATCCGTCCGATGTTACATTTGATGAGACAGCATGTGCTTCCTTTACAGCTATGCATCACGGTTCTCCGGTCATGGATGTCAAACTGCATGTTCCAGGCATGCACAATATCTCAAATGCGCTTGCAGCGATTGCACTTACACTTGACCTTGGCATTTCAAAGGATGCGATCCTCGCCGGTTTATCCGCTTTCGGAGGTGCAGACCGTCGCTTTGAATATAAAGGATGTGTGGATGGCGTTACTATCATTGATGATTATGCGCATCATCCGACAGAGATCCGTGCAACATTAACTGCTGCAAAGAATTATCCGCACAAACGTCTGGTCTTAGCTTTCCAGCCGCACACTTATTCCAGGACAAAAGCATTTTTAGATGACTTTGCAGATGTGCTTTCCATGGCTGACGTAGTCGTTCTTGCAGATATCTATGCTGCCCGCGAGAAAAATACTTACGGAATCAGCTCGAAAGATATCCTTGAAAAATTAAAGGACAAAGGAACAGAATGCTATTATTTCCCTTCCTTTGAAGAAATCGAGAAATTTTTATTGAAAAAATGTATAAACGGTGATCTGTTGATAACTATGGGTGCCGGAGATATCGTAAACGTTGGTGAACACCTTCTTGGCAGATAAGTTATCCACATTATCCACATTCGATTGGGGAAAACTTCAACCATCGAATGTGGATTTTTCTTGTCGACATAACATGTCCCTCTTTTATTGTTCCGTTTTCTTTCATGTCCCTTGTTTTCTGTATTTTGTCACAGTTGCCATCACTTTCGTTTTTTATGTATTCACTTTTTATCCACATTATCCACATTCCCCTTAACCCTTGATTTTACAGCATTTGTATTCAAAATTGTTCTTCTCTTTTTTCTTTTCCTATGCTATAATTTGTGGCGCAGCAAATATTTATGCTTATACTTTTAGAATATTATCGAGAGAGGGTTTCCTTCATGGCTAAAATACTAATCCACAGTGACAGCGCATCTTCTGCCACGAGTGTATCGAATATTTTTATTGATGAATATATGTCTGACGCAAATGGAGAATTTGTAAAGATCTACCTGTACCTGCTGCGTCTGATGAATGCCCCGGATTCCGCTTTTTCGATTTCTTCCATTGCAGATAAATTCGAACACACAGAAAAAGATGTAAAACGTGCCTTAAGTTATTGGGAACGCATGCATCTTTTGCGTCTGGAATACGATACAGATCATAACTTAACCGGTGTGTGCCTTATTGATTCTGCATCCAGGGATAAAACTGATGTAACCGGCGAATTTTCAGAAAATGAATCTGCCGCAGAGGCATCCGACTCAAACAGCATTTCATCATCTGCAGACGAATACACCTCCTCAGATGATGATGGTATTTCTTCTGCAGATACGGAAAATTTTCCTCCAAAGAGGGATTACACCCGCGATGAATTAAAGCAGTTTCAGGAAAATGACCAGATAGCAGAACTTCTTTTTATTACAGAACGCTATCTCGGACGCCCTCTCAGCCAGACTGATACAAACACGCTTTTGTATTTATATGAAGAACTTTCTTTTTCACCGGATCTGATCGAATATCTGGTGGAATACTGCGTAAGCAAAAACCATACTGCGATCCGCTACATCGAAGCTACGGCGTTGAAATGGGCAGAAAGCGGTATCCGGACTGTAACCTCCGCCAAACAGGAAGCAAAGATCCACAGTCCGGCTTATTATGCAGTAATGCGTTCCTTTGGCATTACCGGAAGGAATCTCGTTCCATCTGAAACAGACTTCATTGAAAAATGGCGTTCCGAGTATGGTTTTTCCATCGACATCATCTGTGCGGCATGTCAGCAGACCATACAGAGTATCCATCAGCCGAGTTTTCCTTACACGGATAAAATGCTTTCGAACTGGCGTAAATTAAACGTACATACCATGGAAGATGTAAAACGTTTAAATCTTGAACATAAAGAACGTGCAAAGACTTCCGCACAGGAAGCGGCTGGTTCAAAAAATAAGTTCAACAACATCGGACACCGTTCCTATGAATATGATGAACTTGAAAAAATGTTACTGACAACCAATTCAAAACGCTGATACTATAGAATAGTATGAAAATGTTGTCTTCATACTAAAACAGGCAAAAATGGAGATTAGGATAAGAACATGCCTCTGACAAATTCGCAATATGACGAGATCATACGGGCATACGATGCCCGGCAGTTAAAAAATGAACATGACAGGGAAGAACGGACACGCTATGCCTACATCAAGATTCCGCGTCTCCGCGAGATTGATGATGCCATCGCAACCTGTTCCGTTACACAGGCAAAGAAGCTCTTAGACGGCGATACCAAAGCTCTTCATACCTTAAAAGAACAGATTGCCTCCTACCGCAGTGAGAAAAAAGATCTTCTAAAAAAAGCCGGTCTGGCTGCTGATTACTTGGCAACTGCTTACGAGTGCCCGGATTGTAAAGATACCGGTTTTATTGACGGGAAACGCTGCCACTGTTTTACACAGGCTGCAATCGATCTGGTCTATACCCAGTCAAACTTAAAAAGCATCCTGCTGCGTGAAAATTTTTCCACATTTTCTTTTGACTATTATTCCGATAAAGACGTAAACCCTGCGACCGGATTATCATCTTTGGCAACCGCAAAAGATGCTGTCGCAAAATGTCACGACTTTATCGATCACTTTGATGATACATTTTCCAATCTTTACTTTTACGGAGATACCGGTATCGGCAAAACTTTTCTGTCAAACTGCGTTGCGAAAGAGCTGATGGATCACGGTCATTCTGTAATTTACTTTACGGCGTTCCAATTATTTGATATATTAAGCAAGGGTGTATTTGCAAAAGATGAAGATGCGATTGCCGCAAATGAAAATATTTTTACATGCGATCTTCTGATCATAGATGATCTTGGCACAGAGCTTACAAATTCTTTTACAACTTCCCAGTTGTTTTTATGTTTAAACGAAAGAATCCTGCACCGGAAATCAACCATCATTTCCACAAATCTCGGATTATCACAGCTTACCGATCTGTATTCGGAGCGAATCTTATCGAGAATCATGGATAATTATGTTCTGATCAAATTATTCGGGGAAGATATCAGGATGCAGAAGCGGAGACGTTAATCATTGCAACAGACACAGGATACTTTTTCTGCCTTCAATTAGAGCAATCTATTGAAATACATGTAAACAAATTTTTATGGAGGAACCATTCAATGCCAAACGATGAAAGAAACCTAGAAACCTTACCTGATGGAGCACTTGGTCTGATCCCGCTTGAGAGCTGCAAAGAGCTTGGTCTGAAAGTAGACAAGTATCTGGTCGGCTGGAGAGAAAAAAGACAGCATCAGCATGCATCTGATCTTGCCTTCAAGGATTACCGCCGCGATTCTTACATCATCTCTACCGCTGTTCCGCGTTTCGGAACCGGTGAAGCAAAAGGTGTGATCAAAGAATCTGTTCGTGGATACGATCTGTACCTGATGGTCGATGTGACAAATTACAGCCTTACCTACTCTGTATGCGGTCATGAAAATCACATGTCACCGGATGATCACTATGCAGATTTAAAACGTATCATTGCAGCCGTTGGCGGTAAAGCAAGACGTATCACAGTCATCATTCCTTTCTTATATGAAAGCCGTCAGCACAAACGTACTTCCCGCGAATCCTTAGATTGTGCTTTAGCATTACAGGAACTGACTGCAATGGGTGTAGACAACATCATCACATTTGATGCTCATGATCCACGTGTCCAGAATGCAATTCCATTAAAAGGCTTTGAAACTGTACAGCCTGCATACCAGTTTGTAAAAGGCATCCTGCGTGAAGTGACTGACTTAAAGATCGATTCTGATCATATGATGGTAATCAGCCCGGATGAAGGCGGTACGAACCGTGCTGTATATCTTGCAAGCGTTCTCGGTTTAGATGTCGGTATGTTCTATAAGAGACGTGATTACAGCCGTATCGTAGACGGACGTAACCCGATCGTTGCACATGAATTCTTAGGTTCCTCCGTGGAAGGAAAAGACGTTATCATTATTGATGACATGATCTCTTCCGGTGAAAGTATGATCGATGTTGCAACTGAATTAAAGAAACGTAAAGCAAACCGTATCTTCGTTGTTGCAACTTTCGGACTCTTCACAAACGGTTTAGAAAAATTTGATCAGGCAGTTGCTGATGGTATCATCTACAAAGTCGTTACTACAAACCTTACTTATCAGACACCTGAGCTCTTATCCAAACCTTATTACATCAGCTGTGATATGAGTAAATACATCGCTTATATCATTGATACCTTAAACCATGATTCTTCCATCAGCGATCTGTTAAACCCGTATGACAGAATCGAACGTCTGGTATCCAAATACAAAGCAGAGCAGAAATAATCCTGAAATACTTTTCAAAAGCCGGTACTTTTTGTGCCGGCTTTTCTTTACAAATAACAGGATGCCTTCATTCCATGATCATGAATTAAAAAAGAAACCTCAGTACTTTTTGGTACATCGGTTCCTTCTATTTCACTTCTATGTATTTGTGTCTTACAGACTTATTTAAAACAGATCAACTCTTCCTGCAAACTTCTGGTTGATCACATAATATGCTGCAAATTCTTCCGGTTTTAAATATACCTGAAGACTCTTGATAGATGATGCTCTGTGACCCTCTGCAACAAACTCATTTTTTGCTTTCTCGATCACATCTGCAACGATCGCTTCATTTCCCTGATACTGAATAAATACTTCCGGAACTAATTCTTCCTTTGCTGCTTTCGCTGCCGCTTTCTTTGCTGCTCTTGAAGGTTTCTTCTCTTTTACAGGTTTTGCTGTTTCCTTTGTCTCGACAACTGGTTTTGTTGACGATGCAGCCTTTGCTGCTGTCTTTTCTTCTACTGCTTCTTTAACTGCTGTTGTTTTCTCAGCTACTGCTGCTTTTACCTCAGTTGCAGATTCTTTTACAACTGTTTTTGCTGTTGCTGCCACATTCTTTGCTGCCTGCAATACTTCTGCCTGCTTTTCGTTTGTCTTTGGCTCTGCTGTTTTTACAACATTAGTTTTTGTTGCATTATTTTTTGCTATAGTTTCTTTTGCCATAATGAATTCCCTCCTCAACAAAAATTACTCACAAACTAAAAACTTCTCCATTGCGTCTAATGCTTCTTCTTCATCGCTTCCTTCTGCAACGATATTGACAGTCATACCTTTTGAAGGATTAAATGCCATAATTCCCATGATACTCTTTGCATTGATCCGGCGGTTATTGCTCTCAAGGATAATCTCACTGTCATAGCGGCATGCCACCTGAACCAGTTCTGCAATCGGATTATCGTGTTCTTTAGAAACATTCGAAACCACTACTTCTTTTCTGCTCATATTCATCCTCTTCCTCTTTTCAAGTACTTCTCAAAATATAACCCATTCGACTTTAATTTGCAATACGTCTCACTTAAATCTGTTAAAGTTCAACGAACTATTCTATGGAAGCACTGTTTTTTTATGCAGTTTTCTCGTTTTTTTCATGTATATATACTTACAATGTGTCTGTATATCCGCATTTTTGTTCTTTTACTTGAGGTATGTGAAAAATACATTTCCGGCTTCCTTAAAAACTTCATCCGCATCTGTCAGGCTCTGCTTAAAATTACTTCCGGTTGACGGATCAAAGATAATGACATTATTGGCATCATAGCCTACCACAAGTACCGCTTCATCGCTTCCCGTCATCGCAAATACAGGATTGCCACAGCTTACATAGTAAAGGACTTCCTCCACACTGCATCCTGTCAGATCTAAAATTCTTGCATCTTTCATGGTATTGCTCAGAATATTCTTTGGTGTTTCTCCGCCTGCGATCAATGCACTTACACTGATATTAATTCCCTCCTTTTCAAGCATTGCATTGATACACTGCGCAATACTGTTAGAGGATGCATCTTCCGCGCCAACCGCAATATCGGAAAGAGCCGGTCTGATCGCATCTCTGGAACGTTTCCAGATATATTCCTGATCTTTTCCTACCACAACTCCCATATTTTCATTCGCTTTTGTGATCGCATCTGCCACCTGATCTGTGGTATAGACCACATCACCTTTTACATAAACATAATATTTCCTACTATCACCCTTATCCTCAAGTGTGAGTGTACGCTCCTGCTCTAATATGGTTTCTCTCGGAGTAAGCAGCCTCGGAGCCTTCGCCCCTACAGTTTCCGGCAGAGATATTTCAAACTGGGTTTCTTTGCTGTCGGAATTACTGCTTACAATGGAAACAATTTTATTTCCATCTCCCTCCCTGTTCATGATCATATCCTGATCTGCATCAACATAGGCGGTTCCATTATACTGGATGCGGTTTAAATACATAGTATAATCATCAATATCAACACCTGATACATAATAACCATTTTTTTCATAAGTTTTTAACACAGATGGTTCATCGGACGACACATCCAGAATTTTAATCTGATACATCGGAAAAATAACATTCCCGGCAGCTTCTGTTGATACATCTGCAGCATTCGCTACACCATATACAAAATCATCTCCCATAAATCCAAGCGGTTTTACATATTTGCTGCTTCCTTCTGTTATCGTTGTTATTTTTTCATTCGAAAAGTTTATGAGACAGATCGTATCACTCTGTCCATTCTGGCTGCCTTTTGTCCATGCAAAATAGCGGTCAGACTCCGAAACTGCATATATTTCCTTATCCAGTCCTTTTATCAGCTCTTTCATTTCCAATGTACTAAGATCTATCCCATATACACTGCCGTCCACCATCAGATATAATTCTCCGCCCTCATTCACATACATCAGCTGACCAAGTTCTGATTTCATAACTTCATATGCTTTATCGGAAGAAATGAATGCCAGTTCTTCATTTGTATTTGAAAGACTGTCATAATGATTTACCTGTATTCCCACTTCCCCCTCGTGGCTTCCGCGGTTCATATAACCATACACGATATAATCAAGGCTCCCTGCCTCATCAATCCGGACGATCTTGATATCATGTTCGCCATAATTTTCGCGGCTGTCAATTCCTTCATATCCGCGGAAACTGAATACTTTTGCAAGCGTATTTTCTGTCTCGTTATAGCTCCACAGCTCCCCCTCCTGTACAAAGGCTACTGTAGTCCCAGTCTCATTTGCCTGATACTCCACATTTCCCGAACGTATTCCAAGCTCAATATAATTATCAAAAAAGTTGGCATTTTCCCCACGGAAGATCTGATTCATACGGCGTTCAAAATTAAGCAGATACATACGGCTGCTCGTATAACGCACACGATAATATTCTTCTACATTATAATATTCGCTCTCGCCGTCCTCCCCGATACTCGTTACAACATAATCCAGCACGATCACATTATAAGTATCTGTGATCTCTTTTATCGATGGCACTGGTGTCGTTAACTGTTCTCCGTTAAAATCTGCCCAGGCAAGCTGTTTCAACGAAGAATTTAACGAAACAAACTGTAAGGTGGTATTATCCCCGGTCGTTTTTTCCATGTACGTTGACAACGTTCCCGACGTTTCACTATTAAATGTGGTATTATGAAACTCCTTAACAAATTTCAGGGATTCATCTATATGCGCATTCTGCATCTCCACGATTCTTGTATAATAATAGATCACATCATTCCCGCTCTCTAAATTAATGAGCAGTAAATATTCTTCCCCCTCCTGAAGAAGATTCTGAATTTCCAGTTCCGCTCTGATCGTACCTTTTTTTTCATCGTAGGAACTGACATCTGCATTAGCGATCAGTCTCTCCCCATCAAGACTCCGTATTTCATAAGATATAGCATCTATACTCGTCTCATACGTCTGAATTGTAACCGGGAGTTTTCTGTCTTTTCCGATCGGCGTGATCGTATCGCGCATGCTTGCGGCATTCATTTTTGTACGATATCCATGTAATTCATTGATTTCCTGTTCGCTGCTTTCTAATGAAATAACCGGTAACGTAGCATTTTTCATTTCTGTTGTCAGATCTTCATTGACATGATTTGTCATCATACTAAATATTCCGACCGCCACAAAAAAAATGACGGTCAGTACGACTGCCTTAATTGCACCTTTCTGCACGATATTATCTCCTTGCTCTATGTGAATGAAATATATTTTCTCTGTTAAACCGCAAAAAAAGCGATAGCTATATTGTATGCATTTTTTTTCAAATCCGCAATGCCTATTGCCGATTCTTTTAGAAAATTTAAGATATCAAGTAAGAAAGAATCCTGCCCGGAGGGCTTTTTATGTAATAGGCACTTTCAACGAATTTTCCCATTACACAAAAAAGGGCACCTCACATTGAGGTACCTGCCCTTTTTCCTGTATCAGCTATTTTACCACCAGCGTCTGCATCTTCTGTGTCTGCAGCGCCGTTTATACATCTCGTTATTTAATAATACCCCGATCAGACTCCTCATATCATCATGTCCTCTGGGCGGTGGAGGCGGCATCCCCGGTCCTGGTGGCGGCGGTGGAGGCATTCCCGGTCCTGGCGGTGGATTCATTCCACCCCAGTACTGTTCTGCCTCAACATTATTTTCTTCTCCTGCCACCTTACGGTAAATCCGCTCTGCCACCTGCTCTAACATCAGACGATCCGGATATTCGTCAAACATCAGGCTTCCCTCATACTCCATTTTATCGCACTCATCTTCCACGTAAGAAAGGATCGTCTTTACCTCTTTCGGATAAAGCTCTTTCATGCGTTCCATATCTTTTTCATATTCCATTTCCGTAAGATACAGATTCTGCATCGGATAACTCATGTAAAATGGCATTTTGGGTACATCCATCTGCATACGGAAAAACTGTTCCTGATTATAGTCCACACATTACTCCTGTCACTAACATCTCTATATCATATGCTTAAGGAATATTTTTGTGTCATCAGCCATACCATAAATCCTACTCAAAAAGAATATTTTTGTATTTTGTGTAACCTTCTTTGTTCATCTGTACGGATGCCTCTTTTTCATTTCCCTTATGCGTAAACATGTACTCATTATAAGCACCATCACGATAAGCAAAATCCTCTCCGTTATCCTGGTAATGCAGGTATGTTCCATCTCCCGGATATATGCGCATTTTCAAGGTATCATACGGCTTTTCACCAACATACTGTGCCAGTTCATAAGTCGGGATCATTCCTCCCTCTTTCACGAACATCGGACAGGTATCAAGCGGTGCATCCACCATGTAATACTGTTTTCCCTGATATGGTTTCTTTGTCTCATAATCATACCAGGTACCTTCCGGAAGATATACGATCTTCTTTGTCTCTCCCTGCTCTAAAACAGGTGCAACAAGAAGATTCTCTCCTACTAAAAATTCACCGTTTAAGTTCCATGTTTCCGGATCATTTTCATAATGCAGAACCAGCGGACGCATAACCGGCAGTCCCGTCAGTTCACACTCGTGGAACAGATCATACAGATACGGAAGCAGCTGATATCTTAATTCTACAAATTTGCGGTAAATGCGAAGCGTTTTCTCATCAAACTGCCATGGCTCCTGGTATGTACTTCCCACGGAAGAATGGTTACGGAACAGTGGTGAAAATGCACCAACCTGAACCCAGCGGCACATCAGTTCCGGTGTACAGTCTGCTCCGAATCCGCCGACGTCTGTTCCTGCAAATGCAATTCCACTCATACCGAGATTGCAGAGTTGTGGGACTGCCATTCTAAGATGTGCCCAGAGGCTCTGGTTATCTCCTGTCCATACCGTAGAGTATTTCTGCGTTCCTGCATAACATGCTCTTGTGATGACAAACGGTCTTCTTTTATCATTTTCCCTTAATCCCTCGTAGGTAGCCTTTGACATCAGATGACCATAAACGTTATGCATTGCTGCATGATCCGTTTTTTGATCCTCATCCGTGAATACTACATCCTGTGGAAGTTCTCCACGGAAACTTGCAGGCTCGTTCATATCATTCCATGTTCCACGTACACCAAGATCAACTAAAAACTTCTGATTGTCCGCCCACCATTTTCTGACATCCGGTTTTCCAAAATCAGGATACACAGCCTCTCCCGGCCACACTTCATTAACGTATACTTCACCTTCCGGTGTTTTTGCAAAATAATCATTCGCAATTCCCTCATCATATTTTGCATATCCCGGATCTAATTTCACACCCGGATCGATGATGCAGACAACCTTAAAACCATCCTCTGCAATTTCTTTTATGATTTCTCCCGGTGCTCCAAAATCCTTTTCATTCCAGGTAAATACGCGATAACCATCCATATAATCGATATCAAAATGAATCGTATCGCACGGTATCTGTAGTTCTCTGTATTTATGCGCCACACGTCTGATATCCTCGGCGGACAGATATCCCCATCTCGACTGATGATGTCCTAACGTCCACAACTGCGGCAATGGTGTCCTGCCGGTCAGATAGGTATAACCTTCCACGATATCCGTCATTTTCTCTCCGGAAATAAAATAGTAATCGAGATTTCCGTTCTCTGCACTGTAATAATAGTATGCATCATTCTCTTTTCCGAGATTAACATGGGATCTGTAGGTATTGTCAAAAAACATTCCAAATACACCTGTCTTTTTTAACGTGATCAGGAATGGAATTGATTTATACAATGCCTTAAAATCGTCCGTGTGCGCCTGCGGAAGATCAGAATTCCAGTTTTCATATTCATAGTTTCTTTTATTTAAAACGCCTGTCTTATCTCCAAGCCCATAGAATTTTTCATCTCCGTCCATCTTCTTTATGACCATGACAGGATCTTCTTTTTCACCATCTGCAGAGACAGCATGTCCTTCAGATTCTAAAGTTGCAAGTGCTTCATCACTTAATCTTGCTTTTTTCTTTCGCTCTCCCCTGAAATCTTCGCATAAAAGTGTACCGTCTTCTTTATAAAAATCAATGAGAAAATCATCATGTACTTCTGCTGTCAGTTTATCTGTTTTAATCTGTACTGCTCCGTTCTCCTCAGAGACTTTTACGGAAACATTCTGTCTTTTATCTCCTTCGATTGCCTTTGAGCGGTGATCTTTTGACTGATACGGAACAAATACATTCATGATCGTATCCGTAACTGCTGTGACATATGCCGTTCCATGTTCAAATTCAAACTCTACTGTACTGCCATTGATCTGATAAGAAAGTTTTTTCCCTAACATATATTTCTCCTTTTCTTTTTACATTTTTGCAATATCCTGTAATTCCTGCAACAGATCAAGATCCGACTGCTGCACTTTCATATTTGTTGTGATCGGTTCTGCTCCGGGCTTTGTCACGGTGATCTCAATAATGGTTCCTTCCGTGATGCCGGTCGAAAATACTGCATTTAAAAATGCGGCGAATTTCGGATGGTTTGCCGTGAATTTATTTTTTGCATTCATGATTTTCATAATTGAAGCCGGATTCATCATAGATTGTTCTCCTTTTCCAGTGTATTTTTCGTTTATATTACTTTAGTACCGCCATTATACTATAATATGGAGGATTTGTCCCGAAAAATTACGAAATTTTCTATGCGGTTTCCAAGGTTTCCTTTCATTTTTCCGTCACAGAATGGAAAATCGTTTGTCAAAATGATGATTTGTTGGGCTATGAGTTCCCCGGCTAAGGGGGGTGGAGTTTTGTGAGTGGCAAATTGCATCAAGCCGGGACTGTTTTGTTTCCGTTGTCCGAAAATAAGTCAATCTAAGGCTGCCTGGTATAGGTTGTGGCGGAGTGACGTGTGCGTCTTAAACGCCCCGTCCGGGGGCATTAAGACTTGTGCTGCCGTCCGTGGCAGCACAACACTGTGTTACGGACAGGCAGACTAAGATTGCCTAATTTTCTCCCAAAGTCACAAAACGAATCCTGGCTTGATGCAATTTGCCAGCCGCTAAGTTGTGAACCACCCTTCGCCGGGGAACTCATTTTACACCCTTGGCGGTACGTAAATTTTTATGGTGTTCATTTCAAAACTGTCGAAATAAACAAATTGTGGTGATTATGGAAAAATTTAAAATATTTCGTATTATTGGTTTGGCAGTCTGTGAAATGATTCGTGTAATGCAATGTGGCAGATAAAAATTCTGGCAGGTCATTAGGCTGAATATCAATTTCAAATGCACTAAAGCGTAATCAGCTTATACTGGTCACGTCCCAGTCCGATCTTCACTGCATGAGAAATGCAGCTTCTCCACTCCGTATCCGGATGTGTCATATGGAAATGATCGTGATCTTCCTCATTGCCATGAACTTTTATATTTTCACCAAGGACACTGTTTTCCACCGGAGTCATCTGGTTGCACAGATCAGCACAGGCAACGTCAAGTGCGACCGGATCGAAAGATGCTAACATACCGACATTTGGAATGATCGGAATATCGTTTTCTGCATGACAGTCACAATTGGGTGAAACGTCGCAGATCAGTGAAACATGGAAACACGGACGGTCTTTGCAGACAGCTAAACTGTATTCTGCCATCTTATAGTTGAGCATGGCGATGGAATCATTGTAATCAGCAGCGATCGCATCCTTCGGACATACAGCTAAGCAGCGCCCGCATCCGACACATTTATCATGATCGATCGATGCTTTATGATCTTTAAACTGTGGTGCACCGTGCGCACAGATCCGGCTGCAGGCACCACATCCGACACATAAGGACTGGTCTACACTTGGTTTGCCATCGCAGTGCTGCTCCATTTTTCCGGCTCTTGAACCACATCCCATGCCGATGTTTTTGAGTGCACCGCCAAAACCTGCCATCTCGTGACCTTTGAAATGCGTCAGGGAAATAAAAACATCTGCATCCATGATAGCATGTCCGATCTTTGCTTCTTTGACATATTCACCGTCGATCGGAACGATCGTCTCATCCGTACCTTTTAAGCCGTCACCGATGATGACATGGCATCCGGTCTGGTAAGGGGAAAATCCATTGACATAAGCTGTCTCAAGATGGTCTAAGGCATTTTTACGGCTGCCAACATATAAAGTATTGCAGTCAGTGAGGAAAGGTTTTCCACCTAGTTCCTTGACATAATCGGCAACGACTCTGGCATAATTCGGACGAAGAAATGCAAGATTGCCATATTCACCGAAATGTATTTTGATCGCTGCGTATTTGTCAGTAAAATCGATCGTTTCAAAACCGGCTGTTTTCATAAGACGGTGTAATTTCTGGAGCAGATTTTCATGCTCTGTTGCTTTAAAAGATGTAAAATAAACGTTTGATGCTTCCATACTGTGTGCCTCCTGTACGTTTCATATAAGGGGAGTGCCCGCTCCCGGATATATGATATTTATTATCTATAATTATATAAGAAAAATATAGAAATGTCAGTAGAAAAAATGTCAGATTATGCTATACTAAAGTACAGAATGTTACTGTTTACCCGAAGCGCAGAGTAAGAAAACGGAGGAAAATCCGATGAAACAGCAGAGCAAACCAAAGAAAAGCAAAAAAGAAAACAATCATATGCCGGGCGATTGGTTATATTTTGCACCTGAAAATGTGACAGTACGTCATATTTTTGATGTGCTTACAAATGCAAATGATGATACAATAACAGCATCTTATGAGGTAGAGATCTGGGAGGATGCTGGTGTATTGGAAGTAGGATTAAGTGATGGAGCAACGCTTGATATTGAACAGACAGAGATTCCGGCAAAAGATGAGATCACAGCGGCATTTGCGAAAGAACATGGATGTGAGTGTGTATTTCTTGTTACCATAAAACCGGAAGAATTTGATATCGCAAAGAATGCAATGCAAAAGATCGTGGCTTCTTTAGGCGGACTTTTCTGCGGAGACACCGAGGATTTTACACCAGTATTGTAGTAGAAAAGAGGAAGAATATGACAGAAAAATTATACGATCAGGATGCATATGCAGTAGAGTTCGATGCAAAAGTTTTATCCTGTGAGGCATATCATGATAAAGATGAGAGTGGTTACCATGTTGTATTGGACAGGACACTTTTCTTCCCGGAAGAAGGCGGTCAGAGTCCTGATAAAGGAACGATAAACGGCATAGAGGTGACTGATGTACAGATCAAAAAAGATGTGGTCACACACAGTTTAAAAGAACCGCTTGCTGTTGATGAAAATGTACATGGAAAGATTGACTGGACACATCGTTTTAACAATATGCAGCAGCATTCCGGTGAGCATATATTTTCCGGGATCGTACACAGCAGATTTGGATATGACAATGTCGGATTTCATTTAAGCGACAATATAGTTACAATGGATTTTAATGGTGTCCTGACCGCAGATGAGGTCAAAGAGATAGAGACGGCAGTCAATGATGTGATCGTAAAAAATCTCCCTGTGGAAATTACTTATCCGGCAAAAGAAGAACTTGCAGCACTTGATTACCGCAGTAAGATCGAGATCGAGGGACAGGTGCGTATCGTGACGATCCCCGGCGTGGACGTCTGTGCCTGCTGTGCACCGCATGTAAAGCGTACAGGTGAGATCGGAACACTCAATGTACAGAGCCTTTCTAATTATAAAGGTGGTGTCAGAATCAGTATTTTAAGCGGTTTTCGTGCCTTAGAGGAGGAACAGAAAAAATCACAGATCATTTCAGCAATTTCCGGTACACTTTCTGCGAATCAGGAGCTGCTTCCACAGCTTGTGGAAAAATTAAAACAGTCCAACCAGGATCTGAAATACAAACTGGCACAGGCAAAGCAGAAACTCATTGATCAGAAGATCAAAGAGATTCCAGCAGAACAGGAAAATGTACTTTTGTTTGAGACAGATCTTGATACACCGGTCATGCGTAATGCCATCAATGGGCTTGTGGAAGCACATGACGGGATCTGCGGTATTTTTGTGGAAAAAGAAGACGGTGGTTATAATTTTATCATCGGAAGTAAAACAAAGGACTGCAGGGAGATTGCCGCCCTGCTCCGCGAAAAAACCGGTGCACGAGGTGGCGGAAGTGCGGCAATGATTCAGGGATCTGTCACTGCAGATGAGAAAGTGTTAAGGGAAATATTGATCTGATGTGTATACAGTATGTGTGAATGGCAGCGGTTGTCAGTGCGTTAACAGCACGATATGATTTATCGGATTTTTTACAGCAGTATGTGTGGAAATGGGGAAACTTCAATGGAATTAAGTCAGAAACTGGAACAACTGATTGAAAAATCAGTAGAAAAAAAGGAGATTGCCGGAGCGAATATTCTGGTCATACAGGATGGAAAGGAAAAGGCATTTGCAGCAGGCGGACATGCAGACATTAAAGCAGGCAGAAAATATGAACGTGATACCATAGTACGGCTTTATTCCATGTCAAAACCGGTTACATCTGCTGCTGCCATGCTTTTAATGGAGCGGGGGCTTCTTGATCCGGGAGCTTTTGTGGAAGAATTTCTGCCGGGATTTCACAATGCGATCGTTGCAGAAGGAGGAAAACTGGTTCCGGCGGAGAAACCGGTCAGAATCTGTGATCTGCTCAATATGACATCAGGTCTGATGTATGGTGGAGATATCACGAGCGTCTGTTCCATGGAGACGGAAAAACTTTTTGACCGGATCAAAGAACATTTATATCTGGAAGATGCGCTGACTACGCAGGAGATTGCAAACCGTCTTGGTCTGATACCGCTTCAGTTCCAGCCTGGAGAAAGTTTTCAGTATGGTACATCTGCGGATGTACTTGGAGCAGTCATTGAAGTGATCAGTGGAAAGTCTTTTGGAGAATTTTTAAAAGAAGAATTTTTTGAGCCGCTTGGCATGAAAGACACTGCATTTTATGTGCCGCAGGAGAAACAGAACCGTCTTGCAAAAGTGTACCAGAGGACGGAAGATGGACTAAAACTTTATACGGAAGATCATCTTGGCATCATGAATGCAATGAAACAGGAACCGGCATTTGAATCGGGTGGCGCAGGACTGGTTTCAACGTTAGATGATTATGCGAAGTTTGCGTCAATGTTAATGCAGGATGGCTCTTATCAGGGAAAACAGATATTAAAAACGCAGACAGTACGATATATGACAAATGGATCATTAATGCCTTGGCAGCAGGAAGTATTAGATCAGTGCTGGGAGGGGATTCGCGGATATACCTATGCCAATTTATTGAGAATCCAGAAAGATCCTGGAAAATCCCCGCTGTTTACTTCAATAGGAGAATATGGCTGGGATGGATGGCTTGGGGCATATTTCTGCAACAGCCCAAAAGACGGTCTTACGATGCTACTTACCATGCAGCTTAAGGATGCGGGAACGACATCATTGACAAGACGTTTAAAGAATGTGATCTGGAGTGAACTTTGCGGAGGAAGACAGAAATGAATTTTGACTTTATGATGGAATGCGAGATAAAAGATCCGAAAATCAAGACTGCGTACGATGAAATTTACAAAGAGCTTGTGGAAGCAGAAAAGCACTACTGGAAGGAACCACAGCAGAGCGGGATTTTGTTCCGTAAAACGGCAGAGCGGATATGCCGCTTTTATAATGATTATTATGAGATCGGATTTTCGGAAGGTACACTGTTAGAAGAGTTTTTATGTTATACCGACAAAGAAGAGCATAATGTTTTAGTGAGCCGTTTTTTCAGCACTGTCAAGGATCAGAGGGATCGTCTGAATAAATTAAGAGTGCTTGGAGATGACTGTATCTGGGGGGAAGAAGGACCGGACCGTGGAATGGAATTTTGTGACCGCATGGCACAGGATGCAGAGAAAATGGCAGATGCGATGATGGAAGTCATTAAAGACATGTGCAGGCATTTTAATGGCAGAACAGATGTAGATGACAGATTTTTTTTCGTTGACTGGGTACCGGATTATTCAGAAGAAGAAAGATTTCCCAAAAAAGAAGAAGAAAAAAAGAGCAGGCCTTCTATTTTTTCAAGATTTTTTGGTGGAAAAAGCAGTACATAAAGAGGACATGATTTGAAGAATAAGATAAAAAACAGGATATCGAATGCGTATTGTATTTTCTACGCAGGAAATAAGTGATACAGGGCATTGTATGCGTTTTTTTACATCGCATATGGCTGTCTGGGTATATGCGGATGACAAGCTGATCTATTCGGTGGAACAGTTACACTCGTTTTTTGGCAATTCGCCGGGAGTGATATGGAATTTTGTGGATGTACCGTCAGAGACAGAACAACTTACTGTGATCGTCCGGGCAGCATATCCGCAGGTCCGTCAGAAAAAGATTGATTTTTATGCCGGGGATACCGGACGGATGTATAAATATTTGTTATACAGTTCAGAAGCCGAGGTTATTGTCAGCCTGCTCGAAATTATGGTGGGTGTTGTTTTAATCGGATACTGGCTGATGGCGCATAAAAGAGTTCCAATCGAACGTGATATTTCATATTTTGGTGTCTTTGCGTTATTGACGGGGATATGGTCTTTTAATGAAACAAAGATGGCAACGATCCTGATTCCAAGCCGGACGGCATGTGCATTTGTTTCGGCAGTTTCACTGATGTTGATGATACCGCCGTTTGTTCAGTTTATGAAGTGTTTCTGGAAAATAAAAGACAGATGGATTTCAGAGACGATCTGTGTCATGGCATATCTTAATTTTGTTATTCAGATGCTGCTTCAACTGACAGGAATCCTGGGATTAAGACAGATATCATTGGAAGATTTGGTGTGCTGACCGGTCTGTATAACCGTAATTCTTATGATGAATGGGTAAAAGAAAAACAACAGGCAGATGGAACACTGATCGTGACATTTGACCTGAATAATTTAAAACACTGCAATGATACGATGGGTGATTCTTATATCAAAAATGCTGCTGAGATCATTTTGCGTGTATTTGGCAGCCATGGAAGATGTTACCGCATTGGTGGTGATGAGTTCTGCACTGTCATTCAAAACAGGGGTGGTTTTGATCTGGAAGAAAGACTGAAAGAACTTGAATTGGAACAGCAGGAGTTTAATCAGAGCCATACGATTCCAAAGATACAGATTGCCTATGGTTTTGCCGGATTTGATGCAGAGAAGGATATGGATTTCGAAGCGGCGAGATCCCGTGCAGATGTTAAAATGTATGAAAAGAAAAGAGCATTAAAAGGGGGCAGATAATGTTCCATTCTTTTTTGTTTCTTAAAAAGTACCGGCGTCAGACTTTAAAATTGTTTCTTTAGCGTGTATAATAAAAAGAAGTGGAAAAAAGAAGAAAGGCACAGGTCACGAAGATGCAGCAGTGCAAAGAAAATGACAATATCATGAATTATGATACGGTGCGCTTAGATGATGAAAATAATGCAATTATTATCATCGATCAGACGAAACTTCCGGGAAAGATAGAGCTGATCGCTTTAAAGACAGCGGAAGAGATCTGGGATGCCATTTACCTGCTTAAGGTAAGGGGAGCTCCGGCGATCGGGGTTGCAGCGGCATTTGGAATCTATCTTCTGGCAAAACAGAGCGGTGCGGCAGATTATGATACTTTTCATGATGAGTTTATAAAACAGAAAGAGTATTTAGAATCTGCAAGACCGACAGCGGTTAATTTAAGCTGGGCGCTTAACCGGATGCAGGGCGTTTTAGAAGCGCATGCCGATGAGAATGTGGCGAGAATCAAAGAATATTTAAAAGAAGAGGCAATAGAGATCTGGCAGGAGGATATCCGTGTCTGCAGAAAGATCGGCGAATATGGTCTGACACTGGTAAAACCGGGAGATGGCATTTTAACCCACTGTAATGCCGGACAGCTTGCAACCAGCAAGTATGGCACGGCAACAGCACCGATCTATCTTGGGGAAGAAAAGGGCTATCATTTTAAAGTGTTTGCAGATGAGACAAGACCACTGTTACAAGGGGCAAGACTGACGGCATTTGAATTACAGTCCTCCGGAGTGGATGTTACCCTGATCTGTGATAATATGTCTGCAACGGTTATGAAAAATGGATGGGTCAATGCAGTATTCGTCGGCTGCGACCGCGTGGCAGCGAACGGTGATACGGCAAACAAGATCGGAACATCCGTGGTTGCAGCAGTAGCAAAATATTATAATGTACCGGTTTATATCTGTGCACCGACTTCAACAATCGACCTTAATACAAAGACAGGAGCCGATATTAATATCGAGCAGCGTCCGGCAGAGGAAGTGACTGAGATGTGGTACAAAGAGCGCATGGCACCAAAGGATGTAAAGGTGTTTAATCCGGCATTTGATGTGACAGATCATGAACTGATCGCTGGAATTGTGACGGAATACGGAATCGCACGGGCACCTTATACGGAGTCATTGCAGGAGATATTTAAAAAGCGGGCACAGGAATCAGAAAGATAAGATTGGGCAGAATAAAATATCTGCAGGAATGAAGATAAAAAGGAGTGTATGAGACATGGCAGAAAATAGTAGTTGCAGCAGCGCATCAAGCTGTAGCAGGGAGAGCTGTGAAGGCTGTCCGAGCAAAGCAAAAGGTGGAAACGGAATCGCAAAAGAACCGATGAATCCATCATCCAATGTAAAAAAAGTAATCGGAGTTGTCAGCGGAAAAGGTGGAGTCGGCAAATCGTTTGTGACGGCATCACTTGCATGTGCAATGAAACAGGCCGGCTATAAAGTTGGCATCATGGATGCGGATATCACAGGACCATCCATTCCGAAAATGCTCGGTGTACATGGTCAGGTTGTAGGTACAGAGGAGGGAATGATCCCGCTTGAAGCAGAAAACGGTATCAAAGTAATGTCCGTCAATCTGCTTTTGGATAATGAGGAAGACCCGGTCATCTGGAGAGGACCTGTGATCGCAGGTGTGGTAAAACAGTTCTGGAATGAGACTGTCTGGGGAGATATTGATTACTTATTTGTTGATATGCCGCCAGGAACTGGTGATGTGCCGCTTACGGTATTCCAGTCACTTCCGGTCGATGGTATTGTGATCGTTACCTCACCGCAGGAACTGGTGCAGATGATTGTCAAAAAGGCATACAATATGGCAGAAATGATGCATGTTCCGGTACTGGGACTGATCGAGAATTTCAGTTATTTAAAATGCCCGGACTGTGGCAGGGAGATCAAATTATTCGGTGAGAGCCATATTGAGGATGTTGCAGCAGAGCTGACACTTCCGGTATTTGGAAAGATTCCGTTAGATCCTGCATTTGCAGAAAAGGCAGACGAAGGAAAATTCTATGAGACAGAAAATCCTTACCTGCAGACAGCAGTCAGAGCACTTTCTGCAATGAACCGTATCATGTAAAATAATTACCACTTACCATAGGAAAACGAACCACTTGGTGTAAAAACATTTACATCAGGTGGTTCGTTTTTTATAATGATCTTGTCAGTAAGAAAAAAAACCGGTTTGCTTTAAGTACAAAAATGGGTTGCAGATGAAAAGCAGTACAGTACTGGAGAATGATATGAAAAATTAAAGATTTTTCATACGCAAGATTTGTGCTTCGCACAAACTTGTGATGCGCTTAAAAGCAGCGCAAGAATGGAGATTAGTATGAAAATCAAAATCGAAATGGATGAGCAGGTGGCAGAGGAAGAAGTCATCATCCGCTGCCGTGGTATGACAGAACAGATCGCAGCCATACAAAAAGCAGTCAGTGAAGCGGCTGGTGCAGTTCAGAAGATGGTTCTATACAAAGGAAATACCGAGTATTATCTGCCGATGAACGACATATTGTTTTTTGAGACGGCAGACAGTGGAGTGGTGGCACATACGGGGAATGATCTGTATGAGGCAAGATACAAACTGTATGAACTTGAGGAAATTCTTCCTGGATTTTTTATGAGAGTGTCAAAGTCGACAATCTTAAATACCACCCATATTTTTTCCATCAATCGGAATCTGACGGCGTCGAGCGTTGTGGCATTTGAGAATACACACAAAAAAGTATATGTGTCAAGGTATTATTACAAACCATTGATCAGAAAATTAGAAGAAAGAAGGTTATGTCAATGAAAAAGAAAAATATTGCATGGGGACTGTTTTTTGTATTTCTTGCAGCGGTATATTTAGTGACCAGCAGTACCGGGATTGAAATCGGTGTTGGTTTACCTGGTATTTTTATGACGATCATGTTTGTCTGGCTGTTCGTGGATGGAATAAGAGAAGTAAACTTTTATTCCATGACGTTTGCAATTGCATTTATCTGTATTATTTACAGAAAACCTCTTGGTCTGGAAAGACTGAATCTGACAAACTGGACGATACTTGGTGCAGCATTGCTTTTAAGCATTGGACTTTCGATGATTTTTAAAGATGTCCGGAGAAAGAAAAATTCCTGGGAAAAAACGATAAACTGGGATGAAAAAGCAGGTGCATCAGACAGTGAACAGTGCAGCGGAGAGCATATCCGCTGTGAAAATAATTTTGGTTCTGCGATTCGTTATATCAATTCGGATCATTTCTGTGATGCGCGGCTTGAAAACAATTTCGGAAGCATGAGTGTTTATTTTGATAATGCAATGATCGCAGGGGATGCTGCATCAATTGAGGTGGAAAACAATTTTGGAGAGACCAATCTTTATATTCCAAAAGAATGGAAAGTACAGAATGAACTGAGACATTCTTTCGGAGCAGTGGAAGCGATAGGACACAGTGAAGGAAGCAGTGTTGCAGCACTGTATCTGCGCGGAGCGGCGAATTTTGGCGTGATTAAGATTCATTATATTTAGCAGATAAAAAATGTAACAGGTGAAAATCATAAGAAAGAAAAATGCGGTATCCGTGTGTTTGCAGATACCGCATTTTTATTTATTACAACAGATTATTTACTCCTCGTCATCTGCATAGCTTGTATCTTCATGCAGATTCGGGATCATATCAAGACCGCGGTTTGCATCGATCTTTGGATCTTTGCCAAAATGATAATCATTACCTGGCAGGATCGCATTTAAAAGAATACCTGCGATCGCAGCGATCGCTAAGGATGTGAGTGTGATGGAAGTTCCGGCAACGGTAAAAGTAAGACCGTCCGAAAAACCAAGACCACATACAAAGATGACACCTGCGATGATAAGGTTTCTTGATTTTGTAAAATCAACGTGGTTTTCTACTACATTCCGGACACCGATCGCTGAGATCATGCCGTAGAGCATAAAGCTGACACCACCGATGATCGCAGATGGCATGGAACCGATCACCTCAGCCATTTTTGGAATGAAACTTAATATGATCGCATAGCATGCTGCGAGACGGATGACTTTCGGATCGTGAACCCGGCTCAATTCAAGAACACCGGTATTTTCACCGTAGGTCGTGTTGGCAGGACCACCAAAGAATGCCGAGAGTGCAGTTGCAAGACCATCTCCGATCAATGTGCGGTGCAGCCCCGGATCTTCGATAAAATTCTGATCTACAGTTGCAGAGATTGCGGAGATATCTCCGATGTGTTCCATCATGGTTGCAAGAGCAATCGGAGCCATCACAAGAATGGCAGAGATATTGAATCTGCAGATGGAAAATGCAGGAACACCAACCCAGGAAGCTGCCGCAATATTTGTAAAATCGAGAATTGCAGAGCCATCCGCATTTGTCATGCCAAGTGCGTTAAAGATAAGAGCGGCACAGTAGGAAATGATAACACCCATCAGGATCGGGATGATCTTAAACATTCCTTTTCCCCAGATATTAAAAATGATAATGACTGCAAGTGCGATCAGTGCTAAAAGCCAGTTTTTGGATGCGTTATTTACAGCAGAGCCGGCAAGGCTTAAACCGATGCAGATAATGATCGGACCGGTAACGACCGGTGGCAGGAAACGCATGACTTTTTTGACGCCGGCAAGTTTGATGATCAGTGCAAGGATCAGATATAAAAGTCCGGCAACGACAACTCCGCCGCAGGCATAGGACAGTTTGTCAGCATTTGACATATCGGCAAACACACCGGAATCCATGGAAGCGATCGTTGCATATCCACCTAAAAATGCAAAAGAAGAACCAAGAAAAGCCGGAACTTTAAATTTGGTGCAGAAGTGGAAAAATAAGGTGCCGATACCGGCGCAGATCAAAGTGACCTGTACATGCAGTACATCTTCCCCGAAGTAACTGTTGACTAAGATCGGGACAAGAATGGTTGCGCCGAACATGGCGAACATGTGCTGCAGACCGAGCAACAGCATCTTTGGCATGCCAAGAACTGAGGCATCGCGAATGGGTTCATTGTTCTGATTAGATTGATTCATAAAATCCTCCTTTGTTTTGCGGAGCAAAATGCGACTGCCTATGCAGGAGCAGAGGATTTTCCTCCTTTGTTTTGCGGTTTTATCCCATAAGAAACGCACCTTCGATGGAAAGTGCGTTGTGGAATCAAAATTGGGTTGTATCAGTATTTGTATAACTGCGGACTGGAATCCGGTTCAATTCTCCGGTACAGTCCAGATAAAAAATAACGAGTGTTTCTGTCTGGTAAGGAACAACCCAGAGGGATGCGATGCCAAACGAGCAGAGAATTAATAACCCATATCCGATAAAACTGAACAGAATATAAAGCAGACGCATACGGTTGCCGTGCATGAGAAGTCTGCATTCTTTGAATATCTCACGGCATTTTAACTCAGGATGATCGAGCGTAATATATCCGATAAAATGATAGGTAAGCATAAAATAGCAGCTTAAGATCAGGGAAAGAATACCGGTTACTATTGTGATCACAATAGAAGTAAGTGTAAAATCTACGATTACCGCATAAGTAAAACTGCCGATCACAGGAAGCATGGAGACAAAGATCATCAGCAAAAATATAAATCCTGCGATAAAAAAGCGGTCGGTATTTCTTTTGAATGGATCAAAAATATCACGAAGTCTGAAATCATTTCCGCGTGTCATGGACAGATGGACTTTTGCTACACCACATCCTAATACAAAACTGACAACGGATATGAGAAGTTCTGCGATCAGTGAGATCACAAGCTGCATATTTGTCGGATTATCGCCCATGGAAAAGGAAAAAGGAGATTCGATCACAGTTGCGATCAGTGTTGTGGCAACAAAAGCTGCCATAGGAATACGGTATCTGTCATTTAAAATATCACGTGCAATACGTTTGAGTTCTTTTGATGTGCGTTTCATTCAGTGAATAACTCCTTTTAGATCATACAGCAGTTCTGCTGCGATTAGAATAAATTATAGCATAGGTGGCAGGGGGTTGTATAGATACGGATTTCTGATATAATGTGGAGAATGGAAAAAAGAAACACTTATGAACAGAAAAAAATAGATGACATTTTATATATTCTTGGTCTGAGCAGCGCAGCCATCTGCTGCATGTATCTGCTCATTTCTCAAATAACTGGCTTTCGTATTGAAAACTATCTCTACCCATGCCTGTTCCACGCCGTAACCGGCTATTACTGTCCGGGCTGCGGAGGAACCAGAGCGGTACGTGCCCTCTTTCAGGGACATTTTCTGATATCATTTTTTGAGCATCCGTTTGTGTTATACGCAGCGGTATTATGTGGATGGTTTCTGATCAGCCAGACAATTGAGCGGCTCTCACAGCATAAACTATCAGTTGCAATGCACTATAAAGACCGGTATCTCTGGATCGGACTTGCGATTCTTATTGTTAACTGTGCGATAAAAAATTTGGTTCGGTTTTTCTGGGGTATAAATCTTTTATAAAATTTAAAGCCGCTATTTATTTAAAATATCAGAACTCAATTCTGCGGAAACAGCATATTATAATCAATTCCTAAAGACTTGCAGCTCTCCCGCATCATATTTTCTATGCCGCCATAATAAACGTTGGCGAATACGACGGAATAGATTAACAGCAGAATAATGATACCAAGTGCTACGCTGCTTAAAGCAAGTCCAAGTTTGGCACGGCTGCTAAAAGTTGTCTCACCGCCGCGTGAGAGCAGTGCAAATACAATGCCGAGTGCCCCGCAGATCAGTGCAGGATAAACCAGACAAAATGTTGATAGTGCAATGATGCCCATGATAAAGGAAAGATTTTCCATATGTTTTGAACGCCGGTCTGGCATTGGTCTGTAAAATTGATGATCCATAAAAATCTCCATTCTTGCAAATACTAACAATAGTGTATCATGCAATGTGGAAAAAAACAACGCCACCTTGAATCCATGTGGATATTTCGCTATAATAGATATACTGTGCCGGAGAAAAAATGGAGACCGGTGAAAGAAAAAGGAGCAGCTATGGATATTATTGCAAAGATTTCCGAAGAACTCGGAATCCGTAAAAATCAGACTGAAGCAGCTGTAAAGCTGATCGACGAGGGAAATACAATTCCATTTATCGCCCGTTACCGTAAGGAGGCAACCGGAGCACTCAATGATGAGGTACTTCGTAACTTATATGAGAGACTGACTTATTTAAGAAATCTCGAAGAACGTAAAGAGACGGTTCTTGCAAGCATCGAGGAACAGGGAAAACTGACCGATGAGTTAAAAGCACAGATATTAGCGGCAGAGACGATGGTCGTGGTGGAAGATCTGTATCGTCCTTATAAACCAAAACGCCGCACCAGGGCAACGATCGCGAAAGAAAAAGGGTTAGAGCCGCTTGCCAGTATCATTACCCTGCAGATGTTAAATACATCTTTAGAGGAAGAAGCAGAAAAATTTGTTGATCCGGAAAAAGAAGTGATGAGTGCCTCAGATGCGATCGCAGGAGCAAAAGATATCATTGCAGAAAGTATTTCAGACGAGGCAGATTACCGAAGCCGTATCCGTGATCTGACTGTTAAAAAAGGACGTTTGGTTTCTGCTGCGAAAGATCCTGAGGCAGAGTCTGTTTATGAGATGTACTATGAATTTGATGAGCCGGTAGCAAAACTTGCAGGGCACCGTATTTTAGCATTAAATCGTGGAGAAAATGAAAAATTTTTAACAGTAAAGATTGAGGCACCGGTCGAGGATATTTTGCGATACCTTGAAAAAAAGGTGATCGTGCGTGACAACCCACAGACAACTCCGGTATTAAAAGAAGTGATAGAAGATGCCTATGACCGTCTGATCGCGCCAGCCATTGAGCGTGAGATCCGCAGTGACCTGACCGAAAAGGCAGAGGACGGGGCAATCAAAGTATTTGGCAAGAACTTAGAGCAGCTTTTGATGCAGCCTCCAATTGCAGGACAGGTTGTGCTTGGCTGGGATCCGGCATTCCGTACCGGCTGTAAACTTGCAGTGGTGGATCAGACCGGAAAAGTGCTTGATACCACAGTCATTTATCCGACCGCACCACAGAATAAGGTAGAAGAAGCAAAAGCAGTTTTAAAGAAGCTGATCTCAAAATATCATATTACGCTGATCTCGCTTGGAAACGGTACAGCATCCCGCGAGTCCGAGCAGGTCATTGTAGAGTTATTAAAAGAGATACCGGTGAAAGTGCAGTACATCATCGTCAACGAGGCAGGGGCATCTGTCTATTCTGCAAGTAAACTTGCAACGGAGGAGTTTCCGCAGTTTGATGTTGGACAGCGAAGCGCAGCATCCATGGCACGCCGTCTGCAGGATCCTTTGGCGGAGCTTGTAAAAATCGATCCGAAATCCATCGGTGTAGGTCAGTATCAGCATGACATGAACCAGAAAAAACTAAGTGAAGCACTCGGTGGAGTTGTAGAGGATTGCGTAAACAGAGTCGGTGTTGATTTAAACACTGCGTCGGCATCATTGCTTGAATATATTTCCGGCATCAGCAAGGCAGTTGCAAAAAATATTGTTGCATACCGTGAAGAAAATGGCCGTTTTGAGGCGAGAAACCAGCTTTTGAAAGTTGCAAAATTAGGACCAAAAGCATATGAGCAGTGTGCAGGTTTCCTGCGCATCAACGATGGAAAAAATCCGCTGGATGCAACAGGTGTGCACCCGGAAAGTTATGCAGCAGCAAAGACACTGTTAGAGCGTCTCGGATATACGACAGATGATGTGAAAGAACGCAGATTAGACGGCATTTCAGGGAAAATATCCGATTATAAAAAACTGGCGGAAGAGCTTGGGGTAGGCGAGATCACACTGCAGGATATCGTAAAAGAACTTGAAAAACCGGCGCGTGATCCAAGAGAGGATATGCCAAAACCGATCCTGCGCAGTGATGTGCTTGACATGAAAGATTTAAAACCTGGAATGATCCTGAAAGGAACAGTCCGGAATGTCATTGATTTTGGTGCATTTGTGGATATCGGAGTACATCAGGATGGTCTGGTACATATTTCACAGATGTGTGACCGCTTTATCAAACATCCACTTGAGGTGGTAAGTGTCGGTGATATTGTTGAGGTCAAAGTACTGGATGTTGATCTGAAAAAACAGCGTATTGCACTGACCATGAAAATTAATGGTTGACAGATACGCAAAAGATGCATACAATAGAACACGAAAAAAATAATATTAATTCTTCGGGGCAGGGTGATGCAGTAAGATTTGCAGATTCCCGACCGACGGTGATGTAGAGAGTGCTGATCTTATAGGATCAGATTCATTTACAAAGTCCGTGACCTGCTAAGGCAGCTGATCCGGTGAGATTCCGGAACCGACAGTATAGTCTGGATGAGAGAAGATAAGCATGTGAATGATAAGACGTCAGCAAAGACGTTTCTGTTACATGAGAACCCCGGATGATTTGTACATCCGGGGTTTTATTGTGTAAACACGCTTACAATCCCTCGTATATTTTCCGAAAGAGAAAAGGAGACGAGTGAAATGGATGCAACAAACAAAACAGTAACCGTAAAAAGAGTCAATGTGAGATATCTGACAGTGACAGCAATGCTCTCAGCAGTGGCATATATCCTGATGTTTCTGGATTTTTCCGTGCCGTTTATGCCGTCATTTATCAAAATGGATCTCTCAGAACTTCCGGCACTGATCGGATCATTTGCCATGGGACCGCTCTGCGGCGTGATCATCTGTCTGGTTAAGAATGTTCTTCATCTGTTCATTACATCCACGGGTGGCGTAGGAGAACTTTCAAACTTTATTCTTGGTGTGGCATTTGTACTGCCGGCAGGGCTTCTTTATAAGTACAAAAAGACAAGAACGACCGCACTCATCGGTTCCGTACTGGGAGCAGTGATCATGGGAGCTTTCAGTGTAGTTTCTAACTACTTCCTTGTATATCCGGTATATTACAACTTCATGCCGCAGGAGGCAGTACTCGGAGCATATCAGCTGATCGCTCCGTCAATGAAGAGCATTTTACAGTGCCTGATCTGCTTTAACATGCCGTTTACCTTTGTCAAAGGAATGTTTTCCGTAGTCATTACATTTGTGACTTACAAACACATTTCTCCGATTTTAAAAGGAAGACAGTCATAAGCAGTGAAGCTGATTTCGGTATTTGCCGGTATCGGTAAGACAGCAACTTTGTTTTTCAGGAGAAAAGACGCAGGAAATGCGTCTTTTCTTTTTTTTCAAAAAATGTTATACTAAGCTGATTCTAAAATGGCGGGGGATTGACGATGAGATTGGAATTTGATATAACATTGACCACAAAGGATATGTTTCGTTTTAACATGTACCAGACCTATACCGGTGCATCCGGATGGATTTCCGTGATCGCAGCAGTGATCTGCTTTATTGCGGCAGGTACGAAATATAGTGAACGCGGGTTGTCCTATGCAGTTCTTGGCAGTTTGCTTGGAGTGCTGATCTTATTTTATATGCCGGTCACACTTTATCTTCGCTCAAAACAGCGTATTGCAGCATCTGAGGTGTTGAAGAACAGCCTGCATTACTGCGTGGATGAAGAAGGAATAACTGTAAAACAGGGGGATGCAGACGCGAAGCTTTTGTGGGATCAGATTTATAAAATGGTGTCTACGAAAAATAATGTGCTGGTCTATAGTAACCGCATAAATGCTTATGTGATACCCAGGCAGCAGTTAGGGGAGAAATATCGCAGTCTTGCAGACCTTGCAAAGGATAAGCTGCCGAAGTACAGGGTAAAGTTGAAGTAAATGGAGGACGGAATGATGAAAGAAACCGTTTATGAGACATTTTCCGCAGCAGAGACACATGCGCTTGGAAAGAAGATCGGGGAGACGGCAGAACCGGGAGATGTGTATACACTAGTGGGAGATCTTGGCGTTGGAAAGACTGTCTTTACACAGGGAATCGCAGACGGACTTGGGATTACAGAACCGGTATCAAGTCCGACATTTACGATCGTACAGGTGTATGAAGAAGGCAGAATACCATTTTACCATTTTGATGTATACCGGATCGGTGATATCGAGGAAATGGATGAGATCGGCTACGAGGATTATTTTTACGGGGAGGGTTTGTGCATGATCGAGTGGGCAAACCTGATCGAAGAAATCCTTCCGGATAAACGATATGATGTGACGATTGAAAAGAATCTGGAAAAAGGTTTTGATTACCGGAAAATTACCATAAAAGAGCATGAGGGCTGCTAAAATAGTTTATTCATGCGGGAATGGAGCTTACAATGAAGATTTTGGGATTAGACAGTTCAGGACTTGTGGCAAGCGTGGCTATCGTATGTGATGATAACATGCTTGGAGAGTATACTGTCAATTATAAAAAAACACATTCACAGACACTTCTGCCAATGTTAGATGAAGTGGCAAAAATGATAGAACTGGATTTGAATACGATCGATGCGATCGCGATTGCAGGCGGCCCTGGATCATTTACCGGTCTTCGGATCGGCTCGGCAACTGCAAAAGGGCTCGGACTTGCATTAGATAAGCCGATCGTCAATGTGCCGACTGTTGATGCGCTTGCCTATAATCTGGTCGGACATGCAGGACTTGTGTGCCCGCTTATGGATGCCAGAAGAAATCAGACTTACACAGGTTTGTACTCTTTTGAAGGCAATGAGATGGAAGTGTTGAAAGAACAGTGTGCAGTTGGGATAGATGAAATTATTTCGATTGTAAATGAGTTTGAACAGCCGGTCACATTTTTAGGGGACGGAGTGCCGGTATTCAAAGAATATATTGCAGAAAACTGCAATGTGCCGTATACGTTTGCTCCTGCACATGTCAATAAACAGAGAGCAGGAGCCGTTGCAGCGCTTGGCATGAAATATTTTTCTGAGGGAAAAGCCACGACCGCTGCAGAGCATAAGCCGGAATATTTAAGATTGTCCCAGGCGGAGCGGGAACGAAAAGAGGGCGGATTAGCATGATCACAGTCAGAGCCATGCAGGTAAAAGATGCAGAACAGGTAAGCGAACTGGAAAGAGCCATTTTTTCACAGCCTTGGAGCTATCAGGGATTTGTGGATTCATTAAGTCTGCCGAATACGGTTTTTCTTGTCGCAGAGGAAAATAATAAGATCCTTGGTTATATTGGAATGTATCTTTCAATTGATGAAGGAGAAATTACCAATGTAGCAGTTGCACCGGAAATGCGGTGCAGGGGAATTGGCGGCATGCTGCTTGCGGAAGCGAAAAAAGAGGCTGAGAGCCGTTCAGTTGGCAAAATTGTACTTGAAGTCCGCTGCTCGAACGACAGTGCGATCCGCCTGTATGAGCGCAATGGGTTTGTGAATCATGGTGTGAGGAAAGGGTTTTATGAACTTCCGAAAGAGGATGCCTATATTATGATATATGGCCAGTAATTGTGACCGGCAGCCAGTAATTCCCACTACATAAGGTATGATATTGCTTATATAATATAGATATCTAGTGTACTGTACATGAATGTTACAGCATGCCGGGCATTCATAGAAAATGTCTGCCTGTATCACAGAATGGGAAGGCTTAAAAATATGAGCAGAAAAGATCAGAAAATTTACTGTAACTGTTGTGGAAAAGTGATTTGTATGTTATCTGAAAAAGACCATACTTCATTTCTTACTGTGGAGAAGGAATGGGGATATTTTTCTGATAAAAAGGATGGACGGATACACAGAATGGATATCTGTGAGTCCTGTTATGAAAAAATGGTGGGAAAATTTGTGATACCGCCGGAGGAAGAACAGGTAACGGAATTTGTATAACCTGCATTTTGCTCCGCAAAACAAGGAGTAAAATCCTCTCCTCGCCAGTGGGCTCGGATTTTGCTCCGCAAAACAAGGAGGATTGTATGTTAGACGTATGTCTTTTGGGAACTGCAGGGATGATGCCATTGCCGCACCGGTGGCTGACAGCGTCATTGATGCGTTATAATGGAAGCAGTTTACTCATTGATTGTGGGGAGGGAACCCAGATCGCGATCAAAGAAAAAGGATGGACATTTAAACCGATCGATGTGATATGTTTTACGCATTATCATGCGGATCATATCAGTGGATTGCCGGGATTACTCCTTTCTATGGGAAATGCAGAGCGGACAGAGCCTCTTACTATGATAGGACCAAAGGGATTAGAACGCGTGGTCGGGGCACTTAGAACGATCGCACCGGAACTGCCGTTTGAAATACGATATATTGAAATAACAGAACCGGAAGCCGATATAGAAATAAACGGATATCATATCCATGCATTCCGTGTTAACCATAATATTATCTGTTATGGGTATACGGTGGAGATCAGACGTGCCGGAAGATTCTCTGTGGAGCGTGCAAAAGAGCATGAGATTCCGCAGAAATACTGGAACAGACTTCAAAAAGGGGAAGAGATCACCACAGAAGATGGGGCGCATTATACCCCGGACATGGTGCTTGGTGCAGCGCGAAAAGGAATCAAAGTAACGTATTGTACCGATACAAGACCGACAGAATCATTGGTTGCTTCTGCAAAAAAATCAGATCTTCTGATCTGTGAGGGAATGTATGCAGAAAAAGAAAAAATCGCGAAAGCAAAACAATACAAGCATATGACATTTTATGAAGCGGCAGAAGTGGCAAAGAAAGCAGAGGCAACAGAGATGTGGCTGACACATTTTTCACCGTCACTTGTGCATGCGGAAGATTATATGCCGCGGGTAAGAGAGATTTTTCCTAACGCATTTCTCGGAAAAGATGGAAAGAGCGTGGAGCTGATGTTTGAGGAAGATTGAGAGGGGGATTCATATGAAAAAAAATGGACAGAAAATCATTTTTGCAGTTGTCTGTGTTGTGGTTATTATCGGACTTTTCTGGTATGCTACAACGAAAAAAGTCAATTCAGCGGAAAATAGTGATAACCTTACAGAAGTACAGAAAGTGATCACTAAAAATCTTGAAAAAAATTATCCGGAAACACCAAGAGAGGTTGTGAAATTTTACAATCGTATCATCACCTGTTTTTATGATGAGGAGTACACAGATGATGAGTTATATCAACTCGGAGATCAGGCAAGGCTTCTGATGGATGACGAGCTGCTTGAAAATAATTCCAGGGATGATTACTTTAAAAGCCTGAAAGCAGATATTGAAGACTATCATGATAAGTCGAAAAAAATAGAGTCCTCATCAGTATGCGGCAGCGATGAGGTGAAATATCAGAAGATAGATGGGGATGACTGTGCTTATGTGACGGCATCTTATTTTGTGGACGAAAATAAAAGTTTTACACGTACAAATCAGACCTATGTACTTAGAAAAGACAATGATGGAAAATGGAAGATTTTAGTATTTTATCAGACCGAAGGAGATACGGAAGATGAGTGACAGGGAGATAAAAATTCTTGCAATAGAAAGTTCATGTGATGAAACTGCAGCAGCAGTTGTGGTAAACGGCAGGGATGTAAGATCCAATGTGATCTCATCACAGATTGCACTTCATACATTGTATGGTGGTGTCGTGCCGGAGATTGCTTCGCGTAAACATATTGAAAAGATTAATCAGGTCATTGAGCAGGCTCTTAGTGACGCTGATATGACATTAGATGACATTGATGCGATCGGTGTTACATATGGACCGGGACTTGTAGGAGCGTTGTTAGTCGGGGTTGCAGAGGCAAAGGCAATCAGTTATGCAAAAAATATTCCGCTGGTCGGAGTACATCATATCGAAGGGCATATCAGTGCAAATTACATCGAAAATAAAGATCTGGAACCACCATTTTTGTGTCTTGTTGTATCCGGGGGACATACACATCTTGTAAAGGTTTTGGATTATGGAAAATATGAGATATTAGGACGAACAAGGGATGATGCGGCCGGAGAGGCGTTTGATAAAGTTGCAAGAGCGATCGGACTCGGTTATCCGGGAGGACCTAAGATTGAAAAAGTGTCACATGAGGGAAATCCGCATGCGATGGAGTTCCCACGTGCAAAAATCGCAGATGGTCCATATGATTTCAGCTTCAGCGGTCTGAAATCAGCAGTGTTAAATTATCTCAATGGTTGTCAGATGAAAGGGATCCCTATCGTGCAGGCAGACGTTGCGGCCTCCTTCCAGAAAGCAGTGACAGATGTCCTGATCGGAAATGCGATGAAAGCAATTGATGAATTTAAGATGGATAAGTTTGCTATTGCGGGTGGAGTAGCCTCAAATGGAGTTCTGCGTGAAGGAATGCGGGAGGCATGTGAGAAAAAAGGAGTACAGTTTTACCATCCGTCACCGATTTTCTGCACAGATAATGCGGCAATGATCGGTGTTGCTGCTTATTATGATTTTATACATGGACAGAGGGATGGATTAGATCTTAACGCTGTTCCGAATTTAAAACTTGGAGAACGCTAATGGAAAAGTTTACAGCAATCGTTCTTGCTGGTGGAACCGGAAAAAGAATGCACAGTCATATTCATAAGCAATACCTTGAACTGGCAGGAAATCCGGTTCTTTATTATGCATTAAAAGCATTTGAAGAAAGTGATGTCACAGATATCGTTCTTGTCACAGGTGCGGATGAGGAAACATATTGCCAGCGGGAAATCATTGAAAAATATCATATCAGTAAAGTGAAAGCAATCGTGCCGGGAGGAGCCGAGCGTTATCATTCCGTGTACGCAGGACTCTGCGCGGCAGATGGAGCAGACTACGTGCTGATCCATGATGGGGCAAGACCATTGGTTACTTATGATATCATCTGCCGTTCTATGGAAGCAGTAAAGGAATACCATGCGTGTGTGGCAGGAATGCCGGTAAAAGACACGATCAAAATAGCAGATGAAGACGGCTATGCCAGTATGACGCCGGAACGCTCAAAAGTATGGCAGATACAGACACCACAGAGTTTTTCATATCCACTCATATATGAGGCATACCACAAAATGCTTGCAAATGAGGATTCAGCTATCACGGATGATGCAATGGTGGTAGAGCGGATGACAAATCAGCCGGTCAAGCTGATCGAGGGAAGCTACAGTAATATAAAAATTACGACACCGGAGGATATGCTGATTGCTGAAATGTACTTAAAACATGCTTTTGAAAATCCGCAGGATGAAAAAAATGAAAAAAAGTTAAAATAATTGTTGACAGAAGCAAAAGTTGATGGTATTATCTTTCTTGCACTGATTCGTGCGAAACAAATACGGAGAGGTATCGAAGTGGTCATAACGAGGCGGTCTTGAAAACCGTTTGTCCGAAAGG
>OGXH01000167.1_pt1 | contig 38819 bp, 35 predicted proteins | sample 1576241 | NCBI WGS metagenome assembly OGXH01 (sample SAMEA3541529, study PRJEB24748) | human gut metagenome | biome: human gut; feature: human-associated habitat; material: faeces | place: China | collected 2012
CCAATTTGCACACACCATCCTCGATAATGACACGGGCAGCAGGCCAGACTGTATCTTTGGCAGGGCGATATCACCACGCTGCGCTGCGACGCGATTGTCAATGCCGCAAATGCACAGATGCTGGGGTGTTTTTGCCCGTGTCACGGCTGTATTGATAATGCAATTCATACCTATAGTGGCGTACAGCTTCGTGCGGAATGTGCCCGCATCATGGAAAGGCAGGGACACGAGGAAAAAACAGGAACCGCAAAACTTACGCATGCGTATAATCTGCCGTGCGAATATATTTTGCATACGGTAGGGCCGGTGGTGCAGGGGAGAGTAACAAAACGGGAACGGGAATTACTGGCATCCTGTTACCGTTCCTGTCTGCAGCTGGCGGAAGAAAAAAAGCTGGAAAGTGTGGTATTTAATGTTTTTAAGGACGAGGACAACGACATCTACAGAAGGATTCTCACAAATTGACGGGAATGTACAAACAGAGCGTCTGAAACAGGCACTGCAGAAAGCGGAGGCCGTGATCATTGGCGCGGGTGCGGGATTATCCACTTCTGCAGGATTTACCTATTCCGGGGAACGTTTTGAAAAGTGGTTTGGCGATTTCCGACAGGTGCATGGATTTTCGGATATGTATTCCGGGGACTTTTTCCCTTATAAAACATTGGAAGAATATTGGGCGTACTGGAGCCGATATATCTATATGCAACCTGGCCGGATGCAGTTTATGCCTGCATAAATAAGAAGGAAGCCTGTGCGCCGGAGGAAATCCGAAAGAAATCCATTTGCGTGGAAGCGGATATTGGAGCAGTTTTGGAAAAACTGTATGATAGGAAAAATAGTCAGGGAGACGTTGCGGTACCCGAAGAGATATGCTAAAATATTAGATAATATATTATATAAAAATAAGTAAAATCGCGTGAAATGGATAAAATATTATCTGACAAGATGGGGCATGATATGGAAGCACTGGTATGGGAAACAGCAGAAGAACTGGATAAAAAACTGGCAGAACGTATGCGCCGTATTCGCAGACGGCGGAAAGTTTCGCAACAGAAACTTTCGGATATGAGCGGAGTAAGTTACGGTTCTATTAAACGATTTGAGACAACAGGACAGATTTCGCTTTTGTCACTGACAAAACTTGCTATGGCGTTGGAACTTGCAGATGAACTGCGGGATCTTTTTACACAGGTACCATATCGAAATATTCAGGAGGTAATCAATGAGTCAAAGGGAAAGTCTTGAGGTTCGGATGGATGACCGGCTTGTGGGAACGCTTGCATTGACCGCGAATCATAAGGTGGCATTTTCTTATAGTGAAGAATGGCTGGAGCATGGATTTTCAGTCAGTCCATTTTCGCTTCCGCTAAAAAATGAAGTGTTTGTGCCAAAAAAAGATTATTTTGACGGATTGTTCGGAGTATTTGCAGATAGTTTACCGGATGCATGGGGACAGCTTTTATTGGAGCGTTTGCTGAAAGAACGTGGAAAAAAGGAAGCACAATATTCGGTATTGGATCGTCTTGCCATCGTGGGAAAATCTGGAATGGGAGCTTTGACCTATCATCCGCAGAAGGAGATTGGGATGGGACAACAGATGGATGATCTGGACGAACTATCTGTGCATTGCCAGAAAATATTAAGCACGCAATATTCGGAGAAATTAGATGAATTGTACCGGCTGGGAGGAACCAGTGGTGGTGCAAGACCTAAGATTATGACGGAAATAGATGGAGAAAACTGGATTATTAAATTTCCGGCACATGTGGACAAAAAAGATGTGGGAAAAATGGAATACGATTATTCTCTGTGTGCAAAAGCCTGTGGAATTGTAATGAGTGAAACACGGCTTTTTTCATCAGATATATGTCCGGGATATTTTGGAACAAAGAGATTTGATCGAAGAATAGAAAAGAATGAAATAAAAAGGGCACATATGTTAACTGCGGCTGCCTTATTGGAGTTAGATTTTAATCAACCAAGTCTGGACTATCATGAATTGATGAAGTTGACAAAAATTCTGACAAGGGATTGTACAGAGGATGTGGAAAATATGTATCGTCGTATGTGTTTTAATGTATTCGCACATAATCGTGATGATCATTCTAAAAACTTTACCTACATTTATAATGAAAAGGATGATATGTGGCGTTTAAGTCCTGCCTATGATCTCACATACAGTAATACGTATTATGGTGAGCACACAACCACTGTAGATGGAAATGGCAAAAATCCGGGGAAAAAGGAATTAGTAGCAGTTGGTGTGCAGGCGGGTATGAAAAAGACATACTGTGAACGTGTTGCAGAGGAAATCCGTCTGTGTGTAAATGAAAAGCTGGAACACTACTTGAAATAATAATGTTCCAGCTATATAAGCCTAGCCCTGACATTCTAGTGTTGGAGCCGCATCAATAATTTCCTGAAGCGGGGTCCATGACAGGAGATCATCCGTATCGTCATTCGTGTCCTCATCATCGGAAAAATGAGCATTCGGATTGTTCGTTTTTCTTTTTTTGGCATCTTCCGGAGTGTTAGGCAGACGCTGATAAGCCGGTGATTTATGAAAATTTTTGGAAACTTCATTGTAAGCAGCCAGCAGATATTCTTTGTCCGGATCTTTGTCCGAGACCCCGGCAATCGCGGATGTAATCATATCATTTGCTTCCTGCTTGCTTTTTGCATGGGAAAGCTGCTGTTTTAAAGCCTCCGCCATTCGTTGGACGCGTAGGGCGTGGGCATACAGAATTGGATCGGTACGCCGCAGAAAATCCAGTTCTTTGGCAGAAAGCTTCTTCCCACTTTTTAATTTTCCCATAATGCGGGAGAGCATTTCCTGTTTTTTTTCTTCCTGTGTATCAGGGTCCTGTCTTTGCAGGGGAGAAGTCCAGGAAGAAAATGCGGCATTGGTTGTTTCTCTCACATAGAGCATGCGTCCCTGAGGAGAAGAAAGATCATAGGATGAGGAATCGGATGAGGGATTCTTCTGGGACATCAGTGATAAATAAATCTGCATGAAAAGTTCCTTTCTGTAATAGATCATCGTTTGTGTTGTCTATTATATCGGCAAAACATCCGTTACAATTAATAACGGATGTTTCTGGAGAAAGAGAATATTCCCCTTCTTTCGTCATATCGAAAAAACTTATGTCTAAAACAATTTTCAGACAATTCGACAATATATTCCAATGTTTATAAAATTTTTAGAATTTTTGTTAGCACTCATACTTGACGAGTGCTAAAAACGGGTGTATAACAATATCGTAATCGAGAAAAATAGTAACTGGGATGCAAAAAACAGAACAGTTACATGATGATAGTTAAGAGGAGGGCTTGCTATGAACATACAGAAATTCACACAAAAGTCGGTAGAAGCGATCAATAACTGCGAAAAGCTTGCCTACGACTATGGAAATCAGGAGATTGAGCAGGAGCACCTGTTAGTTGCCCTGTTACAGCAGGAAGAGGGACTGATCCCGAAACTGATAGAGAAAATGGAAATTGACGTACAGCATTTCACCCAGAATGCGATCAGCAAACTGGATGCGCGCGTCAAAGTATCTGGCAGCAACAGCAATGTCTATGTCGGAAAAGATTTAAACAATGTGCTGATCCATGCAGAGGATGAGGCAAAGGCAATGGGAGATGAATATGTCTCTGTCGAGCATATTTTCCTTGCAATGCTCAAATATCCAAATCCGGCGATGAAAGCACTGATGAAAGAATATGGGCTGACAAGGGAACGGTTTCTGCAGGCATTGTCTACCGTCCGCGGCAATCAGCGTGTCACTTCCGATAATCCGGAAGCAACATATGATACACTGGAAAAGTACGGTTATGATATGGTGGAGCGTGCAAGACAGCAGAAGATGGACCCGGTGATCGGCCGTGATGAGGAGATCCGGAATGTGGTCCGGATTCTTTCCCGTAAGACCAAAAATAACCCGGTGCTGATCGGTGAACCCGGTGTAGGTAAGACTGCCGTTGTCGAGGGTCTGGCACAGCGTATCGTAAAAGGCGATGTACCGGAAGGCTTAAAAGACAAGAAGCTGTTTGCCCTGGATATGGGCGCACTGGTTGCTGGTGCAAAGTATCGTGGTGAATTTGAGGAACGTTTGAAAGCAGTTCTTGACGATGTCAAAAATTCGGATGGACAGATCATTCTGTTTATCGATGAACTGCACACAATCGTCGGTGCCGGAAAAACCGATGGTGCCATGGATGCCGGACAGCTGTTAAAACCAATGCTTGCCAGAGGCGAACTGCACTGTGTCGGTGCCACAACCTTAAATGAATATCGTGAGTATATCGAAAAAGATGCTGCCCTGGAGCGTCGTTTCCAGCCGGTTATGGTAGATGAGCCAACGGTGGAAGATACGATTTCCATCCTGCGTGGCTTAAAGGAGCGCTACGAAGTATTCCACGGCGTTAAGATTACGGACTCTGCGCTTGTTACAGCAGCAGTTCTTTCCAACCGTTATATTACAGACCGGTTCCTGCCGGATAAAGCAATCGATCTGGTCGACGAGGCCTGTGCGATGATAAAGACGGAGCTGGATTCCATGCCGGCAGAACTTGATGAGATGAACCGGAAGATCATGCAGATGCAGATCGAGGAGACGGCATTAAAGAAAGAGACGGATCATCTGAGTCAGGAGCGTCTGGCAGATCTGCAGAAAGAACTTGCAGAATTGCGTGATGAGTTTAATACCAGAAAAGCGCAGTGGAGCACCGAAAAGGATGCAGTTGACAATGTCAGCAAGGTCAGAGAGCAGATTGAGAGCACAAAGAAGGAGATTGAGGCAGCACAGCGTGACGCAGATTATGAAAAAGCTGCGGAATTGCAGTACAGTAAACTGCCTGGATTACAGAAAGAACTGGAAATTGAGGAAGATAAACTCAAAGACCGTGATCTGTCTCTGGTACACGAAAATGTCACCGATGAAGAGATTGCAAAGATCATTTCCCGCTGGACGGGAATCCCGGTTGCGAAGTTAAGCGAAAGCGAGCGGAACAAGACACTGCACCTGGATGAGGAACTCCACAAACGTGTGGTAGGCCAGGACGATGGTGTTACCAAAGTGACCGAGGCGATTATCCGTTCCAAAGCAGGAATCAAAGATCCGACCAAACCAATTGGTTCGTTCCTGTTTTTGGGACCAACCGGTGTCGGCAAGACCGAGCTTGCAAAAGCACTTGCTGCCAGTCTGTTTGACGATGAATCCAACATGGTGCGTCTTGATATGAGTGAGTACATGGAGAAATACTCCGTGTCCCGGCTGATCGGAGCGCCTCCAGGATATGTCGGATACGATGAAGGCGGCCAGCTGACAGAAGCCGTGCGGAGAAAACCGTATTCTGTTGTCCTGTTTGATGAGGTGGAAAAGGCACATCCGGATGTCTTTAACGTACTGTTACAGGTACTTGATGACGGGCGGATCACAGATTCACAGGGACGTACCGTAGATTTCAAGAACACGATCATTATTATGACCAGTAACCTTGGATCGCAGTATCTGCTGGATGGCATTGATGCAGATGGCAACATTTCGCCGGAGGCAGAAAAAGAAGTCATGGAAGATCTGCAGGGACATTTCCGACCGGAATTTTTGAACCGTCTGGATGAGATTATTATGTTTAAGCCACTGTCAAAAGAAAATATTGGTGGCATCATCCGTCTGCTGATGGATGATCTGAACAAACGTCTTTCTGATCGTGAGATCAAGGTGGCATTGTCACCGGAAGCGGAGCACTTTGTGGTTGAACATGGTTACGATCCGGTTTATGGTGCAAGACCATTGAAGCGGTTCCTGCAAAAGCATGTAGAGACCCTCTCTGCAAAACTGATTCTCGAAGATCAGGTACGGCAGGGAGATACGATCCTCATTGACGTGAAGGATGGTGCACTTACAGCATCTGTACAAAAATAAAAGCAATATTTATGTAAAAAAATCTCAATAATAACTTGTCAAGCGTCAGGAAATCATGTATCCTTATAAGGATGAAATGAATTTCCTGACGCTTTTTCTTTCAAAATGAGATAAGCGGGAAATGAAAGAATAATAGAAATTACATAGAAATATCGCAAAGAACAAAGCGTAAAGAAGTTTGTGGAAAAATTCCTGCAAAGAATAAAAATGCAGGATACACACAAAAATTATTCAAAAAGATCTTGAATGATATTCATATGGGGATTGGATACGAATGGATTTATTTGAGTATATGAGACAACAGAATATGAAGGATGAGTCACCGCTTGCCTCACGGCTGCGTCCGACCACACTTGATGAGGTTGTCGGGCAGCAGCACATCGTCGGGAAAGACAAACTGCTGTACCGTGCGATCAAAGCGGATAAACTCAGCTCCATCATCTTTTACGGACCGCCTGGTACGGGAAAGACGACGCTGGCGAAAGTGATTGCCAATACCACAAGTGCAGAGTTCATGCAGATCAATGCGACTTCGGCGGGCAAGAAAGACATGGAGGAAGTGGTTGCCGCGGCAAAAAACAATCAGGGCATGTATGGAAAGAAAACGATCCTGTTTATCGATGAGATCCATCGTTTCAACAAGGGACAGCAGGACTATCTGCTTCCGTTTGTCGAGGACGGCACGATCATTCTGATCGGAGCCACAACGGAAAATCCGTATTTCGAAGTGAATCCTGCGCTTTTGTCGCGCTCCGTCATTTTTGAGTTAAAGAAACTTTCCACGGAGGATATCCGTACATTGCTGCTTCGGGCGGTCAATGATACGGAAAAGGGCATGGGTTCTTACCATGCACAGGTGGATGATGATGCGCTGGAGTTTTTAGCTGACATGGCAAACGGAGATGCGCGTGCAGCGCTGACCGCCATTGAACTTGGAATTCTGACCACGGACCGGAGTGAGGATGGGATCATTCACATTACACTGGATGTGGCCAGTGAGTGCATTCAGAAGCGGGTCATCAACTACGATAAGACGGGAGATAATCACTATGATACGATCTCTGCTTTTATCAAGAGCATGCGTGGATCAGATCCGGATGCCGCGGTGTATTATCTGGCACGGATGCTTTATGCGGGGGAAGATGTGAAATTTATTGCCAGAAGAATCATGATTCTGGCATCTGAGGATATCGGGAATGCGGATCCGCAGGCATTGCAGGTTGCAGTAGCTGCGGCACAGGCGGTGGAGCGGCTCGGAATGCCGGAAGCACGGATTGTACTGGCACAGGCAGTTACTTATATGGCAAGTGCGCCAAAGAGTAATTCCGCGATCAATGCCATTGATAAGGCCATGCGTGTAGTGCAGGAGACAAAGACACCGCCGGTACCAGTGCATTTGCAGGATGCCCACTACAAATCGGCAGGAAAGCTTGGGCACGGAAAAGGTTACAAATATGCCCATGATTATAAAAACCACTACGTGAAGCAGCAGTATCTGCCGGACGGACTGACCGGTAAGGTTTTTTATGAGCCGTCAGAAAACGGATATGAGCAGCAGATTCGCGCCTATTATAAAAAAATCAAAGAAAATCCAGAGGAATAATAAGGAGGAAAACTTACCATGAAAACCTATCAGGAGATGAGCAAAGAGGAACTCACACAGGAGCTGACCGCACTCAAAGCCGAATATGAAAAAATAAAAGGCATGGGTCTTGCACTGGATATGTCCAGAGGAAAGCCGGGAGCAGACCAGCTTGATTTAAGTATGGGAATGCTTGATGTGCTTGATTCTAAGACTGCATTAAAGAGTGAAAACGGCATTGATCTGCGAAACTATGGTGTCCTTGATGGTATTCCGGAAGCTAAAAAACTGATGGCGGATGTGATCGGGACAAAGCCGGAAAATGTGATTGTTTATGGTAACTCCAGCCTGAATATCATGTATGATCAGGTTGCCCGTGCAGAAATGTTTGGTATTTGTGGCAACACTCCATGGTGTAAGCTCGATAAGGTAAAATTCCTCTGCCCGGTTCCGGGATATGACAGACATTTTGCCATCACAGAGACATTCGGTATCGAGATGATCAACATCCCAATGACAGAGAATGGACCGGATATGGATCTGGTAGAAAAATATGTGAATAACGATGAGACGGTAAAAGGAATCTGGTGTGTGCCGAAATATTCCAATCCACAGGGTGTGGTCTATTCGGATGAGACGGTCCGCAGATTTGCAGCCTTAAAGCCGGCAGCCGCAGATTTCCGTATTTTCTGGGATAATGCCTATGTGGTACATCATCTCTACAAAGAGGACCAGGCACAGATTCTGGATATTTTAGAGGAGTGCAAAAAGGCAGGAAATCCGGATATGGTATTTGAATTCTGTTCTACCAGCAAAGTCAGCTTCCCGGGTTCCGGTATTGCAGCAATCGCTTCCTCAGAGGCAAACATTGCGGATATCAAGAAACGTCTGACGATTCAGACCATTGGCCATGATAAGATTAACCAGCTGCGTCATGTGAAGTTTTTTAAGAATGTTGATGGCATCAAGGCACATATGGAAAAACAGGCAGATCTGATTCGTCCGAAATTTGAGCTTGTTGAGAAGATTTTTTCCGATGAACTGGCATCCCGCGGAATCGGTACATGGATGCATCCGCTTGGAGGATATTTTATTTCCTTCGAGGCACCGGAAGGATGCGCAAAGGAGATTGTTTCAAAGTGTAAAGAGGCAGGGGTGGTACTGACCGGTGCGGGTTCCCCGTTCCCTTACAAAAAAGATCCGAAGGATTCTGTCATCCGTATTGCACCGACGTATCCGTCGCTTGCCGAACTTGAGCAGGCAGCAAATGTATTTGTTGTTGTGGTACGCATGGCTGCAGCAGAAAAATTTCTGGCAGAAAAATAGAGTGGATGACTAAGGTAAAAGCAAAAAGAAGGGCTTCCCGGTGCGGAAGTCCTTTTTTAGTACCAAAGAACTATTTACAAAAACCCAAAAAACGGTATAGTAAAAATATCTTTTTTCAGTACGGCAATGCATGTGATGCAATCGCCGCATTTTTTGTGCCCACAGATATTCTTCTGTGGTTTCCCATAAGAACGTCCTTCATACAGGAGGAAAATGAAAATATGAAAGAAATATTTCAGGAATATGGCGGTATTTTAATTACCGTGGTAGCGATTCTTGCAGTGATCCTTGTCATTACAGCAGTTGTGGGAACGGATACAAGCGGACCGATCGGAAGTGCGTTTCAGACACTGGTGAAAAATTTTATTGACCAGGCGAACAAAAATACCGGTCTGCCAACACCCTAAGGAGGCTGTATGGAACTTGGAAAAGAGTATTTCGGTCCATTGTGGAAATATATTGCGAACGAAGAGATCACAGATGTCGATTACAATGGGCGGGAGATCTGGCTGACCAATATCTATAACGAACGTTACCGGGTGAATCAGGCGTATGTGGATGAGAATATGACTTTGGCATTTGTAGAACAGTTTACCCAGCGGATTGCAAATGTGGTCAGTCAGCAGTTTAACAAGCAGAATCCGGAGCTGGAGGCAGAAACCAGTGAGCTGCGGGTGACAGTTCTGCATGAGTCGATCGCACGTTCCGGGCGCAGTATCAGCATCCGGAAAACACCGCCGGTCATTCGGCTGACAGCAGAAAAGGCACTGCAGGAACAGTATTGCAGCAGGGATATTCTTGCAGTACTGGTCAATTGCGTGCTGACGAAAATGAATCTGATTTTTTGCGGGATGCCGGGAATTGGAAAGACGGAGTGTGTAAAATTTTTTTCCCAGTATGTTCCGGGAAATGAGCGTGTCATCACAATCGAAGATACCATGGAGATCCGGTATTCCGTAACGAATCCGGGGAAAGACTGTATTGAGATGCGGGTCAATGACCGGTTTGATTATGCGGATGCGATCAAGGCAAGCCTGCGGTTAAATCCTAAATGGATCATGCTCTCGGAGGCGCGTTCCAAGGAGGTGAAATACCTTTTGGAAGGGTGGTCAACGGGAGTACGGGGAATGACCACCCTGCATACGGACGATGTCCGGAATATCCCGGACCGGATTTTAAATATGCTTGAAACGCGTGTGGATGCGGACCGTCTGGAAAACGATATCTATCAGGCAATGGATGTCGGGGTTCTGATCCGAAAGAAAAAGAACGGGGCCGGTCAGGTGTACCGTTATATTGACCAGGTATGTTTTTTTGACAGAGAAGGCCAAAAAAACAAAATTATTATGGCAGTGACCGATGGAAAACTGGTGCTGAAAGAATTTCCAGAATCGCTGTTGCGGCGGTTTAAAAGAGAGGGAGTTGACAACCCGCTGCTTTGCAGCCTTTTGAACCAGCAGCTTGGAAAGGATGCAGACAGGGAGGTGGAAACATGATTTATCTGGTTGTCCTGTCGGCACTGTATGCGCTGCATCTGCTCTTAAAACTTCACTGGATTACGACGGTTGTCATTGGCGGTTTTCTGCTGCTTCGGATTTCCGGACACCGGAAATGGTACAAAAAAAAGATCGTATACGAGAGAAAATTTGAGGAGGTATCCGAGTACCTGGATATGCTGTTGTATGCTTTCGTCAAAGAAGAAAAAGTGGAGAGAGCACTGGTGAATGTAGATGCGGCGATGGTGGATGGTCCGATGCGCGGAGTTCTCCAAAACGCCATTGATCATATGCATATGACATTTGATGAAACTGATGTCATGCGGGATTCCCTGCAGATGATCGAACGGGAATATGCCTGCAGCCGGATAAAAAATGTACATGATTTTATTGTACATGTAGAGATTTACGGAGGAGCAATAGAAAGACCGGTGGAATTGCTTCTGGCGGATAAAAAGAGATGGGAGCAGCGGATTTGTGGTTCTATGAAGGAACGCAGGAAAATGTTTGTGGATATTGTAATGTCAATTGCTGCGTCATTGTTGATATGCGGGATGATTTTATATCTGCCGGTTATGGAAATTGATATCAGTAAAAATTTGATTTCTCAGGTGCTTACGATTGTAGTTGTGATCCTTGATGATCTGATTTTTACGAGAGCGCAGAAATATCTCGCCATCGACTGGCTGGCCCTGGATGGACATACCGATGAGGCAGATGCAAAGAAAATAGAAGCATATTACCGGTATGATGAGCGAAAAGAGAAACGTTTGTCGGTAGTTCTGGCTGTTGTGACGGCGGCAGGTGCAGCAGCTGCATATTATTTTGGACATCAGCTGATAACAGCGGCGGCACTGCTTCTGGTTGCTCTGATGGCAAATCAGCACCGGGTAGGACGGGCGGTTGCAAAAAAAACGCTGGTACGCAGTATCAAGTGTGCATTTCCGGGATGGCTGATGGATATTGTTCTGCTTTTGCAGAGTGAAAACGTTCAGGTTGCTTTGCAGAAATCACAGGAGCATGTTCCGCCGGTGCTGCGGCGGGATCTGGATATATTGGTTGGCCAGCTGGAAATGGAACCGGAGTCCGTGCTTCCCTACCATCGGTTTTTGAAAAGTTTTCAGATTCCGGAAGTACATTCTGCCATGAGCATGCTCTTTTCCGTTTCCATGGGAAACAGTGGCAGGGCAGACCGGCAGATCGGGGAACTGATTGACCGGAATCTGGAGATGCTGGATGTCGCAGAAAAGGGACGGCTTAAAAATCTGAGCAGTGGAATGTATCTGTTGTTTCTTGCACCGGTATTGACAGCGTCATTAAAACTTCTTGTGGATATGGCAGTGTTTATGATGACATTTCTGTCAGGGGCAGGACTTGGATAAAAGGGAGGAGGATACAAAATGAGCCAGATCATAAAGGCATTCATGGGAGTATTCCTGACTCTTTTTATGGCGGTGACAGCAATGGGAATTCTGGCAGCCTATATGGAAGTGATGAATGCACAGGATATGCAGGCACGGATTGTTGATGAGATCGAAAACAGTGATTTTAATACCGGCGTGGTACGACAGTGTTTTCTGCAGAGCGAGGAAGCCGGATATCAGCTGAAAGTAACATTTTTTAATGAAAATTCCACGGTGGCAACCGTTTCGCAGGTCAGTCAGATACCTTATGGAATGGATGGGGTCAATATGGCAAAAGTCGAAATGCAGTTTCCGTTTCAGGTTGCCTTCCTGGGAATTAACAGACAGCATACATTTGTAAGCTATGCAAAGTAAAAGGAGGAAGATGGGATGGAACAGATCATAGAAGAATATGGAATTGGTGGAATTTTATTTGTGATTGGTACAGGGGTTGTGGCAGGGCTTGGGAAAGTTCTGCAATTGATTGCGGGGATATAGAATATGGCAGCAGTGGTAAAAGAATACGGCAGTGCGGTACTGGCTGCGGTGGGAGGAGTTGTGTTTTTTGGCACGCTGGGACAGTTTTTGCTGTCCAGACAGGGATTGATTATGCAGATGATCGAGGTTTGGGGAAACGGAGGCTGTTGATGAAAGAACTGATCAGACAATACGCAGGCACGGCAATCGCGGTTGTGACGGCACTGGTATTGATTGCGCTGGTGTCGGAAATGAGCGTGGTTGTGGAAAAGGGAATTCCAAAGAGTGGCGCACTGTGTGAAACAGACACGGCAGCGTTTGAAGGGTACTGGAGGAGTCGATGAAAAACATAATATTAGGAATACTGGGCTGTATGGTTGCGGTTTATACAATCGTTTCCTGCCTGAGTATCTACAGTATTTCCACAAGAAAAAATGAAATGGAAAACTGTATTTCGCAGGTACTTAAATATCATCTGAACCGGTATTATGCGACTGGAGTGTCGGACACGGAGGTTGAAGCATTTGTCCGGCAGGAAATCCGGCAGCAGCTGCATACGGCATCAAGGGTTTCCATTGATGTAAAAAGCTGTGATATGGTTTCGGGTGTTATTTCAGTACTGGTAACAGAGGATTTTGTACTTCCGGGAGGATTTCATAAGTCCATAGCATGCGATAAAACGATACTGGTAGAGACGGAAGTAATCGAAGAGGAAACAGAGACGGAAGAAATATGGCCGCAAGAGGAGGAGGTATGAATAGAAAAGGAAAACTGACAACCAAAGGAAAACATGCAGTGATCCTGACACTGACAATTGTGGCATGTGTGGCTGCAATGCTGTTTTCCCTGTTACTTTCCGTGCTGTGTGACGGAAAACATGTATCTTCTGCGGCGCATACACAAAATGATACACATCCGGGCATCATGGCAGGAAGCCAGAGGCAGGAGACCGACCTGCTGACACCGCAATGGCTGTATTACCAGAGCGATGGAAGCGTGACTGACCGTAATATCAAAAAAGAAATGGATGTTCTGATGCGTAAGTGGACCAAGGGAAAGCTCGGGGGAAAGGAATTGGACAGGCTGATAAAAGAGTTTTTACAAAAGAAGGACTGTCCGGTCAGGAAAATCACCATGCTTGAGAAAGCGGTGTGTGTATTTCCGTCGGAAAAGGAACTTCCGGATTATACAAAAACACTTGCAAAAAGAGAGAAGATATATCAGTTTATCGGGGTATATACCGGGGGACAGCAGGATGAAAACGGAAGGTTATTATGTGAATACTGGGAGGTGGCAATCGGTTAATGGAAAAAAAGATAAAAATTGTGGTGTTCGGGATGGTCGTGGCATTGCTGGTGACATTTCTTCCGTTCAGACAGACAGACATTTATGCTGGAATATCAGAAAATGCATACGGTTATTATCAGGAGTATGGAAATAATGTATGCTTTTTCCCGTTCTCGGAAACCGATGGGATGATCTATTATGCAACCAAAGCAAATCTGGCAAGTTCGGATATCCGCTACCGGACAATCGGATGGAAGTTGTCGGTAAAGGATTCTTCCGGGAAAAAACTGCAGACGATGTATTTTAAACTTGGCGGAAACTATATGTATGCGGTGCATCGTGTCAGAAAAGGTGGTGCAGAATATAATCTGTATGCGCTGACACTGGGAGACCTGAAGGACCGGTTGAATGCAAAGGCAAGTCAGGCATTAAATAAAGGCAAAGCGTCTATGGTGCTGGATGCCTGTATGATTGTGGTAAGAAAAGGAAAAGCGCAGGGAACCATGAATGATCAGGGACCGGTTTCTGGAAAAGTATATACGACTTATCAGGGAATTTCCGGTGCGGAAAGCTGGAGCAGAGAGTCATACACTTCCTTTCACAATTATTTCCACAAAGAAATTCAGGGATTGTTTTTCTGGGTGGATGCGATTGCAGGGGAAGGGATTGCATCGGTTTCCGGTGGTGGAGAGTATTGTTATGGATACACGGCATGTTTAAAAGCAAAAGCAAAGAAAGGATATGATTTTGCAGAATGGAGAGGAGATTGTTACGGGGATAGAGAGAGACAGGAATTTTATGTGACAAATGATGTGCGGTGTGTGGCCTATGGACAGAAAAAGAAACTGCAGATTTTCTTTCACCGGAACAGTTCAAAAGATGATACGGAAATGGATGTGCAGACAATGACGTATGGTTATGGAAAAGTGCCTTTGGAAAATATCGGGTGGAAAACGAAAGGAAAAAAACTGGTTGGATGGGCAATGAAGCCGGATGCAAAAAAAGCAGACTTAAAATGTGGGGCAGTGGTAAAGGACAGCTGGATAATCAGATACAGTCCGAAAATTGATCTTTATGGAGTGTGGAAGACGGAGAACACAGATGATCTGACAGACCCTGACCCGACAGACCCTGATCCGGCAGGGCCTGATCCGGTGGGACCTGATCCAACAGACCCTGATCCGGAAACTCCGGGGACTGACAGGGAAGATCCGAAACCGGATTCCAAAGATCCTGATCCGGTAAAACCGAAAGATCCGGATGAAGATTTTCCGAGGGGAAAGATTATTTCGTTTCACTGCCGGTTTATCAGCAAAAAATATTTTGAGGATGCCGGACAGAATCTGATTCCAAAAGAAAGGGGAGGGCTTGCCGGAGATTCGAAATGGATCATGGAGGATTCTCTTCGTGTGTGGCTTCGACAGCTGCTGGCATAAAAAATGAGGGCTGCCAAAGCAGCCCTCAGAATTTACGGATTATTCTTCGGATTTTTGTTCGGAACTGGTTTCCTCCAGAGGCTCCGGAAGCCGGATATAAATCCGTTCGATTCTGTTTTTTTCCATCCGGTCAATGCGGAGAAGAATATTATTATCTGTTAAAATAATTTCATTTTTTTCCGGCAGATGATCGAGAAGACCCAGACAATATCCTCCTATGGTGTCATAGTCATCCGAAGTAAAGTGCAGGGAAAGCGCTTCACTGACATCGTTGAGATTGGCGGAACCAAGTACATAGAATTCGCGATCACTGATCCGGGTGATATCGTCTTCTTCATCGGCATCATATTCATCACGGATTTCCCCTACAATTTCTTCCAACAGGTCTTCTAAAGTAATGAGTCCTGCGGTTACTCCGTATTCGTCCAGCACAATCGCAAGAGAAATGGAGGATTTACGCATTTCCAGAAACAGATCTGCAGTATTTTTGTGCTCATATGTAAAATATGGCTCCCGCAGAAGGTTTCGTACGGAAAATTCCGGGGTATCATTCTGTAACAGGAAGTCTTTCATGTTGATGATTCCGATTACATTGTCGGTCGAGTCTTCATAAACAGGAAGGCGTGTAAACATATCCTGACGGAAGATATCAAGTACTTCCTGATAGGTGGCATCTGCCTGAACAAAAGTCATGTCAATTCGCGGAACCATGATCTCCTTGGCTTCTGCATCACCGAAATCAAAGAGATTATGAATCATATCCCGTTCTTCATGTTCGATGACACCATTTTCCTGACTTACGTCCACGATAGTGCGGAGCTCTTCTTCTGTCATCTTTTTCTGTGCATCTTTGATATTGACATGCAGCAGAAACATCAGCCCAAGGGAGAGCTTGTTGATGATAAAAATAACAGGAGTAAGTATTTTCATCAGAAGTCCTATTGGAGCGGCTACTGTCAAAGACATGGAATCGGCTTTGATGGTTGCCATGGTTTTTGGTGTTACTTCACCGAAGATCAGTATCAGGAATGTAAGAATACCTGTGGCAATTCCCGCACCCGTGTTTCCAAAAAGATGGATGGCAAGGGATGTTGAAATGGAAGATGCCGAAAGATTTACAATATTGTTTCCGATCAGAATGGCAGATAACATTTTTCCCGGATTCCCGGTTACGCGCAATACCCGTGCAGCACGCTTGTCGCCATTGTCAGCAAGCGTACGCATACGGATCTGATTTACGGTTGTAAGAGCTGTCTCTGACGATGAAAAAAATGCAGACAAAGACAGCAGGATAATCACTGTAATTAATTGACCTATCTCACTGGGGCCCAATAAAATTCACCTCATATTATATTTATTCCGATTTATTTATTGTCATCGGTACTGTAGTTTGGAGCTTCTTTTGTAATATGAATATCGTGTGGATGGCTCTCACGTAAGGAAGCAGCGGAAATCTTGACAAATTTACCTCTTTCCTTGAGATCCTCAATGGTAGGACATCCGCAGTAACCCATACCGGAACGGATACCACCGATCAGCTGGAAGACGGTATCTTCAAGTGTTCCCTTGTAAGCAACACGGCCTTCTACGCCTTCCGGAACAAGTTTCTTTGCACCTTCCTGGAAGTAACGGTCTTTGCTTCCGTTTTCCATGGCAGCGATGGAACCCATACCACGGTATACTTTGTATTTTCTTCCCTGGAAGAGCTCAAATGTACCAGGTGCTTCGTCACATCCTGCAAACATGGAACCCATCATACATACGTTTGCACCGGCTGCGATAGCCTTTGTCATATCGCCGGAGTATTTGATACCACCATCGGCGATGACAGGGATGCCGCTCTGTTTTGCAACTTCATAGCAGTCCATGATTGCGGAGATCTGTGGAACACCGATACCGGCAACGATACGTGTGGTACAGATAGAACCAGGTCCGATACCAACTTTAACTGCATCAGCTCCGGCATCAATCAGTGCCTGTGCAGCAGCACCGGTTGCAATGTTTCCGGCGATAACCTGCAGATCCGGGTATTTTGCCTTGATCTTCTTTACGGCTTCCAGAATGTTTTTGGAATGACCGTGTGCGGAATCGACAACGATGACATCGACATGGGCAGCAACCAGGGCATCGACACGCTCCATCATGTTTCCGGTGATACCGACACCGGCACCGCAGAGAAGACGTCCCTGATCATCCTTTGCAGAAAGCGGATACTTGATCTGTTTTTCAATATCTTTGATGGTGATCAGACCTTTTAAGTTGAAATCCTTGTCAACAATCGGAAGTTTTTCTTTTCTGGCTTTTGCAAGAATCTTTTTGGCTTCTTCTAAGGTAATTCCTTCCGGAGCGGTGATCAGACCCTCGGAGGTCATGGATTCACTGATTTTCTTTGTGAAATCGGTTTCGAACTTTAAATCACGGTTCGTGATGATGCCGACCAGACGACCGTTCTCTGTGATCGGAACACCGGAGATACGGAACTTTGCCATCAGGTTGTCAGCATCCTGTAATGTATTGTCTGGAGATAAGAAAAATGGGTCTGTGATAACACCGTTTTCCGAACGCTTTACCTTATCGACCTCATCTGCCTGTGCTTCAATGGACATGTTTTTATGAATGATTCCGATACCACCCTGCCTTGCCATTGCAATCGCCATTTTTGACTCCGTAACGGTATCCATGGCTGCACTCATCATAGGAATGTTCAGTACGATCTTCTTTGTCAGATGTGTCTTCAGATCGATCAGGTTTGGTGTAACCTCAGAATACTGAGGAACCAGAAGAACGTCATCAAATGTAATTCCTTCGCCGATAATAGTTCCCATTTTCTAAAATCCTCGCTTTCTTCTATTATATGTAGTTTGTATGTAATTTTGTGTAACGTCTGTTATCGTCCAAAACACCTATTATGTACAATAACAATTTTAATGATGATAGCAAAATAATGGATTGCTGTCAAGTAAAAATTATGTTATGATAGCGGAGAAACAGCATAAAAAGTGAAGATGTATTATTTAATAAGGGCAAGGGAGTCCGGACAGGGTCTTTCTATGCCCATTTTTTGAAAAGAGGACAAAATCGGATGGAATTCAGACCATGTATTGATATTCACAACGGAAAGGTAAAACAGATTGTCGGAAGCAGTCTGCGGGATGCCGGGGATCAGGCAAGTGAAAATTTTGTCTCCGGGCAGGATGCAGCGTTTTATGCACGGATGTATCAGAGCCGGGGAATTCGCGGCGGACATATCATTTTACTGAATGCAAAAGACAGCCCTTATTATGAAAAAACCAAAAATCAGGCGCTGGCGGCTCTGCGTGCCTATCCTGGGGGATTGCAGGTCGGCGGAGGAATTACCGATGCCAATGCGTCCGAATTTCTGGAAGCTGGCGCATCTGCAGTGATTGTGACTTCGTTTGTTTTCCGGGACGGACGGATTGACTATGATTGTCTGAACCGGCTGGAACAGGCCGTGGGAAAGGAACATCTGGTACTTGATCTGTCGTGCAGATACCGGGCAGATGCAGAAGAACCGGGCTATTATATTGTAACCGACCGGTGGCAGAAATTTACCACAGAGCGTGTGACGAATGAACTTCTGGAAAAACTGAGTTCCCGGTGCAGCGAGTTTCTGGTGCATGCCGTGGATGTGGAAGGAAAATCCGGTGGAATTGAAAAACCCCTGGCACAGTTTCTGGGAGACTGGGGAAAAATTCCGATCACCTATGCCGGAGGCGTTCACAGTTTTGAAGATCTGGAAGAAATTTCACAACTTGGAAGAAACCGGCTGAACGTCACCATTGGAAGTGCGCTGGATCTGTTTGGCGGTCCGATGTCTTATGAACAGGTATTAACATATATCAGCAAATGTAACGCAGAAAAGGAGAAAAGTATATGAGCAGATATACCAAGGAAGATATTTTCAGAATTGTGGAAGAAGAGGATGTGGAATTCATCCGTCTGCAGTTTACGGATATTTTCGGAACATTAAAGAATGTAGCAATTACATCCAGTCAGCTGGAGAAAGCATTGAATAACAAGTGTATGTTTGACGGTTCTTCCATTGAGGGATTTGTACGGATTGAGGAGTCAGACATGTATCTGTATCCGGATCTGGACACATTTACCATTTTCCCATGGCGCCCGCAGCAGGGAAAAGTAGCACGTATTATCTGTGATATTTACTGTGCAGACAAAACACCGTTTACGGGGGACTCCCGTTATATCTTAAAACGTCAGATTGAGGAAGCAAAAAAACTTGGATATACATTTAATGTAGGACCGGAGTGTGAGTTTTTCCTGTTTCATCAGGATGAAAATGGCCAGCCGACAACACTTTCCCACGAAAAAGCCGGATATTTTGATCTCGGTCCGGTAGATCTGGGGGAAAATGCCAGACGTGATATGGTGCTGACACTTGAAGATATGGGGTATGAGATCGAAGCTTCCCACCATGAGGTAGCACCCGCACAGCATGAGATTGACTTTAAGTATGATGAGGCACTGCAGACGGCAGATAATATCATGACATTCAAACTGGCGGTTAAGACAATTGCAAAGCGGCACGGTCTGTTTGCAAGCTTTATGCCGAAGCCGAAATACGGGATTAATGGTTCCGGAATGCATATCAATATGTCCCTGTCCAAAGATGGACATAATATTTTCCACGATCCGGATGGAAAAATGGGCCTGAGTAAAGAAGCCTATTATTTTATTGGCGGTATCATGAAGCACATGAAAGGTGTGACTCTTATCATGAATCCGCTGGTAAATTCCTATAAGCGGCTGGTACCTGGATATGAGGCACCATGTTATATTGCATGGTCTGCGACAAACCGCAGCCCGCTCATCCGTATTCCTGCTTCCCGGGGAGAGGAAACCCGTGTGGAACTGCGCAGCCCGGACCCGGCAGCCAATCCGTATCTGGCCCTTGCGGTATGTCTTGCAGCCGGAATTGACGGTATCAGAAATAAAATTGAGCCACCGGAAGAAGTGCCGGAAAATGTCTATGAACTGAAGGAGGAAGAAAAAGCAAGCAGAGGAATCGAGTCGCTTCCGGCCGATCTTCATGCGGCCATCTGTGAATTGCAGAAAGATGCTTTTGTAAAAGAAGTGCTTGGAGAACATATCAGCAGCAAACTGATCGAGGCAAAAGAGGCAGAATGGATGCAGTACCGTACGCAGGTAACCGGCTGGGAGATCGAAGAGTATCTGTATAAGATTTAACGGGAGATCGGATCGTGAGTAACATTGTAATTGCCTTTTCGAAACCGGAAGTGGCAGCGGGCATAAAAAAAATATTGACACAGAGCGGGTATTCCGTGCAGGCAGTCTGTACTACCGGTGCGCAGGCACTGGCAAGCGTAAACAATCTGGAGTGTGGAATACTGATCTGCGGATGCCGGTTTATGGATATGATGTATATGGAAATTCACGATTATCTGCCACCGGAGTTTCAGATGCTTCTGATCGCTTCTCCGTCTTCCATTCAGGAGAGAGAGGTAAGCAATCTGGTCTGTCTTTCCATGCCGATGAAAGTGCATGAACTGTTGCAGACAATTGAAATGATGGAGGGAGATATCCAGAGGCGCAGAAGGAGAATGCGGCAGCAGCCGAAACACCGTTCGCAGGAGGATCAGCAGATCATTCGCAAGGCAAAGGAACTCCTTATGGCACGAAACTCTTTTACGGAAGAGGAAGCACATAAATATATTCAGAAAAGAAGTATGGACAACGGAACCGGTCTGGTCGAGGTGGCACAGATGATCTTAAGTCTTCTGCAGGAAGGGTAGGGATCTTATCTGGCTTTTTTGGCTGGTCTTTACATTAAAAGAAGAAAATGTTAAAGTGATACTGATGGAAAATTAGAGAAGGAGAACGAAATTATGTTTCATGTAAATGAGAATTATCAGAAGCTGCCGGGCAGCTATTTATTCAGCACAATTGCAAAAAAAGTAAATGCATATCAGGAGGCAAATCCGGACAAGAACATTATCCGTCTGGGAATCGGTGATGTTACACAGCCACTGGCTCCTGCAATCATTGAGGCTATGCATAAAGCGGTAGATGAGATGGGACATGCCGAGACATTCCACGGCTATGCACCGGATCTGGGATATGAATTTTTGCGCAAGGCAATCGCAGAGAACGATTATGCAGCAAGAGGCTGTGAGGTTGCAGCAGATGAAATTTTTGTGTCTGACGGGGCAAAGAGCGATTCCGGAAATATTCAGGAGATTTTCGGACAGGATAACAAGATTGCGGTCTGTGATCCGGTATACCCGGTTTATGTGGATTCCAACGTTATGGCTGGAAGAACCGGTACTTACGACAAGGAGACCGGCACATGGAGCGATGTCATTTACATGCCATGTACAGCAGAAAATCATTTCGTACCGGAGTTTCCTAAGAAGACACCGGACATGATCTATCTGTGTCTGCCGAATAACCCGACCGGAACAACGCTTACAAAGGATCAGTTGCAGGAATGGGTGGACTATGCCAATAAAGTTGGCGCCGTAATCATTTATGATGCCGCTTATGAAGCTTATATCAGTGAGGACAATGTGGCACATTCCATTTATGAGTGCAAGGGTGCAAGAACCTGCGCCATTGAGCTGCACAGTTTCTCAAAGAATGCAGGATTTACCGGTGTTCGTCTTGGATATACCGTAGTTCCGAAGGATTTAAAGTGCGGGGAAGTTTCTTTGCACGACATGTGGGCAAGACGTCACGGAACCAAATTCAACGGTGCTCCGTACATTGTGCAGCGTGCCGGTGAGGCTGTATATTCTGAGGCAGGAAAAGCACAGTTAAAGGAGCAGGTTGCTTACTATATGAAGAATGCAAAGACCATTAAGGAAGGATTAAAGGATGCCGGATATACCGTATTTGGTGGTGTAAATGCACCATACATCTGGTTAAAGACTCCGGATCAGATGACTTCCTGGGAGTTCTTTGATTATCTGCTGGAGAATGCAAATGTTGTTGGTACTCCGGGATCCGGTTTCGGACCGAGCGGAGAAGGATATTTCCGACTGACTGCATTTGGAAATTATGAAAACACCGTAAAGGCACTGGAGCGTATCAAAGCTCTGTAAAAGAGGGAATATGCGTATGAATCATAACATGAAAAAAAGAGGTCTGGCATTGCTGCTGGCATGCTGCTGTGTTTTTACAGCGGCACCGGTGGCGGTAAAAGCGGACAATGTATCCATTTCCACCAATCAGACACCGACCGGCACATACAGCAGCTACACCAAAGCAGAGGTGCTGAAGTCAGATACGGTGGTGTATGATACGCTGTCTACTTCCAATAATGTTCACTTTTATAAGTATACTGCGGAAAAAGCCGGATATTTTACTGTAAATCTTGCACAGACAAGCGGAAAAGGAAAGTGGAATTTTTCCGTATATGATGTGGACAATGGAAATCAGGAACTGGAAACAAAATCTCTGGCATCCAATTATACATCAAGAATTTATAACCTCAGACCGGGCAAAAGCGTATATATCAAAGTTGAGCGTGTGCAGTCTACGGATATTACCATTTTAGATTATCAGCTGACACAGGATTATCAGTATTCCCTTCAGGTGAAAACAACGGAGAGTGCACAGTGGGAACAGGAAGACAACGATACACCGGCGGCAGCGACAAGTCTGCAGAACGGCACATGGATCAATGGAAGTTCCTACAAAGCTTCGGATGTGGACTGGTATGAGTATACCATTCCAGAAAACGGATATTTCACATATGATTTTCAGGGGGAGGGATCTTCCGCACTCTGGAATCTGTATCTGTATGATGAAAATATGAATGAACTGCAGAAAGATACCAATACAAGAACCGTATCCTCCGGTAAATATGTCCTTCCGGTGGGATCAAAAGTGTATGTGAAAGTCACCTGCTACGGCGTTGGAAACCAGTACAAGATCCGTTCCAATTACTATGCAACGGAAGGCTGGGAAAAGGAATCCAACGATACCATGGCACTTGCCACGGATCTTACCGCCGGAAAGACACTGCATGGAAGTATCAACAGCAAAAAAGATGTGGATTACTACCGCTACGTTGCCACGGGCAGTGGATATTTCAATTTCAAATTTACAAATGCGGACGGTGGAAACAATCAGTACTGGAAACTTTCCGTATATGATGAGAAAAAGAAACTGCTTCAGACCGTGGAAACAGAGGATGATCTGCAGATTTCCACTGCAAAGCTCAGTTTCCGGAAAGGCAAAGAGATTTACCTGAAGGTAGAACGGAATATCAATGATTATGCGTGCGGACACGAATACACGGTGACAGTCAATCAGTACAAGGCTGATAACTGGGAACAGGAATATAATGATTCTTTTGCCACAGCTACAACTGTAAAAAAGAATAAGACCTGTAGTGCGAATAATTATGCGGTAAAGGATAAAGATTATTTTGTATATAAGGCTGCAAAGAAGGGAAAGGTGACCATACAGGTAAGCCTTCCTGACAGCGGATACTGGAATGTGTGCGTATATAATCAGAAAAAGAAGCTGGTCAAACAGGAAGATTATGCACAGACCGGACAGAAGTTTACCGTAAAAGCTGCAAAGGGGCAGAAACTCTATGTGATGGTGAAGGCCAGAACAAAATCTGCCGTTGGAAAGACCTATCGTGTCACTGTGAAACAAAAATAAAGCAAACTATAAAGATTCTGTGAAAAGAACCGATATCTATAGTAGATACCAAAATAGTTTAACCGGAAACAAATGGAATTGACCGGTAGAATTCAGGGAGGATGAGAGTATGGGTGTAAACACAACAGGTTTGTTAAACACGCAGACAGAGGTATACGCATCCTATAAAAACGATGCGGTGACCAAAAATGAGACGGCTGCGAAGAAGGACACCACGGCAAAGACGGAAGAAAAAAATGAGAGCGGTGTAGTCTATGATAAATCAGACAGCAGCAAGGACAATAAGAAAGCAACCTATTCGATTAATAAGATGAGCGCTGAGGATCGTGCAGCACTCGTACAGCAGATGAAAGCGGATACACAGTCCAGACAGCAGCAGCTGATCAGCATCGTGCAGAAAATGATGACCGGTCAGGCAGCTACTGCTTCTGTTGCAAACGGAACAAACAGTGATGATATATGGAAGTTCCTTGCAAAAGGAGATTTCACGGTAGATGCAGCAACCAAGGCACAGGCACAGAAGGATATTTCTGAGGATGGTTACTACGGTATAAAGCAGACATCAGAGAGATTATTTGATTTTGCAAGTGCCCTTGCCGGGGATGATGTGGAAAAGATGAAGAAGATGCAGACTGCCATGCAGAAGGGATTCAAACAGGCAACCGGTGCATGGGGCAAAGACCTTCCGGACATCTGCCAGAAGACACTGGATGCTGCAAATCAGAAGTTTGAGGATTATTATAAGTCCAAAGAGAGCACAACAAAGACCGAAGGCTGAAAACAGACTGTTGCAGCCCGGTGATTGTTTACAAAAGAAGGGAAAAAATACCGGAAAAAGAGGTGTTTTTTCCCTTCTTTTTCTGTTTCGGATGATACGGCAATGATTGAAGAAATGATGCAGAAGTGGTATGATTAGGCATTATAGAGAGACAGAAAAAAGGAGACCTGATGACTATGAAATATAATTTTGATAAAATACCAAACCGCAGAGGCACAAATTCCCTCAAGTGGGATGTGGATCGCAAAGAACTCCCGATGTGGGTGGCAGATATGGATTTTGAGACGGTGCCGGAAGTGCAGGAGGCACTGGTACAGCGCGTGGCGCACGGGGTATATGGATATTCTGTCATCCCGGACGAATGGGCGGACAGCTATGTAAACTGGTGGGAAAAGCGTCATCATTTTCGGATGGACCCAAAGAAGCTGATCTTTACAACGGGAGTAATCCCTGCACTTTCTTCTGCTGTCCGAAAACTGACGACACCGGCAGAAAATGTGCTGATTCAGACACCTGTCTATAATAATTTCTTCAATTCCATTCGTAATAACGGAAGAAATGTCGTGGAAAATGAACTGCTTTATGATGGAAAAGAATACCGCATAGACTGGGAAAAACTTGAACAGCAGCTGGCAGATCCGCAGACGACGCTTATGATTTTGTGTAATCCGCAGAATCCGGCAGGAAACATTTGGGATTGTGAGACGCTGGCGCGGATTGGGGCATTATGTAAGCAGTATGATGTCATTGTTGTCTCGGATGAAATTCACTGTGATCTGACAAAACCCGGTACAGAATACATTCCGTTTGCCTCTGTGGATGATACCTGCAGGGACATCAGTGTTACCTGCATTGCGCCGACGAAGACATTTAATCTGGCAGGGCTGCAGACGGCTGCCGTCTATGCAGAAAACTCGATTCTGCATCACAGAATGTGGAGACAGCTCAACACCGACGAAGTAGCAGAACCGAACGCTTTTGCAATTCAGGCAACGATTGCCGCTTTTCAATACGGGGAAGAATGGCTCGATGAGCTGCGGGAATATGTGGAAAAGAACAAGCAGTATGTGACAGAATTTCTGCAGGAGAAAATTCCACTCATCCATCCGGTTGCAGGAGAGGCTACTTACCTCATGTGGCTGGACTGCCGCAAAATCACGGAGAGTGGCCGGCAGTTTGTAAAATTTATCCGCAAAACCAGCGGTCTGTATGTCAGCGGAGGCAATCAGTATGGCAGGGGAGGCGAAGGATTTTTGCGCGTGAATGTGGCTACCTCCAAGCTGGTTGTTGAAGATGGAATGCAGCGTCTGTATGAGAGCGTTGATGCATGGCTGAAAGAAGAAAAGATATCAAAATAAGAATAATTCCTGATTTTAAGCAAACCTTAAAGGTTTGCCCCATTGGAAATTAAGAAAAAAACCGCTACAATGTATCTATGATTAATCATGAATACGAGGTGGCGGTTTTTTTATGTATAATGTTTTAGTTTGTGACGATGAAAAGGATATTGTTTCTGCTTTGCAGATTTATTTAAAAAGTGAAGGATACCAGGTGTTTTCGGCTTATAACGGAAAGGAAGCCTTAAAAATTATAAACCGGGAGGATATCCAGCTGGTTCTGATGGATATTATGATGCCGGAAATGGACGGGATAGAAGCGATGTGCAAAATCCGTGAAATTTCCAATGTTCCGGTGATCTTACTGACGGCCAAAAGTGAGGATACCGATAAGGTACTCGGGCTTACCGTGGGCGCGGACGATTATGTGACGAAACCATTCAATCCGGTGGAACTGCAGGCGAGAGTGAAATCCCAGATCCGGCGGTATATGCTGCTTGGAAGCGGACAGAAGGTGAGGACAAAACTGTCCGCCGGCGGCATTGAGCTGGATGATAAATTAAAGGAAGTCACTCTGGACGGAGAACCTGTGAATCTGACCAGAACAGAGTACGATATTTTAAAACTTCTGATGGAACATCCGGGGGAAGTATATTCACCGAAACAGATTTATGAGGCCGTGTGGAAGGGCAGCCCGTGCGGCGTCGAAAACACGGTAGCCGTACATATCCGGCACCTTCGGGAAAAACTGGAATATAATCCTGCGGAGCCACGCTATTTAAAAGTCGTATGGGGACGGGGATACAAGATGGAGGATGTAGAAAATGAATGAGAAAAAGGATAAAAAATCCAAAAAGCCGGAATATGTGTCCAAAAACTGGAAATCATCGCAGGGCATCAGATTACTGGCTATGGTACTTGCAATTGTAAGCGGATTTTTTGTGGCCGTGACCAGTGTGGTGACAGTTACATTAGGCATGAACAGTGATTGGCAGGGCTCACAGAAAGACATTGAAAAAATACTGGATACGGAGCTGCTTAGAAGCTATGCGTACTGGATGGGGGATGCGGTTACCGGCATTTCAAAAGAACAGGACGAAGCAGATGCACTGAAAAAATTTGATGACGGAAATATCGTTTATTCACTTGTAAAAAACAAGCCGAATGAAAAAGAGACCGAACTTGTCTGTGGAAATTACACGGGTACCTCTTTAAATAAGGAAAACGCACTTGCCTGGCTGAAATTTACAGATGAAAATGAGTTTCATACCAATGATCGTTCTTTCTGGGATATGCTGCTTGGAAGAAACAGGGGACAGTACATGCAAAAAGTCAAGCATTATACGCAGGTGGATCATTTTATCTATGATAATGGTGTGATTTATTGTTATGCGGGCGATACCCTGTTTCGGATCAATTCCTTTTCTTTTTACGCGGTTCCAGAGGAGTCGGATCTTGAACCGTATGTGGAATATACTTACCGGGAATCGGACGATGGTGGCAGATATTGCGCGGAAAATGGAGAACAGCTGAAAAAAGGTAAGCTCGAACCGTATTTAAAATCATCCGAGCTGCGGTTTGATTTTGATGGGTTAGAGGCAGGTTACTTATGGTCAAAAAAGGATGGGATTTACCCGATCCGGCAGGAATCCATTGCGGATACCTATGCGAAAGCAAAGGTATTCCAGTGGCAGGATTTTTCATTTGCATACGAAGATCAACAGGGTCGTATTTATTATAATCCACATCAGGAGAAAGAAGCAACGGAATATACGCTTTATCTTACGGTAGCGGATTCCCTGAAGGGAAGCACTGCTACGGTATCCTCTTTGTTTTCACCGGAAGTCGGAGGTGAAACCCATATTGTGATTGATTCCGGGAAAACACAGTTTTTCCAGAAAGCACACACACTTGCAGGCGTTGTGGTACAGGTGCGGGAAATTTCGGGATTGTGGTTGCTTTTGAGTGTTCTTGTGTGGGTGTTTTCTCTTGGCATTCTATTTGCATCGGCAGGATGGAAACGTGGTTCTGATACGGTACAGATTCGATGGATTGACCGTATACCATTTGGTATTTATACAGGAATCTCAGGACTTGCGTTTTTGGGCTGCGGTATGGTATGCCTTTATATGGGAGATCTGCTTATGCAAAATGCAGGAATCGTATTCTGTATTTCATTTTTTACAATTGCGTTTGCATTGGCAGAACTGATTGTGTATGAATATGTGATCAGTATCATTGTAAGAATCCGTGCAGGAAAATTCTGGCATTATACGCTTTTGCGTCTGCTTTTAAACCCGTTTCGCCGGATAAAAAGAAAACTGCATGAAATCAGACTGGCGCTTTTGGCCAATCTGTCTATGACGGTAAAAGGCACAGCTGTATTTCTTGTGGTCTTCCTGATAGAAGCATTTCTTTTACTGTGTGCCGGAGCGGATGGCGGAATTATCATGGTCTATCTCCTCTGGAAAGTTGTGGAATACGGCGTACTGTTAAAGATTGTGGTGCAGTTTCGACAGATATTCGACGGAGGGGAACGGATTGCAAAAGGTGATTATTCGCATCCGATCCATACAGAAAAAATGATGTATGAGCTGCGCACGCATGCGGAAAATTTAAATAATGTACAGACCGGAGTTGCAGCGGCGGTAGAAGAAAAAATGAAGAGTGAGCGGTTTCGTACCGAACTGATCACCAATGTCTCCCATGATATTAAAACACCGCTTACTTCCATTATCAACTATGTGGATCTGATCAAAAAGGAGCCGACAGAGAGTGAAACAATGCGGGAGTACATTGAGGTGCTTGACCGACAGTCCAACCGTCTGAAAAAACTGATTGAGGATCTGATGGAGGCATCCAAAGCATCTACCGGAAATCTTCCGGTGAATCCGGAAGTATGCGATGCAACGGTCGTTCTGACACAGATTGTCGGGGAATTTTCAGAAAAGGCAGAGGCAAATCAGCTGGAGATGGTTGTAGAATGTCCGCAACCACCCGTTGAAATCTATGTGGATGGCAGACATTTGTGGCGGATCATTGACAACCTGATGGGAAATATATGTAAGTATGCACAGCCGGGAACACGTGTGTATGTTACGCTGGAAACATTTCACGGAATGGTGATTATGACCTTCCGCAATATTTCGAAGGATCGACTGAAAATGACCAGCGAGGAACTTTTCGGAAGATTTGTCCGTGGAGACAGTTCCCGGAATACGGAAGGACACGGACTGGGGCTTTCTATCGCAAAAAGCCTGACCGAGCTGATGCATGGAAATCTTGCGGTGCAGATGGACGGCGATCTGTTTAAAGTAATTCTCAGTTTTGAGGAATATCAGGAGGATAAGAAGCAGTAAAGACCAAAAACTCCTCGGTTGTATTTCTATATGCCATGTGCTATAATGTGGGACGTCTAAATACAGAATATAAACGGAGGACAAATCTGTGAAAATAATAATCGCCGGTGATGGCAAGGTCGGACTCACGCTGACGCAGAAGCTTTCTGCGGCAGGACATGACCTGACTTTGATCGATTCGAACCAGCGTGTGCTGGATTCGAGTGTGGAGCGTTACGATGTTATGGGGGTACAGGGAAACTGTGCCTCCATGCGCGTGTTGGAGAGTGCGGATGTGAAAAAGGCGGATCTGCTCATTGCAGCCACCAGTTCAGATGAAGTCAATCTGCTCTGTGGTATGACTGCCCATGGTCTGAATCCGAGAATTCACACCATTGCAAGAATCCGCAATCCCGAATACGGCAAGCAGATTTTTACCATGCGGGATGTCTATTCCCTTTCGCTTATGGTGAATCCGGAAAAACAGGCGGCGCGCGAGATTGAACGGCTGATCCGCTATCCGGGCTTCCTGCAGAGGGAAACATTTGCAAAAAGCCGTGTGGAAATCGTGGAGCTGCGGATTCAAAAAGGAAGTAAACTCTGCGATGTGGCACTGATGAATCTGGAAAATGTTGTCAAATGCAAGGTGCTTGTCTGCGCAGTGAGCCGCGGAGGGGTTGTGGAGATTCCATCCGGACATTTTATTCTCCGGGAGGGGGATCATCTGTTTATTACGGCAACTGCTGAGATGCTGACACAGCTTCTGCGCAATCTCGGCATTATCACGCATAAGGCAAAGCGTGTAATTATCTGTGGAGGAGGCAGAATCGGTTATTATTTGTCAACCTGGCTGGCAAGAGAAGGCGTCAGTGTACAGCTGATCGAACAGGATGAAGCGCGCTGTGAAGAATTATCCGGCAAACTTCCACCGGAAGTATGTATCATACACGGGGATGCCAGCAGTCAGTTTCTGCTTGAAAGTGAAGGCATCCATGATTGTGACGCCGTTGTAACCATGACCGGCATGGATGAAATGAATATGATTATTTCGCTGTATGCGCAGACCTGTGGAGTGCCACAGGTGATCACGAAAGTCGGTCATATGGAAAATAACAGTATGCAGGACAGTCTGGGACTTGGCAGTGTGATCTGCCCGAAAGAACTCTGCTGCAATACGATTGTCCGTTATGTCCGTGCCATGCAGAATACAACAGGTGCAGCACTGACACTGCACAATATTGCAGAAGGACAGGCAGAGGCATTGGAGTTTGTCGTAGATGCCGACACAAAACATATCGGGGAACCATTGCGTAATATCCGCCTGAAACGCAATATACTGATCGCATGTATCAGCCATGGAAGTAAAACGGAGATTCCAAACGGAGATTCCATGTATGAGGCTGGAAATTCCGTGATTATCGTTGCAAAGGGCGGGATGACACTTTTGCAGCTGAATGATATTTTCGAGTGAGGATGCTATGAATTATAAAATGATGGGAAAATTTCTTTCCCAGATCTTAATTGTGGAAGCAGGATTTATGGTTCCGGCACTTTTAATCAGTCTGTATACCGGAAGCCGGGCAGCAGTTTACGGGTTTGGGTTGTCCATTCTGATCACTGCCGGAGTCGGTGCCTTAATGTATTATTTTTGCAGAAATTCCACCCGTCGTTTTTTTGCGAGGGAAGGGATGGTCTGCGTAGCCGGAAGCTGGATTGCAATCAGTTTTTTCGGATGTCTGCCATTTGTTTTTTCCAGGGAAATTCCAAACTTTGTCGATGCCCTGTTTGAAATTGTATCGGGATTTACAACCACAGGTTCTTCGATTCTGGGAGATGTGGAAGCACTTTCTCCCGGAATTATGTACTGGCGGAGTTTCAGCCACTGGCTGGGCGGCATGGGGGTACTTGTATTTCTTCTGGCACTTTCTCCGAACGGAGAGAGAGGCAAAGGGTATACCATGCATCTGCTGCGTGCGGAGAGTCCGGGACCGAATGTGAACAAGCTGGTGCCGAAAATGCGTACAACAGCAAGAATTTTGTACGTCATATACATGGTGCTGACATTCATCAATTTCCTGTTTCTCCTGTTGGGAAAAATGCCGGTTTTTGATGCCGTATGTACCGCTTTTGGAACGGCCGGCACAGGTGGATTCGGAATCCGAAATGACAGTATTGCAGGATACAGCCCATATATACAGAATGTATGTACGGTATTCATGTTTTTGTTTGGAATCAACTTCAGCTGTTATTATCTGCTTTTAGTCCGGCATGTAAAGGAAGTGCTCAAAGATCAGGAACTGCGGCTGTATATCATCATATTTGTAGTCAGTATTCTTTTAATTACGTTCAATGTCCGGGGACTGTACGGCTCCTGGGAAGAGACCATCCGCCATGCGGCATTTCAGGTTTCCTCTATTATGACGACGACCGGGTTTGCAAGCACGGACTTTGATTTGTGGCCCGGATTTTCGAAAGCACTGTTGCTGTGTCTGATGTTTGTCGGTGCCTGTGCAGGCAGTACGGCAGGAGGGCTTAAGATGGGAAGGCTTCTTCTGATTCTGAAAAACCTGCGCAGAAATATCCGCAGAATTTTAAGCCCGCAGCGTGTGGAAGTGGTGCGCATGAATGGAAACCGGATCGGGGAGGATGTATTAAATAATACAAATACCTATCTGGCGGCTTACGGTGTGATTTTAGTCGGAAGTTTTCTTTTGATTTCTATTGATGGACTGTCCATGACAACAAATGTGTCTGCGGTTGCTGCGTGCTTTAACAATATCGGACCGGGATTTGATGTGGTGGGACCTACCTGTAATTTTTCGGTGTATTCCTGGTTTTCCAAACTTGTGCTGATTTTTGACATGCTGGCCGGAAGACTGGAAATTTTCCCGATGCTTGTTCTCTTTTCAAGAAGTACCTGGAGACATAAATAATTGAATGGATTTCTCAATTATTTTATGGTAGAATAGTAGGGTGCTTTTACACAACAACAAAATATGGAGGAGAGAACATGTTAGAGAAAATGTTTAAGCTCAAAGAGAACAATACCACAGCGAAAACAGAAGTGATCGCCGGTATTACGACGTTTATGACCATGGCTTATATCCTGGCTGTAAACCCGAACCTGCTTTCACAGGCAGGAATGGATCCGACAGCAGTGCTGATTGCAACCTGTCTGGCCTCCTTTATCGGTACGTTTGCAATGGCACTCCTTGCAAATTATCCGTTTGCACTTGCACCGGGTATGGGACTGAATGCATACTTTGCATTTACCGTATGCGGAAATATGGGATATTCCTGGAAGGTAGCCCTGATGGCAGTATTCTTCGAAGGTATTATCTTTATTATCCTTTCTCTTACCAATGTGCGTGAGGCAATTTTCAATGCCATTCCGACCACATTAAAGAAAGGTGTGAGCGCCGGCATCGGTCTGTTCATCGCGTTTATCGGATTGCAGGGTGGACATATTGTTGTAAACAACGATTCCACATTGTTATCTTATGTAAATTTCAGAGATAACTGGCATACCGAAGGAATCTGTGCAGTACTTGCACTGATCGGTCTGCTTCTTACTGCAATTTTATACATCAAAAAAGTCAAGGGATCTATTCTGATCGGTATTCTGGCTACCTGGATTCTTGGAATGATCTGTCAGGCAGCGGGTGTTTACCGTATCGATGCAGACGCTGGATTTTATTCTCTGTATCCGACATTTGCCATGACTGATTTTTCAAAGATTGGTGAGACGTTCGGACAGTGTTTTACAGCAGATTTCCATGGAGTCGGAATTATGAACTTCATCGTAGTCATGTTGTCTTTCCTGTTTGTAGATATGTTTGATACGATCGGAACACTGATCGGTGTATCGGATAAGGCCGGCATGTTAGACGAAGATGGAAAACTTCCGAACGTAAAGCAGGCACTGATGGCAGATGCAATTGCTACTTCTGCAGGTGCGGTTCTTGGTACGTCTACAACTACAACATTCGTAGAGAGCTCTGCCGGTGTCGGAGCTGGTGCAAGAACCGGTCTTGCATCCATCGTTACAGGATTATTATTCCTGCTTGCAATTTTCTTTGCACCAATCTTTACGGCAATTCCGGGCTTTGCAACAGCACCGGCGCTGATCTTTGTCGGATTCCTGATGGTATCCGCAATTGTAAAGGTTGATTTCGAGGATCTGACAGATGCAGTTCCTGCATATCTGTGCCTCATTGCGATGCCTTTAATGTACAGTATCGCAGAGGGTATTGCCATTGGTGTAATCTCTTTTGTACTGATCAATCTGATCTGTGGCAAGCGTAAGAAGATTACTCCACTGATGTATATCCTTGCAGTACTTTTTATCTGCAAATATATTTTCCTGTAATTGCGCAGTGGACGAGCCGCTTTCCAGTAGGACGGGAAGCGGCTTAAAGTCTATCTGACTATATAAAATATAAATGGAGGAACAACTATGAAAAAATTAAACAAGGCAATGTCGGTTGCTGTGGCAGCAGCCATGATGGTATCCCTGGGCGCCTGTGGAAATTCCGCAGATGCAGCAAAAGACGGGACACAGAGTGCAGGTGCATCCGGTAAAGTATATAACATCGGAATCTGCCAGCAGCTGGAGCATCCGGCACTGGATCAGGCAACACAGGGATTTGAGGATGTCTTAAAGGAAAAGCTGGGAGACAATGTAAAATTTGATCTCCAGAATGCACAGAACGAGCAGGCAAATGCTTCTACAATTGCAAATAATTTCGTATCTTCCAATGTGGATCTGATTCTTGCAAATGCAACCACTGCTTTACAGGCATGTGCAGCAGCGACAACCGATATTCCGATTCTGGGAACTTCCGTTACCGATTATGCAACGGCTTTGGAGATCAGTGACTGGAGTGGTACAACCGGAAGAAATATCTCCGGTACATCCGATCTGGCTCCGCTTGATCAGCAGGAGGATATGCTCGTAGAGCTCTATCCGGATGCAAAGCATGTCGCAATACTTTACTGCTCTGCAGAGGCAAACTCCAAATATCAGGCAACCGAGTTTGAAAAATACCTGGATGAGGACGGTATCAGCTACAAAGAGTTTACCGCTTCCGATTCCAATGATATCGGTTCTGTGGTACAGAGTGCAACCGAGTATGCAGATGTCATTTACATTCCGACAGACAATACCATGGCACAGAACACAGAAGCAATCAACAATATCGCACTTCCGGCAGGAACTCCGATTATTGCCGGAGAGGAAGGTATCTGTAAAGGATGTGGAGTGGCAACGCTTTCCATCAGTTATTATGACATCGGAAAAAAGGCCGGTGAAATGGCATATGACATTTTAGTAAACGGTGCGGACATTACAACCATGAAGATTGAGACTGCACCAAACGTAACCAAAGAATACAACAAAGATATCTGTGATCAGCTGGGCGTTAAAATTCCGGATGATTACAAGGCTATCGAGGCTGAATAATTAAGGGGGATGGGTATCGTGTTAATATCTGCTTATTTTGCTTCCTTAAGTCCGCTGGCGCTGTTTCGTGCGCTGCCGGGCTCCATTGCACAGGGACTGATCTGGGGGCTTCTGGCATTGGGAGTATATATTACATACAAACTTCTGGATTTTGCGGATCTGTCGGTGGACGGTTCTTTTGCAACCGGCGGAGCTGTGGCGGTTATGCTGATCCGCAGTGATATGAATCCGTGGGTTTCCCTTATTTTTGCATTTGCAGCAGGAATGCTTGCGGGAATGGTCACAGGTCTTCTGCACACCAAACTGGGAATTCCTCCAATTCTTGCCGGAATTTTAACGCAGATTGCACTGTACTCCATCAATCTGAATATTATGGGACAGTCCAATCAGGCGATCAGTGTGGATAAATATTCCCTTGCGGTATCGCTTCGTTATGTATCCGGTGATACAGCAGCAAAAATTAAAGTATTTACCACCTGTATCCTGTTTGGGGTAGTGATCGTGGCGATTCTTTACTGGTATTTCGGAACCGAGCAGGGGCATTCCATCCGGGCAACCGGATGTAACCCGCAGATGGCGCGTGCACAGGGAATCAATACCGGCTTCTGTAAGGTACTGGCACTGATGATTTCCAACGGACTCGTTGGTCTGTCCGGTGCACTTTATGCACAGTATCAGGGTGCAGCGGATGTCAATATGGGACGAGGCGCAATCGTTATCGGTCTGGCTGCCGTTATTATCGGAGATGTACTGTTTGGAAAACTGTGTGCAGGAAAGAAACTGGCATTTGCATATACGCTGTTTTCCGTGATCGTTGGAGCGATTATTTACTACCTTGTGCTGAACATCATTTTGTGGCTGAAATTCCCATCGGATGATCTGAAACTGTTCTCAGCAATCGTGGTAGCAATTTTCCTTGCGATTCCATATCTGAAGAATAAGAAAAAAGCAACAAGGGGGCTGTAACCGATGAGTGAGATGTTAAAAATTGAAAATATCCGGAAAGTATTCAATCCGGGTACGATAAATGAAAAAGTGGCTCTGGACGGTGTCGACCTGACACTTGAGGAAGGCGAATTTGTCACAGTGATCGGTGGAAACGGTGCAGGAAAATCGACAACACTGAATGCCGTAGCCGGTGTATGGCCGGTAGATTCCGGAAAAATCTATATCGGCGGCGAGGATGTGACAAAGTTATCAGAACATCGCAGGGCACAATATCTGGGATGTGTGTTCCAGGACCCGATGACCGGTACGGCTACCACAATGTCCATTGAGGAAAATATGGCAATTGCAGCAAGACGTGGAAAATCCAGGGGATTGCGATGGGGAATTACCAAAGCGGAACGCGAAAAATACCGCCAAATGCTTTCCACCCTGCATCTTGGACTGGAAGATCGCCTGACATCAAAAGTCGGTCTGTTATCCGGTGGACAGCGTCAGGCAATCACGCTTCTGATGGCTTCCATCCAGAAACCGAAGCTTCTGCTTCTCGATGAGCATACGGCTGCGCTGGATCCAAAGACTGCCGCAAAGGTACTTGAGATTTCGGATCAGATCATTTCAGAGAATCATCTGACGGCCATGATGGTAACACACAATATGAAGGATGCGATTGCCCATGGAAACCGTCTGATTATGATGCATGAAGGAAAAGTTATTTTAAATATCGCAGGGGAGGACAAAAAGAAACTTACGGTCGGAGATCTGCTGCATCAGTTTGAAAAAGTAAGCGGTGAGGAATTTGCAAGTGATAAAGCACTGCTTTCGTAGAAAATAACAGAATTGTTTATGCATGATAAGGGTCAAAACTGTTTTTGACCCTTAAATCATGTAGAAGGGAGATAGATATGCCTGTATTTGATTTCAGCAATACAACGGAAGAAAAGAAAGCCTGTGAGTGTACCTATACAACATTTCAGTCGAATGAAAACACTGCAAGTGCAAAATATCCGATTCTGGTTTTAGATAATACGGCAAAGCAGTGGAAATATCATTCCTGCGGAGTGTTTATGAACCAGACAAAGCGCACAGCATTTGAGTTTACCCAGGAAGACGGAACTGTATGTGCGGATATTTTGCGGGTGGATGCCCGTTTTGTCAATCTGCTTCGCTGGCTGGGGGAAAACCACATTAATGTCCGGCTGTCTGGAGAGAACACACCGGATGGATATGCCGTGTATAAGATCCGTGAAATTGCATTTGGCGGTGGAAAAAAGCTTTCCGCGGAAGATGGCTTTTTACAGTTTATGATGGAGCGTCTGTTTGCCAGCAGTGCACCGAGTGAGGAAGCGGTGGATGAGGAGCAGGAGGAAGACGGCGATGATATGAAGCTCACCAGTATTCAGAGCATCACCGATTTTATGACCTGCGCAGGACGGACCATGCCGGATAACATCCGGTTGTGGGCACGCCGGAATTTAGCAGTGGCGCGTTCCAATGAAGTGTCTCCAGAAGAGCGGCGTCATGCACAGCGTGCACTTTCCATCATGATGAATATCCAGTGGAAAAACAATTATTTTGAGGCCATTGATCCCAAGGAAGCCCGTCGGATTTTAGATGAGGAATTGTATGGCATGGAGCGTGTGAAGCAAAGAATCATTGAGACGATTATTCAGATCAACCGCACACATACACTTCCGGCATATGGACTGCTTCTGGTGGGACCGGCAGGAACCGGAAAATCGCAGATTGCCTATGCAGTTGCCCGTATTTTAAAACTTCCGTGGACAACTCTTGATATGAGTTCCATCAACGATCCGGAACAGCTGACCGGAAGTTCGAGAATTTATGCCAATGCAAAGCCGGGGATCATCATGGATGCATTTGCCATGGCAGGAGAGTCAAGCCTGGTATTTATTATCAATGAGCTGGATAAGGCAGCTTCTGGAAAAGGAAACGGAAATCCGGCAGATGTTTTACTGACACTTCTGGATAATCTGGGATTTACAGATAACTATATCGAGTGTATGATCCCGACATCCGGTGTTTATCCGATTGCCACAGCAAACGATAAGGAGCAGATCAGCGCACCGATTCTGTCCCGTTTTGCGGTAATTGATATCCCGGATTATACATTTGAGGAAAAGAAGATCATTTTCTCTAAATTTGCGCTGCCAAAGGTATTAAAGCGCATGAGCTTAAAGGAACAGGAATGTATCATCACAGATGAGGCATTAAATACAATCGTGGATCTGTATTCGGGTACCAGTGGAATCCGTGATTTGGAGCAGGCGGCAGAACATATTGCTGCAAATGCGCTGTATCAGATTGAGGTGGATCATCTGAAATCTGTTATCTTTGATGCCGAGATGGTGAGAAAACTCCTCATTTAAATGGCTGGTTCACTGTGTGGTCCGAAATCGGCAGTTAAGGGGACGTTTGCAGAAAAGAAAAAGCGAAGCGGTAACGCGTAATCTATAGAATCAGAGGAGAGAAAACATATGGCAAGACATAAGCTTGAGAATGAACTCATTGCAATCGAAGTGGAGGAACATGGGGCAGAATTAAAATCCCTGGTCCGTAAAAATACAGGAAAAGAGTACATGTGGAAAGCAGATCCAAAATTCTGGGGGCGTACTTCTCCGGTACTGTTTCCATTTGTCGGGGCAGTAAAAGAAAAACAGTTTCGCACCAAGGTCCGATGTGCATATAACTTTTACGCTCTGCGGAAGTGTTTCGATTATTTTGTCCGCCCAGCTTTCCATTCCGACGCCGTTATATATAAATATGTCAGCCTCCGAAAGTTTTGCCATATCAGACGCAGTCGGCTCAAAATCGTGCGGCTCTGTTCCTGTCGGTACTATGTTTGTTAGATCTATATCGTCACCTCCGATTGTTTTTGCAAAGTCATACATTGCGTAAAATGATGTGTATACCTTTGGTTTGCCGCTGTTTTCAGCGTTTTTTTGACACGATGTCAATGCCAAAACAAGCCGACATACATCTGCATGACATAATGATATTCCGGATAAGTTACATAGATCATCTGGTCAAATGCAGAGTCATCACCCACAATATTCTGCATTTTTTCATAGACACCATCGTGGTTTCCAACCTGTATATTTTCACTTTCCGTCACATAATGATCCTGCATCCAAAATGCCTCATCACCGGTATCCATCTGATAAAATACAATCGAGATACCTCCCTGCCCCGGTGTCTGTTCATAGCTGTATTTTCCTTCTTCCGTCTCTGTCATTCCATCCGGCAGATAAGATAATTTCATTGCAAGCTGCGGTGCCGGATCTATTTTTTCTGTATTTTCTGTCGCATCCGTTTTTTCAATTTTAGTCGTC